>Ga0302282_1003888_pt1 | contig 9851 bp, 10 predicted proteins | sample III_Fen_E1_3_FD_198763 | JGI IMG/M metagenome (GOLD analysis project Ga0302282, IMG submission 198763) | Peat permafrost microbial communities from Stordalen Mire near Abisko, Sweden - III_Fen_E1_3 | ecosystem: Environmental > Terrestrial > Soil > Wetlands > Permafrost | place: Sweden: Abisko... | reverse complement strand
CTCTGATCCCTGACCCCTGACCCCTGATCTCTGATCTCTCAAGAGGAAGACTCCATGGCAGCACCAAAAATCATTGTGGTTGGCGGCGGACTGGCAGGCCTGGCGGCCGTAATCAAGATCGCCGAGGCAGGCGGCACGGTCGATCTTTTTTCCATCGTCCCGGTCAAGCGCTCGCACTCGGTCTGCGCGCAAGGCGGCATCAACGCGGCAAAGGATTTGAAGGGCGAGGGCGACTCCACCGACAAGCACTTTGACGACACCATCTACGGCGGCGACTTTCTGGCCAACCAGACACCCGTCAAGGCCATGTGCGAAGCGGCCCCGGCGATCATCGACCTGCTCGATCGCATGGGCGTGCCCTTCAATCGCACCCCCGAGGGCCTGCTCGACTTCCGCCGCTTCGGCGGCACGCTCTATCAGCGCACCGCCTTCGCCGGGGCAACAACCGGCCAACAGCTCCTCTACGCGCTCGACGAGCAGGTACGCCGCTACGAGTCCGAGGGCAAGGTGAAGAAGTTTGAAGGCTGGGAGTTTCTCTCAGCCATCATCGACTCCAAGGGCGTGGCCCGCGGCATTACCGCGCTCGACCTGCGCACCATGGAGCTGCGCGCCTTTTCTGCCGACGCGATCATTCTCGCCACGGGCGGCAATGGAGCCATCTTCGGCAAGAGCACCAACTCGGTGGTCTGCACCGGCTCGGCGCAGTCGGCCATCTTCCAGCAGGGCGCCTACTACGCCAACGGCGAGTTTATCCAGGTGCATCCTACCTGCATTCCCGGCGAAGACAAGCTGCGCCTCATGTCGGAGTCGGCGCGCGGCGAGGGCGGGCGCGTGTGGGTTCCGCGCAACGCCAGCGAGAAGCGGCCGGTGAAGCAAATTCCCGACGCCGACCGCTGGTACTTCCTCGAAGAGTGGTATCCCAAGTACGGTAACCTTGTGCCCCGCGATGTGGCCACGCGCGCCATTCACCGGGTGGTGTATGAGTTTGGATTGGGCCTCGACGGCCAGCCGATGGTCTACCTCGACCTGACCCACATCGACCGCGCCACGCTCGACCGCAAGCTGGGCGGCATCCTTGAAATCTACGAGAAGTTTGTCGGCGTGGACCCGCATGACGAGCCCATGAAGATCTTCCCCGGCGTGCACTACACCATGGGCGGCATCTGGGTCGACTTCAATCAGATGACGAATATTCCCGGCATCTTTGCTGCCGGCGAGGCGGAGTATCAGTACCACGGCGCCAACCGCCTCGGCGCGAACTCGCTGGTCAGCTGCATTTACGGCGGGTTTATCTCTGGGCCCAATGCGCTGCGCTATGCGAAAAACCTGCCCGCGCAAGAGGGCGACGGCGGTGCGGCAGCGGAGATTGCACGCCAGACGGAGATCAACAGCAAGCTGCTCAAGAACGAAGGCACCGAGAACCCGTTCAAGCTGTGGCGCGAACTGGGCCAGACCATGACCGAGCACGTGACCGTGATCCGCTACAACAAGGGGCTCAAGCAGGCCGACGAGAAGATCGTCGAACTACTCGAACGCTTCAAGAACGTCAACCTGAGCGACCGTAGCCAGTGGGCCAACACCAGCTTCGCCTTCGCCCGCCAGTTGAAGAACATGCTGGAGCTGTCGCGCACCATCACGATCGGCGCACTCCAGCGCGACGAGTCGCGCGGCGCGCACTACAAGCCCGACTTCCCGGACCGCAACGACGAGCGGTTCCTGAAGACCTCGAAGGCCAGCTTCACCGGCGCGCCGGAGGGTCCGAAGATCGAGTACGAGGAAGTGGACACGCAGTTCATCAAGCCGCGCCCACGCAGTTACGCCGCAACCAAGTAGCTTTCGGAGGGAGCAGGGGCCTTCAGGCCCCTGAATTCCGAACGGAGATGGATTGGGCTTTAGCCCCGGAGAGAGTTTTCAAACGGGCAAAATTGACGCAGGGGAACGCGAATGGCCAGGAAAGTATGGATTGGGATTCTCGGATTCGGGTTGGCCCTCTTCGTACTGCTCGACTTCGGACTGCTCTGGTATTTGATAAATTCAAAATCCAGTGCTCGCGGATACGGCTCACTTCTAATTCCGATTTTTGCCACTTGGCGTGTTTGGGGCGCGTTGAAAATGCGCATCGACTCCAACCCGGAACAGCAATTGGATGAACAAGGGATACAAGACTGAAGGGGATTGAACACATCATGGCAACCAAGACCGTAGCAATCGAAATCAAGCGCCAGGCCAGCCCCGATGCACCCGCGGTGTGGGAGAGCTTCGAGCTCCCCTGGCGGCCGGGCATGAACGTCATCTCCGCCATGATGGAGATTGCCGCCAACCCGGTCACCGCAGACGGCCGCGCCACCACGCCCATCACCTACGACTCCAATTGTCTTGAGGAGATCTGCGGCTCGTGCGCGATGCGCATCAACGGCAAGGCGCGCATGGCCTGCTCGGCGCTGATCGACAACCTGGAGCAGCCCATCAAGATTGAGCCGCTGTCGAAGTTCCCGCTGGTGCGCGATCTCCAGGTCGACCGCTCGGTGCTCTTCGAAAATCTCAAGGCCGTCAAGGCCTGGGTTCCGGTGGACGGCACCTACGATCTGGGCTCGGGACCGCGCGTGTTTCCGCAGGTGCAGGAAGCCAACTACCCCTTGTCCAATTGCATTTCATGCTGCTGCTGCATGGAAGTCTGCCCGCAGTTCAACGAGGACACCAACTTTGTGGGCGCGGCCACCATCGCGCAGGTGAAGCTGTTCAACAACCACCCCACGGGCCAGGTGTTCAAGGAAGAGCGGCTGCGTGCCCTGGCCGGCGACGGCGGCATTCAGGAGTGCGGCTTTGCGCAGAACTGCGTCGAGGTCTGCCCCAAGCAGTTGCCGCTCACTGAGGCCATCAGCGACATGAGCCGCGATGTGCTCATCCAGAAGGCGAAGGACTTTTTGCGGGGATAGAGACAAGGGGTGCTCGAATGACCGACGAAAAGATGCTGGCGATCTGCATCGTGCTGATCATCGCCGCTTCACCTTTTTTCTTCTGGCTCATTCTCTATTTCGCAAATCCACAGTCGGAAGTAGCGCTGAAAGCACAGATCTCCCGGATCAAGCAGCTTCGCTGGATCACTTACATCACTGGAGTGGCATTGGGGCTGTTCTGGCTTCTCGACCACCTGCCAAACCACTATTGGATTTTCGGATCCGCAGTGATCTCCGCTCCTGCAGGCCTTGTGTTTCCAGACCGCTGGTTAAAAAATCGCATGGCTCGATCTGAAAACCCGAAAGGCTCTTCTCCCGCAACGATCACGCCAATCGTCTGAGCCTTTGTTTGTCGGACGCCCCAGCGGGGCGACACGAGAATAGCCCCGGGGTGAAACCCGGGGACAGCCACCCCAAAAAGACCTGTGCGCCCTGTAGGGGCGCTACGAGACCCCAGACCCTATACCCTAAACCCGAAAGTCACGCCGCCCGCAACCACTCCGCCACCGCCGCCGGATTCCGCGCGATCACCGTCAGATAGGCTCGCGCCGGCGCGTCGGGGTTCTTCCTCACCTGTTCCCAGTCCCGCAGCGTCCCAACCGGAATCCGGTATGTCGCGGCAAACTCTTCCTGCGTAAGACCGAGCCTTTCACGAAGTCTCTTCACGTTGACTTGTCGATGGAGGCCCATCTTCGCCAGTTCCTCATCTGACCCGCGGGGAATTGGCTGCGCATCAGGGTCAGCGAGAGCCGCCGCATGAATCTCTTCGTTGGTGAGCGCATTCACCGCATCCCAGTCGGTGTCCGTCTCAATCGGCGGATCACCGGGCTTATGCTCGACCCAAACCATATCGCTCGATTTCATCGTCTTCTGCCCTCCTTACTGAAATGAGTCGAGTCCAATCCTTGATCGGCTCCGTTGATACAACATAAAGTAATCCGTTCTTGCCCAAGCCCAGCGTCACGATGCGATCTTCGCCGTATTCGAACCGGTCATCGATCCAGGTATCCCGATTCGGATCTTCGAGAGCATCGATACCGGCCGCAAGTCGGAGCCCATGCTTGCGACGGTTCAGGGCATCCTTCTCCGGATCCCATGTGTACCGCATGGAAGAAGCATACGGCTAAGCCGTAGTCGAGTCAACCCTCAAACCCGACTACGGCCTCGATCCCGCACAGGCCAGGCCTTCACTTCCCGCTGCCCGGTCCCCACGCGATTTTCAAGCCGCCTCGAATCGTCAGCGGCAGGCTGGGAAAGCCGAGCGGCGCAATGTGCTGGCTGTTGGTCAGGTTCTCGGCCTGGGCGTAGATGCCCAGCCAGCTCAGCAACTGGTAGCTGCCGCCCAGGTCCAGCTTGGCGTAGCCGAAGTCGAGGTTGCGATTGGGCAGCAGCAGGCTGTTGCCGCCATTGGCGTCGTAGCCGCCCAGAAAGTCCGAGTCGTCTGAGCGGCTGGCAAAGCCGGCCGTCAGCAGCCCGGTCAGTTTTCCGGTGGCGTAGGTCGCAGTGAGAAACCCCGTGTGCGGCGGGCGGCGAAACGGCCGCGCTCCCTGGAGCGGCGAATCGACGCCAATGGGGATACCGTTCGCGATCCCGTTGTACGTTGGGATTGGAACGCCGGTCGAAGCCTCGTCATTGGCGAAGGAGCGCTGCACCACCGCATCCACATACGTGTAGCCGCCGCGCAGGAAAATGTTGCGCCCAACACCGCCTTCGACCGTGGTCTCGACGCCCAGGGCGCGATACGCCTCGGTGTTGATGCTCTGCTCATAGCCGCCGTCGGCTTGCAGCGTCTGCTGAAGCTCATTCTGCTCAACTGGCGTTAGATTCGGCAGCAGTTGCGGAATGAGATTGATGCCGACGTACTCAATCTGGCGGCCAAACTCGTTGTGAAAAAAGCTGGAGTGGAAGACCAGCCGCTCGCCGAAGAAGGCCTGCTCCACCCCGCCTTCATAGGTGCGCGTCGCCGGGGCCTGCAGCGGGGTAATGCCAAACTGCTGGATGGCCGCTTGCCCGCCGCTGATCTGCGGGTTGGAAAGCAACCCATAGAGCGAATAGAACTGGTCGTCCAGCGAGGGCTCGCGCACCGCATCGCCAAAGTTGAACAGCACGCGCGTGCCGCTGAAGATGCCCTTGCCCGGCCGCAACACGGAGTAGGAGACTCCGGCACGCGGCGAGGTCTCGGTCCCGAACAGCGAATAGCGCTCCAGGCTGCCGCCCAGCGTGTAGAAGAAGCGGTTCTTGAAGTCCCCATGCACGGCGGCCAGGTAGTCGTAGTTGGTGCGCTCCACGGGCGTGAGATAGCTGCTGTCTGGCGCGGCGCCGCGCTCGTCTTCGTAATGGAAGCCGATGGTGGCGATCAGGTGCGGCGTGAACCGGTAGTCCCCCTGATACACAAGCTGGTCGCGATTGGAGACAATCTGGTGCCCCTCGGGATAGGTTGCGGCGCCGAACGTCGGAAAGTCGAGGATTGCTTGCCCCCCAACGGAGTAGCCGTTGGCGCCGGTGATGGTGACGTTCTTGCCGAAGTAGGCTTGATCCCCATACATGTCATAGGTGAGCAACTCACCCGATGGCGACCACAGGCTGTATTGCTCGCGCTTGCGCGTCATGCCGTAGTGCGCGCTCTGGTGGAAGTCCGCGGTTGTCTGGTTGTCGATCGCTCCAGAGAAGAAAAGGTCCTGATCCTTCTCCGTGGCGCTGTCGGTCACGTGATAGAAGTCCCAGGTGTTGGGGACGCCGGTTGCGTCGACACCGTAATGGAGCGTTGCGCGCACCTGCGTGTTGCCATTCAACTGCCATCCAACGTTGGCAGCCGATGTAGCCACGTGATACTCGTCGTTGGGCAGATCGTTCGACGTTTGGAGCCAGCTGAAGGCGCCCAGGTAATCGAGCTTCTTGTGCGCGCCGGCAACTTCAAGCTCCTCGCGCGAGGTGTAGTAATTGCCCACGTCGCCGTGAAACAGCAGCGAAGGAAAGCTGGTGGTGCCGCGCGGCGTGGTTAGGCTCACCACGCCGCTTGAAGCGTCTGCGCCGTAGAGGCTGGAGTTGGGTCCGCGATATACTTCTGCACTTTCGACCGCAGTCGTGGAGAGCGGGCCGAAGTCGAAGCCGCCGCCCAGGTCTCCGGCGTAGACCCCATCGACCAGTACCTTGTTCGAGGTCGAGTCGCCGCCGCGTACAAACAGCGAGGTCACGGCGCCCATCTGTCCGGACTGCACCACAAACGTGCCAGGCATGAGGCGCAGCTCGCTGACCAGATCGTCGCGCAGCGCAAGGTCCTGCGGCCCCAGCACGCTGGTCGCCGCGCTGGTCTGAGCCTGCGGTGTGGGCGTACCCGTGGCCGTCACCACAATCGACTCGCGCACCCACTCCGGCTCAAGCACCACGTTGCGCTCAATGTTGTCGAGCGCGCCGGCGTAGAAGACGGGCGTCTCCACCTGGCGAAAGCTCCTGGCGGAAACGATGAGAAAGAATCGCCCGGTGGTGCCGGACATGATTTGAAAGCTGCCGTCGGCCGCGGAGACAGCTCCGGCCACGACTTTGCCACTGCTGAAGAGGGCGACGTTGGCTCCGGCAACCTTGGCGCCGGAAGGGTCTGTGACAACGCCACGGATCGCCGCAGCAGGGCAGACTACAGCCGTCGCAGCAAAAAGGACAATGGCAGTGGCGATGAAGAGAGCGCCGCTCAGGCGAGCGCGCACACGTGCGGAAACAGGCATCAAAAGGCTCCTTCGTTCCCCTCGGAACGCAAGCTGGGTAGTAGCGCCTAGGACCGGTCTCCTGACTTGCGCCTGCATCAGCCACCTTCCCAAAGAAAAGCATCGCAGCTCATCTTCAGTGGTTTCCAGGGAATCACGTCGCGCAAGGCGCAGCGATTCCAGGCTGACATCCTGCTGTTCCCCTCCCTCAAAACGACGGAGGCGGCAGCAGGGGCGCTCACAGTTGCGGGGCAGTGGCGGACTTTCACCGCCTTCCCGAGCATCCTGACGATTACAGAAATTGGTTAGGCCGCCCAGGTTGAATGAGCAGCCGCTGTGGGATCGAACAAACTTCCATCCCATCAACTTTTATAGACGGCTGCGGCCGCCAAGTCAAAAACAGCTGGACCGGCAATGCAAACAAGGTGGCTGTGACGGAACTGTGTGTGGTGACCCCGGGAAGATTCGAACTTCCGACCTGCGGTTTAGGAAACCGTTGCTCTATCCACCTGAGCTACGGGGCCACTTCGGGTTGGGAACGCGCCAGAAGGCGGCCATCCGGCCCACGCTCGGCTGTGCCGGAACTCCTGCCGGGGCAATGCCTGGAGCGCAGCAAACGAGAGAGAATAAACCCGCTCTCAACAGGGTACTATATGCCAACTGGACACGGGCAGGTGAGCATCGCAGAGTTCATGGCTCACTGGCTCCCGCTGCGCTCTAGCTGTTCTCCAATTGCTGTACCCCGAAAGCACGATGAGAAGTGGCTTTGTCCTCAAGAAAAAGCCGCCTTGCACAACGTTGGGGACTTCACGTGAATTGGAGAACCGCTCCAAATAGAGCACCTGAATTGGAGAACTGCTCTAAGATGGGGCTTCCGGCCGGCGCGATCAACGAGGAACCATGCGCGGCAGACGAGGTGTATGTGTGAGCAATCTGGAAGGCAAAGTTGCTGTCGTGACCGGCGCAAGCCGCGGCCTGGGCCAGCGCGTCGCCTGGCGGCTGGCCGCGATGGGTGCAAGCGTGGCTCTCGTGGCGCGCGGTGAAGCGGCGCTCGGCGAAACGCAACAGCGGATGCCGGAGGGCGCGGCACAATCGCTGGTTGTCCCCGTCGATCTCCGGGAGCGGGCCTCGATCGAAGAGGCGAAAGCTCTGATTGAGAGCAGGCTCGGTGTTCCGTCCATCCTCGTCAACGCGGCCGGTGTCTTTGGTCCAATCGATCTCGTCAAGGACGGCGACTCCGCAGCGTGGATCGACACCATGCTCATCAACACCATTGCCCCCTACCTGACCTGCCGCGCGTTTGTCGGCGGAATGATCGATCGCGGCTGGGGACGCATCGTCAATGTCACGTCGGCTGCGGCCCTGCACACACCGGGCCCCCTCAACAGCGCCTACGCCACCAGCAAAGTGGCGCTGAATCAATTCACGCGCCACCTGGCATCCGAGCTCAGGGGAACGGGCGTGACGGCGAATGTGATTCACCCGGGCGATGTGAAGACGGAGATGTGGGCGGACATCAAACAGGCATCAGCACGGCTGGGCGCGCTTGCCGACCCTTATACGCAATGGGTCAACTGGGTCAATGAAACCGGAGGCGACGATCCGGAAAAGGCCGCTGACCTGGTGGCGGAACTGGTGAGCGACCGGGCCGCGGATGTAAGCGGCCGCTTTCTCTGGATCAGAGACGGCCTGCAAGAACCCATCGCCAGTTGGGACGACGCGGGCGAGGCGCAGCCCTGGCTCAAATAGCCGGCCTTCATCCTTCATCCGCGTAATCCTGAACCGCGCCTCTCTAGAAAATGTTGTACCGCAGCCCAACGCTCACGCCGGCCGAGGTCATCGAGCCATAGGTGAACTGCGGCCAGATTTGGTACTCCACATCGGCCAGCCGAACGGTCATGCGCCGCGTCCAGCGGTAGTCCACGCCGCCTCCGGGAGCAATCACCAGGTAAGTTCCCTTGGCGTAGTTATAGGGAAAGTTGAACTGGCCGATGCCGACCATGCCTTTGCCGTAGAACTGCAACCGCCCGTGCGTGAAGTGGTAGCGCGGCCCGGCTTCCCACTCCGTTACGTGCACATCGTTCTGCTGGTGGAACAGCAGCCAGCGGGCTTCAGCTTCAAGACCGATGCGGCGCCGCGTGTCCACGTCGACCAGTGCGGTAACGCCCAGCAGCTTCTGCTCGCCGTACTGCACCTGGTAGCCGGAGGCCGTGCCGCCGGCCGACAGCGTGTATCCGCCGGCGTCGCCTGAGGCCGCAACCTGCGCTGCCAAAGGATGCGCGCCGGCCAGCCAAACCAGCCCCAGGGCAATGACGCCCAGAGCCCGGAAAACCGCGCGGCTCCCGGCAACTCCGTTCTGCTCTCCGGCAACTGCTCTGCGTGATTGAAATGCGCTTTTCATCTCTCTCCTGCGGTGCCTATGCGGGCTCGCCTTACTTGGTAATCGTCAGCGTGACGGTCTGGAATGCGGTCACATTGCTTTTTTCGCCGACGCCCACCACTTGAATGGTGTAGGTTCCGGCAGCAGCGCTGCTCTCGGTAAAGCCGCCGCAGCCGGTGGCCAGCAGGGCCGCGCTGCCCAGGATAAGCACCAGCACCATGCGCAGCAGGTACGCGTTGCGCTTGCGGAATCGCCAGGCAACGCAGCCGAGCAGCAGGCTGAAGGGCATGAACAGGCCAGCCAGTGCGGCATTCGTTTTGCCCGCCTGCCGGTTCATGGCCGATGCGCCTCCGCCCAGCGGGTTGTTGGTGTCGATCGTCAGCTGCACGGAGGCCGTTCCATTGGCGCTGAGCGGCACGTTGTTGCTGGCGAACTGGCAGTTGACCGCCGGCGGCAGCGACCCGCAACCAAGCCCAATGGTGTCGGTGAATCCGCTGATCGAGGTCAACGTGACAGCGACGGTTGCGTGCTGGCCCGATTGCACGCTTATGGTCGCCGGCGTCGCCGTGAGCGTGAAGTTTGAGGCCGCGCCGGTGATGCTGATCGAGCTTGAGGTGGACGGACTGTGGCTCGTATCGCCTCCATAGGCGGCAACAATTGTGTAGTTGCCGTTGGGCAGGTTCGGCGTCAGCGTGGCCACGCCGTTGGCGTCCACGGCTGCGCTTCCAACCGTCGCCGTCCCGCTGGTAAACGTTACGGTCCCGGTCGGCGTGGGGCCGTTGGTTCCGCTGTTCTGCACAATGGCAATCAGAACAG
>Ga0302282_1003886_pt1 | contig 9853 bp, 9 predicted proteins | sample III_Fen_E1_3_FD_198763 | JGI IMG/M metagenome (GOLD analysis project Ga0302282, IMG submission 198763) | Peat permafrost microbial communities from Stordalen Mire near Abisko, Sweden - III_Fen_E1_3 | ecosystem: Environmental > Terrestrial > Soil > Wetlands > Permafrost | place: Sweden: Abisko... | reverse complement strand
TGATGCGGTTCTTGCTGTAGTCGAGAAACAGCCCCGCCGCCTCGGTGGTAAATTTCTCACCGCGCGCCGCATCGTCGGCAAACAGCGTGCGCAGGTGAACTTTGCGCATGGTTTCAGCATGGGACGTTAGCGCGGCCCACGATTTGCGCTCCGTTAAAGGCTTGATCGCCTGAGACTCGATCTCGGGGCTGGGGGTTCCTTCGGCTGCTGACGACGACATTGTCTATCTCCCTCTTGTTGGGATGCGGAAAATTGAATGAAGTTGCGGATTCTGAGAAGATCGCGACGTTTTGCCGCCCGGCCAATCTCCGGCTTCAATTGCATTGACATGGTAATTCAAGGCGGTCACGGAGGCGATGAACGCCGGGTTGATTCTGACCGCGAAGTCTAAGGCTAAATCCGGCCGGCGAGCAAATCGATGAGCCGGTCGAGGAACGGCTGCTGCGCTGCGAAAATGCGGTTGCGCGCCTCGGGCATGTGAAACCAAGCCGCGCGGTCGACTTCCGGGATACTGATGCGCCGGCAGGTGCGCGGTGGCCACTCGATCTCGCAGAAATTGCTGACCACTTTGCTCGCATCCAAATCAAACTCGACGGCCCACGCCGTAACCACCTTGCCGCCAATCTGGCGAATGGAGCCGAGTGCCTTGAACGCGCTCTCCGGCAGACGGCCAACCTCTCCAAACCCCGTCTCCTCTTCAAATTCGCGCAGCGCAGCGGCCAGCGGCTTTTCATCGTCGCCGTGATCGCCGTTGGGCCCATATTCCCCTTTGGGTATCGACCACGCGCCCAGGTCCTTCTTCGCCCAGAACGGGCCGCCCGGATGGATGAGAAAGACCTCGAGACCCGATTCCTCTAGACCGAGCCCCGATACTTTCCCGCCCCAGTCTTCGAGACCGGAGTCACCGCGGCGATAAAGCAACAGTCCCGCGCTTTGTTTGGGCATTTTGGTCCTGGCCGTCACGACTTTCCCGCATGGTCTCCGTATTCCCAGTTATAAGGCACACCGGTTTCACCAAGGATGAATTTAACCAGGTCAGCAAACCCCGCTTCAGAGCGAACATCGTTTGAAAGGATCAGAACACAGCGTTGACTGCGTTCGATGCATACCATGGTGTTGGCTGTCTGGCCATCGTGGCCGCCTTTGTAGAATCCATGGCCCTGGGGGCCGTCGAACACCACAACGCCCAACCCCGCGTTCAGGTCCATTCGCTGCTCGCTCACCGGCAGGTCAGGGCCAAAGTCCGGAAACAGGCCCGCGGTAGTAATGTGCAGCGATGGCTTGGTTATCTCGGCGCGTGATGCCGGCGTAAGACCGTCGCCGCGCACCAGAGCGGCGGTGAAAGTTGCCATGTCAGAGATGGTGGTGTTCATTGAGCCGGCAACGCGCACTTTGCTTCGTTTGGAGTGGGGCTGCGGCTGACCCTGGTCGTTCCACCCATCCGCCACGTTAGGGTCCTGCCCGTCGCGCCACACCAGGCTTGTGCGCGTCATTCCCAGGCGGGTGAAATTTGCCTGTGTCAGATCGCCCAAATCGAGCCCCAGGCCTTGCGCTTTTCGGCCATGCTCAATTACGAACTGCAGCAGAATCATTCCTTCGCCTGAATAGCTGAAGTGCGTGCCGGGATCAAAATGAATGTGCAGCTTCTGGTCCGGCTCAATAAACCAGAAGTTGTCGAAGCCGGTGGAGTGCGTGAGACACATCCGCGGCGTAATCTTTTTCCAGCGAGGATCGTCGGCCAAATCTTTATACGGTCCGTATTTGTCAGGGAAAACCGGGTCGGGTCCATAGCTCGGCAAGGGTTTGTCGAGATCGTCCGCTATGGGCGTGTCAAGCTTGATCTTGCCCTGATCTACAAGTTGCATCACGGTATACGCGAACACCGTCTTAGTAAGCGACGCGCCATACATGTCGGTGTCTATGGTTAGCGGATCTCCATTGGCGTTGCGGATTCCGTAGGCGTGTTTATAGATAACTTTGCCATGGTCGATAACCGCAACCGCCACGCCTTTGGCGCCCGTGTGCGCCATGATGCCGCCGACCTCTGAATCAATGGCCGTCCCTGAGGGAATTGTTTGAGCGCTAAGCGTAAAGGGAATTGCGGAACAGAGCGCCAGAAAACGAAGAAACTGCTTCAGCATCTTTGTCGGGGGAATCATCGCAAAGCCACCTTGAGGCTCTCGATCCTTTCTAGCATGTTCGCGTACCTGGGCACTGTTCCGTTTTATCCTTTGATCTTCACTTGCGGAGCAATCGACCAAGCCCCCACCCCGCACCTCTGGCGTAGAATGGCAACGATTGCGGAACGTCCGGCGGCGCTCAAACCAAAACAATGCGCAGGTCCGGCATTTCCTCAACGGCTTAGAAGAGAAACATCAAAGACCACTCGACAGGGGAAGAAGTATATGACACGTTTCGTTCGCATTTTCTCGCTGCCCGCTCTCGCAGCCGTCTGCCTCTTGCAGGCCGGCCGCGCACAATCCGCGCCCCAAAGCGCAATTGAGATTGGGGGCGAGAAGCTCGTCACCCTGACCCGCAAGCCGGTAAGCACCACCAAACCTGAGTTCACCAGTGTCACCCTCATGCCGGGCCGCGGCATGGAGCTTCTCTCCATCACCGCAAATTTCCCGGGCAAGGGGAACGTCGACGTCCTCTACACGCACCCGCCCGCCGAGGCCAAGCAAATGCTCGACGATCATGACACGCCGAATGGCGATCTCGGCTACAGGCTGGGCGCTGCGTTCCTGTTCCCTTATCCGAACCGCATCATCGGTCCCGTTTCGCCCGATGGGAAAACGCTTACCACCACCTGGAACGGCCGCGAAATCACGCTGCCCGCCAACAACTCCGGCCCTCCGCCGAACGGCAAACGCCACGCCATGCACGGCCTCATCCTCAAAGCCAAAGCAGAGAATATTCGTGTCACCGATACTGCAGGCGGCCAGCAGGTAACCGGAGTCATTCATTGCGGCGACTTTGACGGACAATGGTTCTCGAAGACCGATCTCGTCGTCACAATCACCCTCACCGCCGGTGCGGTAGACGCTACGGTTGTGGCGCACAATGTGGGCTCTAAGGATGAGCCGGTGGCCATCGGCTGGCACCCATACTTCACCTTGCCTTCCGGCGACCGCTCTCAGGTCCGCGTTCATATCCCGGGATCAATGCTGGCCAAGGTCTTTGATTACGGCAACGTCTTCCCAACCGGCGAGCTATTGCCCGTAACCGGTCAGTACGATCTGCAGGCGGCCGACGGCGTGGCGCTTGACAAGAATTTTTACGACGATAACTGGAGCAAGCTGACGTGGAAGGGCGGCGCCGTGACAGTGAAGGTGGTTGATCCAGCCGCGCACTACGGCGTGGCGATTGAAGGTATTTCGCCGGAGATCAAGACCCTCCAGATGTACGCCCCGCCCACCCAGCAGTTTGTGGCCATTGAGCACCAGTACAACTTTGCTGACCCGTTCGGCAAAGAGTGGAAAGGGATGGACACAGGCATGGTGACGCTAAAGCCCGGCCAGAGCACCAAGTGGCACGTAAGGCTGCGCGTGTTTGTGCCGTAAAGGCAGGCAATCAATAGGGAATAGAAAAAAATCGGGCGAAGCGCGATTCAAGCGCTTCGCCCGATTTGTCTTTGCATATGTCGCGCTCGCCGCGGATCACGACTCAAGCTACGGCCGTTGTCTCCGGTTATGCAGCTTCTCTCAGCAATTCCGGATCGCTCAGGGCTGCGCCCCCATCGGGGCCGTCTGATTCAAGATGCAACCTGAATTGATCCGCGAACCAGGTAAGGTTCGCAGCCGCGGAAGTGAACCAACCTTTTCGTGCGGGCATTTCTTTGCCGCACGAAGAGCACCTTGCCTTCACTGGGTAGTCGTTCATATCGTAGGTGATGACGAGCTCCGGTTCCTTTGATTTTGATATAGGCAAAACTCCCGCCAATCTCATAACAGATAATGTAGCCACGTCCCACCTCCACAGCGATTTCTATATAAATTTAAGTTCCTATAATCCGACCCAAGACTCCATGTGGGCCAGTTCGTGAGTGAGTGTGAGTCACTTACTCACTAGTAACCTATGATGCAGCTCTCTTGGAAATTGTTTGTTCCGGCCACCATCCGGCATTCAGCCTGTAGCGACTCCTTGTCACCCCCGCTTACAATGCGCTCAGTGCCCGGAGAGCCGCACGGTCTGTCCAGTCCGCGCCGATTTGCGCGCCGCGTCAAGTATCTGCATCACCACGACGTTGGTATCGAGTGAGCTTTGGTCGCCCTTGTCCTGGATGGTTCCGTGCAGCACGGCGGCGAGATAACTGAGCGAGTCGCGTTCATTCGAGTTGAGTGAGGACGCATCCGCGGTGCGGTCTTCATTCTCGCCCGCATGCCGCACACGCAACTTGTCTGCGCCCACCGTAATCGCGTACCCGGTTGCTCCGTAAACTTCCATGTCTTTGCGGCCGAAAGGCCAATTCCACGAGGCCTGGATCACCGCCTGTGCGTGCGGATACTTGAGCACGATAGTCGCGTCGTCATCCACGCGCGAATAAATATTCGGCTTATCGCGATTGGTCACCGCAGTCACCGTGAGCGGCGCTTCCCCATGCATCATCCAGGTCATCAAGTCGGCGCCGTAGCAGCCAAAGTCGTAGAGTGCGCCGGCGCCGTTCCGCTCCGGGTCGGTCAAAAAACTCAGGAACTCCGGCGGCACGCCAATCTCCTTCGGCCCCTGGTGCCCGTCGTTGATCAGCACGCGGCGCAAGTCGCCGAGTTGGCCGTGGTTCAGTTCGTCATAGGCGGCGCGGTTGCTTGCATACCATGTCGTCTCGTAGTTCACCAGCACGTGCACATGGTGAAACTTCGCAATCTCGCGGATGGCAAGCGCATCCTGGTATGAAATAGTTAGCGGCTTCTCCACCATCGATGAAACGCCATACTGCGCCGCGATGCCGATGGCGTTGCGGTGCTCGCTGATCGACGTGTAGACCAGCACCGCATCCGGCTTTACGCGCTCAATCATGTTGGCTTCGCTCTTGTAGAACAGCGTCTGGACCAGGTGATACTTCTGCTGATATTTGTCAATCAGCGACGAGTCAGCGTCGGCAATCCCCACCAGCTCAACATCGTGGTGCGAGGGCAGCGCGCCCAGAAAGCCTTCAACGTGTCCGTGCTCCAGGCCCACAATCGCAACGCGCAACGGGTGAGCGTTTTCCTGCGCGGCCAATCCGCACGTTGAGGCTAGAAAAGTTGCGGCGATGAAGAGGAGAGACGAGAGACGCGATTTTGAGTTAGCCATTGTCATGCCTTCAATTCCACTGCGTTCCTGATTCTATGCGGAGCGACGCCCGAAGGCATCCAGGCTCCGCCCAGTATGTGAGAATTCGCACCCAAGCCCTCGGGCTCGACATCCAATCCGGTCAGGAGAGGCGCTGATCAAATTGCAGGGCGCCGCCGATAAACTTTCTGATGTTTGCTCTTCTCCAGCGCCGGAAAAGTAATCTGCTCTTTTCGCGATTCCGTCAATCCAGTGTGGTGACCGCTGAGAATCGCTTTCGTTGTCCATGCTGCGGATCGAAGACGCTCCAGCTTCCCGGCGCGCTTGGCCTTTGCCCGGTTTGCTGGTGGCAAGACGACGGCCAGGACGATGAAGATGCTGAAGATGTTCGCCTTACGGTCAACGGGCAACTGAGCCTGCTTGAGGCCCGCAGCCACTATGCCGCCTGCGGCGCATCCCATCCCAGCTTCCTTTCCCATGTTCGCAAGCCTGAGTTTACTGAGCGGTAAACTCTGATTCCCGCCCCGGCCGTCAAGTCCCGGGCCCGAAGAAGGTTACCTTTGACGGTCCCGAACAACACTTTCCCACCCTTCCCCTGTTTGACCCCGCTCCGCAATCCCACTTACCATGAAATGAGGAGTTTCCCCGGCCACAATGTGCCTGATCCGGCCTGCACGGCGGCACGCGGCTGTTGAAATGAAACCTGAAAGGGCAGTGGCTGCGAGCTGCGGCCAGCCCGCACAAAATCCCGCCCAAGTGGTTATTCAATGGCGCAATCCGCGCCTGGAAGGCTAATACGTTGAGCAACACCGAAACCCTTGAAAACACCCCCAATACAGATACGCCCGAACCGAATCCCGGTTCTGAGGCCCACAGCCACGAAGGCCATAGCCACGAAGGGCACGATCATGAAGGCCACGATCACGCCGGCCATCAGCACTCCCATGGTCCCGTCCTCAACCCCGATTGCACCCGGGAGCTGGTAATCGATGTGCCCGCCGATGAAGTCGCCAAGGCCTTTACGCGCGTGACCGCGAACTACCGCCGCTATGCCAAGATTCCCGGATTCCGCGCCGGCAAGGTGCCCGAGTCGATTGTTCGGCGCAAGTTTGCCACTGAAATCCGTAAAGAGGTCATCGACGGCCTGCTGCCCGAGCGCTTCAACCGCGGCGTTGCGGAGATGAATGTGCGCCCAGTGGGCCAGCCGCAGGTAACCGAGCTGACCGTTGAAGCCGATGCGCCCCTCCACGCCAAGGCCGTGTTTGAGGTGCTGCCCGAGTTTTCCATCGAGGGTTACCAGGAAGTTAAGGTAGACAAGCCTTCGGTTGAAGTAACCGACGACGAGTTCAAGCACGAGCTTGAAATGCTGCGCGACTCCCGCGCCACCGTTGAGCCCGTTGAAGAAGACCGGCCACTGACCGATGGCGACTGGGCCGAGATCAGCTATACGGGCCAGCTTGAGGGCGAAACTGAGGCCGCTCCGCTGATGGGCGAGAATTCCCTGGTTGAGATTGGCGGAAAAGACACAGTTGCAGCGTTTTCCGATGCGTTGCGCGGAGCCAAACCCGGCCAGGAACTGAAGGCCGAAGTGGTGTATCCGGCGGATTACTCCGAGGCCCGGCTGGCCGGCAAAACTGTAGCCTACGAAGTACAGGTTAAGGCGATCAAAAAGCGAACCTTGCCCGAGCTAAATGACGATTTTGCCAAGGAACTTGGCGCCTATGAGAACTATGCCGACCTCGAAACCAGGGTTCGCGAGCATCTGGCCAATCGCAAGCGTCGCAATGTTGAAGGCGAAACCAAAGACCGGCTGTTTGCCGCCCTCATTGAGCGGTTCCAGTTCCCGGTGCCCGAGTCGCTCGTTCAGGAACAAATAGATACGAGGCTGGAACGGGGCCTGCGCGCGCTCGCCAACCAGGGCATGTCGCCGGAACAGATGCGCAAACTGGACTTCGAAAGGCTGCGGATCGCCCAGCGCGACAGTGCCCTTGCTGAGACCAAAACGTCCATCCTGCTGGGAAGAATCGCCGCTGCGGAAAACGTGACGATAACCGACGAGGAAGTGGACCACGAATTGCAATTGGTTTCATATCAGTCACGTGAGCCGCTTGAAACCCTGAAGGCCCGTTTGACGCAAGAGGGCGGGCTGGCTAAAATCCGTGAACAATTGTTGAAAGAGAAAACGGCAACCCTGCTGTATGATCGCTTGCCAGCGTAAATCGGTTAAGGGGCTCGGGTTTTGAACATCGAGTCTTGATGAAAACGGCCTGAATAGGCACGAACAGAGCTGAAGGCTGAAAGCTGGAAGCTAGGAGCTGGCACTTCAATGGCATTGGTTCCCATGGTGGTTGAGCAGACGAGCCGGGGCGAGCGCGCCTACGACATTTACAGCCGTTTGCTGCGCGACAACATTATCTTTCTGGGTACTCCCATCGACGATCAAATTGCCAACCTGATCGTGGCGCAAATGCTTTTCCTGCAAGGGGAAGACCCGGAAAAGGACATCTCGCTCTACATCAATTCGCCGGGCGGCTCCATCACTGCGGGCTTGGCAATTTACGATACAATGCAGTTCATCAAGAACAACGTAGTTACGTACTGCATTGGCCAGGCTGCAAGCATGGGCGCGTTTCTCCTACTGGCCGGTACCAAGGGCAAGCGGTTTGCATTGCCCAATTCGCGGATACTGATTCATCAGCCCTCCATGGGCGGGTTGAGCGGACAGGCCACCGACATCGACATTCACGCGCGCGAAATTCTGCGTATCCGCGAGATTACGAACACCTTAATGGCGAAACATACGGGCCAGCCTCTCGAACGGATCGAACGCGACGTCGAGCGCGATTTCATCATGAACTCTGAGCAGGCCAAAGAGTACGGCATCGTCGACGAAATCATCGATCGGCCGCGAACCTAGGCGGCAGGCTAAGGGCGCATCTGAAACTGGAGAGCGTATGGGATTCATTGAAGAAGGCCGCCAGTTGATTCAGGATTTTGTCGCGCCGGAGATTCGCGCTATCGAAGTCACGATCGATGCGGTCGAAAATAAGCTCAACCAGTTGGAAGCGCGGATTGACAAGCGATTCGACGCTGTTGACAAGCGATTCGACGCCGTCGATCAGAAAATGGATCGAAACCAGAATCAGCTCATGGACACACTTCGTCGGATGGAACTGCAAAACCAGATTCTCGAGCGCCTCGCACGGCTCGAAAGCAAAATGCAAAACGTCGCATAAGCGTAGAATTACCAAGGCACACATAAGGCCGGACGGACAATCGGGGGGATTTTAACTATGAAAACGCGCACGGGACCTGAAGAAGCGCTGCGCTGCTCGTTCTGCCACAAGTCGCAGGACGCCGTTGCAAAGCTGATCTCGTCGCCCAGTGACTATCCCCGGGCCTATATCTGCGATGAATGCGTCGCTGTCTGCAACTCCATTCTTGAAGACGACCGTGGCGAAGCAACGCCCGCCACTGTCGCCGGCCACCTACCCAAACCGCAGGAAGTAAAGAGCTTCCTCGACGATTTTGTCATCGGCCAGGACCAGACCAAGAAGAAGCTCGCAGTGGCCGTCTACAACCACTACAAGCGCGTGCAGATGAATAAACTGCGCAACAATGACGTAGAACTGGCCAAGTCGAACATCCTGCTCATCGGCCCCACCGGCTCAGGCAAAACGCTGCTGGCGCACACCCTGGCCAAGATGCTTGACGTTCCCTTCGCCATTGTTGACGCCACCACGCTCACTGAAGCCGGCTACGTGGGCGAAGACGTTGAGAACATCATCCTCAAGCTTTTGCAGGCAGCTGACGGTGACGTCACCCGCGCCCAGCAGGGCATCATCTACATCGACGAAATTGACAAGATCGGCCGCAAAGACGAGAACCCCTCCATCACCCGCGACGTCAGCGGAGAGGGCGTGCAGCAGGCGCTGCTCAAGATCCTCGAAGGCACGGTTGCCAATGTGCCGCCGCAGGGCGGCCGCAAGCATCCGCACCAGGAGTTCACCGCGGTCGACACCACCAACATCCTCTTCATCTGCGGCGGAGCCTTTGTTGGCCTCGAGCGCGTGGTTGGCCGCCGCGTAGGCAAAAAGGCGCTGGGCTTCCGTGGCGCTGAAGCCGAAGCCGAGATTGCAGGCACTCGCGGCCATCGCGACACTGAACTGTTGCGCCGCACCGAGCCGCAGGATCTTATCAAGTACGGGTTGATTCCTGAATTCGTTGGCCGCCTGCCGGTCATGGGCATTCTCGACGAGCTTGATGAAGTTGCGCTGGTTGAGATTCTCACCAAGCCGCGCAACGCGATTCTGAAGCAGTACCAGCGGCTCTTTGAATACGAAAATGTGCGCCTGCATTTTACCCAGGAAGCGACTGTTGCCGTTGCGCACGAGGCGCTGGCTCGCAAAGTGGGCGCCCGCGGATTGCGTATGATTCTCGAAGAACTGATGCTCGACCTTATGTACCACCTGCCCAGTAACAAGCGGGTCCGCGACGTGGAGATCACGCGCGAGATGGTCGAGCGCAGAGACCTGTCGCTGTGCCTGCTGGAGAAGGCTGGCTAGAAAACGCCGGCTGATCT
>Ga0302282_1003870_pt1 | contig 9889 bp, 10 predicted proteins | sample III_Fen_E1_3_FD_198763 | JGI IMG/M metagenome (GOLD analysis project Ga0302282, IMG submission 198763) | Peat permafrost microbial communities from Stordalen Mire near Abisko, Sweden - III_Fen_E1_3 | ecosystem: Environmental > Terrestrial > Soil > Wetlands > Permafrost | place: Sweden: Abisko... | reverse complement strand
AGGTTGCCTCGGACCCTTGTAACTTGAAGATTGAGGGCCAGCGGACCAAGACCGGAATCACGGTGGAAACAGAACCGGTGCGCGATTGTTCTGGTAATCCAGTACCGGACGGCACCATCGTGACCTTCACGGCTACGGAACAGGGCGGGAAGAGCACGGTCGATGCCCCCATCAAGCAGGGAATCGCACGCGCGCAGATTTCTGGACAAGGCGCCGTCTTGGTTTCGGTCGCCTCCGGCGTCGTGATGGGCAAAGAGCTCCACATCGGGGCGCAGATCGAGTCGCGGCCCGGAGGTCAACCGTGAAGAGTTTTCTCGCTGCGACGCATTTCCGCAAGTTTCTGGGAACTGCCATGCTAGCCTTGCTGAGCGTATTCCCCACGGCCCTTAATGCTGCCGATTCAGCGAGCGAGTTATCGGTGCAGTTCGACGTCGGCAGAGCCGGCCCGCGCGCGATCGAAAGCCTGACGGAACGCGCCATAGTCCGCGATTATCGTTCTGCATGGATGAGCCTGGCGGAAGCAGTTGAATCCAACAACGGCGATCTTCTCGAAACGCCGTTCGCCGGGGATGCGAAACGTGTGCTCCACGAAACCGTGATCAGCCAACAGCGGTCCGGTCTGCACCAGCGCTATCTCAATCAAAGCCACAAATTGGAGGCCGTATTCTATGCTCCCGAAGGGGACGTCATGGAACTGCACGATACGGCGGAGTATGAACAACAGGTTTTCGATGGAAGCAAGTCGATCCAGGATCAGCATGTGGTCGTCCACTACGTTGTGCTCATGACCCCGAGCTCCGATCGTTGGGTCGTTCGTCAACTGCAGGTTGTACCGCAGTTTTAGTCTTTTGGGACGACTTTGACGGTTTCTCACCCGCCAACCGAACCGAGCGCCAGCGCATCCTATCTCCGCTGGCAGAGACCCTGACAGAAATCGAAAGAGTGGAGTCTTTACTTGCCCAAGGCATTCCTGTGCATTCTGATGGCGTACTTTGCGATAGTGCGAGGGTGCGATGCTCCCGAGGCGGGCATGAGTCACGTCCTCCCTGTGAATCATTCGCCAGCCCCCATGCCGACGTTGCTGGCAGTGTATATGCCATGGTTCGGCGATCACAGTCACAATGATGTCGGCTACTCCAGCCACGATCCTAAAGTCTTGCATAAACAGATTGAACAGGCTCGCGCAATGGGGGTCTCCGCTTTTGTCGTCGACTGGTATGGCGACAGCGCGCCTTTCTCGGACAGTAACTTCGCGGTGTTACAAAAGGTCGCAAGCAAAACTCACTTCCAGGTCGCGCTGCTTTATAACGAGCCGGAAGATGAAGACACGGAAGCGACCGATGGCGCGATTGCCGCGCTTGACAAGGCCTACAAATCCTATATTGGACCTACCGCGAAATACAAAGACGCCTATCTGAACTACCAGGGCCGGCCGATGATCTTTATTTTTCCCAAACAGGGACACGTGGACTGGAATAAAGTCCGTGATCATTGCAGCAACTGGATCGCGGCTCCTATGTTTTTTTACAAAGACGAACCTCCTGCGGCCATGGCGAATGACTTTGCCGGGTCTTACGCCTGGGTTCAACCGGGGGCTAGCGGATGGTCGGCCGATGGCAGCAATTGGGGCGAGCAATATCTCGACTATTTCTACAAAATGATGACTACAAAGTATCCCTCGAAGATCGCAGTGGGTGCGGCTTGGCCGGGCTTTGATGACTCCAGTGCGAAGTGGGGATTGAACCGCCACATGGCAAATCGATGCGGCAAAACATTCGACGATACGCTGCACTTGTACAACCGCTATTACGACAGCGCGAACCCATTGCCTTTTATGTTGATTGAAACCTGGAATGACTACGAAGAAGGGACCGCCATCGAGCGCGGCATCGCTTCTAGTTGTGCTTCCGGCGAAACCCCCGCCCCTGGCATCGAGCCTGCTGCGACGACTTCTGTACCCAAGGAGTGAATCGGCTCGCCGATTTTGGTAACAACCTAAAACTCAATCGTCACATCGAATTACAGCTGCTAATGGTTCCAACATCGCGGTAAAAATCGCGGTAAACGAGCGGCCAAAGCCAGTCGGATTTGGTGCACACTGCAATCTTATGAGTAGCCACAAGCGGTCCACAAAGTGTTTTGCGCTGCTCTCCGAAGCGCTGTTCGCAGGCGATCAGGCTTCGAGCCTGGATTGGGCTTCTACCTCGTCTGATTCTTCTTCGGGACTCGACCCCAGGGATTTCAGCGCCTTCTTCAGCGAGATCTGGATGCTCGCGAACTCGAACCACGTGATCATGCGCGCTTTCCCGGCTCTGCCGCGTCTTCTCGGCGAGGGTGTGACGGACAGCGCGGAGTGGATTGGTCGCGCAGTCTCGCGCGAACAGTCCCGCATCGCCCATGCATTGTCGTTCCTATCTCCCATCTGCAAGGCATTGCAAGAAACGGGGGATGTGATCGTAATTAAGTCGCTCGACCACTGGCCCGACCTGGGCAACGATCTTGATCTTTATACCAACGCGGATGCTAGCGACGTAGTTGCCGTGATGCGCAAACGCTTCGATGCGCGTCCCGACGCTCGAAGCTGGGGAGACCGCCTCGCGAATAAGTGGAATTTTGTCGTGCCTGGGCTGCCGGAATTAGTCGAAGTGCATGTCGCTCGACTCGGCCAGACCGGAGAGCAAATCGCCATCACTGATTCCTTGGTAGCAAATTCCACGCTGGAGCAGTTCGGGGGCTACACGTTTCGTGTGCCGGCGCCGGAAGACCGAATCATCGTCAGCACGCTGCAGAGAATGTACCGGCATTTCTATATACGGCTCTGCGACGTGGTCGACAACGCGAAACTGGTGGATTCTGGGGCAATCGATTACGCGCACCTCATGAGTCTGGCTCAGTCCGCAGGCCTGTGGAGCGGCTTGGCGAGCTACTTGGTAATCGTCTCCGGCTACGTCCAGTCGTACCGCGGCGAAAGCCTGCCTTTGCCCTCACTCGTAACCAACGCTGCGCGCTTCGGGAATGAACTGGTTCGGTTTAAGAGAAATTTCTTGCGGGTTCCTATTTTTCCGCAAGCTACCAGTCTCTACGCCGCCGAGTGGCGAAGACTTCTCCTCAATGGAGAGATCCGAAACACGCTGCGTCTAAGCTTGCTTCCTGGATTGGCGACGGCGGCTGCGGTCGAACTGAAACTTACCGGAAGCGACAAAGGGATTTGGTAGTGCCTGAGATCACGACAGCTAACGACGGTTAAAGTCGTCGCACTTCGCAACTAAAACAGGTAATTGGGTGTCCGGAGTTCACCGTATTGCACACAACGGTTCAACGACTCTACAAATAGTGATTAGAAGGGTGGCTGCCTCTTGGTTCGAATCCTGATTGCCGATGATAATCCCGCGGTGCGCCATTACCTTCGAGGTCTTCTGGAGCTCCAAACCGGCTGGCGCGTTTCGGGCGAAGCTCCTACTGGGGCAGAAGCGCTCCTTCGGATAAACCAAAATCGTCCCGACGTGGTCCTCTTAGACTTCCAGATGCCCGATCTAAATGGTCTCGAGGTGGCTCGCGAGATCTCCAAACTCTTTCCCGAAATCCCGATTCTGATGGTCACCATCCATCTCTCGAAACAACTGGCCGAGGAAGCGCGAAAGGTCGGTATCCGCGGCGTCTGCCTGAAATCCGACGTGGGTTCGATCGTGGAAGCGGTCGATACCGTTTTGCATGACCGAACCTATTTCCCGCAAACTGCTTGATTAGCAAGGGTGCGGCCACCTCGTATAATCTCCATAGGTCCATATACAGCAATCCCTGTATTCGGCCGCTCATCCGTAACGTGTTAATTTTAAGTTGCTTCAGGTGTGCGTAGCTGAAAAAATCTCCCCCAGGGTGCGTGCGACATTCGGCCCTCGCGCAGAGGTCGGCCGTCAGGAAGTGCAAACGATGATGGTCGACAAAAGAGAAACGGGAACACATATGGCGGTCCGCATACTGCTTGTCGACGATCACCCCGTGGTGAGGCAAGGGCTGAAAACCTTGCTGGAGGGGCGATCGGAGTGGGAGATTGTCGGCGAGGCATCGGACGGAATCGAAGCGTTGGAAAAAGTGAGCAGCCTTCAACCGGACGTTATCGTTCTCGACGTCACCATGCCCCGAATGAACGGCATTGAAGCCTGCCGCTTGATACAACAGCGCACTCCGGGTCGCGAAGTCTTGTTCGTGACCCAGCATGACTCCCCGCAAATGCTGCGCGAGGCGCTCGCGGCGGGGGCGAGAGGTTACGTGGTTAAGTCGAATCTGGCGCGCGATTTAGTGGAAGCGGTCGAGGCCGTCAGTCAGCATCGGCCGTTCACGGCGCTGGCTCGCCAACCGCAACAAGAGTAAGCGGCTGTTTGATATTTAAGTTGGTTTGTTATTCGAGCAACCGGGCCGAGTAGATGGTTTTTGAATCTGTGGTGGAGGGTCTGCCATGAAATTGCGTATTTTGCTGGCCGATGATCATGAGATTGTGCGCCGAGGATTGTGTGCGCTCCTTCAAAAGCGCGAGGGCTGGGAGGTTTGTGGCGAGGCCTCCGATGGTCGCGAAGCAATCGAAATGGCAAAGCAGTTGAAGCCCGACGTCGTGATTCTCGACATCGGTATGCCCAATCTGAACGGACTCGACACGACCCGCCAGCTCCTGCAATATGACCCCCATTTCAAAATTATTGTCCTGACCATCACCGACTCTGATCAGGTCATCCGTGAAGCTCTGGACGCCGGCGCCAGAGGGTTTGTGCTCAAGTCCGATGCGGCTCGCGACCTGGTTTCGGCGGTCGAAGCGTTGCAGAGCAAGCGTATGTTTTTTACTCCGCGTGTCAACGATCTGGTGCTGCGGGGGTTTCTCGATAAGGGTCACGCGATCTCACGGAATGAACCTCCGAATCTACCGATTCTTACTACGCGAGAGCGCGAGGTCACGCAGCTCTTGGCGGAAGGTAAGAGTTCCAAAGAGGTCGCATCGCTATTAAATTTGAGCACCAAAACTGTGGAAACCCATCGCAGCAATATCATGCGGAAACTTGGTTTGCATTCGATCCGGGATCTCGTCGTCTACGCCATCAAGAACAACATTATTCAGATCCAGATGCCGACACCGACTACGCCCTCCGAGACGACGGTGGCGTAATAGAGAACAAAAAACATGCGCGGGTGCCGGCATCCTATCCTGTGAGCTGATACGTCATTCGAAAAAAAGCCTGCAACTTGGCAATTGCGCGGTTTGTATCGGTTTTGAAAGGGCACGGCTTCAGCCGCGCCGAGAGCCTTTCATCTCATGGCGGCTTTAGCCGCTGCGGGACGGCAGTTTTTGAAACTGCACCTAACCTGCAACTTCCCACGCAGCTTCTTTGTTCTTCAGCTTTTTAGTGGGAGCTTGGTCCTGGGTAGGAGTGGCCGCTCCTCGCCTCGACTGTCAGCTTTCCGTATCCTGGCGCTTGGGCTTCGATCCGAACGGAGCGATCGTCCGGCCTAATATTCTGCTTCTTCGGGCTGTAGGCGAGGATGTATTCCGATCGAAGGTCGTGGGCCACGGTTCGCGTAATGTCGCTCACCTGATCGAGACTATCTGGAAAATACGCGACTCCGCCGGTGCCCCGCGCCAACTTCTGGAGTGCCTCGCGACCTCTGCCTTCCAGGCCGTCCCCCGTGAGCCCAATCGCATAGACGGTCGGCCCGAGGCTCGACCCTCCGCCGCCCTCCTGCAGTCGACGCAGCGCTTCCTGAAGCGTCTCCTGACTCATATTGTCCTGGCCATCCGTGATCACTAGAAGAGCCTTCTTATTGAGCTGCGTGTTGTTTCTGAGATGAGTTGCCGACGCCACGACTGCGTCGTATAACGCAGTGCTTCCGGACGACGACACCTGATGCAATGCCGCTTCCAAAAGGTTTACATCTGAGGTGAAATCCTGATCCAGATAATATTTTTGGCTGAAATTCACCACGAAAATTTCGTCTTGAGGATTGCTGGCACGAATTAAATTCAAGACCGCGCGGTTCACCTCATCTCGTTTGTCGCGCATCGACCCCGAGTTGTCGACGATAATGCCCAGTTCGACTGGCACATCTTGACGGCGGAATGAAGTGATAGGTTGAGGCTCCCCATCCTCGAAAATCGTAAAGGCGTTCCGATCCAGCCCAGGGACCAGCCTCCGCTGATCGTCAAACACGGTAGCGTGCAGAATTACTTCCTCAACATCCTTCTTGAATACGAACATGCCTGGATCGTTCGCGTTTTCTGGCCCACTTGCATCTTGTGCGCTCGGCTCTTGACTCGCGGCATTGGGGGATGCCGCACCTGGCGGCGGTTGTGTCGCGGCTGTCTGCTCGGAACTTGCGAGAGCCGATGGAGAGGTTGTGGAGACAGGCGCCGATTGGCCCCACGCTGACACGACGATCACACCTAGCAGAGCAACTGTGATTGAGATAGAGCGAAATCCGTTCAAAGGCAGACGTAACATCGACAATCCCCCGCACCCGATTCGAAAAATGTAATCCAAAAGGAAAGTCCCGGCCGATTTGGTCGGGACTTCCGAGTCGCTATCGCTGGCAAAGCTTTAGGAGGCTTTACGCTGGCGATCGCGGTCCTGGTCGTCCAGATCGTTCTCGGATTGACCCTGGCCGCCCTTCTTTTGCTGGCCGGGCTGCTGCTGGCCGGATTGACCGCCGTGCTGTTGACCGGTCTGTCCGTGCTGCCCCTGCTGCTGTTGCCCAGACTGACTACCAGACTGACCACCCTGTTGCCCCTGATTATGCTGGCCCTGTCCGGATTGACCACTCTGCTGACCCTTTTTTTCCGTATCTTCTGCCATGAAAACTCCTCCTATTTCAAAGCACGAGCCGCCCCGCACTCTGAGAATTTATAAACGTCTGTTTCTTAGTTGCTTTTGAAGTGGCGGAGGTTGGGCGGAAATCAGGTCGAAAGTAATCCTGCGGCTCAAGAACTGCAGATGGGGGTCTTTGCCACATAACAAAGCGACCTTCCTCGCTGCGATTTCCGCCAGGCACGAGGAAGGTCACCTTGGTCTAACACTACAAACGTTTGTGCAAATCTGGTCCGTCGTCGATTTGATCCAAACGCTTCAACTCACCACCGTCAACTCACCACCACGATCGCGAGGCGAACTCCCGGATGCGCCAAGTCGAAGAGAAAATACTCGCCATCAATGTAGTCGATGTAGCAAGTGTCGGTGTAATCCCACCCGACCGGCCACGCATCGGAGAGCGTGAACCAGTAGCCTCCATATTGAAAGCGAGGCTGGCCTTCAACCGTTGTCGGACGTTGGACCACAAAGGTGTGCTGCCGTCCAAAATTCGCCCGAAACGTGTCGTCCGGAATTCGACCGCCGCCCCGGTGGTCCATGGAACCTTGTCCGGAACTCTGTGCGGAACTCCGTGCGGAACTTTGCGCCGCCTCTCTGGTTGACTGGTTTTCCTCCTTCCGGTCGTCTTGAGCAGGCTTGGCATCGTTTTGCTTATCTGTTTGTTTAGCATTCTTCTCGTCTCGAGAAGTTGGCTTGTCTTCACTCTGTTCCGCAGGCTTGGCGTCGCTCGGACGTGGCGATTCTTGTCGCGGAGTGGTTTCGGGTCGGGCCTCGGGCGCTGCCGGTTTCGCCTCATCCCGCTCCTCTTGGGCATGAAGAGAAATACTGCCCGCGAGCATAAGGCTGCAGATACTCAGAGAAAAAGCTGCCGCGCTTACCCATCTAGCGAGTTTCATTACTGTTCCTCCTCGGCTACATGCAAAAGCAAAAGCGACTATACGATGAGTCGTGAAGCTACTCTCAGACCCTGCTCCCCGCACGGCCGAAGTGGGCCACCAGCGAGACCAGGAAGAGCACGAGAAACACCACGAACAGCACCTTTGCGATTCCGGCAGCCGCCACGGCGACTCCGGTGAAGCCAAATACCGCCGCGATCAACGCAATCACGAAAAACGTTATGGCCCAATTCAGCATGATCTTTCCTCCAGTTCAGTTGTTTACCGCAAACGATCATAGGGAAGAACGGGGTGCAGCCCAATCCCGTCGAAACTGTAGTGTGGGTTACTAAGTTGGGTAAATGGCTGCGGTCAATCGTGCAGAGATACCAGATTCGGAGGAGAAGTTCGAAACAGAAAAGGGTCTAAGGCGCGGGTCCTATCTGGTAGATACTCCAGCTTTCTAACCTCTTTTGGATCTTCGGATCTCTTGGAAAGCTCAAAATTCGGCGAGTTCTTTCATTGCCCGGAAAAGATCGCTCGCCTGGGGCAGGAGTGCATCTTCCAGAAGAGGCTGATAGGCGACGAACGTGTCGGTTGCTGCGACCCGTTTCACTGGAGCGTCGAGGTGATGGAAGAGTTGGTCCGCAATGCGAGCCGCGATTTCGGCGCCATATCCCCAACTCAGCGAATCTTCGTATGCGATCAACACACGATTGGTTTTCTTGACGGATGCGGCAATCGCATCCCAGTCGAAGGGATTCAAACAACGCAGGTCAATTAATTCCACACTGACGCGATGCTCGCGCTCTAGCTTTTGCGCGGCTTGCAGCGCCCGCGGAACCACCGCTCCATAGGTGATTACGCTGAGGTCAGTTCCCGCCTGTACAACTTTGGCCTTCCCAAACGGCACCATGTAGTCGGGACCAGGATACGGTGCGCGCCCATAGGTTTCTCGGTACAGCCGCTTATGTTCGAGAAATAATACCGGGTCGTCACAACGGATGGCCGTTCGCAACAATCCCGCGGCATCCAGGGCGTTCGAGGGAAACACTACGCGCAATCCAGGTATATGCGTGAACATGCTCTCGCCACATTGGGAGTGATAAATGGCCCCGCCGGTGAGATATCCGCCAATGGCCACGCGAATCACCAGCGGCGCTGTGAACGCATTGTTAGAACGCCAGCGGATAACGGGCAATTCGTCGCGCAGTTGCATCATCGCGGGCCAGATGTAGTCGAAGAATTGAATTTCGACGACCGGCTTTAATCCACGTGTGGCCATGCCGGTCGCGCGTCCAACAATATTCGCCTCGGCAATTGGCGAATTGAAAACGCGATCCGAGCCGAACTGGCCTTGCAGGCCGGCGGTTAACTTGAAAACTCCGCCCTTTCCTTTGACCAGTTTTTGCTTCAGATATTCTTCGCGGCTGCAGTCGGCAACATCTTCACCGAAAATCACGATGCGCTCGTCGCGCCGCATTTCGTCGCGGAGCGTGGTGTTGATGAGGTCGGCCATCGTTTTGCTCGGGGCGGCAGATCGCTTGCCATCCGCCGCAGTCTCGGCAGGGCCGATTACAGGTCGCGTCTCAAACGCCGCCGAAGTGGGATCCAGATCATGGGAGTAGATGTAGTGATAAATGGTGTCCGGTTGCGGTGGCGCGGCATCCAGGGCGCGGTCGGTAGCGATTTGCAGCTGTTCTTCGATTTCCTTCTCGATTTTGTTGATCCCGTTTTCGTCGAGAATGCCCTCGCGCAACAAGAACATCTGTAGCCGGTGTACCGGATCGCGAGCGGCATCGGCCTGGCGCTCAGAATCGGGCCGATAAAGACGTTCGTCATCGGAAAGCGAGTGGGAATACGGCCGGATGACATGCGCGTGAACAAAAGCTGGCCCATGGCCTCCGCGGCAATGATCGGCAGCCCGTTTCAGTGCGGCATAGGCGACGACCGGATCAGTACCGTCAACCTCTTCAAAGTGGAAGTTGGGGAAGCCAGAGACAAGGCGCGAAATGTTGCCTCCCGCAGTCTGTACTTCAACGGGGACGGAAATCGCGTACTCGTTATCCTGCACGCAAAAAATCACGGGCAACCGGCGATTCGAGGCTGTATTCAGCGCCTCCCAGAATTCGCCCTCGCTGGTCGTTCCATCGCCCAGCGAGACGT
>Ga0302282_1003869_pt1 | contig 9889 bp, 9 predicted proteins | sample III_Fen_E1_3_FD_198763 | JGI IMG/M metagenome (GOLD analysis project Ga0302282, IMG submission 198763) | Peat permafrost microbial communities from Stordalen Mire near Abisko, Sweden - III_Fen_E1_3 | ecosystem: Environmental > Terrestrial > Soil > Wetlands > Permafrost | place: Sweden: Abisko... | reverse complement strand
AACGATGCCGATCGACAGCGGCGCGTCTTCGGTGGCGAAGCTCTTGATTGTCTGCCCGGCGTTGTTGTCATAGACCTGGAAGTTCTCCCGCTCCAGGCCGGTCACCAGCCGGTTCATCGCATCGGTTACGGTCACTGGCACCAGCACCAGGTTCACGTTTACCAGAATCGACGTGCCGGCCACATGTCCGGGCTCTGGAGTCACAACAGCAGAGGGCTCAGCCTTCGGCGGCGCCGGCGGCGGCGCACTCGTGTGCACATCCTCCAACGGGTTCTCCTGCGCAACGCAGGGAGCCACCGCCCCCAGCAGCATCGCCAGGGCCACGCCCAGCCCAACTCGTGTCCAACGCCGCTCACACCGCATAAGGTGCCCCGTACCCTTCCGCGACCTTTTGATGTTACGCCTGCCCTTACTGGATGGATTCAAGGGCTGTGACTCTTGCCGGCAAACGCCGTGCCTTCCGGAGTCGCATAAGCCTAATACGCTGATAATAAACAGCTTATGTCTGCCGTGGGCGCCCTGTTCATCCTGCTTCTACCCCAACATTGTAATGCGACGGTCAAACATCGGACATCTTGAATCAGTCGGATGCATTCCATGAGACGACAGCTCGGCGCGAAGGTCCGGTCGGGCTCGACCAGTCGTCGGCCTTCCCCGGTCGGATATCGGAGGCTCAATTGACCGACCTTAATGCGTATGCTCTAATTCGCCAGTCTGTCTACTGCGAATGATTCCATTCCAGGGACTCCCGGCGCGGCGCCTAAGCCGACTATTTCTAACGTCGAATCGACGCTTTCAGGAGGAATTGTCTCAATGCATCTCTGCCGAATTGCGGCCATGTTTTTCGTTTTTCAGGACGCGCCCGCGGGCGCCTCCACCAGCAACGACGCCATCTGGCTGTGGATCGCCCTCGGCGTTGGCGCGCTGGCCCTGGTCGCAGCTTTTGTGCTCGCAAAGATCGTGCTGTCGTCGGATGCCGGGACCCCGGAGATGCAGGTCATCTCCAACGCCATCCGCGAAGGCGCGGAAGCGTTCCTCTCGCGCCAGTATCGCTCGATCGCAGCGCTGGCCATTGTGCTGGCCGTGGCCCTGTACCTCGGCTACCACCTCTCGTCTATTCCTCATGATCGAGCCGTCGCTCTCAAGACCGTCATCGCATTTCTCGTCGGAGCCGTCTGCTCCGGGCTCGCTGGCTTCACCGGCATGTACGTCTCCATCCGCGCCAACATCCGCACAGCATCCGCTGCGCGAACCTCTCTGAACAAGGCGCTGCAGGCCGCGCTGCGCGGAGGCGCGGTCACCGGCCTCGTCGTCGTCGCGCTCTCGCTCATCGGTGTGGGCGTCCTCTTCTTCTGCTTCGGCGGCCTCACGCATCCGCAGGAGGTCCCGTACGAGCTCGTCGGCTTCGGCTTTGGAGCCTCGCTGGTCGCACTCTTCGCGCAGCTCGGCGGCGGCATCTACACCAAGGCCGCAGATGTCGGCGCGGACCTCGTCGGCAAGGTCGAAGCCGGAATCCCCGAGGACGACCCCCGCAACCCGGCCGTCATCGCTGACCTCGTCGGCGACAACGTCGGCGACTGCGCAGGCCGCGGCGCGGACATCTTCGAGTCCACCGCCGCCGAAAACGTCGGCGCGATGATCCTCGGCGCGGCCCTCTATCCCGTCTTCGGCATCAAGGGCATCCTCTTCCCGCTGATTGTGCACGCCATCAACCTGATCGCATCCATCGTCGGCGTGGCCATTGTGAAGACCAACGACACCGAAGATCCAATGTCGGCGCTGAACCGCGGCTACTACGTCACGTCTTTCCTGGCGCTCGGCGGTTTTGCCTTCGCCATCTATCACATGCTCAACGGACCCGGCGTGCATCCGGCATGGTTGCTGGGCTGCGGCGTCACCGGCATGATCACCGCATTCCTCTTCGTCTGGATCACGGAGTACTACACCGAGTGCAAGTTCCGCCCGGTGCAGTCCATCGCCGAGGCCTCCACCACAGGCCCCGCCACCAACATCATCAGCGGCATCGCCGTCGGCATGGAGACGCCCGCCATGCCGGTCATCGTCATCTCCGCCGCGCTGCTGCTGAGCTACTACTTCGGCGTGCGCGGCCTCGCGGAGTTCACCGGCATCTCCGACTACGCCAAGGGAATCTACGGCACCGCCATCGCCACCATGGGCATGTTGAGCTGCGCGGCCTACATCCTCGCGATGGACACCTTCGGCCCCATCACCGACAACGCCGGCGGCATCATCGAGATGTCCAACCAGCCGCACGAGGTCCGCGAAAAGACCGACAAGCTGGACTCCGCCGGCAACACTACCAAGGCGCTGACCAAGGGCTACGCCATCGGCTCGGCCTCGCTCGCCGCGTTCCTGCTCTTCTCCGCGTACCTGGAGGAGATCAAGACCATCGTCACCGCGCGCGTCCACGCCGCCGGCCCATTGGGCTACATGCCGCCGGGCTGGTCGTTCACCAACATCAACCTCGCGGAGATCCCGGTCTTCGTCGGCGCGCTGCTCGGCGCAATGCTCACCTACCTGTTCTCGTCGATGGCCATCAAGGCCGTGGGCCGCACAGCGCAGATGGTGGTGAAGGACGTCCGCGACCAGTTCCGCGAGAACCCCGGCATCATGGCCGGCACCTCCAAGCCCGACTATGCGCGCTGCGTCAGCATCGTGACCGGAGCCGCGCTAAAGGAGATGGTGCTTCCCGGCCTGCTCGCCGTCGGTCTGCCGGTCGCGGTGGGTGTCCTCTTCCGCAACTTCAGCTCGGTCTACGGGGCCGGTTCGTCGGGCCTCAACAACGCGGGGCTCGCCATGGTTCCCACGATCAATGGCGTCCCCGTGAACCTCGGCGGCGCGTCGGCGGTAGCTGGACTGCTGATGGTTGGCACCATCTCCGGCGTCCTGCTCGCCATGCTGATGAACAACGGCGGCGGCGCCTGGGACAACGCCAAGAAGTGGATCGAAACCGGCAAGTTCGGAGGCAAGAACTCCGAGGCCCACAAGGCCGCCGTCGTCGGCGACACCGTCGGCGACCCATTCAAGGACACCGCCGGGCCTTCGCTGCATGTGCTGATCAAGCTGCTGGCGACGATTACGCTGGTACTCGCGCCGCTGTTCCTCTAACTGGAAGCTGGGAACTGGAAAACTGGGAACTGATTGGCCCGGTGACCGATCCATGACGCATCATCGCGCCTCATCAGTGGGATGCACAGGTTTCTACTTGGCAACCGCCCCGCTCCGTTCTACCCTCTACTCAGGAGGTCTTCCATGGCAGCTGGCGCAAGCAAGCTCACAGCCGAACAAGCCATCATTGCCGAGTTGCAGACCTTCGCCGCGCCGTACCTGTCGAGCCGCGAATACAAGGACATCACCGAAGTCCTGCACGCCGCTCTCGCCGCTCTCCGCCGCGAAAAAGACGCCGAGGACCGTGTCTGCGAAGCCCTCGCCGAAGAAGGCGAAGCCAGTGGCCTAGCAGATGGCGACATCTTTGAGAAAATTCGGCTCAAGTACGGATGGAAGCCTTTAGCCGAGTGATACGGAGCGTCCGATATTCAGAGAAAGCGGAACGCGATCTTGAGGAAACCGCATCTTTCACGTTTGTAAAGATGGGGCAACGAACAAACTCGGCTCTACATCGGTGGACTTTACAAGGCTTGTCGACTGATCGCGCAAAAGCCGTTGATTGGCAGACTAGCCGTTTCGAATAGCCCAACGTGGCGGCGTTTTGAGCACGAAAGCCACATCATTCTTTACTCGCCCACTCAATCCGGCATCATCGTTCAGCGCATCTTTCACAAGAGCCGCCTCCTCCCTTCCACCCGCTGACAAACTCGAAATTCCGCGCTATCCTTTCCACGCCATCAAATCCCACTCTCTTCCTACCTCAAGGAAACCCTCTCCATGTCCTCCATCCGCCTCCTCGTCGGCACGCGCAAAGGCGCTTTCGTCCTAACTTCTGACGGCAAGCGCAAGAACTGGAAGATCGCCGGACCGCACTTCGCCGGATGGGAGCTCTACCATCTGAAGGGCTCGCCCGCCGACCCCAACCGCATCTATGCCTCGCAATCGAGCGGCTGGTTTGGCCAGCAGATTCAGCGCTCCGACGACGGCGGCGCAACGTGGACGCCCGTCGATAACAAGTTCACCTACGACGGCACACCCGGCACCCATCAGTGGTACGACGGCACCGCGCATCCGTGGGAGTTCAAGCGCGTGTGGCACCTCGAGCCCTCGCTCACTGACCCCGAAACCTGCCTCGCGGGCGTGGAAGACGCCGCCATGTTCAAGACCACCGACGGCGGCAAGAGCTGGCACGAACTCCCCGGGCTGCGCACCAACGCCACCGGTCCCGCATGGCAGCCCGGCGCCGGCGGACTCTGCCTGCACACAATCATTCTTGACCGCGCCCACCCGGAACGAATCGTCATCGCCATCTCCGCGGCGGGCGCGTTCCGGTCGGACGACGCGGGCGCGACCTGGAAGCCGATCAACAAGGGCCTCTATTCGAAGTACATTCCCAACCCCACTGCCGAGGTCGGCCACTGCGTCCACCACATCGCCATGAACCCGGCCACGCCCAACACGCTCTTCATGCAGAAGCACTGGGACGTCATGCGCTCCGATGACGCCGGAGACCAGTGGACAAAGATCAGCGGCAACCTGCCCACCGACTTCGGCTTCGCCATCGACGTGCACGCGCACCAGCCCGAGACGGTCTACGTCGTCCCCATCAAGTCCGACTCCGAACACTTCCCTCTCGACGGCAAGCTGCAGGTCTTCCGCTCCAAGTCCGGCGGCAACGAGTGGGAGCCGCTGACCCGCGGCCTGCCGCAGAAGGACTGCTACGTCAATGTCCTGCGCGACGCCATGGCGGTCGACACGCTGGAAGACTGCGGCCTCTACTTCGGCACCACCGGCGGCCAGGTCTACTGCTCGCCCGACGGCGGAGACAACTGGAGCGCCATCACCCATGATCTTCCGCCCGTGCTCTCCGTGGAAGCCCAGACGCTGGCATAACTCGCCCTACTCCGCGTCCTCTGCGTTCTTCCTCTGCGCCCTTTGCGTGAAAGCTGTTGCTGTTGCCTGTCCTGCCTCCCATGCCCCTCATCCGTGTCGAACTCCCGCAGCACCTCCGCCGCCTCGCCAACCTCACCGGCCACGAGACGCAGCTTGACGTCGCCGCTCCAGTCACGCTGTCCGCGGTGCTCGACGCACTGGAGGCCCGCCACCCCGCGCTGCGAGGAACGATCCGCGACTACACCACCCAGCAGCGCCGAGCCTTTCTGCGCTTCTTCGCCTGCGAAGAAGACATCTCCCTCCTCGCACTGGACGCCCCGCTCCCAGCTCCCATCGCGAACGGCAGCGAACCGCTGCTGATCATCGCAGGCATCGCTGGCGGCTGAGACATCCTCAGCCCGCGAGTCCGTACAATTCTGTTATGGCTCGTCTCTATCCGTTCCGCGCACTTCGTTATGACCCCGCACGCGTCAATATGACCGACGTCGTCACCCAGCCCTACGACAAGATCTCTCCTGCGATGCAGGAGCGCTACTACTCGCTCAGCCCGTACAACCTGATCCGAGTCATCCTCGGCAAGAAGTTCTCCGAAGATACAGAAGCAGGCCCCAACGTCTACACCCGCGCCGCCGCCACGCTCACAGAGTGGCGCAAAGAAGGCATCCTGAAGACCGAGGCCGCGCCGGCGCTCTACGGCTACGCCCAGACCTACAAGGTCCCCGGCACGGACGAGGTCCGCGAGCGCCGCGGCTTCATCGCACTCGGCCAACTCTCTGACTACGCCGACCACATCGTCTACCGCCACGAACAGACCTTCCCCAAGCACAAGTCCGACCGCCTCGCGCTCTTCAAGGCCACGCGCGCCTACTGCGAGCAGATCTACATGCTCTACTCCGACCCCACGTTCACCGCCGACAAGATCATCTTCGACTCCGGCGCCCCACCCGAACTCGAAATAACCGACGAGTACGGCGTCCTGCACCGCGTCTGGAAACTCACCGATCCCGCGCAGATCGCGCGCGTCCTCTCCTCAATGGACGACAAGTGGCTGCTCATCGCCGACGGCCACCACCGCTACGAAACCTCCACGGCCTACATGTTCGAGCGCGCCGCCGAACTCGGCCTCGACCCCAAGGCCGCGCAAAAGACGACCGCCGAAGGCCTTCCCGCACCGGCATTTCCCGAGCAGGCGATGATGATGACCTTCGTCAACATGGACGCCCCCGGCATCACCATCCTGCCCACGCATCGCGTCGCGTTCGGGCTGCCGAACTTCAGCGGCAGCCAATTCGCCGCAAGCGCGGAGGCCTACTTCACCGTCGAGAAGATTGCCGACAGCACCGACGCCGCTTCCCTGCTGCGCCGCCTCGATGCAACGCCCGGAGTCGCCTTCCTCGCAGCCACCGCCGAAGGCGTCTTTCTGCTGACGCCGAAGCCGGACAAGATCGCGCCTCTGCTCGCCGGCCTCTCGCCGCGCCAGGCTGCGCTGGACGTAACGCAGCTCCACAAAGTCATCCTCGAAAAGCTGCTCGGCCTGAACGAGGAGACGGTGCGCGCCGGCGGCAACATCCGCTACCTCCGCGAGGCCGACGAGGCGCTCGCGCAAGTCGCCGACGGCAGCGCCAACGTCGCCTTCCTCATCAAGCCCGTCACGCTGGAGCAGATGAAGGACATCTCGCTGAACCTCGAAGTCATGCCGCAGAAGTCCACCGACTTCTATCCCAAGCTGCTCAGCGGCCTCGCGATGTACACCTTGGACTAGCTACCCGTCCCGTAATCGAGGCATAATCTCGTAAGGGAGAATCTCACCATGGCGACCGCACCCGTTCTGCTCTCCATCGAAGAGTACCTCCGCACCAGCTATCACCCCGACGCCGATTACGTTGACGGCGAGATCGTGGAGCGCATCTTGGGCGAATACGAACACGGCAAGATACAGGGCTTGATCTTTCACATCTTCACTCTCCATGCGAAGGAATGGGGAACCGACCCGGTCGTTGAGCAACGCATCCGCGTCGCACCCCGACGGATCCGCGTCTGTGATGTCGCCATCCTGCGCGTCGGCGCCCCGCGTGAGCCTGTCACCATCACGCCGCCCCTCATCTGCATTGAGGTTCTCTCGCCGGAAGACCGCCTCTCCCGCGCCAAGTTAGTCCTCGCCGACTACCTCGCCATGGGCGTCGAGAACATCTGGCTCATCGACCCCATCCGCCGCTCCGCCTTCACCTTTGATGCCGTGGGCCTGCACGAAGCCGATCCCACCAACCTAACGGTCCCCAATACTCCCATCCATCTGGATCTCACCGAAGCCTTCGCCGCGATCGACTAGCGCGATGCTCTACCCTAGTTCCTAAAATGGATTTTCTCGAAAGCAGCTCGGCACTGTTACCGCTATGCCTGATTCTGTTAGCGGCGCGTGCTCAAAAACCTGCAACACCTACCAGAACGGCTCTTTTCCGGTCGGGAATTCTCATTGGCATCTTGGGCTCAGTGTTGCTCTGCCTCGCTTGGCTCACGCCATTCGCATTGATCCACAAGGCCAACGGCGATCTGTCAAACGAGCGGAACACACTGTGCGTTGACGGTGCAGTATTTTCGGCCCCATTGGTCAGCATCCTTGCTTGCTTCGGAGCGAATCGTAGCAGATGGTCATTATTTGCTGCCGGTCTACTGCTAGGCCTTGTAGGATGGGCTGCCCTGCTCTCAAACTTCGTCTAGTCTGACTCAGCGGACATAATTCTCACCGCGAAATTCCCTCCAACGGCGAGCTCGCCGTCGCATACAGCTTCTTCCCCATCCGCCCCGCGAGGAAAGCCTCGCGCCCAGCCTCCACGCCCTTCTTCATCGCGCTGGACATCAACACCGGGTTCTTCGCCGCGGCCATCGCCGTATTCAGCAGCACGCCGTCGAAGCCCATCTCCATCGCCAGCGCGGCATCGCTCGCTGTGCCCAGCCCGGCGTCCACAATCAGCGGAACCTCGGTCACCAGCTCGCGCATCATGCGCAGCGTGTAGCTGTTGGCGATGCCCAGGCCCGTCCCAATCGGCGCGCCCAGCGGCATCACCGCGGCCGCGCCCACGTCGATTAACCGCTTCGCAAACACAATGTCGTCCGTCGTATAGGGCAGGACGGTAAAGCCCTCCTTCACCAGCACGCAGGTGGCTTCAACCGTCGCTTGAACATCCGGATAGAGCGTCGCCTGGTCGCCGATGACCTCAATCTTCACCCAGTCGGACAGGCCCACCTCGCGCCCCAGCCGCGCCGCGCGAATCGCCTCATCCGCCGTAAAACACCCCGCCGTATTCGGCAGCAGAAAGTATCTCTTCGGGTCGATGAAGTCCAGCAGCGACTCCTTACTGCGGTCCAGCTCCACGCGCCGCACCGCGACCGTCACCATCTCCGCGCCGCTGGCCTCAATGGCCGCCTTGGTCTCCGCGCCGTCCTTGTACTTCCCCGTTCCAACAATCAACCGCGACGTGAACCGCCGCCCCGCAATGACCAACTCATCCATGCCATTAATCCTAACCCCTCGCATCCATGAACCACATCATTGCGAACATTGCGCCTGACATTGCGGCCATTGCGTTCGCCTTTTGCCGTTAGCCTGCATAAAACACGAACGGCCCGCCCCTTGCGAGGCGAGCCGTTCAGCGGTGATCTGGGTGGTTTGACCTGAGGCATCCGCACTCGGATGGGCCTCGGAGTTCGAGCGGCCGCAACTGCCCGCCCGTTTAAATCTCTCCAGGACTAGAGCACGAACGCTCTAAGCCTCAGTCACCTCACGTGTTGTACTGCCACAACTTTCAGATTCAATCTTCATAGGCTTGGACCATCCTCCTTTCCCGTGTATGCAGAAAGTAAATCGGACCCGCCGCAAAGTCAAACCTTCCTGTGGGTATCGTGCGGCTACTTCATATACGCGCGCACCACATCAATCAGCTCCTCGCCCAGCTCTGGCGTCAGCGCCTTGGCCTTCGGCCCCACCAGGTGCAGGCGTATGTGGTCCTCCAGCACCTCGGCCATCAGGGCATCAATGCCGCCCCTCACCGCGGCCAGCAGCATCAAGACATCCGTGCACTCGCGTCCCTCGATCAACGTCCGCTCCACGGTCTCCATCTGGCCGTGGATCCGCTTCGCACGGTTCACAAGCTTCACACGTTCGCGGTCCATTGTTCGTCTCCTCATATACCCTACTGGGGTATATTATAGAGACAAGTCGCGCCTCAGGCGCAGAAAGGAGACTCCCATGAACCTGAACATGCAACTCACGCGCACCACAGCGCTCGCATCTGCGGGCACACGTCCGGCCCAGCGTCCGGTCCTGCTCGCCCGCACCTTCGTTGAAACCGGCGACGAGCGCTGCCCCATCGCGGGCATCTGGTCGCGCATCGAGTGCGATTCCATCTCCGATGACCCTCAATTAACTCGGCCCGTCATGCGGAGTCTCTCCGTCTGGCGGGCATTTCACACTCTGCTCACAATTCCCCGTTACAGTCTTGCCTGATCCTGCCTCATGCTCAACGTCCCCAGCAAAGCCGCGCGAGCCACACTACTTCTCTGCCTGCTCGCGGCAGGGCGGGTCTGCGCCCAACAAGCCGCCGACACCCCGTCAGTGCCTGCGCAGGAACCCGCGCCGCAGCTCACCGTCTTTCCCCACCCGGACACCGCGCGCTGGCTACTCTCCGGACAGGCCAACATCATCTTTCAGGCGCACCCCGGCTTCCACTCGCCCTACTCCGGCGCAAACTCCATGCTCTCCCGCGGCGAGTACAAGACCTCGCTGGTGGGCACCCTCTTCGCGGGCTTTGAGCTGAACCCAAATCCACGTTTCGAAACCGACCTGATCTACGACGAGGAGTCCGCCGGC
>Ga0302282_1003854_pt1 | contig 9909 bp, 9 predicted proteins | sample III_Fen_E1_3_FD_198763 | JGI IMG/M metagenome (GOLD analysis project Ga0302282, IMG submission 198763) | Peat permafrost microbial communities from Stordalen Mire near Abisko, Sweden - III_Fen_E1_3 | ecosystem: Environmental > Terrestrial > Soil > Wetlands > Permafrost | place: Sweden: Abisko... | reverse complement strand
GATCTCGGCAAGATGGAGATCAATGTCACTCGTTCGGTGGTGGACCAGGTTGTGGGCCGCTGCAAGACCGAAAGCTCGCAGAAACCTGTGCCCCTGGACGAGTACACGGCACGGGATCTGCAAGAGTGGCATCGCTTCACTCCATATCGCGAGCCGGAGGATTGGATCTTCGCTTCTGACAGCAGCCGGGCGGGAAAGAAACGCGGGAAGCAGCCGCTCTGGCTATCCACCATCATGCGTTACCACATTCAGCCGGTGATTAAGAGACTCGGCATCGACAAGCGCGTCTCTTGGCATACCTTCCGGCGCACCTACACGACGCTTTTGCAGGCGAACCGTGAAGATGTCAAGGTGGTGCAGGAACTGCTGCGGCACAGCTCGGTGAAAGTGACCATGGACATTTACGCGCAGGCGCAAATGCCCGACAAACGTGCGGCGCAGAATAAGGTGGTGGAGATGATTCGGCCTCGAATGCCCCAATCGGAGTGCAAAATTGGGGCTTAAATGCTCCGCAAAATGCTCCGCGGCGAAAACGGGGAATTTTTGCTAAGTGCTTGTAAAGATTTGGCGTCCCCGACGGGATTTGAACCCGTGTTATCGCCGTGAAAGGGCGGTGTCCTAGGCCGGGCTAGACGACGGGGACGCTTGAAGGGCCAGAATCGGCCAGAATCGGCCGGGAGCGCCCTTATGAAGGCTACCAACTTGATTGGGCTGTGTCAAAAAAAGCGCCCCGGGGACTTCCTAAGCCCTGGTGGTTTTGCTTGGGACCCAGCTACCGGGTGGAATGAAATTCGAATGGTACGGGGAACGTCCGGGGAGGGAATGCCCGGCCCGCATTTTTTGCGTCGATGGGCGGCCCTGATGCGTCAGATAAAGAAGGCTTTGTTTTCAGGACACTTCGTCTCCCTGCGGCTACGCCCGAAGGCCGGAAACACTCCGCGTGAGGGAACGTATCGAGATCAGGCTTGATCTTTCATTTTTCTTCCGTCCCACTCATTTGGGCGCGGAACTCCACGCAGAACGAATTTGGATAAAGGAATCACTGAGTGAGGAAAAGCGTGTTGAAGTGGATTCTTAGCGTAAGTTGTCTTTTTCTGATGGGTCTGGCAGCGACAGGCTGCCAGAAAAAGCAGGCGGCCCCTCCGGCAGGCGCAGGGATGCAGGCGATGCCGGTGCGGACAATCGCGATTTCGCTGTCTCCCGTGGCGCAGAGCAGCGATTACGAGGCCACCATCAAATCGCGGCGCTCGGCGACCCTGCAGCCGCAGGTGGATGGAAGGTTGATGGCGATCAGCGTGCGGTCCGGGGATCATGTGGAGGCCGGCGACAAGCTGATGGAGATCGATCCGCTGCATCAGACGGCAACGGTCGATTCGCAGCGTGCCACGGAGCGGCAGAAGAAGGCGCTCTACGACTACAACGTGTCGGAGATCGAGCGGCAGCGCAAGCTGTTTGAAGCGGGCGTGACGAGCAGAGATGTCTACGAGCAGGCGCAACAGGCATTTGAAAACAGCAAGGCGGACTACCAGTCGGCCGTGGCACTGACGAAGACGCAGGAAGAACAACTGGCGTACTACACGGTGCGCGCTCCGTTTGCCGGCGTGATAGGGGACATTCCAGTGCATGTGGGCGACTATGTTTCGTCTACCACCATGTTGACGACGGTGGATGAGAACAAGGACCTCGAGGCGTATATTTATGTTCCCACGGAGCGCGGGGGCCAGGTGAAGCTGGGGCTTCTGGTGGACTTAACGGACAATACCGGGAAGCTGCTTGAGAAGAGCCAGATCGATTTTGTGTCGCCCGAGGTGGATAGCACGCTGCAGGGAATCCTGGTGAAGGCTCCGATTCATGCTGGTCCGGAGGTTCTGCGCAATGCGCAGTTGGTGACGGCGCGCATTATCTGGAGTACGACGCCCATGGCGGTGGTTCCCATATTGGCGGTGAAGCGGCAGGGAGGACAGAGCTTTGTGTTTGTGGCGAAGCAGCAGGATGGACACCTTGTGGCTCAACAGACAGCGGTGACTCTCGGCGATACGGTGGGTAACAGCTATTCCGTCCTATCAGGGCTGAATGTTGGCGACCAGGTAGTCGTGTCGAGTACGCAGTTCCTGCTAAACGGAATGCCGGTTATGCAGTTGCCAGGCGCCTGAAGGCAATGTGACGATGCGTCCCTGCCCCAGATAAAGAGCGCACTTCGGGCCCGGAAACTGCGGTTACGTACCAACTGAAAAGGAAGGCAACCCTTGTTTGTCGATTTCTTTATCCATCGGCCCGTATTTGCCACCGTGAGCGCGCTGCTGATCATTCTGGCCGGTGCCGTGTGTATTCCCAACCTGCCGATTGCCATGTATCCCGCACTGACCCCTCCGCAGGTGGCAGTGGCCACCAATTATGTGGGCGCCAACGCCGACACGGTCGAGAAGGCTGTAACCATTCCGCTGGAAGAGGCTATCAACGGCGTTGAGGGAATGCGTTATATCAGTTCATCCAGCACAAATAGCGGTACAAGTTCCATTGTGGCAACATTCAATACCGGCTACGACCTCGACATCGCGGCTGTGGATGTGCAGAATCGCGTGGCCAGCGTGACCGGACGGCTGCCGGCGGCGGTGAACGCAACGGGCGTCAGCATTACCAAGACGAACAATAACTTCGTGTTCGCCGCCGGCTTCTATACGAAAGATGGGCGCTATTCCGAGGAGTTCATCTCGAACTATCTAGATGTATACGTCAAGGATGCGATTAAGCGCGTGCCCGGTGTGGGCGACGTGATGATTTTCGGCGAGCGCAAGTACGCCATGCGTGTCTGGCTTGATCCGGCGCGCCTGGCCGCCCGCTCGCTTACGGCCACTGACGTTGTGAACGCACTGGTGGAGCAAAATGTGGAGATTCCGGCAGGGCAACTTGGCCAGCCTCCATCGGACTCCAAACAAGCCTTCCAGGTTCCGGTGCGCGTGGTCGGACGCCTCACGAGTCCGGCCGAATTCGACAAGATCATCGTGAAGAATTCTGCAAATGGCCTCGTGCTTCTGAAAGACGTTGGGCACTCGGAAGTGGGCGCCGAGGACTACAGTTCTTCGTTGAAATACTCAGGTCACGACGCAATGGGCATCGGCGTCCAGTTGCTTTCGAATGCAAATGCCCTGGAAGTTGACCGGTTGGCGAAGGCCAAGCTGGTGGAGTTGTCGAAGAGCTTTCCCCCGGGCCTTGAGTACGCCGTCGCTTTTGACTCGACGACAGTTATCGGCGACTCGATTCGCGAAGTAATGGTGACACTGGCCGAAGCAATCGTCATCGTTATCGCGGTGATCTTCCTCTTCCTGCTGGATTGGCGAGCCACGATTATTCCCGCGGTCACCATCCCTGTTTCGTTGATCGGCACCTTTGCCTTCATCAAGCTCTTCGGCTTTTCAATCAACTCGCTCACGCTCTTCGGCATTACGCTTGCCACTGGACTAGTGGTGGACGACGCCATCGTGGTCATCGAGAACGTGCAGCGCCATATTGCCATGGAGCACTCCGATCCACACGTCGCCACATCGCGTGCCATGGGCGAGGTTACAAGCGCTGTCATTGCCACATCGCTCGTCCTGATCGCCGTCTTCGTTCCAGTTTCGTTTTTCCCCGGCACAACCGGAATCCTGTATCGTCAGTTTTCGCTGACCATTGCGTTTGCAATCGCCATTTCGGCCTTCAATGCACTGACGCTTTCGCCGGCGTTGTCAGCAATGTTTCTGCGCGGCGAGGAAGATCGCCCCAAGCAACTGGACTTCCTTCATATTCGCCCGGTCTCACGCGCGTTTGCGGGATTCGTTCATGGCGCGGATGCGACGGTCAGTTGGGTGGGACGCACGTATGGCAAAGCTGTCCACGTGGCTCTGCAACTACGCTACGTGTTGCTGCTAGTTTTCTTTGCCGGCCTCTGGGCCACGGTGTGGATCTACCAGCGCGTTCCCACCGCCTTCATTCCGCAGGAGGACCAGGGCTATCTCTTCGTGATTGTGCAGGCGCCCCCGGGCTCGTCGCTTACCTACACCACGGCGCTGGCAGACCGGGCCGAGGCTATCCTGGCGACAAACCCGGATATCGCAGGTTCCTTTTCGGTGATGGGTTTCGGCTTTTCAGGCGGATCTTCCAACGCCGGCCTGATGTTTGTGAGCACCAAGCCCGCAGATCAACGGCGCGGCAAAGGCCACTCTGCCGCGGACATTGTAGCCGATCTTTCGCCGAAATTGCAGAGCCTGCTGTTTGCTCCCAATGGCGGGCTGGTAGCCATGTTCCAACCTCCCGCTGTTCAAGGGGTTGGCAGTTTCGGCGGCTTCCAATTCATGCTTCAGGACCAGGGTGGAAACACGCTCAGCGACCTGGATCGCATTGCGCACCAGATTGTGAATGCCAGCCGCGGCAGCAAGGATTTGACTGGACTTACAACCACATTCTCCGCCAACGATCCCCAGGAACTAGTTACCATTGACCGCGAAAAGGCCAAATCTCTGAACATTCCACTCTCCCAGATCACCACCACTCTCGGGGTTTTCATGGGGTCGGAGTATATCAATGACTTTGACTACAACAACCGCACGTATCGAGTTTTCGTTCAGGCCGACCAGCCGTTCCGAATGAACGCCAAGGATCTGCATAACTACTACGTCCGCTCGGACAGCGGGCAGATGGTACCGCTCGATAACCTCACCACCGTCGTTGAGAGCTCAGGGCCGCCTGTGATCACGCATTACAATCTCTTCCGCGCGGTGGAGATTGACGGGTCTCCGGCACCGGGGTATAGCTCCGGCCAGGGAATCGCTTCCATGGAGGCTTTAGCCACGCAGAACATGATGCATGGCATGTCATTTGAGTGGACAGGGCTCACCCTGGACGAACTTGAATCAAGCGGGAAAGCGATCGTCATCTTCGGCCTGGGCTTACTGGTCGTCTATCTCACACTGTCAGCGCAATATGAGAGCTTCGCGTTGCCTTTCATCATCCTGCTGGCCGTCCCCATGGCGGTGCTTGGGGCGCTTGGCCTGGTGGCGTTGCGTGGCCAGTACAACGATGTCTATTGCCAAATCGGTCTGGTGATGCTGATTGGACTCTCAGCGAAGAACTCGATTCTTATCGTCGAGTTTGCGGAACAACTGCGGCGCAAGGGCCGTTCGATCGCTGAAGCCGCGATTGAGGCTTGCGAACTGAGACTCCGACCCATTTTGATGACCTCGACCGCGTTCATCCTCGGTGTATTGCCGCTGGTCTTCGCCACGGGTGCCGGCGCCCTGGGACGACGCTCGGTGGGTACCACCATTGTTGGCGGGATGCTCCTCTCCACTGTCCTCAACCTGATCTTCATTCCGGTACTCTACGTGATTCTTAGCCGGTTACTAAGACGTGGAGATGAGACAGCCGCGGAGCCCTCTGTGGTGGCATAAGCTCGGAGTTCACTGTTTTTCGTGGTGTGCAATTACGAAGTCTTTGATGCGGTCATAGAAGTCATCGGGGACGACGCCCATTTCCATCAGGTCACCTTTGACGCGGTAGGGTCTGAAGCGGATGATGCGTTCGGCCCAACTCCGTGTCATGCCAGGAACCTTCAGCAACTGATCTTCCGTGGCATGGTTGATGTCGATCCGCGCTTCGGGGGGCGGCGCATCTTTGGAAGTCTTTGGTGCGCCGGTGGAGTCCCTGTCTTGACATTGCGCCGGGCCGGACAGGCAAACGCAAGCAATCGCAACCGCACAAACCGTGAATCGCGTTCTTGCCCGCATCGCTCCATTGTCTACCTTGCCGTACAGGGGCTGCAAGCAGGCTGCTTCTTCGATCTGTGACAATGAGAGAATGGCTATGTCTCCCCATACTCCGGTCCCCTCGGGCGCAGTACCCTCGCACTTCTTCGGCCGGACTAGACTTTTTCTTCTTCTATCCCTCTCAGTCCTGTTCCTGCTTTGCCTGATCTTCACCTGGACAACGCGTGACGCTATGGCGCATCTTCCCTTTCTGCAGGGTAAGGGGCAAGGGCTTGTTGGAGATCAAAAAACGCTCGTCGACCAGCGCCCGTGGCAAACTGCCCAGGCGTTGGCTCCATTGGCGGTGAGCGCAGAGGAAGCCGAATATACCCGCGATGCCTTGCGTCTCGCAGATCACGAAGTGGACCAGGCTTTCGATTCGGCGCTGCGGGTGGCCAGCGAACAAGCGCAACACCGTGTCCTGACCGGCGAAGCGTCTGCACTCTCGCTGAAGTTGGCAAGCCTTCAACAACTGGTGGTTCACGACGAGGCGCTGGTGGACAGCCTCACATCGAAATCTGCATCCCCGGCAACTCCGGCGCCGGGAGCCGCCCAGCCCGATGCCGAGGGGGATGGTATCGAGGTTGCCAACGCCCAGCTTGGCCTGGACTCGGATGAATTGGCCGACGCGCAGCGGGATCTTGACCGTGCATCGGGCGACAATCGAGCCGAGATTCAAAGTGAATTGACCGCTCACCAAGCGGCGATGCACAAGTACAACAGCCAATCGAATAGCGATGCCAAGATAGCGGTTCTATCCGCCAGGCAACACGGCACGCTCGCTGGAAGGCTCAAAGCCTGGTTCGATCAGGGAGACCGTTACCAGTTGATCCAGCAGGCATTTCAACAGGCACAAGCCGACGCCGGTTCCCTGACGAAAGAACACAACGATCTTGAAGCAAAAGCCAACTCGAGTGCGACTGCAGCCACGAGTTCCGACAAGGGCAGTGCGGAAAGGCTTGCCGAACTCAAAGGCAAGCGCGAGCAGCGTCAGCTTCTGAGCATCTATGACGATCGCATTCAGACCGAGCAGCAGTTGGCCACGGTGTACGGTAAGTGGTCCGCCCAGGTGCTCCTGCAACACCGCATTGTGCTCCATCTCATCCTGCAGTCGTCGGCACTGATCGTTCTGATTCTCATCTGCATGATTCTCTGCGATGCCCTTATCCGACGAGTGATGGACAATCCCGCGCTTGACCGGAAGCGGATGCACACGCTGCGCACTGTCCTCGAGGTCAGTGTGCAGGCTCTTGGCATTCTTTTGATTCTGTTTGTTCTTTTCGGACCGCCGCGACAAATCACCACGGTACTGGGTCTTGCAACGGCCGGCCTAACCATCGCCCTGCAGGATTTCATTCTCGCGTTTTTCGGCTGGTTCGCCCTGATGGGCAAAAACGGCATGCGCATGGGGGACTGGGTTGAGATCAATGGCGTGGGCGGCGAGGTTACGGAGATCGGCATGATTTATACCACGCTTCTCGAGACCGGCGATTTGGCGGATAAGGGACATCCGACAGGCCGCCGCATTACCTTCATCAACAGTTTTGCGATCCGAGGACAGTTCTTCAATTTTTCCACCCATGGCCAATGGATGTGGGATGAAATCACCGTTCCCGTTCCCGCATCCGCGAATACGCAGGAAATGGTTGACAGCATCCAAAAGGCGGTGGTTGGGGAGACCGGAGCGGACGCGGGGGTGGCGGAACAGGAGTGGAAACGTGGAACGCGTGGCGACGGTTTGAGCCGGTTCAGCGCTACGCCGGTTGTGAATCTAAGACCGTCAGGGTCCAATATCGACATCCAGGTGCGTTATGTGACGCGCGCATCGGAGCGATTCGAACTGCGCAATCGCTTGTACCAGCATGTTATCGATCTATTGCAGAAGCAGGAACACCCATTGCCGGCGGAGCAGACGCAAGAAGTGGGGAATGCGTAAGGAATCCAGCAGATTGAAGCGTGAGCCGCGTAGGTTGACAATGCTGAATTTGACAAGACTGAGGGTCTTCCCTTAGCTTTTGAATCAGATGCAGAGCCACCGCCATCACGGTCACCACCATCATCATGGGACCTCCATGCCGGCGGACTGCCATGGCTTGAACTAAGCGGCCATCCAGATCAGAAAGATACCAAGCCCGCCGGCGACCAAGCTGGCGGGCTTTTTCGTGTTCAACCCCAAAACCTAACTAGGATCAGGAAGAAGATGAGCAGCGACACACCGACAATAAACTTCGACAAAATGGATGGCTTGGCGCCAGGCATCGTGCAGGATGCTCGCACAGGCGAAGTGCTGATGCTGGGTTTTCTGAATCCGGTCAGCTATGCGAAAACCCTTGAAACCGGTTTTGTAACCTTCTGGAGCCGTACCCGCCAAAAGCTGTGGATGAAAGGTGAGACCAGCGGAAACCGCCTGCGCATCATTTCCGCTGCAACTGACTGCGACAACGATACATTGCTGTTTCGTGTTGAGGTGGAAGGCGACGGCCTTGTGTGCCATGAGGGCACGGTCAGTTGTTTTACCAAAGCGCTTCCGATTGGCGACGCCAACGAAAACGCGGACAAGAAAGAGGAAGCACGTGGCTAACAAACTTAGACTAGGCATTCCCAAAGGGAGCCTTCAGGATGCGACCATCGCTCTGTTCAAGCGCGCCGGTTGGAACATTTACGCCGACGGCCGCTCCTACTTTCCTTCCATCGACGATGGCGAGATTGAGTGCATGTTGATTCGAGCTCAGGAGATGGCGCGCTACGTCGACCACGGCGTGCTTGATGCGGGCTTGACCGGCATTGACTGGGTGGTTGAAAGCGGACTTGATGTCACCTCCGTCACCACGCTCACGTATGCCAAGCAGAGCCGCCGCAAAGTGCGCTGGGTGCTTGCCGTTCCTGAAGGCAGTGGCTTTGAAAAGGCTGAGGACCTGGAGGGAAAGATTGTTGCTACCGAACTGGTTGAAGTTACCAAGCGTTACTTTGCCGGGAAGGGTGTCAACGTGAAAGTGGAGTTCAGTTGGGGCGCCACTGAAGTTAAGCCGCCCACGCTTGCGGACGCCATTGTCGAAGTCACAGAGACAGGGAGTTCGCTCAAGGCCAACCACCTCAAAATCATTGACACAGTCATGGAGAGCGAAACTCATCTGATCGCCGGTAAGGGCACACTCGCCGATCCATGGAAGAACCAGAAGATCGGTCAGATCGCCTTGATGCTGCGAGGCGCTATTGATGCCCAGTCGCAGGTCGGCTTGATGCTGAACGTCAAGCGCGATGATTTGTCAGCGGTACTCGCTGTTCTGCCCGCATTGAACTCACCTACCGTTTCGCAGTTGAGCGATTCGGAGTGGGTTGCTGTGAACACCATTGTTGATGAGCGCGTGGCCCGCGACGTGATCCCCAGGCTGAAAGCCGCCAAAGCTACAGGGATCGTCGAATATCCGCTGAACAAGGTTGTGTTGTAACCGGAGACAACGATGAAAATAATCCGGACCCAAGGCCGCGGCTCCAGGCAAGCAGACGAAATTCTTGCTGCGCTTGAACGTCGCGGTGGCAGTGCGCTGAACTCGGTTCTCCCCGCTGTGAAGCGCATTGTGGCCAACGTGCGCAAGAGAGGCGACGGCGCGCTGCTGCGCTATGCTGCGCAATTTGATGGGCTCCGCGACGCAGCGAGGGTGCGCATTGCGTCAGACGAAATGGCTCACGCGTGGGAGGCCATTGGCCCTGAGTTGCGCAACGCCCTCTCCCTCGCCGCTGAACAGATTCGCTGGTTTGCGCGGCGCCAACTCCCTGAGTCGTGGAGTGCATCTCCGATGTCCGGTCTTAGCACCGGCCAGCTTGTTCGCCCGCTTAGCTCGGTCGGCTGTTACGTGCCCAGCGGTCGTCATCCGCTCCCTTCCACATTGTTGATGACCACGATTCCTGCCCAGGTGGCCGGTGTTCAGCGTATCGTGGTCGTCTCTCCCAAACCGGCACCGGAGACACTCGCTGCTGCCCACATGCTCGGCATCACGGAGTTCTACCGTTTGGGTGGCGCGCATGCGATTGCTGCGCTGGCCTATGGAACCCCCAGCGTCCCGAGTGTGGCCAAGATCGTCGGTCCCGGAAATCTCTTCGTCACCGCTGCCAAGCGTCTGGTGGCTTT
>Ga0302282_1003845_pt1 | contig 9929 bp, 7 predicted proteins | sample III_Fen_E1_3_FD_198763 | JGI IMG/M metagenome (GOLD analysis project Ga0302282, IMG submission 198763) | Peat permafrost microbial communities from Stordalen Mire near Abisko, Sweden - III_Fen_E1_3 | ecosystem: Environmental > Terrestrial > Soil > Wetlands > Permafrost | place: Sweden: Abisko... | reverse complement strand
CCGCTTGTCCTTGACTGGTCGCCGATGATTGTGGCGATTCTGGCCGACGTGGAAAACGGTGTTTCCGCCGGCAAAATTTCCGCAAAATTTCACAATGCGCTCGCCGAGGCAGTTGTCTCGGTCTCGAAAAGTTTTGGATTGAACCGCGTGGCGCTTTCGGGCGGCTGTTTTCAAAACCGCTATTTGACGGAGAGCATCGTCCGCCGCCTGCGCGCGGAAAATTTTCAACCGTATTGGCACCAGCGCGTGCCGACAAACGACGGGGGCATTGCCTTGGGACAAGTTGTAGCCGCACTTCGCTCGCAATCTAAAATCGAAAATCATAAATCATAGCTCCAATATGTGCCTCGCCATTCCAGGAAAAATAGTGAGCGTCAGCGGAGAAGACCCGCTGGAGCGCATGGGCAAAATTGATTTCGGCGGCATTCTGAAGGAAGCGAGCCTCGCGTATGTGCCAGACACGTGCGTCGGCGATTACGTCATAGTCCATGTCGGGTTCGCGTTGAGCAAGGTGGACGAAGCCGAGGCGAAAAAAGTTTTTGAATACCTGAAACAGATGGGCGAACTGAGCGAACTGGAGGAGCGCAGGACATGAAATTTCTCGACGAATACCGCAATGGCGAGCTGGCACAACAATTCGCGCGCGAAATTCACCGCATCACGACGAAGCCGTGGAACATCATGGAAATCTGCGGCGGGCAGACGCACGCGATTGTGAAATTTGGCATTGATGAATTGCTGCCAAAAAAAATCACCCTCATCCACGGGCCGGGCTGCCCCGTCTGCGTGACCCCGCTGGAGATGATTGACAAGGCGCTGGAAATCGCCGCGCGACCGGAAGTGATTTTCACCTCATTCGGAGACATGCTGCGCGTGCCGGGCAGCACGACGGATTTACTTTCGGTCAAGGCCGGCGGCGGCGATGTGCGCATTGTGTATTCGCCGCTCGATGCGGTGAAGTTCGCAGAACAAAATCCGGCGAAGGAAATTGTCTTTTTTGGCGTCGGTTTTGAAACCACCGCGCCCGCGACTGCGCTGGCGATTTATCAGGCGGCTCAAAAAAAGCTGCGAAATTTTTCGATGCTCATTTCTCATGTGCTTGTGCCGCCGGCGATGGAGGCGCTCCTGTCGTCGCCGAATTGTCGCGTGCAGGGATTTCTGGCCGCCGGCCACGTTTGCGCGGTGATGGGCTACGAGGAATATTTTTCCATCGCAAAAAAATACCGCGTGCCGGTCGTCGTCACTGGCTTCGAGCCACTGGATATTTTGCAGGGCGTGCTGATGACGGTGCAACAATTGGAATCCGGCCGCGCCGAAGTAGAGAATCAATACAGCCGCGCGGTGCGACGCGAAGGAAACCAGCCGGCGCAGGATTTGATCAAGAAAGTTTTCCAAATCGTCCCGCGCAAATGGCGCGGCGTCGGCGAAATTCCGCAAAGCGGCTTGGGTTTGGGCGATGAATACGCCGCGTTCGACGCCGAAAAAAAATTTGGCGTGGCGGATCATCACGTTGAAGAATCCGCCGATTGCCAGAGCGGCCTGGTTTTGCAAGGCCAGATCAAGCCGCACGAATGCCCGGCGTTCGGCGAGAAATGCACGCCGGAGCATCCGCTGGGCGCGACGATGGTTTCAAGCGAGGGCGCATGCGCGGCGTATTACCGCTACCGGCGGATGCCGGATTTGATCGGAGCAAAATAAAATGAGCGCTCAAAAACCAATTGAATTTTCCGGCGCCTGCCCGATTCCGATTTCCCAATACCCGCAGGTCCTGATGGCGCACGGCGGCGGCGGAAGGCTAATGCACCAGCTCATCGGCAAAATGTTTCTTGCGGCGTTTCATAATCCGCTGCTGGACACGCAGCACGACGCCGCAGTTGCGGAACTGACCGGAAAGAAAATCGCATTCACGACGGATTCCTATGTCGTGCGACCGATGTTTTTTCCGGGCGGCGACATCGGATCAATGGCGGTTCACGGCACAGTCAACGACCTGGCAATGGCCGGCGCACGCCCTCTTTATTTGAGCAGCGCATTCATCATCGAGGAAGGGCTGCCGATGGAAACACTTTGGAAGATCGTCTGCTCGATGCGCGACGCGGCGAAAAAGTGCGGCGTGCAAATCATCACCGGCGACACGAAGGTCGTGGACAAGGGCAAAGGCGACGGCGTGTTCATCAACACGGCAGGCATCGGTGTCATTGAACACGAACAGAAAATCGCGCCGCAAAATGTGCAGGCCGGCGATGCGATTCTGGTCAGCGGCGATGTTGGCCGTCATGGGATGGCAATCATGGCCGTGCGAGAAGGACTGGAATTTGAGAGCAAAATCGAAAGCGATTCCGCACCGGTTCACGAGGCGGTTTTGAAGTTGTTGAAGGCCGGAATTGAAATTCATTGCCTGCGCGATTTGACACGCGGCGGCCTGACAAGCGCGCTGAATGAAATTGCCGAGGCGGCGAACCGGACTCTGCTCGTTGACGAAAAGTTGATTCCCGTGCGCGAAGATGTTCAAGCCGCGTGCGAAATTCTGGGGCTTGATCCGTTTCAAGTCGCGTGCGAAGGCCGGTTCGCCGCGTTCATCGCCGCGAATGATTCGGAGCGCGCATTGAAAATTTTACGCGCGAATCCAGGCGGCATCGGTGCCTGCGTGATTGGCAAAGTGTCGGAGGAGCGTTCGGCGGATGTCTTTTTGAAAAGCGCGATCGGTGCGCGTAGGATTCTGGACATGGCCAGCGGCGAACAATTGCCGAGAATTTGCTGAGACGATTCAGTCTTTGCCCCAGCGCCAGCGCGGTTTCTCGCCTTTGAGAAGACAGATCACAAGCAAAAATACTACGAGAATTCCGATCCAGCCAAAAAATAATCCCAGATGTCTTGGTAGCAGAAGCACCGCGCCCGCGCCCAGCAAAACAAAATAGGCCAATAGAACCATCCAACCCTGCCAGCAAACGGGCGGTCCCCAACCCCAACCGTATTTTTTGGCGGGAAACCAGATTTTCTTTTGGTTTGGCTTCAAATTCCAGTTGAAAATGCTGTCACCGGCCCATTGCCAGCAGGCGTGTGCGTTTGTAAATTTCCTCGGGCGAGCCTTCGGCGTCAATGGTGATGAGCAGTCCACGCTTTTGATAAAATTCAATCAGCGGGCGCGTGCTTTGCTCATAGGCTTTCATCCTCACCTCGACGGCTTCGGACCTGTCGTCTTCGCGCTGAACAAGCATTCCGCCGCATTGGTCGCAAATGCCATCAAATTGCGGACGTTTGGTTTCCACATGGAAAACAGCCTTGCACTTGGAACAAACGCGGCGGCCGGAAATGCGTGCAACGATTTTGTTGAGCGGCAGGTCGTAATTGAACACGGCGTCCAACACGACGCCTTCCTGCTTCAACAATTCTTCCAATGCCTCAGCCTGAGCCACGGTGCGCGGAAAACCGTCCAGCAAAAATCCGCCGGAACAGCCCAGGCAGCGCGGGCGTTCGCCGACAAGCCGCAGCACGGTTTTGTCGGGCACCAACTCACCGCGCCTCATGTAGCCAAGCGCGCTTTGGATGGCAGGCGTCTGATCCTTTTCATCGAAGCATTTTGCCGCTCGGAAAATGTCGCCGGTGGAAAGGTGGCAGCAGGCCAGCCGTTCGGACAACAGTTCCGCCTGTGTGCCCTTGCCGACGCCTGGCGCGCCCAGCAACACCAGATGCCATGGCTTGCCCAGCGGCTTGCGTGGCGGCATTGAGCATTTCGCATCGCCGCCTTTTAGCCACGCGTTCCGATCCTGTTTGGGCATCAGGCCAGCACCGTCAGCCTTCGGAAAAAAACGATTTTCTTTCATACAATTGCGTTCATTTGGCTACAGATGGCTTTCATGTATTGCGCGCGTTCAAACGCCGCCGGCTCCGCGCAATTTTCCTGGCTTATGCTGCCCTTGAGCTGTCTGACCGATTTGTAATCGTGCTCTTTCATCCAGATAATCAGGTCGCGTTCAATCGCGGTGATCTTCGGGATGCCGTGGCGCAGCAACGTCGAGCACAGCATCGTCACATCCGCTCCGGCCATGAGCATCTTAAGCACGTCCGACGCGCGGTGTATGCCGCTCGTCGCCGCAAGGCTGGCGTTGATGCGGCCGTGAAGCAGCGCGATCCACCGCAACGGCAGGCGCATCGCCATGGGCGTGCTCAACAAAATGTCCGGCTTGACCTCGAGTGTTTCCAGGTCAATGTCCGGCTGGTAAAAGCGGTTGAACAACACAAGCCCATTAGCGCCGGCCTGGTCGAGCCGCTTTGCCATGTTCGCAAAACTGCTGAAGAAAGGACTTAATTTCACGGCAATGGGTATGGTAACCTCCGCCTTCACTGCCTTCAGAATGTCGAGATAGGTCAGTTCGACTTCCGTTCCGGTCAGTTCCAAGCTTGTCGGAATGTAATATATATTCAGCTCCAATGCGTCCGCACCGGCTTGTTGAATCTGTTTTGCATAGGATGTCCAGCCGCCATTGGAAGAAGCATTGAGGCTGGCGATGATGGGGATATTCACCGCTTTTTTTGCTGCGGCAATGTGCTTGAGATATTCCTCCGGGCCCAGCCGATATTCGTCCGGCTCCGGAAAATAACTGAGTGCCTCGGCGAAACTGTCGGTGCCGTTTTGGAGATGCTCGTTTAACTCCAGCCGGTCCTGGCGCAACTGTTCTTCAAACAGTGAATACAGCACAATGGCTGCCGCACCCGCGTCTGACAGACGTTTGATGTTGTCCACTTCCTCCGACAACGGTGAGGCCGAAACGACCAACGGCGTGCGCAGTTTCAAGCCAAGATAATTGGTGCTTAAATCCATATATTTCCTTTAATTGTTAGTCAGGCATCCACGGCTGTGGGCTGTTTTGACGCTGGAATCGGTGCGTTTTCCACTTTAGTGTCACGCGCGGCCATGAATTGGTAAAATTTCCATCGCCGGTCGGCGTCCGCCTGCGCCTGTCCGAAAAATTTCTTCGCGTCGTCCGGCTTGCTCTTCGTCAGCATCTTGAAACGGTTTTCCGTCATCATGAAATCCTTCACCTTCGACTTCGCCGCACTCGAATCAATTTGCAGCGGGTTTTCGCCGCGTTCCGCGCGGCGCGGGTCGTAACGATAAAGAAGCCACTGGCCAGACTCGACCGCGAGCTTCTGCTGCCTCGCGCCGACGCCCATGTCTACCGCGATGCCGTGCGCAATGCAATGGCTGTAGGCGATGATCAGCGAAGGGCCGGGAAACGATTCCGCCTCGACAAACGCCTTTAACGTGTGCTCGTCCTTCGCGCCCATCGCCACACTTGCGACGTAAATGTTCCCGTAACTCATCGCGATCAAGCCGAGGTCTTTTTTACCTGCCGGTTTTCCGCCCGCGGCAAACTTCGCAATCGCCCCACGCGGCGTGGATTTGCTCATCTGTCCGCCGGTGTTGGAATAAACTTCCGTGTCCATCACCAGCACGTTGACCTTGCGGCCGCTGGCAAGGACGTGATCCAGCCCGCCGTAGCCGATGTCGTAGGCCCAACCGTCGCCGCCGAGAATCCAGACGCTTTTCTTCACAAGCTGGTCGGCCACACTGAGCAACAATTTACTTTCGGACGAATCAAGACTTTTCAGCTTTGCTTTCAAAGCCACGACACGTTCGCGCTGGTCATAAATCCCGGCCTCGTCGCCTTGATCGGCGGTGAGAATGCCGATGGCCAGTTCATCGCCGACTTTTGCGGAAAGTTTCTTGAGCAGCTCCTCGGCAAATTCCTTCTGCTTGTCAATCGAGACACGGAAGCCCAAGCCAAATTCAGCGTTGTCCTCGAACAATGAATTGCACCACGTCGGGCCGCGACCGCATTTATTCTTGGTGTAAGGTGTGGTCGGCAGGTTGCCGCCGTAAATCGAGGAGCACCCCGTCGCATTCGCTATGACCGCACGGTCGCCGAACAACTGCGTGAGCATTTTGATATAAGGCGTCTCGCCGCAGCCAGCACACGCGCCGCTGAATTCAAAGAGAGGCTGCAAAATCTGCTGTTGCCGCAATGTCGTGGTCTTGATGTTGCGCCGGTCAAATTCCGGCAGCGTCAGGAAGAAATTCCAGTTGTCATGCTCCGCCGCGCGCAATGGCATCTGCGGCCTCATGTTGATGGCTTTAAGTTTCGCCTCAGTCTTGTTCTTCGCCGGGCAGACATCCACGCACAACGCACAGCCTGTGCAGTCTTCCGCCGCGACTTGAAGCGTGAACTTCAATCCTTTGAACTCCGGCACGCGCGCGTCGGTTACCCTGAAAGTTGCCGGCGCATTTTTCAATTCCTCAACATCATAAACTTTCGCGCGAACGGTCGCGTGCGGGCAGATCGCCACGCACTTCAGGCATTGGATGCATGTTTTTTCGTCCCACACGGGGATGTCCAGCGCGAGGTTGCGTTTCTCAAATTGCGATGTGCCGGTCGGAAACGAACCGTCCAGCGGGAACGCGCTCACCGGCAGGTCGTCGCCGAAGCCCGCCGCGATTGTGCCGAGGACGTCACGGACAAATTCCGGCGCTTCCGGCGAAATCGGCGGCAACAACGGCCCCGCGCCGTTCAATTTATTGTCCAGCACCGGCACCTCGTGCAGATGCGCGAGCGTGTTGTCCACGGCCTGCAAATTCATCTTCACCACCTCGTCGCCCTTTTTGCCGTAGGTTTTCTTGATGGATTTCTTGATGGCGTCAATCGCCTCGTCCTTCGGCAGCACGCCGGACAGCGCGAAGAAACAGACCTGCATGATGGTATTGATGCGGCCGCCCATGCCGCTGTCGCGCGCGACTTTGGTGGCGTCAATGACGAAGAACTTCGCCTTCTTGGCGAGCAAGCTTTCCTGCACCGGCGTCGGCAGTTTCGACCAGACCTCGTCCTTCGAATGCGGCGTGTTGAGCAGAAATGTCCCGCCCGGCACCAGCGCGCGCAGCATTTCGTAGCGGTCCAAAAATCCCGGCAGGTGGCAGGCGATGAAATTCGCGCTGGAAACCAGATAGGTCGAGCGGATCGGCTGCGGGCCGAAGCGCAGATGCGACACGGTCATTGAACCGGATTTTTTTGAATCATAGACAAAGTAGCCCTGCGCGTAATTGTCTGTTTCCTCGCCAATGATCTTGATGGAATTTTTGTTCGCGCCCACCGTACCGTCAGCACCAAGACCGTAGAATAATGCGCGCACCACATTTTTCGGCTCGGTGGAAAATTCAGGGTCGTATTTGAGGCTCGTGTTGGAGACGTCGTCGGTGATGCCGACGGTGAAATGGTTTTTCGGCACCACGGAAAGGTTGTCGAACACCGCTTTGACCATGGCCGGCGTGAATTCCTTCGACGACAAACCGTAGCGGCCGGTGAAAACCTGCGGCAACGACATCAAATGCGAGCGGCGGGCTGCGGTCTCTTCCATCAAAGCAGTGACGACGTCCTGGTAAAGTGGTTCGCCCGTCGCGCCCGGTTCCTTTGTGCGATCAAGCACCGCTATTTTTTTCACGGTCTTCGGCAGCGCCGCCACAAAACGTTTGCCGTCGAACGGGCGATACAAACGCACTTTTAGCACGCCCATTTTTTCACCCTTTGCGACCAGATGTTCGACGGTTTCGTGTGCGGTTTCGCAACCGGAACCCATCAACACGATGACGCGCTCCGCGTCCGGCGCGCCGATATAATCGAACAGATTATATTTGCGCCCGGTCAGCTCCGCAAATTCGTCCATGACTTTTTGAACAATGTCGGGACATGCGGAATAAAAGCTGTTCGCCGCCTCGCGTCCTTGAAAAAACGCGTCGGGGTTTTGGGCCGTGCCGCGAAGAACCGGCTTGTCCGGCGACATCGCGCGCGCACGGATTTCTGCAATCAATTTTTCGTCAATCAACGCGCGCAAAACTGATTCGTCGAGTAGTTCAATTTTTGAAACCTCATGCGAGGTGCGGAAGCCGTCGAAGAAATGGATGAACGGCAGCCGCGAACGCAGCGAGGCGGCTTGTGAAATCAGCGCGAAATCCATCGTTTCTTGAACCGAAGCCGCGCCGAGCATTCCCCAGCCGGTGGAGCGACAGGCCATGATGTCGCTGTGATCGCCGAAAATAGAAAGCGCGTGCGTGGCGACAGTTCGCGCGGTGACATGAAAAACCGTCGGGAGCAATTCGCCCGCGAACTTGAACATGTTCGGAATCATCAGCAGCAGGCCTTGCGACGCGGTGAACGTGGTGCTGATGGAGCCGGTCTGCAACATACCGTGGACGGCGCCAACCGCACCGCCTTCGCTCTGCATTTCGATGATGGCAGGCTGCGTGTCCCATATGTTTTTTTTGCCTTCGGACGCCCATTGATCGCACCACTCGGCGATTGGCGATGACGGAGTGATGGGATAAATCGCCATCGCTTCGTTGAGGCGGAAGGCGACGTAGGCGGCGGCCTCGCAGCCGTCAATGGTTTTGAAAACGGGGGATTTTTTCATATCAAATCAAGTGTCTATGTGAACTTAAAATTATTTTTCGGCTTGGCCTGTCGCCAGTGCTCGAAGTCACATTAAACGTCTGCCGATTCAATGACTTTCCATTTATTGTCAAAAGCACCCCCTCCTTTGCGGATTGTTCAGCAGCAAACCAAAACCAAATCAAGCAGTGAGAATTACCGTTGCCTAAAGGAAATGAAATACAGCCGGAATCCATTGAAATATTAGCGCCGATTTGCGCTTGGCTTTCAAAAGCATCTGGCAGTAAACCCCATCGTTCAACGAACTCGACGCTCTTGCAAAACACCGCTTCATTTGATGTCAGGTTTGTTTCACGGCGCTTAGACAACACGTATCGCGAATAACTCTCGAAGAGAACAAAAGTCAAAGATGCATTTAATTCACAACCTTTTTCAAACCCTCGATTCCGAGGATCTGGCTTGGCGGGCTAGTTTGGCGAAAGTCAAATCAACCGGACTGGCGATCCATTGAATCGCGGAAGCTTCATCTGAGAAAATTTGAATGATGATCTGCGGGTTCGTATTCAAGGTCTGAAACATTCTGGCGTATCCCAAATGATGGCTGTTGCAGGCGATGATGGCCGACTTAAATGCGTTCGGAAATTGGATTTTCCCGCGGTTGGCCGCCAACACGGATATGTCCGGATAATGGATCGCCATCTCCTCAATCTGTGTCATGTCAGTTATCCGATGCGGAACGACTTTGACATTGATTTCGTAATTCTGGGATTCTGCGGCGAGGGCCAAAAGGTCATGGGCGGTGACACAGCCTTTGAGCGTCACGCGAACCACCTTCTTTTCAACTGTAATTGTGTATGGCATTTAATTTACTTCCCGTTCTATAAACAACCGAAACGCGCCGATATCCCCCCGAAAATGTCCGTCCTCCAAGCCAGCGAACGCGAGAATTATTTTTTGAAGCCAGATTGTCCAGAAAATTATCAGGGGTTGAAACGAATTATGGGATTTCAGCGCCGTTGGAGAGGCATATTTACATCGGCGCAACTGAATTCCATTAGGATTGCTATGGCCGGAACGATTGGCAAAACTAGACATTCTTGGCAGCCTTTTTGCCATCAAAAAGCCCGTCGCGTTTGGGAGTGCACCAAAGCCAGACCGCCGCACAGATGCTTGCGGCCGCAATTCAGTATGTGTAGCTGGCGTTGTAAAGATTGCTTTCCGGATCGTGAATGACCTTGAATCCCACCTTGCCGCAGATGTGGTGCATGGCGTGGTTCTCGGCAAGAACTTGGCCGGTAATTTTGGACAGCTTTTCCACTTTGCCAATTTCAATAAGCCGGCGGAGGAGTTCGGTGCCAAGTCCTTGCCGGTGCCAGGCATCGCTGATGAGCAGGGCAAATTCACCCTCGTTTGTCCCGGTCAACTTGCTCAAGCGCCCTACAGCGATGATTTTTTTCTCGTCTTCGGCGAGCATGGGCTTCAATTCGGCGA
>Ga0302282_1003843_pt1 | contig 9930 bp, 7 predicted proteins | sample III_Fen_E1_3_FD_198763 | JGI IMG/M metagenome (GOLD analysis project Ga0302282, IMG submission 198763) | Peat permafrost microbial communities from Stordalen Mire near Abisko, Sweden - III_Fen_E1_3 | ecosystem: Environmental > Terrestrial > Soil > Wetlands > Permafrost | place: Sweden: Abisko... | reverse complement strand
GGCGTTATTGAAGTCGGAATAGGGGGCACTAGTTGTGCCGCTCCGCTTTGGGCTGCTTATACCGCCTTGGTGAACCAGCAGGCCGCCAGTCTGTCCCGGGGTTCGGTTGGTTTTCTTAATCCTTCCTTATACTCACTGGGCCGGACCAACATCGTCTATACCAATGTGCTTAATGACGTGACTATCGGGAACAATACGTGGTCGCAAAGCCCCAACAACTTTTTTGCCGTGACCAACTATGACCTGTGCACCGGGTTGGGCTCGCCCCATGGTACGAACTTGATCAATGCCTTGGTTGCCAACGCGACCAATTTGGCGTTCAATTTCTCCGCCATCATTCCGGCTCCGATGCAGCCGTGGGGAAATACGCTTTCGGTGATGAATGGTGCCAATCCCAATGGTTACTGGATGCTGTATATTCAGGATGATTCGTCGCCCTACAGCGGCACCAACTATAATGGGTGGATGCTCAATCTGACCACGGCCAATCCGGTGGGATATTACGCGGACAACGAGTTGAGCGTTTCTTCCTCGGTTAACAGCCAATCCTTCGGCAATGCCACCAACGTGATCGCGGCTCCCGGTTCACTTTGGCAAGTCACGTTGGCGGTCACTAATTTCGGGCCGTCCATTTCCACCAATGTTTACGTGACGGATACCCTGCCATCGGTTGCCGGCATTAGCTTGGTTTCCTCCAGCACGAGTTGGGGATCAATTAGCAGTTATGGGGACAGCTTGATTTGGAGCCTGACGAATCTAGCGGTCAATGCCAGTGCGATGTTGACGCTGAATTTCCAAGTCAGCGCTCTGGGTGCCTATACGAATACTGCGGTGGTTTCGAGTGCTTCCACCGACCCCAACCCCGACGACAACTCGATCGTGGTGTCGGCGAGCTCGGCTCCCATTGTGGCACCCGTACTGGTTCCTTCCTTCCTCCTGAGCGCACACGGATTCCAATTATCCGTCACGAACAATGCCGGTTCCAGCGTGGTCATTCAAGCCTCCACCAACCTCGTGACGTGGTTGCCGGTGACCACAAATGTGGCCCCGTTCACCTTTACCAATTTCGACTCCACCAACTTCCAGCAGCGGTTCTATCGCGCCGTGATTGGCCAGTAACATGAAGCTTTGCGGTTTGACCGGCGGCGTGGGTATGGGTAAATCCACCGCCGCCGGCTTCTTTTTGCAGTTGGGCGTCCGGTTGGTGGATACCGATGATCTGGCGCATGAATTGGTGCAGCCTGGACAGCCTGCCTTGGCGGAAATCGAAAGGGAATTTGGCTCCGGATTACTGGCGGCTGACGGCTCCCTCAAGCGTGCTGAACTGGCCCGGCTGGTGTTTTCTGATGTCGCGGCGCGCAAGCAACTGGAAGCCATTCTCCATCCCCGCATCCGGGATCGCTGGGAGGCCCAGGCTGAACTTTGGCGCGGCGAAAAATGTCCTTTGGCCATGGTGGTGATTCCACTTCTTTTTGAAACCGGCGCGGAAACCTCCTTTGATAAAATCATCTGCGTTGCCTGTTCGCCCGCAGGGCAACGCGCTCGTTTGCAGGGGCGCGGTTGGCCAGTTGCACGCATTCAAGGCTGTCTGGCGGCCCAATTGCCGGCCGAACAGAAAATCGCCCGCTCCCATTTTGTGGTCTGGACCGAAGGTTCGCTTGCGTGTCATCGGCGGCAGATTCAGGAGATCGTCAAAAAGATTTGATGCTTTCACGGGACGGTGGTGATTTAATGGGGCTGGCCAAATTATGAATGCGTCTGATTCGTTGACCGCCTTGATTCAAGAAGACCAATTTGTGGGGTGGACCTACCAATTGGATTATGAACGGGCCGTGGTGCTGACCTGTGATCAGTGGAAGGCGCGCGCCCGTGGCGTTCCGCACAATTGTTTCCTGGTCGCCACGGCTTTGGAGGAGCAACACCAAGGGGAGGTCATCTTGCTACGTGTCACGGGGGCGGCCCCGCTGCCCTTGGATGATGAGCTTTTGCAGGCCAGAATCCAGAGGCTCAAAGCCCGCCAAATTCCTTCCGGCGAGAACGTCTCCATTGGCGATGAATTCACTTTTGGCGCGCTGACCTGCCGCATCCTGGGCACATTTTATATCCAGGACGAGAGTTTGCGTCTTGGCAGCGATATGGAATCCTATTTCCACGCGCCCCACCTGAAAGTCTATCGGCCCTCGGGTGCGGCCTTGGAGGCGATTGTGAATTATGTCAGTCCGGAACGCGCGGCGGCGGCGCGTGAGGAGGCGCGGCGGTTGGGGTTGCCCGGCGACATGCCCCGGTTTCCCATTGGCACGGTGCGCTACACCTCCACCGACCGGTTGCATCGCGGCGAGGCGGGGCAGCAGGCCGTCTTTTATCTGAACGCGGTGGATTTCCTGGCGCGGCGCACCGCCGTGTTTGGCATGACCCGGACCGGCAAGTCCAACACCGTGAAGCAACTCGTTTCCGTGGTGATGCGCACCAGCCGGGGCAGCGGTCTTAAAATTGGCCAGATTATTTATGATCTGAACGGCGAATACGCCAACGCCAACCAGCAGGATCAAGGTTCCATCGCCGAGGTTTATCCTGCCGAGACCCTGCGCTACCGGATGCTGCCCACCCCGGGATTTCAGCTCATCCTAAACAATTTCTTCACGCAGATCGTTGAAGGCCACACCACGCTCAAAGGCTTGATTGAGGGCAACAAAGTTCACCGCGCGGCTGATTTGGAGGCCTTTTTGAGCATGGATTTCTCGGAGCCGAGCCGGGAGGACTACAGCACTGACGCCGAATTCGCCCGCCAGCGGGGCATCTACCAGCGCAAAGTCGCCGCCTACCAGGCCGTTCTGGCCAGGGCTGGCTATGAGTTGCCGCCGGGTTTCAGGATTGCATTTGAGGCGAATGTGGGCATCCGCAACAAAGTGAATCCCTCCGTGGACCCAGCCAATGGTCTTACGGCCACCCAGACCTGTGAATGGTTTCAGTTGGCCCGCCAGATTCAGGAAGAACTCGTCACCGCCACGGGTGCCGATTGGATTGATCCCGACACCAATGTCCTCATGAATCTTCTGCTGCAGCGCAATGACCAGGGGGCGTATATTCCCGGGTTTCGCCTGCTGCAGCCCTACAAGGATTATCACGCGCCCAGCCGGACCACCGATGTTTGTGACGAGATTTACCAGCACCTGGTGGCCGGGAAAATTGTCATTCTCGATCTTTCGGTTGGTGATCCGGTGCAGCGCGAGCGCCTGGCCAAGCGCATTGCGCAGCACATCCTGCGGCACTCCATGGCCGCCTTCAATCGCGGCCTGCATCCAGCCCACATCGTGATTTATGTGGAGGAGGCGCACAACATCATTGGCCGCAATGATTTGCTGACGGATATCTGGCCCACCATTGCCAAGGAAGGAGCCAAGGCGCGGCTGGGCATTGTGTACGCCACCCAGGAGGTTTCCAGCATTCACCCGAACATTCTGTCCAACACGGAAAATGTGCTGGTTTCCCACCTCAACAACGAAAACGAGATCAACGAGCTGGCCCGGTACTATGATTTTCGGGACTTTTCCCAGTCCCTCATCCGTGCGCAAAATGTGGGGTTTGCCCGGGTCAAGACCCTGTCCAATCCCTTCGTCATTCCGGTGCAAATTGACCGCTTTGACCCGCTGCAAGAGCGCCTGCGCGCAGAGGCCATTGGGCGTCCCGGCCGGTAGGACGACACGGTGGCAATGGCGACCGCAGGACCACTGGGCGGCGGCAACGAACGAAATCACTCGAGAGCCCATGGCGAAGCCATGCCCCAAAGTGCCTGCTCCGCAGGCAAACGGAGTCGCAGCGCGACTCCGGCCACCTTCCACCAGCCCTGCCTTGGGCCTTGGAATTTGGAATCAGGTCTTTTCTTCGATCAGTTCGCGGCGGGCACCACTCAGCAGTTGTTCGACAAAATTGGTGGAATACACGCCGCGCCGGAAGTTTGGGTCCTGCATGATCGCCTGTTGGAACGATATCGTGGACTTTACCCCGGTGATCAAATACTCGTTCAGTGCCCGGTTCATGCGGTCAATCGCATCGCGGCGGTCCTTGCCGGTGACGATCAGCTTGCCGATCATGGAGTCGTAGGTGGGCGGAATCGTGTAGCCCGCGTAGGCATGGGTTTCCATGCGCACGCCGCGGCCGCCGGGCTGATAATACATCTCGATACGGCCGGGGCTGGGACGAAAATCGTCGAACGGGTCCTCGGCATTGATGCGGCATTCAATGGCGTGGCCGTGGAAAGTGATGTCGGATTGCGAGTGTTGCAGCGGTTCGCCCATCGCGAGCATGATCTGGTAGCGCACGAGGTCGATCCCGGTCACTTCTTCCGTGACGGGGTGTTCCACTTGGATTCGTTTGTTAACCTCGAGGAAATAGTAATTGCCGCTGTCATCGACGATGAACTCCACCGTGCCGGCGTTGGTATAATGGGCGGCTTCACCGATGCGCACGGCCGCCTTGCCGATTTTATCGCGCAGTTTGCGGAACTTGTTGTCCAGCAAAGGCGAGGGAGATTCTTCGATCAATTTCTGGTTGCGCCGCTGCACGGAACAGTCGCGCTCGCCCAGATGGATGATGCGACCCTTATGATCGCCCAAGATCTGAATCTCGATATGGTGCGGATTCTCGATGTATTTTTCGATATAGACACCGGAATTGCCGAACGCCTTTTCGGCCTCCGTGCGGGCGGTGTAGTAGCCTTTGACCAGGGAGATATCGTTATGGGCGATGCGCATGCCGCGTCCGCCGCCGCCGGCCACGGCTTTGATCATGACGGGATAGCCGATTTTTTTGGCCACCACCAAGGCATCTTTCTCGTTTTCCACCGTGCCTTCGGAACCAGGCGGGGTTTCCACGCCGGCCTTCTTGGCCAGTGCGCGGCTGACCGCCTTGTCGGACAGCGCGTTCATGGCTTGCGGGCTGGGGCCAATAAAACGAATATTGCAGCTCTCGCAAACCTCGGCAAAATGAGCGTTTTCTGAGAGGAATCCGTAGCCGGGATGGATGGCATCCACATCCGCCACCTCGGCGGCGCTGATGATACGGTCAATGCGCAAGTAGCTCTCCGCCGAAGCCGCTTTACCGATACAAATGGCTTCATCGGCCATTTGCACATGCATGGAATTGGCGTCAATTTCCGAATAGACCGCCACGGTGCGAATATTCAGTTCTTTGCACGCGCGAATAATGCGAACGGCAATTTCGCCGCGGTTGGCAACCAAGACTTTTTCAAACATGGATAGTGGGCTTTTAAAATAACTGACTGGCAGAGGCGGCAAAACGAGGCAATGTTGCCCCCCGCACGTTCAACGTCTCAACTGTTCCAGGGCAAATCGTTCAAATCTAGTTTGGACGAACACGGAACAAGGGTTGGCCAAACTCAACTGGTTTGCCGTTTTCCACCACGGTCTGGGAGATGACCCCTTTGACCTCAGCTTTGATCTCGTTCATGACCTTCATCGCCTCGATGATACACACAACGCTGTCGGGATTGACTTCGGTGCCGATTTCGACGTAAGAGGCGGCTTCCGGGGAGGGGGAACGATAAAAGGTTCCGATCATGGGGGACTTGATATCCACCTCACCGGTGTTGACCACAGGCGTTGCCGAAGGCGGGGGAAGCACAGCCATCGGTACGGGAACGGGAGCCGCCATGGGAATGGGGGCATCGTCGGATTGGGCGGCGGCCAAACCGTTTCCGCCCCGTTTGAGGCGTAGCTTGGAGTCTTTCTCTTCCAGTTCAAACTCCGTAATGGAGTTTTTCTTCATCAAATCAATGATGGCCTTGATATCTTTTAGTTCCACGAGGCGTTTTCGTTAAAGTTTACTATAAACAAGCACTTACCAGACCGAAATTTAAGATGAAATGTAAAATGTGGGTGAATAATATTTTCGAAATTGTCCCAGGTCAAGTCATAATTTCATAAAATTTGACACTGTGGAATGCCCTACTTATTGGTTTCGTTAACGTAAACTGCCGCTTCCAAGCCTAAAACGTAGGATTTGGCACCGAAACCACAGATCTGCCCCCGGCACACTGCGGCGATGAGTGATTTGTGGCGGAATTCTTCGCGGGCATGGATGTTAGAAAGGTGAATCTCAATGGTTGGCAAGCCCACCGCCGAGATGGCGTCACGAATGGCGACGCTGGTATGGGTATAGGCGGCGGCGTTGATGACGATGGCTCCAAACTGCCCTTTGGCTTGCTGAATCCAAGTAACCAACTCCCCCTCAAAATTCGACTGCATGAAATCCACCTCCACTCCCAACTCGGTTGCCCGTTGGCGCACGCCAGCCTCGATGTCCGTCATGGTTACACGGCCGTACACTTCGGGTTCGCGTGAGCCCAGCAAGTTGAGGTTGGGGCCGTTAAGAAAGAGAATTTTCATCGGTGCCATAATATCTTTCTTGGGAATCCTTGTCGAATCCAATTATTTGGGGTCATTTTCGCCAATTAGACATCCCAATAACGTAAAAGCTGTCCATGCCAGTGCCGGGATATACAACCCAAATTCGCCCAGCTCCTGCAGAAACCAGCCGAGCAGTCCCAAATAGATCGCAAACGAGAAGGCATCGTTTTGGCTCCAAAATTTTCTGCCCGCCCAGACCATGGCCAATACTATCCACGCACTGTAGGCCACGCCGCCCGGAATGCCCGAATCGGAAAATTGTTCAAGAAAATCGTTATGGGCCAGGCGGGCCATCTCCGAAGCCGGCGATTTGAGCCGGAAGTAGGGGCGCTGGAACGTGCCCGGCCCGGTTCCTAACATGGGTTGTGCCGCAGTGGTCTGGACGGCTGCGCGCCAATAATCCAGCCGTGCTCCTGCGCTGGTGGCCCCGGTGGCAAAATAGTGATGGAAACGCACGGTAAAAACACCTAATCCCAAAACCAGCATGCCGGCGACTGCCGCGAGCTTCAGCTTGCCTGGCCAGTTCAGGCGGAGCAAAACCAGTCCGGCCAAAACCAAACCGATGAGCCAGCCCAATTTGGAGCCGGTCCAGAAAAATGCCGCCCCACCCAGAAAGACTGTCAGGGCAATGGCGGTCAGCCGGACCACCGGCCGCAGTTGCCGGGTGGCCCCGACCGCCAGCACCAAGGAGACCGGCCAGAGGAGCAAAATGATTTCCGCCAAGGCATTCGGGTAAACCAGCGTGCCGGCCACCCGTCCCTTGGCGAATTTGGCTAGAACGACGGGGTTGGCGGCATCCACCCCGTTCGTGGTAATGATCACGTCGGCGGCTTTCATCTCCATCACGGTTGCGGGGGGGAAATTGGTCCAGCCGCACTGTTCCCCCTCCACCAGCACCTGATAATTCGACGGAAACTCAAATACCCGCTGGTCCACCGCTCGCACGAGGCAAAACGTGAAGGCCGCCAGCACGCCGGGCAAAACCCAGCGCAGGAGCTGCCGCCGGGCAAACAGGAGCGCACCGAGGAAATAACAGGTGACGCAACCGGCAAATTGCCAGAGGGCGTCGGCGGTGAGGTCGGCATCCACGGTGGCGGTGGCAGACACGAACTGCCAGCCGAGCCAGAGCAGAGGAAGGAGCCAGAGCCAGCAGGACCGGATGGCGGCCCGGTTTTGGAAAATGAGGAGCAGGCCGGCGGCGGCCAGGGGAAACAGAACATATCTGGCCCAATGGGTCGGCCAAGCTTCGTTCAGGAATTCCGTTCCGGTGGTGGGCGCGCCGATTTTGGCATCGAGAATGACGGGGTCTCCAAATTTCCAGATGCACAGGCCGAGAAAGAGTCCGAACCCGAGGGCAAGGACTTTGGCGGCGGTGTTGTTTTCCGGTTTCACGCTGGGGGCATTGTGCCTGTTGTTTTTGGAAATGGCATGGCAAAATAAGTGTTTCAAGGTGTAAAAAGTGTTATTTCAGGGGTTTTGTGGGGAGTTTTCAGTGTTCAGTGATCAAGTGTTCAGGAAAGCAGCGGGGAGTTGGCGATTGCGATGGCTTGCCGACTTGGATGTCAATAGCGGCGCGCACGGAGTGACGCGCCCTACCACCCATGGGTTGGCGACGATGCGTTGGGTAATTGCGGGGTGCGGTTTCAAAGCGTAAAAAGTGATATTTCGGGGGTTTTTGATGGGTTTCAGTTTAGGAATGACGAATGACCAATGTTGAATGACGAAAGAATGACGAAGCACCAATGACGAATGGTGTCCGCTGGGAAAAAGAGCGCCTCACCCGTTCCGTCCGGCGGGTCGCCGGACGGTACGGGCCAGTGGCCCGTGCCACCCTTGTTTGCAAACGCTCGTTCATGGTGATAAAAGTGTTAATTCGGGGATTTTCGGGGGAAGTGTTCAGCCGGGACCCCGGATGGGGCTGATACAGGAAGAAACGGACGGGAGGGGGCTCTGGATATGACCACCCCTCACCCTCAATCCCTCTCCCCGTTGAGGGGAGAGGGAAGCCAGTGGCGTCGCGGCCAGCTGGATTGGAGACGTTGGCAGCGGTGTAACATATTGTAAAACCAGGTACTTGCATATTGAGTTTCTTAAAAGCGATCAAGCGTGCAGTTTAGTGAAGCATTGGGAAAGGTGGGTTGTTTGGATGGCCATAGCGTCATGCGCGAGCCCTCGGCGAAGCCACGCCACAAAGTGCCTGCTCCGCAGGCAAACAGCGTCGCAGCGCGACCCTGTCCACCCCTGGAGTCTGGCGGGGGTATGGTGGATAGACGGCGCGGATGGCATCGCTCCGGGAGGCAACGGCGGCAAATCCGTCAGATCGCGGCAAAGGGCGAGGATGAGGATGATTTTTAAGCGCGCGGGGACGCGCGCGGGTGGCGCGGGGCCGGGCCGACGGTGCGCGGGCGGAAGATTGGATCCGGCCCGGACTTTGATATCATGGGAGTAACCCATAGCAATCCAGGACGAGTATGGCAGGAATCCGGGAAACCGGGTTGTTAGCGGCTAACGGATCCGGCACTTTTCCGGCATTTATTTTCAAAAATGCGTTAGCGGCTTACATCCGGAAAGGCCGAGAAGGTAGAATTTAGAAGCTAGAAGTTAGAATTTCATGCAACATGCCGGTAGGCAATGAGTTGCTCTTTAGCTACAAGCGAATGAACGGAGACTTTAACGAAAAACAAAAGGGGTTTTGCGGTTTTTGACGGCGCGGAGCCATGCCGCCCCGCTGGGGCTTGAGGTCGATGGGGAGACGAGGGCTATAAACAGGTCGCTCCGCTGGAGCTAGCCCGGATATTTCATAGGCATTTGGGAAAGAGTCGCGAAAAACCCTATGAAAAGAGGGGCGCAAACACGTTCGAAGGCGTGGTTGAAACGACACGGCACCCAGGTTTGGAAACCTGCGAGCCGAAGCTCGGCTTGCCAACAGCAGGCTGGGAAGCCTGCGCTACGACGTTGGAATGCCGCTGTGTCAGCAGAAGAATGGTTGCGCGCTTACAGCGCTTGATGGCAATTATGGCCTCAAAACCCAGGGCGTTGCCCTGGGCTGTCCTGTGGCGGCCTTTCAGGCCTTGTATTCGCACCGCCATGCTGGAAAAAGAAAGCCATGGATTTAGCCCGGATATTTCATAGCCATTTGGGAAAGGGTCGCGAAAAACCCTATGAAAAGAGGGGCGTAAACACGTTCGAATGCGTGGTTGAAACGACACGGCACGCAGGTTTGGAAACCTGCGAGCCGAAGCTCGGCTTGCCAACAGCAGGCTGGAAAGCCTGCGCTACGACGTTGGAATGCCGCTGTGTCAGCAGAAGAATGGTTGCGCGCTTACAGCGCTTGATGGCAATTATGGCATCAAAACCCAGGGCGTTGCCCTGGGCTGTCATGTGGCGGCCTTTCAGGCCTTGTATTCGCACCGCCATGCTGGAAAAAGGAGGCCATGGATTTACCATTGACGGAACGGCTCAGGGGTTGCGATACGGCAGGCTGGGAAGCCTGCGCTACGACGTT
>Ga0302282_1003841_pt1 | contig 9932 bp, 7 predicted proteins | sample III_Fen_E1_3_FD_198763 | JGI IMG/M metagenome (GOLD analysis project Ga0302282, IMG submission 198763) | Peat permafrost microbial communities from Stordalen Mire near Abisko, Sweden - III_Fen_E1_3 | ecosystem: Environmental > Terrestrial > Soil > Wetlands > Permafrost | place: Sweden: Abisko... | reverse complement strand
CAGAAGTGCGAGCACCACGATCAATGCAAGCTGCGCAGTGAAGCTCTTCGTGGCTGGGATAGCGAGCTCGACGCCAGCAAGAGTCGCCAGGTCCAGCGTTGCTTCTCGCGCCATGGTTGAGCCGTGGACGTTAGTAACCGCGATAGTAGGATGACCGCGCCGCGCCGCTTCACGCAGCGCCGCAAGGGTGTCGGCGGTCTCGCCCGATTGCGAGAGCACCATTACCGGACTGGGATTGTCAGGATGGCGGCGGAGGGTAGTGGTGCGGCAGGCGTATTCGCTGGCGTACTCCACATCAACGACGAGACCAGCGAGGTCTTCGAGTAGAATTTCGGCGGCCAAGCCGGCGTGGCGGCTGGAACCGCTCGCTGCGATTATCAGGTCGGGGTGCTGACGAAAGAGAGCCGCGACGGCATGAAGCGGCTCTTCGCGGAAGACGGGTGCGGAGCCGGAGAGGTCAAGATAATACTCGAGCGTGCGAGCGATGGCAGCAGGTTGCTCGTAGATCTCGCGCAGCATGTGGTGCGGAAAGGCGCGCGGAGAAGACTGGGGCGACATTGGCAAGTAACTCCTACTAACGATGATTGCACATTGAATGCACTAGACTCGAAGGATGCGACTGACCCCGGTTTTTCTGCTATCGGCTACGGACGTGGCGCACTTCCCTACCGAGGCGAAGACGTTTGGCGCGCCGGAGATTGCGTTCCTCGGGCGGTCGAATGTGGGCAAGTCGTCGCTGATCAATGCGCTGCTGGGATCCAAGCAGGCGCACACATCGTCGACGCCAGGACGGACGCGGGCGATCAATTTCTTCGCACTGCACGAAGGCGTCGGCGAGAAGATGAAGCAGCGGCCAACGTTGATCTTCGCCGATTTGCCAGGTTACGGCTACGCAAAGATCTCGAAGTCGATCTCGGCAGAGTGGCCGAAGTTTATCGAGCCGTATCTGGCCGAACGGGAGACGCTCGCGCTGGGAGTTTGCCTGGTCGACACCAATATCCCGCCGCAGCCAAGCGACAAGCAACTGATTGACTTCTTCAAGCAGACCCAGCGGCCATTCCTGGTGGTGGGAACAAAGTCAGACCGGCTTTCCGGCAACGCACTTGCGAAGTCGCTGGCGGCGCTGAAGCGGGAGCACGAAGTGGATGAGGTGCTGCCCGTTTCGGCGACCAAGGGCGAGGCGGGCGTCAAAGGGCTGTGGGCTCGGCTTACGGCGGTTCTTGAATAGATCGCTCGGCCAGCAGACTACATTCCCAGCTTCTCGCGCTCAGCCAAAGTCAGGTATGCCAGGCGCCGATGCGGGCGCTCGCGATGGAAGAAGCGTGGCGCGGACGCGAACCAGCGCCGGCGCGGGTCGTCGCGAGCGACCAGGTGAAGTAGTTGGGAATCTGCGACTCTAAGCTGTTCGCCGTCCGAGAAGGCGAAGACCACTGAGTCGAGTCCACGCTGGGACGTAAACTCCTCGAGCTTCGTTGCGACGTCGAGACCATTGCCTGACTTGTGGTCGAATTCCGCGATCATAGCGCCGAGCGTGCTGAAGCGCTGAGCCGCGGCTTCCGCAGATTCCGCGGCTTCCCCGAACGCCGCAAACATCTCGGGCTGAACTCCTCGTCCAACCAACTCCTCCAACGCGACCCGCTCGTTCATCGAGAGGGCTACGCTGACCGGCTTGCGCTTGCGTATCTCGTTCTTGAGTATCCGCAGCGCCTCGTCCACGGAATTGACGATGAAGTCGCAGGCGCCCGAGCGCATCGCGGCCCGGCAGATTTCCGGACTTGACTCGACCGCGAGGAATCCAGCTCCGGCAATATTGGAGGCCATTGAGAACTCTTCGCCGCCTGCGCTCAGGCCGCAGGCGATGATCAGCTCTCCACGCCAGTCAGGCCGCAGCGAGGTCAAAAAGGTGAACGCGCGGAGGGTCGCCAGTTGTGCGTCCTTCGCGCGTTCGTTCATCGTTGGCCCGCCTACTCGCCGTAATAGTCGAGACCGAGGTGGGTGATAAGATCCTGGCCCATGATGTGGCGGAGCGTGTTCTTCAGCTTCATCGACTGGATGAAGAGGTCGTGCTCCGGATAGACGCCCTTGGCGCTGTCGGGAGCTTTGAAGTAGAAACTGAGCCATTCCTGAATTCCCAAACCCTTCAGGCTGGGAGTGCGTGCGGCGAGGTCCATGAAGAGGCACAGGTCGAGGGCAAGCGGAGCGGCAAGAATGGAGTCTCGGCAGAGGAAATCGACCTTGAGCTGCATCGGGTAACCGAGCCAGCCGAAGATGTCGATGTTGTCCCAACCTTCCTTATTATCACCACGTGGCGGGTAGTAGTTAATGCGAACTTTGTGGAATATGTCTTTGTAGAGATCAGGGTAAAGTTCCGGCTGCAGGATCATGTCCAGCAGGCCGAGCTTCGACTCTTCCTTGGTCTTGAACGACTCGGGATCGTCCAGCACTTCGCCGTCGCGATTGCCCAGAATGTTGGTGGAGTACCAACCGGAAACGCCCAGCATGCGGGTCTTGAAAGCGGGGGCGAGGACGCTCTTGATCATCGTCTGGCCGGTCTTGAAGTCCTTGCCGCAGATGGGTGCGTTCATCTTGCGGGAGAGCTCGTTCAGCGCGGGGATGTCGACGGTAAGGTTGGGCGCGCCGTTGATGAACGGGATGCCCTCTTTGAGCGCAGCCCACGCGTACATCTGCGAGGGAGCGATGCCGGGGTCGTTCTCGTCGAGGCCCTTCTCGAACGCAGCCAGCGATTGGTGAACGGCAGACTCTTCGAGGAATATCTCGGTTGAGCCGGTCCAGATGAGCACCTGGCGATCAGTCTTGGTCTTGAACTCGGCAATGTCGTTGCGGATCTGGCTGGCAAGGTCGCACTTGTTCTTGCCCTGCTTGATCTTCTTGCCGGTCAGACGCTTGACGTAGTACTGATCGAAGACGGCGGGCATGGGTTCGATCGACTCGAGGTACGGGCGGATCTGGTCAAGCGTGTCGCGGTCGAGGACTGACGCGGTCTTTGCGGCGTCGTAGAGATTGCCGCCAAAGATGTCCCAACCGGTGAAGACCAGGTCATCGAGCTTGGCAATGGGAACGAAATCCCTTATGAGCGGGCTGTTGGCGTCGGTGCGTTTACCGAGGCGGATAGTCCCCATCTGGGTGAGCGAGCCTATGGGCTTTGCGAGTCCCTGGCGGATTGCTTCGACGCCGGCGATGAGCGTGGTGCAGACCGCTCCCATTCCGGCGGTCATGATGCCGAGTTTTCCTGTTGCAGGCTTGATGCTGGCCGCGTCTGGCGTTGCGGCTCCGGGAGTAGACATGCTTGGTATGACCCTTCTGTGATGCGATGTAAGTTGCAGTTCCGGCGTTAGGCCGAAATTTCAGTATAGCCCCCTGGATGCGAGTGCGGTTCGCAGGGCACATAACAATCGAATCCTCCCCTAACTTACTTCTTCAAATGAGGTTAAGTCTGAGCAAGTCTGACCTTTGCAGAATCTACTGCCCCCACCCCGGACTCGATAGCCGATACCGATCCGCCTTTGTGCGCCCGCCGCAGTGTGGTTGCATCCAATTGGGATATACCTTGGTCGGTCGCGATCCGCGACTTCAGATACCTTCCTCATCGGGTCCCGAAACTCTTGTTCAAGATTGCGAAACCTATGACAGACATCAATACTCATAAGACAATCGAGCAGATAAAGCTCGCGACCGATCCGGTCTGCGGCATGACGGTGGATCCAGCGAAGGCCCCGTCGGTGGAGCATGGCGGAACGAAGTTCTATTTCTGCTGCCAGGGCTGCGTCACGAGGTTTGCTGCCGATCCGGCCAAGTACCTGCAGACCAAGCAGGCCGCCCCCCTAATCCAATTGAACGCGAAAGCGACGCCCAAAACAAATGAGCCGAAGGCCGACTACACCTGCCCGATGCATCCGGACGTGCACAACACTGGGCCTGGCAGTTGTCCAAAATGCGGCATGGCGCTTGAGCCGGAGACCATCGAAGCACCCTCGTCGCGGACGGAATATACCTGCCCGATGCATCCGGAGATTGTGCGCGATGCGCCAGGCCCCTGCCCAATCTGCGGGATGGCGCTGGAGCCGAGCACGGTTTCCGCCGACGAGGAGAATCCTGAACTGGATTCCATGACGCGACGCTTCTGGGTGGGAATAGCACTCACGCTTCCACTGCTCGCGGTGATGGTTTCGGATATTCTGCCCAGTCATCCGATTCAACATCTGCTCTCTGGAGCGATGCTCGGCTGGATTGAATTTGCGCTGGCGACGCCTGTGGTTGTCTGGGCAGGCTGCCCATTCTTCGAGCGGGGTTGGCAGTCGGTCGTACATCGCAGCCCCAACATGTTCACCCTGATTGCGATCGGTTCCGGCTCGGCATATCTGTACAGCGTCGCTGCCGTGGTTGCACCGGGCATCTTTCCCGCGGCCTTTCGCGATATGTCGGGCAACCTTGGCCTTTACTTCGAGGCGGCGGCGGTCATCACTGTCCTGGTTCTTCTGGGCCAAGTGCTGGAGTTGAAGGCCCGAAGCCAGACCAGCGGCGCAATCAAGGCGTTGCTGGGATTGGCTCCCAAGACCGCGCGGCGCCTCGCGGCAGACGGCACCGAGGGCGATGTCGACCTGAGCGCGATTCAAGTGGGCGACAAGCTTCGCGTTCGTCCCGGCGAGAAAATTCCGACGGATGGAGTTGTGATCGAAGGGCGCAGTTCGGTCGACGAATCCATGGTCAGCGGCGAACCCGTTCCGGTTGAGAAGACTGTCGATGCCGAAGTAGTCGGCGGCACCATCAACGGGACTGGAAGCTTTGTGATGAAGGCGGAGAGAGTTGGCACGGACACACTGCTGGCACAGATCGTGAAAATGGTGAGCGAGGCCCAGCGGTCCCGTGCTCCGATCCAGCGGCTGGCCGATAAGGTCGCCGCTTACTTCGTTCCGGCGGTGCTGGCGTCCTCGGTGATCACATTCGTGGTCTGGGCCATCTTCGGCCCTCCGCCTGCCTATGCGCACGCTCTGGTAAACGCGGTCGCGGTGCTAATCATCGCATGCCCTTGCGCACTGGGGCTGGCAACTCCGATGGCGATCATGGTCGGTACAGGCCGTGGCGCAGCGGAAGGCATTCTGATCCGGAACGCCGAGGCGTTGGAGACGTTCGAGAAGGTGAACACCCTAGTCGTGGACAAGACCGGCACGCTTACCGAAGGCAAGCCGCGTCTCACATCGGTGATTCCGGCGGAAGGTTTCGACGAGACACAGTTGCTCCAGATGGTTGCCAGCCTCGAAAAGGCGAGCGAGCATCCGCTCGCAGCCGCGATTCTGGCCGCAGCAACGGAGAAGAAGGTCGAATTGCTGGCGGTGACCGATTTTCAGTCCATCACCGGGAAAGGCGTCACCGGCGAGTTGCAATCGAAGCGTGTCGGCATTGGCAACGCCACCCTGATGGCGGACCTCGGCGCTACTACTGAAGTCCTGAACGATAGAGCCGGTGCGCTACAAAAAGAGGGGCAGACCGTAATGTTCATCGCATCCGACGGGAAGTTCGCCGGGCTGGTTGCAGTGACCGACCCAATCAAAGATACGACCCTCGACGCCATCCAGCAGTTGAAGAAGGAAGGCATCCGGGTTCTGATGGTGACTGGCGACAACCATACGACCGCAGCCGCAGTTGCGGCGAAGCTGGGCATCGACTTCGAGGCTGACGTGCTGCCGGAGAAGAAGGCCGAGGTCGTCAAAAAACTACAGGCGGAGGGCGCAATCGTAGCCATGGCCGGCGATGGCGTGAACGACGCTCCTGCGCTCGCACAGGCCAACGTTGGAATTGCCATGGGAACCGGAACGGACGTGGCGATGAAGACCGGCGGCATCACCCTGGTGAAGGGTGACCTGCGCGGAATTGTCAAAGCACGCCGATTGAGCCAGCGGACCATGTCCAATATTCGCGAAAACCTGTTCTTCGCGTTCTTCTACAACGCACTCGGGGTACCGCTGGCGGCTGGAGTTCTGTACCCGTTCTTCGGGTTGCTGCTGAACCCTATGATCGCCGCCGCTGCAATGAGTTTCAGCTCGGTGTCCGTGATTACGAATGCGCTCAGGCTGAAGGCGGCAAAGCTGTGAGATTCCGGACGAAGCGAGCTACGGTGATAGTTCGAGAATTGACTGAATGGCCGAAGATTCTCATTCCCCCCGGGTGGTTCTTGGCTGCTTGCCGGATAGCGTGTTTCGACTGCCTGTCCGCACTGGGGATATGGAATGCTTTAGTTCAACCTCGTGCAGGTTCGGTTCCTCAGTGGCCCGCAGTCGTTTGCGCTCGAAGGAATACAAGGCGATCACCAGAACCAACGCAACTCCGCTCACCCAGCGCCCCTCCACCACATCGACGGTTGTGGTCCAATCGACCGACACCAGGTCCCGTCCCTGGGGAACCGGCACGGCCATCAATCCGCGCTCTTTCTCGGCCTTCGGCGTCACCGCAATTCCATTCACCTTTACTCCCCAGGCCGGGTAATATCGCAGCCGTAAAATGAGATACCCGGCGTGTTCGGCGACTCCAACAATCCGTTTCTGCTCCTGCATATATGGGGCTCCATCCGAATGAGCGGCATCACCCATCAACACGGCCTGGCGCCACGAGGAACTCTTGCAACTGTCTGATTGACCGTCCCACTCAGGAGCTAAACCGGCTTGCCCCCGCGGGTTTGCGTCCAGCAGGCAGGCGTCCGGCACGGGCTTGTTCACCTGCGGAAACTGGATGCCGGGCGGCGCGTATTCCGGCTTTCCGAGAACGCCGGCGCCCTCTCGTACCGATTCCTCGACTTCGGCTGCAAAGGAATTGCTTTCGATAAACCACGACTGATACGCGACCAGGCTGATTCCCACAAAGAGTGCGGCACACGCGGCCAGCACGGGAATGCGCACGGCCCTCCGTTTGAACCAGACGGCCGAGGCAAAACATATCCCCATCGGAGCTTCAAGAACCACCAGCCAGCGCCAGGGAAACTGCAGCAGCCGCAACTCCGGCAGAACATTCCAAATCGGCAGCGAGATGGGAAGCAGCAGGAACAGGACTGCTGGCGGAATAAGAGCGAGCGGAAGCCACCATCTGCGCTCGCCCGGCACGGTGCCGCGCATCCAGGCAATCGCGCCTCCACCGAAGGCGACCGCAAGCATGGCGACAGCGACCAGCGAGACACGCAGCAATAGCACATCGTGGGAAACCATTCCCGGATCGGCATGACGCGCGAACAGCCAGCTATTCTCCACCACAAAATGGCTCAGGGTGAAGGCAAGCGGAATACTCGCCCAATTCCTTTCCCAGACAGCGGGAACCAGATAAAGGGCCGCCAGTCCGATGCCAACGAATGTGCCCACAGCGGCACGCACCACCGGCACCATCGACTTTTCAATCAGAGCAGAGACCAGCGCGACGCCGGCAAGCAGATAGGCGGCCATGATTCCCACCGGGCCGTTGCTCAGCCAGATGCCCGCCACAATCAGCGCTAGCGGCGCCGATGAGCCGTCGCAGACGCGCTCCCAGAAACCGCCCGTTGGGTGTCGCCTACGCAACACAAACAGAAGTAGCAGAGGGATCAAAGCCGCCGCTGCCAACTCCGCATAGTCACACCGTTTGTAGACGTTGAACAACGCGTAGCCAATAAAGATTGCGGTACAACCGGCCAAAGTCGCCGGCCCATCCGTCATGGTCTCCCTCGCCAACGCGCGAGTAGCCAGACCGGTCGCGGCGAGCAGCAGAATGGATAGGGCGAGCGGAACAACGCTCCACGGCAAGAGCATTCCCAAAACAGCTCCCACCATCCATGCGATCGGGGGATAGAAGACGAATCGAGGTTCACCCGCTCCGAAGTTCGGGCTGTAGGCCCAATGCGGATAAAGGACGCCCATCGAGATAGCGTGCCGGGCGTCGATCCAGGAAATAAGGTGGAAGCCGAAGTCGCCGCCCCGGGCAGGTCCATGCCACAGCAGCGGCCCTATTGCAATCACAGCAGACGCGAGGATGATGACCGGTCCCATCCAACGCGAACGCGACAAGGGAATCGTGCTCTTCTTGGATTCTTTATCCCCGCGTGGCCTGCTGATGATCGGACCTCCATCCATGTGCGCAGCCGGCGGGTTGATGGCTTCGCCGACTGGACTCAGGATATCCCGTTCCATGGTCATAGAATGCGCGGCGCTGGTTGGCGCTAGGCCTCAGGCTGACCCACCACAGAGCTACCTTGTCAGAATGCCACGCCGTCGACGAATGACCGGAACGCCTCGACGATGCGCTTGGGCAGCTCATCACGGTTCTGCTTGGTCAAGAGTTCGTGGCCGGCTGCCGTGATTGGAAGCAGTTCTGTCCGTACCGGGATCAGTTGCAACGCGGCGGACATTTCGTCGATCGAGCCGAAAGGATCGCGAGCGCCATGAACGAACATCGCAGGGGTTTCGAGCCGCGGGAAATGCGTCGTCCGCAACTGCTCGGGGCGTCGCGGGGGGTGAAGCGGGTAGGACAGAAGCAGGAGCCGATCGACCACGCCGGGTTCGGAGGCGGCAAGCATGCAGGCCTGCCGTCCTCCATAGGAATGGCCGCCGAGAAACACGCGGCCCGGAGTCTGCTGCCGCATGGACGCGATGGCCGCTTTGAGGCCCTGCTGATCGCGCACTGCACTGCCGGGTGGCGGGGGGCCATTGGGGCGCGACTGGCGAAAGGGCAGATCGCAGCGCAGGACTGCCCATCCGGAGTCGCAGAACGCCTCCGCGAGGGCGACGAGGAGCGGCGCGTTGCAGCTCGCTCCCGCGCCGTGAGTCACGACGAAGGCATCGCCGGATGAATTGGCCGGGAGATGGAGAAAGCCGCGAACGGGCGGTTCATTCGGCGGGGTGTGGTGAAATTCCTGGACAGGGCTCATATCGGGACCAACCATGTTTGATCGGATCTGGTTCGCTCGGCGACTACAAGCTTAGCGGTTGCGGGCGACGGTTGACGAGATAGGAGGCGGTGGCTTCGCGACACGGCACTTGCATGCTTGGCGATACACTTTGGCTGAGGGTGCGAGCGATGGTGACCTCCGGCACAGAACCTGTGGATGAAATGGCGGCGGCACTGAGTTCGATTCGCACGGAATCGGGCGCGAATCTGCTGGCGCTGGCGGAGGGCTCGCCGGTGCTGCTGGTGTTTCTGCGGCACTTCGGCTGCTCGTTCTGCAGGAAGGCGATCAGCGATGTAGCGGGTCTGCGGAAGGAACTGGAGCTACGCGGAGTGCGTCCCGTGTTTGTGCATCTTGGTCCGCCGGATCTGGCAAAGGTTTATTTCGAGTACTACGGCCTGAGCGACGTGGAGCGAGTGAACGATCCGGAGGCAGCGGTGTATCAACTTCCGGTGTTCGCGCTGGAGCGGAAGAACCCATTCGTGCAGGCGATGAATCCGGTAGTGTGGGCAGGGTGGCTAAAGGGAGCGATCTTCAAGCACGGAATCGGGAAGATTGAGGGCGATGGGCACCAGATGCCGGGAATCTTCTTCTTGCGTGGGGCGAGGATTGTGCGGAGTTTCAAGTACCGGACGATAGCGGACGAACCTGATTATTTGAAGCTGGTTGCGTGAGGGGGCGTTGTACACTGATCCCGGCGCGCAGGGCGCCACCCATCCGCAGACAGGACTGAGTCCACCTGGTATGCACATCAACCTAAGTTTCACGAATCTCCTTTTGCCCGGCACAGCGGACCTCGGGCTTCACCACGAAGGAGGTCCGTTATGGCGAATCGCCAATTTCCCGTCCGTCCAAACCTCGATCAACTGAGACACCAGGCCAAGGATCTGCTGCATGCACTTCGCAGCGGTGACGCGGATGCTTTGGCCGATTTCCGCGAGTGCGGGTCCAAGGCGATCGATCCCGCATCGGCGCGACTGGCCGACGCGCAGTTCGCGTTGGCGAGAAGTTA
>Ga0302282_1003840_pt1 | contig 9934 bp, 8 predicted proteins | sample III_Fen_E1_3_FD_198763 | JGI IMG/M metagenome (GOLD analysis project Ga0302282, IMG submission 198763) | Peat permafrost microbial communities from Stordalen Mire near Abisko, Sweden - III_Fen_E1_3 | ecosystem: Environmental > Terrestrial > Soil > Wetlands > Permafrost | place: Sweden: Abisko... | reverse complement strand
CAGCAAAACCAGCCCATCCGGCGCAATCGTTGAACGGTCCGCATGGGCCGTCAGAAGGTCGTAAGTGTGCATCGAGATAAGTAGCCCCGCATAGGGATCGTCTTCCGCAATGATCCGCACCGCACGGTCGCGCACGGCAAGATATGCTTCCAGGTCGATCTCTTCAAACGCGGAATACTTGCCAACCAACTCGACCGAAAACGCTGAGGGCTTCCCCTGCCGCGTGATTGTTGGATGCGCATCCCTGGCAGCCCACCCGTCGTCATGGCACGCAATTCCCTTCAGCACACGCGCCCTCGGCTCCGGCTTGCGAAACTTCGAGTTTCCCCACGCGGTCGCAAAGTCTCCGGCAAGATGCGCGTGGTCCGGGTGAGTTATCAGCCACCATCCTGTCTCTGTTTCCATCCGCAACATCGGGTAACTCCTTACTCTTCCGTTTGCGGCATGCTCGACTCATGCCAGTTGTGCAGCGCCAGCCATTCAACAAACATCACGATGAAAAAGAAGCTGAATCCGAGCGCGGTCGCGGCTAGCACCAGGGCAAATAAATAGGCCGTTTCCATCTGGTTGTTGGCATAGATAATCGCATACCCAAGCCCGCCTTCTCCCACCCGGGTTGAGCCCGCGAACAGTTCTCCGGTCAGCCCCCCGATCACGCTGATGCCCGCTGAAATCCTGATCCCTGTAAACAGGTTTGGCAGTGCATTTGGCAAACGAAGCTTGAACAGAATCTGCGCGGGCTTTGCGTTATACATGAGGAAAAGATGAACCAGATTCTCGTCCACACTAATAAGTCCCTGCGTGGTATTGGCGATGATCGGTGCAAGACAGATTATGAAAGTGACGATTGTGACCGCGGTAACACCGGCTCCTACCCAGTTGATAATCAGCGGAGCAATTGCCACAATCGGCACTGTCTGCAGCAGGATAGTGTACGGAAATACCAGTTGCCTCAGCCAGCGCGATTGCGCAAACACCAGGGCAATCGCCACACCAACCACGATGCTCGCCGCCAGGCCTCCCGCCGCTTCGCCGGTCGTAATGCAAAGTGAGTTGAGCAGTGATGGGTAACGCTCCAGCAGTGCCTTCCCCACCGCGCGCGGACCAGGCAGAATGTAAGCCGGTACATGCGCGAACGCAACCACGCGCGACCAGATTTCAATCAGGCAGGCAAATATGGCAACGCTGTTGATTACCAGCCACCGCTTCTTCATTGCTGGTACACCCCCCGCAACAGTCGCGATGCCTGCGTCACCCGCTCTTCAAACTCTTTTGACTCGCGAGTTTCGGCGGTCCGCGGCCAAGGCAGATCAATCTTGATTTCGTGCGCAAGCCGCCCAGGGTGCGCCGCCAGAATCACAACGCGCGTAGACAGAAACACCGCCTCTGCCACCGAATGCGTGACAAACAATACAGTCCACTTCTGCTCCGCATACAAGCGCAGCAATTCTTCGTTCAACCGGTCGCGCGTCATCTCGTCCAGCGCTGCGAACGGCTCATCCATCAACAGAATCCGCGGCCTGCTCGCCAGAGCCCTGGCAATCGATACACGCATCTTCATTCCCCCGGACAGTTGCCGCGGATAACGCTTTGCCACATGCGACAGACTTACCAGGTCCAGCATTTTCTCAACCCGCTCCATGCGTGCCTGTCTGGCCGTGTGTTCCAGTTGAAGCCCCAACCCAACATTCTGCTCCACCGTCCGCCAAGGCAGCAGAGTCGCGTCCTGAAAGATAAAACTGACCATCTCGCGCGCATTCTCCGGTGTCATTCCGTTCACACGCACGGTGCCTTCGCTCACCTGGCTGAGCCCTGAAACCAGCTTGAGCAAGGTGGACTTGCCACAACCCGAGGGCCCAAGGAATGTCACAAACTCTCCGCGCTCCACCGTCAATGAGATGTTGTGGATCGCGACGGCGACATTCCGGTAACGCTTGGTCACGCCTTGCAACTCAATCTCCGGAATGGACCCTCCCCCACTCACCATCCAGCAACTCCTCTCAACGGCAAATAGAGTGCGGAAGGAAAAGCACATGAATGCAAAACCTGTTGGGTCGAACGCGCCCAATTCCAGTTATCCGCCTCCGCTGGTGAAACCCCAGTCGAAGGGTTGCGATCGTAAAGCGGAAACGCCGAACTAGCAATTTCCAGTCGCACACGATCACCAGCAGCGAGTATGAATGCGACCGGCTCCAGTACAACATTCCACTCATGGACCTCGTTTGCCGTATAGACGCCATCAGCAAACAGCCAAGTGCTGCGAGCAATCCCAATCGAAGCAAACTCTGCACGTCCGCAAGGCAAAACCCGCACAAGCTTCGCTGTAAAATCCGCATCACTCGCCGATGTCGCTGCAAACAGCTTGATGCGCGGCCGTCCAAACACCTCCATCTCCTTCAGCACCGGCTCCGACGTGTAGACAAGCATGTTGTTGCCCATCTCCGCCGCCGCTTGGTCGAATGGTCCGCTCAATGCCTGCGGACCTCCCGGCGCTGTTACTGGCACTTCAGGGTCATATACAAACACGTCGCGCGGCTCGTCCTGAATGGAAGCAAGCAAAGCAAGTGACCCATCGCCCTTGCGCGAATTGGCATTCCCGTTGCTGCGCAGATACAGTGGATAGCCCGCTGCACTCGGCCAATCGTCCGCGGTGCGCCACTCATTCGCGCCAAGTGCAAAATAGCGAATGCGAGGCTCACTTGTGAATGAGCAGGAGTCCTTGAGCCAATGATCAAACCAGCGAGCCAGCACCTCATCCGTATTGAGATTTGCAGCTTCGCCAAGATTCACTTCCCCCACTCGGTCTCCCCACGGAATATGCACCCACGGACCCGCGATCAGGTATTGGTGCTCGCGTGCAAACTCGCTCCCGGCTTGCTCGCACAGCGCAACATAGCCCGCAATCGACCCTTCGAGATATGTGTCAAACCAGCCCGCGAAATGCAGCGCCGGGATTTGAATCCGATCAAGCCTCGTACTGACGTCCATGCTTGTCCAGTAGTCCCCAGGCTCGCGATGCGCGAACCAGTCGCGCACGTAACTCGGCAACTCCGCGTCAGTAATCGCCGGATGCTGTCCATAGGGAACATGCAACGCCTGCGCGCGTAGATTGGCCCATGCACTTTCAATCGCCTTGCTCACAGCCCGCAATTCAAGGCGCCGTGCATCCTCACGCAACATCTGCAAGCCCCATCCAAGACCTGAACTCAGTCGCAATGCACCCTGGTGATAGAACCACCCATGATGCAAATCCACAGCCGTCATGTGCGGCGCAATACACTCAAGTCCCTCAGGCCGCTCCGCCGCAGCAAGCAGCTGCGTCGCCCCTTGATAAGAAAATCCGTACATGCCGATGCGACCGTTGCATGCCCGATGAGTGCGCAGCCAAGCAATGGTCTCAGCCCCATCCCTGCCTTCGCTTCGAAACGGATAAAAGCTGCCCTCGGAATCGCCGCGCCCGCGCACATCCTGAATCACAACGTGATAGCCACGCCGCGCAAACCACACCGGGTGCGCATACACAACCGTCGAAGCAATATCGCGCCCATAAGGCTGTCGCATCAGCAATGTTGGCCAGGGCCCACCGCAGGCTGGGTAGTAATGATCGGAAACAAGCATAGTCCCGTCCAAGAGCCGGCATTCAACTCCCCGCTCCAGACAAACGCCGCTCCCGCAGTCGACAAGAGCCATCCTTACACTCCATGCCTCGGCTCAAAGTTGTACATGGCCACCAGTACTTCCGCGATCCGCGCGGCCGCTTCATTCGACCACCGCTCGCCATTCTCCGCAGTCGCTGCCGATGGATCACCCATCACTCCGCTGGGCGCAATGTCCCGTGTCAACCATGCGAAGTTGGCAGCCGAGCCTTCCGGCTTCAGCAACTCAGGTGCATCGACCCGTGCAATGTAGTTCGCCGTGTACTCTTGTGGATGAACCAACTCCGGCGTCGCATGCAAAAGGAATGCCGTCTCAATTTCCCCTGCATGAAAACCGTATGCCCGTTCCTGCTTGTTCACGCCCTCGAACTCCGCGCCCGCGGAGCCGAACAACGAGAAGGTCCGCAGCCCAAACTCGGCACGCAAATCACGCGCCAGCACGTCCACCAGCGAAGTGTTTCCTCCGTGCGTGTTATACAGCACAACCTTTTTGAATCCGCTGGCTGCAATGCTCGCGCCCAGGTCGCGCACCACCGCAAGAAAAGTCTGCGCACTCACCGAGAGCGTGCCCGGAAAACCCACGTGCTCATTGCTCTTTCCATAGCACACCGGTGGCAGCGCATAGATCGGCAATTCCGTCGGAAGCTGCGCCAGAGCCTTGCCCAACAGCAGATTGTTGATCAGCGTATCCGTCGCCAGTGGCAGGTGAAGACCATGCTGCTCGATTGCCGCTGTCGGCAACACAAGCAAGGTAGACTCGCGCGGCAGCGCGTCCACCTGCTTCCAGGTGAGATATGAAAAGTTCCGTGCGTCAGGAATCCATGTCCTCATCGGCCCACCGCCTGCTTGCGAAAGCTGATCATCTTTCCCGGATTCAGCAGGCCACGCGGATCGTACTTTTGCTTGGCCAGCAGTTGAATATTGTCGGCGCGGAAGCGGCCTCCATCTTCCAGATAATTCACATGCGGATTGGCCACAAATACCCCAATCGATCGACAATACGCAATCATCTCGTTCAATCTTTCCTCGGTCGTAAAGCGCACGATTGGAATTGCCCCAGGGACAACAATCCCTTCGCCGTTCTTCATGAACTCAATGTGAAACAGAATCTCATCGCCATAGCGAACGCGCAGAAGGCGGAATTGCTCTTCGCAGTTAACCGGCGAAAATCCGCATTGCAGATAAGTGAATTGAGGATCAGCCTTCATCGCCCACAGGGTCGTATGGTTCCACGTATAGTCACTTAACAGAGGCTGCGTGCGCGGCCCCGTGAACTCGCCCGCAAATGTAACCTCGCCGCCCGCTTCCACCGCCAAAGACTTCAAAGCATCCACCTGCTCTGTCGCAATCATGATCAGTGCCAACGATTTCCCTTCGCGCACAATATGCTTAACGGGCGTAAAGAAAGAAGGAATGGGCCATTCAAACACCGTCGCCAGCCGTTTGGTCCAGTGCTCCCCTTCGGCGACGGCACGTGTAAACCCGAAGGCCTGCTCGTAAGTATCGAATGCGGCAGTAAACTGGCTCCACTCAACTGCCGGAGCAAGTGCGAACCAAATCCGCGTCAGTACACCGTTGGTTCCCCATGCGTGCAGAATCTCATGCACTGCCGCACCCTCATGCAACACCACGCGCGGCTCCTCTTCCATCGTCACAACTTCAAAAGCGAGCACCGTATCAAAGTCGCGCAAGCCGCCGTGCCGCACTGAGCCAATGCCGCCAGACCCGCCCGCAAGAAATCCTCCAATCGACGCCTTGGCAAGCGTTGACGGGTACATGCGCAACTCCCATCCCTTCTTGCGGCCCTCAGTCTCGAGCACCGCCAGGCGCAACCCAGGTTGGCAAACAGCTACGCCATCCGCGGTGATCTGCTCAAGCTTGTCCATCAGCGACAGATCGAGAACAATGCCGCCTTCCAGCGGAACGCACTGACCATAATTTCCCGTCCCTGCTCCACGCACCGTAACTGGGATTTCGTTTTTCCCAGCGAAGCGCAGAATTGCCAGCACCTCTTCCAGGCTGATCGGTTGCACCACCACATCGCCGGTCTTGCCGGCCAGTTGAGGCCGCAGCACCGGCGAATACCAATAGAAGTCGTGCGACAGCCGATCAACCGCGCCAGCAGCGGTGATAACGCGCCGCGGATCCGCAACAATCTCAGACAACTCCCCTGCAATTCGGGCCAACATAAGGCAGGAACCTCTCGACAAATTCGTCTATCTTGAATGCATCTATTCGCGCCTGCGGGTTGACCAGGCTTGGAAGGCCCGCAGCATTTTGGGGTGAGTAAAAAGAGCATAACATTCATCGTGAAGCAGCGGGCCCTCAACAACACATGCCATGTCGCTGCGCGCGGCCACCTCGGTCGCCGGAATCCTTATTTGATTGCAATGCCGATTGGCGTCTTCGATCGTGGCGCCATAGACCACGCGATCCAGGCCCGCCCAGAGCGCAGCGCCCATGCACATTGGGCACGGCTCGCAGGTTGTGTAAAGCGTGTACCCCGCCAGCGAAAGCTGCTTCAGTCGCTTCGTCGCTTTGCGAATCGCGCGCACCTCGGCGTGGGAACTCGGGTCGAACTCCTGCGCCACCGCGTTCAACGCCCGCAGTAGCACTTTTCCAGACTTCGTATCAACAATGGATGCCCCGAACGGCCTTGGCCGCGGCGTCTGCATCGACCGAGCCGTAAATGCCGCGATCTCGGCCATCCGCTTGACGTCGATACCTGCATCCGGAATCGGCTCCCGCTCTGCCGCCGGACCAACCGCCCTCGATTGTTTGCCGGTCGGAGTGCGCCGGCCTGTAGAAGCAACTCCCATACTCGAACTTAGCATGACCAACGGTTCGCGCGCTCACCAAAATCGAGATCAACTCCGTACCGTTTTCACCGCATACAATCTCACTATGGAACTCGGCCTCCACGCTAATCGATGGACCATCCGCAGCCTTCGCGCCGCCTTGGCCAATGGAACGCAGCTTCCCACGGCTCTGGCCCATCAGGCCCTCGAGCGCTCCAACCAAAACGCCAGCCGCAATACCTATCTCTGGCAACACCCGGCTTGGACTCTCGCCGAAGCCGCGCGCGCGGAAGCCATGCCCCGAGCGGAAAACGGCCCATTCGGCGATGGCCGCGACGCTCTCTGGGGCCTGCCCGTCTCCGTCAAAGACTGCTTCGATCTGGCCGACGCGCCCACCACTTGCGGCGTCCGCTTCTATCGCGATTTCCACGGCAACGCGGCCCAAGACTCCTGGCTCGTCCAGCGGTTGCGCACGTCCGGTGCGGTCATCACCGGCAAAACCCACCTGCATCCTCTGGCCTATGGAATCACCGGGGAAAACCCGGAATTCGGCGACTGCCTGCAGCCGCTCGACAGTTCCGCACTCACCGGCGGCTCGTCGTCCGGCGCCGCGGCAAGCGTACAAGAAGGCTCCGCGGTCCTGGCCATTGGCACCGACACTGGCGGCTCCGTCCGCGCTCCAGCAGCGCTCTGCGGACTCGCTGGCTATCGTGCCTCCATCGGCCGCGGCAACTGGAGTGGCGGCGCACATCTCGCGCAATCGTTCGACACCATGGGTTGCCTCTTCCGCGAACTGAGCGACGCGCCTCTGCTCGCGGATCTCTTCGCCCCCACGCCAGCCACGCCGCCCCAATCCTTCACCCGCTTCGCCGTAGTCGAAGGCAGCTTCTATCAAGACTGCGAGCCGGAAATCCTCATCAGTCTGCGCACAACCATTCGCGCTTTAGAGACGCTCGGCCTTCAAAGCGCAACCGTCAATGTCGACTGGTGGACAGATTCGTTCCAGATCTTCGCGCCGATCCAGGCATGGGAAGCAGCGCGCATCCATGCAGGCCACTTCGACCAATTCGATCCCTCCATCCGCGAGCGCCTCGTCTGGGGAGCAAGCATCGGGACGAACGAAATCGCCGCGCTGCGCCGGCAACACGATAATTTCCGCGCGCAAATGGACCAGTTGATGGCAACGCACCAGATCCTGCTGCTCCCAGCTACCCCCGTAACCAGGCTTCCCGCCGGCGCCGATCACAGCACTACCCGCGCCCGCCTGCTGCGCTACACCACTCCCCTCAGCCTCGCAGGTGTGCCCATAATCACCATCCCCTGCACCGCCGGAGGAATGCAACTTGCGGCCGCTCGTGGCGAAGATGAAGGCTTGCTCAAGCTTGCCGCCCGGTTGGGGCCCAGGCCCGCATGATAACGTACTTTCCAAGCACGCAACTTCCCTGGCCCAACGAGGTCCCCTTTGAGATCAGCAAGAATCCTCCCCCTTGCCGCATGTCTGCTGGCGACCCTGTGCGCATGCATTCTCTCCGGCTGCCACAGCGGCCAGCCCGCCGCAGCCAACGGGCTAACCCCCGTCCGCCTCCAACTTGACTGGTACCCCCAACCTGAACACGGCGGCTTCTTCGCCGCTCAGCTTCTCGGATACTACAGAACCGAAGGCCTCGACGTAACCCTGCTTCCCCTGCCGCAATATGGCAGCGCCGCGCAAATTGTTGCTTCCGGCAAAGCGGACCTTGGGCTTGGCTCCAGTGACGCCATCCTCGAATGGAATTCCAATGGCCTTTCCCTGGTTGCCGTCTCAGCCACCATGCAGCATGACCCACAGGCCGTTATGGTTCATCAGGATTCACCGATCCACGACTTCAAAGATCTTGAAGGCCACACCATCGCCGCGCAAACCGGCGCAACCTGGCTTAAATATGTCACTCAGAGATACAACCTGACCCAGGTACGTCAGATTCCCTCCACGCTTTCCATCGCCAACTTCCTCGCTGACCCCGGCTACGTGCAGCAGATTTTCATTACCAGCGAACCGTTCTTCGCCAAACAAGCCGGTGCCCCGGTACGCACCCTGCTCATCAGTTCTTCCGGATACGACCCCTACCGCGTCGCCTTTACCTCACGCGACTTCGCCACACAACACCCTGACGTCGTTGCGAAATTCGTCCGTGCCAGCATTCGCGGCTGGCAGGCCTACCTCGCAGATCCAACAGCAACCAACGCCCTCTTGCTCAAACTCAATCCCGCCCTTAATCCCGCTCAGGAGGCCTACTCCGCACAAGCCCTGAAAGACGGCGGATTCATTACCGGCAGCGATCCCGGCACCGGTCAAACAGGCCACATGACCGCCGAGCGTTGGCAAACCCTTTATGGGCAGCTCAAATCCCTGGGCATTCTGCATGGCCCCGTGGACCCGGCCACCACCTACACACTCAAGTTTTTAGAGTAGCCGCATCGGCTTCACCCCTTCATTTGAGCGACAATTGAACCATGACTGACCTGGAACGCATTCTGGCCCTGTGGCGTGATTTGGAAGCTGCCCGAGCAGATTATGTGCTGGCCACTGTCGTCGCGGTCCAGGGGCCCAGCTATCGCAAGCCCGGCGCACTCATGCTGCTCACTGCCGACGGCCGTCGCGCCGGCACAGTGAGCGGCGGTTGCCTTGAGGCCGAAGTGGCGAGCCGCGCCTGGTGGCTCACCAACAATGGGCCCACCGTTCAGCGCTACTCCACCGCCGACGATGATGGGGAACGTCCCTACGGCTCCGGCTGCGGCGGCGTTGTCTTCCTCCTGCTTGAGCGGCGCGTCACAGCCGGTCCGTTGCTGCGTGCTCTTGAAAATGCCTTCACCCTGCGCGTCCCATTCGTTGCCGCAACTGTTCTGGAAGGCGCGCAGATTGGCCACCGCGCTTTTGCAAGCCCCGATGCGCCCCCTTCGTCCGAACTCGACACCTCCGTCAAACTCGCTGAGAGCACCTCCAACCCTCTGCCACAGTTGGCGCAGGATGCACTCGCCCGCCGTGAATCAAACGATACCGAAGTCGTCGTAGCCGGAACCAGCACAAGGGTCTGGGCAAACTACCGCCCCGCTCGCCCCGCAATCGGGATCTTCGGCGCAGGCGACGATGCCCAACCGTTGGTTAAATTGGCAAAGGAGTTAGGCTGGTTTGTCTCCCTTGCCGATGGCCGCAGCCACCTCACCACCCGCGACCGCTTTCCCAGTGCCGACCTGCTGACCACACTTCCCATCAAAGACCCGCCCGACATTACCTCCATCCACCCATTCAGCCAACTTCAGCACCATGACGCCGCAATTGTCATGACGCACAGCTTCGAACAGGATTCAAAGATTCTGGCCTCCCTTCTCTCCCTTCAATCTCCTCCCGCCTATATTGGAGTTCTCGGCCCGCAACGCCGCACTCGAGAGTTGCTTGAAGAAGCCGCCCGCCTGCTCGGATTCCCTTCCTCAGCAATCGCA
>Ga0302282_1003831_pt1 | contig 9950 bp, 5 predicted proteins | sample III_Fen_E1_3_FD_198763 | JGI IMG/M metagenome (GOLD analysis project Ga0302282, IMG submission 198763) | Peat permafrost microbial communities from Stordalen Mire near Abisko, Sweden - III_Fen_E1_3 | ecosystem: Environmental > Terrestrial > Soil > Wetlands > Permafrost | place: Sweden: Abisko... | reverse complement strand
AGTGAGAAGGCTTCTCGCCTTACTTTTGTTGCCGTTATTTTCGGCGCGCGGAGAATTACCCCCTCCTCGGCCGGACTCCACACCGCAGACCTCAACAGTCTATTTCGCCCTCGATCAGAATGCGATGGGTCCGAAAATGACCCCGAGGGATTCCATGGTTGCCCGGATGGTGGCTGGCCTTGTTTGTGCCGTGACTGGCAAAGCATCTCCCTCCGCAGCCTGGCGATCCCTGGTGAAGCCGGGCGAGCGGGTTGGTATTCGAGTGGCCACGCAAGCGGGTCCCATCGGGGGGACTCATGCAGCCGTGGCGAAGGCCGTGGTCGAGGGATTGGTGGCTGCCGGAATTTCACCGGAGAAGATCGTGGTCTGGGATCGTCGTCGCGAAGATCTCGTGGCTGCCGGGTATGACAAGATTCCGGGGCTGAATCTTCGGTGGGTGGAAAATGGCGGCGGATTCGATCCCAAGGCGGTGGTCACGACCGCGGCGATCGGGGAGTTGGTTTATGGCGACCTTTCCTTCAAATCATCGCGCAATACCATTGAGGAGATCATCGGGCCAAAAACCCAGTTGAGCGATGAAAGTCATCTGCCTGTTGTCCTCTCCCGACAAATCGACAAGGTGATCAACATTCCCTCCCTTTGTGACAGTTACTACACCGGGGTGAACGGCGCTCTGGCTGGGATGACGCTCGGCATTCTGGATAACTGGCGGCGCTTTGCCAAATCGGGCGGCTATGGCGGTTCCGCCCTGGCTGAGGTTTATGCCGATGACCAGATCGGGAAGAAGGTCGTTCTTACGCTGATGGATGGGATGGTGTTGCAGTATGCAGGTGGCCCTTATCCGAGTCCCGGCAACTGCGTCGTCTATTCCACACTCTTTGCCTCCAAAGATCCTGTTGCCATCGATGCCACGGCGCTTCGTCTGATCGACGAGCAGCGCTTGCTCTCCAAAATGCCAAAGGCTTCCGAGGATGGAGATCATGTCACTGAGGCGGAGGAACAGGGACTCGGCAACGCCGATGAGAAGATGATCGTTCTGAAACGGATCGGTGCCCTGGAGCCGTCGTTGAATCCCTAAGGGAACCGCTGATTTAATCCCATGAAGACTGCTGCTCCCCAAGCAGAACAGGTGCGACGGTTACTCAATGCTCATGCCCGCACCTTTGCCCTGACATTGCGGATTCTTCCCATCTCATTGAGGGAGCCGTTGGGTCTCACCTACCTGCTGGCGCGGGCATCAGATACCGTTGCTGATGCACCTGAGGTAGGTTGTGAAAAGAGGCTTTCGTTGTTGGAGGAGTTGCAGGATGCCTTGAATTCGGAGTCCTTCCATTGGGAGACCCATTCGATCCAGGAAAAACTTTCTGCATCGGAAGTTGAACTGTTGGCAGCTGTGCCGATGCTGATGAATGCCTTGACGGTGCATCCGGATCGAGGAGAGTTGCTACGGCTTTGGCGGACGATTTTAACTGGTCAGATCATGGATCTGAGGCGATTTGCCCCAGAAGCAGAACCACTGAGTTCAGGAGAACTTGAGCAGTATTGCCATCTCGTGGCGGGGAGTGTCGGAGAAACATGGACGCACCTGATCGCGCTGCATGCACCCGGGGTGCTGCTCGGTTCTCAAGAGGAGTTGGTGAAATTTGGAATTTCCTACGGTAAGGGACTTCAGTTGCTCAATATTGTCAGGGATCGTGCGGAAGATCGGCGTCTTGGGAGGTTTTACATCAGAGAGAAAGAAGTTCCTCAAATGCTCGAGCAGATCTCCAACTGGCTCCAGCATGGGAAGAAATACTGTTCCCATCTGCGCCCAGGGCGCATCCGTTACGCCTCGGAGCTGCCGCTCCGGCTTGCTTTGAAAACTTTGGAGCGACTCGGCAGGTCACCCGAATCCCACAGGGTGAAACTGCCTCGATGGGAAGTCTATACCCTGCTGATAAAATCCCTTCCATCTCTGGGGTTGCCGAGTTGGCATAATCCTGCTTCATAGGCCCGATGGAATATATTCACTGGTTTCAACAAAACTTCCTCCACCTCGACAAGAGTCTCGAACACATCGTCTCAGTCTACGGTCTCTGGGTTTATGCGATCCTGTTTGCGATCATCTTTTGCGAGACGGGACTTGTCATCACCCCGTTCCTGCCAGGAGATGCCCTTCTCTTTGCTGTCGGGGCTTACGCCGCCGCCCATCCTGGAGCGGGACTCAGCTTTCCGATCATCTGCGGTCTGCTTATTGTCGCCGCCATCCTCGGCAATCTCGTGAATTTCACGCTCGGTTCGCTGATTGGCGGGAAAATCTTCAAGCCGGGTGCCCTGATTCTAAAAAAGGAGTATCTGGATCGCACCCACCTCTTCTTCGAAAAACACGGAATCATGGGGGTCATCATTGCCCGATTCCTCCCGATATTCAGGACAGTCGCCCCTTTTGTGGCAGGGATGGCCGCCATGGATCCGAAAAAATTCACGCTCTACACAGTGATCGGCAGTTTCCTCTGGGTCTTCCTGATGATGACATCCGGACTTGTTTTCGGTGGAATGCCCTGGGTGCAGAAACACTTCGAAATGGTGGTGATCGGCATCATCTTCGTGTCGATGATCCCCGTTGCTTTCGAGGGACTCTCCCACTATCTGGCGGCCCGGAAGAAATAGAGTTACGGCAGCGATTCAGGCTCAGCGAGTCTTCGAAAAGGGAGGGAGCGAAAGTGCCCTCCCTTTTTTTATGGAGTGATCATTACGTGCGGCGCAATGCGCTCATTGTCTTACAAGTGAAACTTAAGCAGAATGAAGCTGTTTTGGCTTAGGCATTATCAGGCTTGGCGAAGCATTGACTGTATGTAGGACATAAGCATGCGTCTCTAGAAGCCGATAAATACTACCTCTGGTCGGCATGGATATTTTTCATTGCAGGAGCGGGTCAAAGTATTGGAATCCGTCAGCAGAAAATATTTTCAAAAAAATGAAAGAAGTCGTTGACTCCCGATGATTCTTCTATAGAGTTTTCCATCCCGACAGCGACCACGGTTACTGAAAAACGGGAATGTTCATCACCCAGTCTGCTACAAAACAAGTCGATCCAAGGTGGAAACCGAGGAAAGCTTGAGCAGCCACTGGCAACGATCTTTGAAAGCGCAGGTCCGGTTTCGCAACAGCAATGGAAATCGGATGGATCAAATACAAAGCAATAAACAAAACAGCAAAAACTGAATTGTGCGTTTCGAGTCGATTTTTAAAATGAAGTTTTAACAGACCGGCATTTGACTACTACGGTTATCAAATGTGCAGGTGCTGGAATTTGTCATCACTCTAGCAGTAGATGACGCAAACTTTCTACGGAGAGTTTGATTCTGGCTCAGAACGAACGCTGGCGGCGTGGATAAGACATGCAAGTCGAACGGAATTTAATCTGTAGCAATACATATTAGATTTAGTGGCGAACGGGTGCGTAACACGTGAGTAATCTGCCGGGAAGTGGGGGATAACTCGTCGAAAGGCGAATTAATACCGCATATGGCCAAGAAGGACATCCTTCTGAAGCCAAAGCCGCAAGGCGCTTCCTGATGAACTCGCGGCCTATCAGCTAGTTGGTGAGGTAATGGCTCACCAAGGCTATGACGGGTAGCTGGTCTGAGAGGACGACCAGCCACACTGGAACTGAGACACGGTCCAGACACCTACGGGTGGCAGCAGTCGAGAATTTTTCACAATGGGGGCAACCCTGATGGAGCGACGCCGCGTGGAGGATGAAGGCCCTCGGGTCGTAAACTCCTGTCAAACGGGAACAAGAAAGTGATAGTACCGTTAGAGGAAGAGACGGCTAACTCTGTGCCAGCAGCCGCGGTAATACAGAGGTCTCAAGCGTTGTTCGGATTCATTGGGCGTAAAGGGTGCGCAGGCTGTGGGGTAAGTCGGATGTGAAATTTAGGGGCTCAACCCCTAAACTGCATTCGATACTGCTCCGCTAGAGGTATGTAGAGGAGATTGGAATTCACGGTGTAGCAGTGAAATGCGTAGATATCGTGAGGAAGACCAGTGGCGAAGGCGAATCTCTGGGCATTACCTGACGCTCATGCACGAAGGCCAGGGGAGCAAACGGGATTAGATACCCCGGTAGTCCTGGCAGTAAACGGTGCACGTTTGGTGTGGGAGGATTCGACCCCTTCCGTGCCGGAGCTAACGCGTTAAACGTGCCGCCTGGGAAGTACGGTCGCAAGATTAAAACTCAAAGAAATTGACGGGGGCCCGCACAAGCGGTGGAGTATGTGGCTTAATTCGATGCAACGCGAAGAACCTTACCTGGCCTTGACATGCATCTCTAAGTTGGTGAAAGCCAGCGAGTGTAGCAATACACAATTTGCACAGGTGCTGCATGGCTGTCGTCAGCTCGTGTCGTGAGATGTTGGGTTAAGTCCCGCAACGAGCGCAACCCCTGTGATCTGTTGCCACCGGCGCAAGCCGAGCACTCTGATCAGACTGCCCTGTGAAACGGGGAGGAAGGTGGGGACGACGTCAAGTCAGTATGGCCCTTACGGCCAGGGCTGCACACGTACTACAATGCCCAGGACAGAAAGAACCGAAACCGCGAGGTGGAGGAAATCATTAAACCTGGGCCCAGTTCGGATTGAAGGCTGCAACTCGCCTTCATGAAGTTGGAATCGCTAGTAATGCCGTATCAGCTACGACGGCGTGAATACGTTCCCGGGCCTTGTACACACCGCCCGTCACATCATGGAAGTCGTTTGTACCCGAAGTCGCTGCGCTAACCCGCAAGGGAGGCAGGTGCCTAAGGTATGGATGGTAACTGGGATGAAGTCGTAACAAGGTAGCCGTAGGGGAACCTGCGGCTGGATCACCTCCTTTCTAAGGAGATATCCAGAGAATTTTAGAATACTCTGGAAGGTCGATCGCTAACCCGATTATCACGGTTTGTCCTCAGGGATGAATTAAATCGGTATGTGATTAAATCCCAAAAACCGAAAGGTTCGAGGGTTCGATGAGGAACGCACAATTCAGTTTTTGCTGTGAGAAAGAGACCGGTACGGTTCTCTGAGTACTAAATAAGCTTTAAGTAGTCTTTTTAGCGGCTCTGCCGCCGCAACGCGGGGGTATAGCTCAGTTGGTAGAGCGCCAGCTTTGCAAGCTGGATGTCTGGGGTTCGAATCCCCATGCCTCCACCAATTTATTGGTAGGCTGGGATGAGAACATTTCGTTACTTTTAATCCCCATGCCTCCACCAATTTTCTGCCAGCTGAACACAACACTTGGCGATTTCAGGAATTACTCTCTAATGGGGCCTGTAGCTCAGCTGGTTAGAGCATGCGCTTGATAAGCGCAGGGTCACTGGTTCGAATCCAGTCAGGCCCACCATTTTCATGACCTAACTCTTAAAAGCATCACAACAATTTTATAAGCCTGTGGAAACACAGGTTGATCCATCCGAAACAATTTTGGCTGTGCGGGATCCCAGGATCCAGCGCTCCCCGCGGGCATCGTCCCGTCGGAGGTTCTTTGACATCTGTAGATAGGGTAAAAAAATTACAACTTTGAATAGAGCTGAGACCGTAAACAGTTGGAAACGTCTAGAGACGACCGATTGTTTATAGAAGATTTCAGAATGAACGATATCAAAAGCTACAAAGAGCACATGATGAATGCCTTGGTGCCTGTAGGCGATGAAGGACGCGATAAGCTGCGATAAGCTTCGGGGAGCGGCAAGTACGCTACGATCCGGAGATTTCCGAATGGGGTAACCCATACAGAGTTATATCTGTATACCGCTGCCTGAATACATAGGGCAGAGGGAGCGAGACCTGGTGAAGTGAAACATCTCAGTAACCAGAGGAAAAGAAAGTGAAACGATTCCGTAAGTAGTGGCGAGCGAAAGCGGAAAAGCCCAAACCGGAGGACTTGTCCTCCGGGGTTGTAGGGCCCCAATGTGGTAGTCAAACGATTAGGTGAAGCGGATGGAAAGCCGCTCCATAGAAGGTGACAGACCTGTAACCGAAAATCCGATGACGCCTAGGGTGTCCCTGAGTAATGCCATACACGTGAAACTTGGCATGAATCCACGGAGACCACTCCGTAAGGCTAAATACTAACAGGCGACCGATAGTGAACAAGTACCGCGAGGGAAAGGTGAAAAGAACCGCTGCGAGCGGAGTGAAATAGTACCTGAAATCATGTGCTTACAAGGTGTCAGAGCCCCGCAAGGGGTGATGGCGTGCCTTTTGCTTAATGAGTCTGCGAGTTAGCATCAGTGGCAAGTCTAAGTCCTTCTGGGACGGAGGCGAAGCGAAAGCGAGTCCGAAATGGACGCCCAGCTGCTGGTGCTAGACCCGAAGCGGAGGTGATCTACCCATGGTCAGGTTGAAGTCCCGGTAACACGGGATGAAGGACCGAACCGGTGAACGTTGAAAAGTTCTCGGATGAACTGTGGGTAGGAGCGAAAGACTAATCAAACCCCGTCATAGCTGGTTCTCTCCGAAATCTATTGAGGTAGAGCCTTGGACGCTGACCTATGGAGGTAGAGCACTGGATGAACTAGGGCCCATACCCGGGTACCGAATTCAATCAAACTCCGAATGCCATAGGGTGAAGTCCAGGAGGCAGAATGCGAGGGATAAGCTTCGTATTCGAGAGGGAAACAACCCAGATCAGCAGCTAAGGTGCCTAAATATTGCTTAGTGGAAAGGATGTGAGATTGCTTAGACAGTGAGGATGTTGGCTTAGAGGCAGCCATCATTTAAACAGTGCGTAATAGCTGACTCATCGAGCGATCTTGCGCCGAAAATGATTGGCGATAAGCAATATACCGAAGCTCTGGATGCATAACCGGTTCGCCGGATATGCGTGGTAGGAGAGCATTGTTGGCGCATTGAAGCCATGTGGAAACGCTAGGTGGAGTGCCAACAAGTGAGGATGCAGACATGAGTAGCGATAAGCCGGGTTGAATTCCCGGCCGCCGTAAAACCAAGGTTTCCTGGGGAAGGTTCGTCCTCCCAGGGTTAGTCGGAACCTAAGGCGAGGCCGAGAGGCGTAGTCGATGGATAGCAGGTTTAATATTCCTGCACCTGCAATGGTTAAGCTTACAGGGGACATATGGTAGGAAAAGAGCCGCCGATTGAAAGTGGCGGTCCCGCAAGGGGACGGAGAGGCTTCGGCTGAACCGGATTCTTTAAATACTGTATCGAGAAAAGCCTGTAAGTGTTCCCATAGCAGTCCGTACCGGAAACCGACACAGGTGGTTGGGCACAAATGTGCCAAGGCGCGTGAGTGAAACCTCGTTAAGGAACTCGGCAATCTAGCCCCGTAACTTCGGAAGAAGGGGTCCCTACAGCGATGTAGGGCGCAGTGAGTAGGGTCAACCGACTGTTTAACAAAAACACAGCACTCTGCTAAGACGCAAGTCGACGTATAGGGTGTGACACGTGACCAATGCGGAAAGATTACGGTAACTTGTTAGCCGCAAGGCGAAGCTCGGAGCCCAAGTCCCCGTGAATGTCGGCCGTAACTATAACGGTCCTAAGGTAGCGAAATTCCTTGTCGGGTAAGTTCCGACCTGCACGAATCGTGTAACGAGTTGACCGCTGTCTCAACGAGGAGCTCAGCGAAGTTGTAATGGCGGTGAAGATGCCGCCTGCCCGCAGTAGGACGGAAAGACCCTATGCACCTTTACTGTACGCTGTCACTGGTTTTTCGGTTTTCATGCTTAGCGTAAGTGGGAGACTTTGATTTACTTCTTTCGGGAAGTAATGAGTCGTCAATGAAACACCACCCTTGCAAATTGGAAAATCTAACTTCGGCCCATTATCTGGGCGAAGGACCCTGGCAGCCGGTCAGTTTGACTGGGGCGGTCTCCTCCCAAAGAGTAACGGAGGAGTGCGAAGGTTGGCTCAGCCCGGTTGATAATCGGGTGACGAGTATATGGATATAAGCCAGCTTAACTGCGAGACACACATGTCGAGCAGGGACGAAAGTCGGCCCAAGTGATCCGGTGGTTGAATGTGGAATTGCCATCGCTCAACGGACAAAAGGTACGCTAGGGATAACAGGCTGATCATGCCCAAGAGCTCATATCGACGGCATGGTTTGGCACCTCGATGTCGGCTCATCACATCCTGGGGCTGGAGAAGGTCCCAAGGGTCCGGCTGTTCGCCGGTTAAAGTGGTACGCGAGCTGGGTTCAGAACGTCGCGAGACAGTTCGGTCCTTATCCACTGTGGGCGCAGGAGAATTGAGGGGTTCACTTTCTAGTACGAGAGGACCGAGAGTGACGAACCTCTGGTGTTCCGGTTGTCGTGTCAACGGCATTGCCGGGCAGCTATGTTCGGAAAGGATAAGCGCTGAAAGCATCTAAGCGCCAAGCCTCTCCCAAGATGAGTTCTCCCTGAAGATCCGTGGAAGACCACCACGTTGATAGGTTGCAGGTACAAGCACAGTAATGTGTTCAGCTTAGCAATACTAATGATCGTTCGGCTTAATTAGTTCATTTTGGATACACCTTAAGCAGTGTATCCAGCAATAAACTCAGACTCAAAAAAGTTGGGTATTTTTTACTACTATCTACAGATGTCAGCGAATTCCGATGGGTTCAGCTTCTTACGAAGTTGGCCGCGGTTGTTCTTTAATAAACTGATAACGACAAAAGCATAGAGATATGTGGGTCTCCAGAGACCCGAAATCATAAGACAACCATGGAAACATGACCCCTCTTACCGGTTTCGTCCTCTGGTGATCATAGCGCAGTGGCACCACCCGTTCCCATCCCGAACACGGAAGTGAAACGCTGCAGCCCCGATGGTAGTGCATCTATAGGTTGTGCGAGAGTAGGACGTCGCCAGGTTTAACGACCCCGAGTGGAGAAATCCGCTCGGGGTCGTCCTTTTTTCAGGCATAAAGGTACATGGTTGGAAAGTAGGAAGGTATGAAAGTTAAAACTAGGTGATGGGGAAATTCCATTCGGTGACCTTCCCACTCTTTCAAATCGCTTGATTTGAAAAGCATTGCCACATGACAAACTGAGGCTGTCGTGATAGCTTCGATCCACTATGGCATCTAATCCGGTTCTTGAACGCGCAGATTTTGAAGTTGTCCCCGGAGCATCCGGCACGATGACCATGCGGGGCACCGTCAATAAATCTGCCATCCTTCTCCTCATCACCATCGTAGGAGCAGTTTATACTTGGAGTGCAGTGCGTGGAGGGTATTCCGGTGCGGGTATGACCTATGCAGGGATCGGTGCTTTTGCTGGGTTCATTCTCGCGCTCATCACTATCTTCAAACAGTCCCTCTCTCCGATCACAGCACCGATCTACGCGATCTGTGAGGGGCTCTTCATCGGTGGCATCTCTGCAATGTACGAGGCCAAAACGCAGGGCATCACCATGCAAGCTGTCATGCTCACCTTCGGAACCTTTGCGGGGATGCTCTTCCTTTTTCAGGGAAATATTCTCCGTGCTACTCCAATGTTCATGAAGATAGTGATCGGAGCGACTCTCGGAATCTTTCTCACTTTCGTTCTTGGTGGAATCCTCTCATTCTTTGGAATCCACCTCTCCATCTTTGGTGGTGGTCAGATCGGCATTCTTTTCAGCCTCGCCGTGGTAGTGATTGCTGCTCTCAATCTGATCATCGACTTTGAATTCATCAAACAGTCGGCAGATTCAGGTAATGCCCCCAAATATATGGAGTGGTATGGGGCGTTTGGACTGCTGGTTACGGTTGTTTGGCTTTATATTTCCTTGTTGCAACTGCTTTCAAAGCTGAACGGCAATAACCGGTAGGCTTAGGCTTTTGGTGCGGTGTTGCTTCATTGCCACGCATCCAAAATCACTACGCCTGAAAACTTGATTTTACTCCCCCAAAAAATGAAATCCCCCATACCGCTGCTCGCAATCTTTCTTTCTTTCTCTTGTTTCTCCCTAGCGGCGAGTGCCCAAGAGCAACCATCCGCCA
>Ga0302282_1003821_pt1 | contig 9974 bp, 10 predicted proteins | sample III_Fen_E1_3_FD_198763 | JGI IMG/M metagenome (GOLD analysis project Ga0302282, IMG submission 198763) | Peat permafrost microbial communities from Stordalen Mire near Abisko, Sweden - III_Fen_E1_3 | ecosystem: Environmental > Terrestrial > Soil > Wetlands > Permafrost | place: Sweden: Abisko... | reverse complement strand
GAGCATCGCCGTCTCCCTCGTTCTGAGTTCGGTACCGCGGGAGGGTTCGAGGAGATACAACTCGAGCATTTCCCAGGACGGTCAGCGACTCCATGGTTGGCGGAAGGGGCTACCCCGGTCTGTGCTGCAAATCACTTGCGAAAGATGAGGCTGTCGCGGGTCGTGGGCTCCACCCATCTCACGATGAAACTGTGAATTGGATGGGGCACAGAATAGCGGCGGAATATCCGAAGCGGGCTTATTGCAGGCGTAGATAGCTGTGCTGGTTTTTTTCTCTGGATGACAGGGTTGTTCTTCATCCGGGATTCGGAGACAGGACACTCGAGCGGCGGCTGAGTGAGCAAACTTGTACAGTGTTCCCTACGTAGAGAGCGCACTATAACTGCAAGTGCCATCACCAAAAGCGGCGGCTGCGATGCCAGGTCACACGGCTACGTTCCTCTGAAGGAGGCACCCCTTCTTCGCTGCCGCCGCCCATTTCCTCGCCGCATCGCTCAATCCAGATAAGCCTTCGACCTACGTGCAACAATGCACATTCTTGCCAGAATAACTGGAGTAGAGTCGTGCCATGAACCGCTTTGGACGCAGCACACTCAAACTCGGTCCGCTTTTGTTGGATTTATGTGCGTCAGGCGTGGGGTGCTTCGTATTCAGACCGGGCTACCGGTTAGTCGCGACTGAGAAGGATAGATCCAGCGCGGAGATTTCCATTTGCGTCGTGGGCCCAACCCTCAAACCACAGGCGGATGTTGGCGCCTGACCATTCCTCTTGGCCTTCGGCACGAACCGAGTGCCGACGAGGATGTTGACTCACGCAATGACCTTGATGCGGGGTTGTTCGGCATTCCGCTCGGGCAATTGATCGAGGAGGACCACATTGAGCAGCGACTTGTGGACCTGGATGCGGCCGTTGTAGTCGATGAAGCCAAGCTTGCGGAAGCGATTCATGAAAAAGCTGACCCGGGACCTGGTGGTGCCAATCATCTCGGCGAGAGTCTCCTGGGAGATGGGCGGAATCAGTGTTTCCGGATCGCCGGGCTCGCCGAATTGAGCCATCAAAAGAAGAATTCGCGCCAAACGCTTTTCGCTGGAATTGAAGAGCTGATCGACCAGATCGGCCTGGGCGCGCATGCTGCGGCCCAGAAGAAACTTCATGAAGATGTCGGCGAATGCAGGCTCGTCGTGCATTACGCGGATCATTTCACTTCTCCCGATTCTAAGAGCGGTGCATTTATTGATGGCAGAAGCGGTTGCCAGGCGCAACCCCGGGACGGCTGCAAGAGCCCCTTCTCCAACAAAATCGTTACCGGAGATCAGGGTTATCGTGGCTTCCTTGCCACCTGTGAGCTTTGCACGGCCCTTTTGCAGATAGAAGACGGAGTCTGCCGGATCTCCCTGGGAGAAGAAGGTCTCATTGGGCTTCAATTCCACTATCTTCCGGCCCAGGCCGGGATTCGCAAGAAAAGCAGCAGCGTCAAATGCAAGGTTGTTCTTTTCGGCTATCGACATTTAACCTCCTTCGAGGCTGTTCGGATTTTGGATACAGACAAGTGCGGACTTGCTGGGAGCACAGTCCTGTGTGGCTTTCTTTCGAAGTCACGGCTTTCAGGGCACTCCTCCGCATTTGAGCGCAATGAAGCTTGAGCCTCGTCAATCATCGCCTTGGCTCAGAGCGCTTGTCTGCCCTGTTTAGCTCAATTATGAAAGAATCAGTGAGATAAACCTCGTGTCAAGTCCTGCGGCATCTCCGTTGACATAAACAGACTGTGGGCGCATGAGAAGAGATTTCGGATTACAGATTTGCCGATCGCCGGCAGCAAGGACAGCGGACCGAAGTATTCTTCCGCCTGATCAGAACAACTCGATCGCAGGCCGGCTGTGATCGCCGTCTGCGCTGCCTCCGGCCACTGCGTGGTGGATGACGGTCTGGCTGGCCATCTTGTATTTGCTGAGATGGGACTCCAGCAATCCCTTGAAGGTCGTATCGAAGAGGCCATCCCAGCCAGGTCGGTCCGGCCTTTCGGCCAACCGCAACAGGTGGTCGCGCATCTCCACGAGCGCTTCCTGGACGTGCTCCATTCTCTGTCGCATAACATCCTGAAACTGGATGTGTCCAAGCGCTTCCGAGAGGCGGGTGACGCTCTCCGCGTAATTCGCATCCACCTCGGTGATTACATCCAGCAGCAGTTGGCTGTTCTTGCTGAACTCCGCTTGCATATCGCCCAGGTCGGTCACCAGGTGACTCATCGCGCTGTTTGCCTCATGCTGTTCGAGCGACGCATGAGCCTGTTCCATCTCCTCATCCACTCGCTTGCAGGTTGCATTGATTTTCCCGGCGATATCTGCGGCGGCCTGGGTGGAGAGCACGGCAAGCTTTCTGACCTCGAATGCCACCACGGAAAAGCCACGGCCGGCGCTACCCGCCCGCGCCGCCTCGATCTCTGCATTCAAGGCGAGCAGGTTGGTCTGCTGGGCGATGGAGGTAATGACCTTGATCAGGGGCGTCAGGGCACAGACATCTCCGGCCAGCCCATGAATACGGTCGAAGTTGCTCTTGAACTCCTCCGTCTGCACATGCAACTGCATCTCGATCGCGCCGAGAATCCCCCGGTTGCTCTCGACTCGGGCTTGGGTGCTCTTTGTCAGTTCCCCGGCGCTCTTTACGGACCGCGCAATATGCTCAATCTGCTGGCCTGCCTTTGTATTGAGGAAGCCGATCTGCTCAATGACATCAACGACCTCGCGCTCGGATTCAGCCAGGGAATCCCCGATCTGCCCATGCATCACGTCGATGTAGGGCTTGCAGTCCTTGATGTCCGCCCCGGCAGCCTTGCGCGCGGCAAGCTCACGTGACACTTCCTCAAAGTTGAGTTGGCCAAAGGCCCACATGTCGGCAACGGCGCTCCGGGCTCCGGCCCAGTTCATCCATTGAGTGATCAGGAAGGGCGCAAGAATGAAAGTCGCCAGCTCTGCCGCGATCCGTATCCAATCGGGAATCGACGCAGAGACTTTGATCTTGAGTAAGGCCACACCCAGCACAACGTTGCAAAGAACTGCAACCGCCGTTTGAACGAGCAGCCGTCTCCGGATGCGGCGCAGCCGTAACTCGCGATCTAGCATGACTTGAACTCCCTCGTCCCATCCGGCGCCAACGGGCCATTGTTGGCGGTTTCGGCCCGAAAGCTACCCAGGGACAGAGTGCTCTTGAGGCTCATCGGCATGGTGACTGAATCATCGACGACCAGGATTGTCGTTCCCATGCGAGACCCTCATGTCTTGGATTTCAGTGCCGGTTCCAGCCATGCGCGCAGTTCGGCATCCTTCGGCCAACTGGCAATTCCGGTTTTTGCCGCCATCAACACCTGGAGGCCGGCCGTGTGGATGTAGCTCAAAGCGGACAAATCCACCTTGGCCGCGGGCTTGTCCTGGAGCCACTCAAGCAGCGTCTCGGCTTCTTCTACACTCACTTCGTTCCGAAACACAGCACGATTCTTTTTGTATTCGATAGGCATCAGATCAGCTCCCGGATATTGAGAATCATCAGCACCGAACCGTCCCCCATCAGGGCCGAGCCGGAGTAGGCGGACAGGCCTGAGAGAAAACCATTCAGAGGTTTCTGAATGACTCCGATTGTCTCCTGAAACCCGTCGACCAGAAGGCCCAGTTCCGTGTTCCCCGCCTGAACCAGCAGTACAGCTAGTTCATCGTCAGAATTCGCCCGAGGGATAGCGGCAATCCCCAACAGGGCGTTCAGACTTTTCAACGGGACAATCCGACCACGCAAAACAGCCGTCTGGCTGTGTTTGATCCTGCGGATCGCGCTGCGGGGAATGCGCACCGTTTCGACCACATGGTCCATGGGCACACCAAAGAACTGCTGGTCGGACTCGACGATCATCACCTGCGTGACGGCCATCGAAAGAGGCAATGAAATGCGGATCGTTGTGCCTTGGCCGAGGATGCTTTCCAGAAGAACCGTGCCATTGATCTTTTCTACCGCGGAGCGGACTACATCCATGCCTACTCCGCGGCCGGATAGATCCGATACAACTGAAGCTGTGGAGAGGCCGGCGGCGAAGATGAGGTTGATCGCCTCCCGATCGCCGATACGCTCCAGCGTAGCCTCGTCGATAATTCCCTTCTCGTAGGCTTTCTGCTTGATCTCTGCCGGATCAATCCCCTTGCCATCGTCGACGATCTCGATCGTTACGCGATCCGCCTCCTGCGCGGCGCGGATGGTCAGCTTGCCGATTGCGGGCTTGCCTGCGGCGAGGCGCACCTCCGGCGGCTCCAGACCGTGATCCAGGCTGTTGCGGACGATGTGAATGAGCGGGTCGGCGAGCGACTCGATGATGTTCTTGTCGGCTTCAGTCTGCTCCCCCTCAAGCACAAGCTGCACTTCCTTGCCGAGTTTACGGGAGATGTCGCGCACCAGGCGCGGGAAACGCTGGAAGACGAAGGAGACAGCCATCATGCGGACCTGCATGATGGCGTCCTGCATCTCGTCGGCGATGCGATTGACGATCGAGTACTGGCCCTTGATTGCGCGGGAAAGCTCGCGCACGCCATATTGGGATTCTGCCCGTTCGGCCAGATAAGGCAACGCGTTCTTCGATACCACCAGCTCGCCAATCAGGTTCATCAGGCGGTCGACTTTGGCCTGATCGACTTTAAGGCTCTTGGGGCCATTCGGATTGTCTTCAGCGCGCCGGCCGAAGTTGATTCCATCCTCTGCCGGCGCGTTGGTGGGACCGCTTTCCGGCACAGGACTGGCGTCCGCTCTCCCTTCGGCATGGGTGGCGGCAATACCATCGCCGGAGCCAGGATGGCATGGGAAACAGGCCTCTGCAATGTTGCTGTCGTGCGAGTCGATCCATGCAACCAGAAGTGCAATGCGGCCCGTCGAAAGAGCTTCGTTGAGCGCCGCCTGAATGTCGCTTCGGGCGGAAAGATCGCCGGCTGCCTGGCCCAGATTCGCCAGCACCGCTGCAACAGCCTTGAGCCGTCCCGCGTGCCATGCGGGACGATCGTCGAGAAGAAGGATCTGCCGTTGCGTCGCGAGAATCCTTTCCAGCACGGCCCGGTCGTCAACCGAGAATTGGCAAAACGATTCTCCAGCCATCGGCGCCTCTGTTGATGTACTGTCGTCGCGCTGTTCGTCCGCAAGCCACTGTGCAGAAACGGCAGTGATTTCGACCTGATCCGAGAAATACCGGCAATACTCCGCAAGCTCTTCGCGCGGAGCGGCAGTGAGCAGATGGAACGCCAGCACGCAGCTGTAGGTATCCAACTCGGCGAGCGGCGGTAACGGTTCCGATGGAAGAATGCGGCCCCACAAAAGCCCCGGTGTCTGGCGCGCGGTATTGAGCGGATCGTCTCCGTGAAAGAAGCATTCCCGCTGCGGCTTGTAGACGATCCAATGCAGTTGGTCCCCCTGCCGGGATTGCCGAAGCGCAGCCATCCGTGCGGCTTCGGGGATGGCGCTGAGCAACGATCGCATGAAGGCAGAAGAGTCTTCGATCGGGATCTGTGCAATCGCGGCAATAGGAGAAATGGCGCTTGAGCCGGAAGGCACAGCAGCGGCGTCACAGGGGATCTGGGACGGCATCTGTCTCCGCAATGCTTCAGCCATGTGCTGCGCTGCGACAGAACGGGATGCGTCGATGCCACCGGTATCCTCAATTTCGCCGCAGAGCATGCCGACGAAATCCATCGCCTCCAACAAGCTGTCAGCCAACTCGCGCGAATAGGTTGTGTGTCCGCTTCGGACCATCCCCAGCAGGTCTTCGCCGGCGTGAAGCACCCGCGTCATCTCAGGAAATGTGAACAGGCCGCTATTTCCTTTCAGGGTGTGGACGGAACGAAACAGCTCGTTGAGGATCGCTTGATCCCCGGGTGCGTCTTCCAGTTCCAACAGCTTTCTGCCGGTGACTTCAAGCAGGTCGCGGGCTTCGGAAAGGAACTGCTCCAAGAGCGGATTCATGGGCAAGGGACTCATCGATTTGCCTCCCCAACCATGAGGCGGATGTGCGTCAGAAGCTCGCTTGGCCTCACAGGTTTGACCAGATAGCTGTTGGCGCCTGCGCGGTAGGCAGCTGATTCATCTCTTGCCGAAGCTTCGGTCGAGATCATGATGGCCGGGGACTGAGGCACGTCCTGCCGGCGCAGTTCGCGCAGAAAGCCGTATCCATCGAGCCTGGGCATGTTGATGTCCACGATGTAAAGATCGAAGGGCGCATCGAGCGCTTTCTCCAGTGCTTCGATACCGTTCAATGCCTCCGCCACGGCGTATCCGGCGGACTCGAGAATGCCACGGTGATACATGCGCACTGTGGCCGCATCGTCGACAATCAAGACGCTTTTCACCAGCTCTCCCGGCCTTTCTGATAAACAATCGCTTCAGGGAATTTGCGGACTTTGAACAAGGAAGAGATGCGGCTCATCGATTCCGAATGTCCCAGGCAGATAAAGCCGCCGGGATTCAGCGCTTCAAAGAATGTCTCGGCTGCTGTCTGACGCGATGTGTCGTCGAAATAGATCAACAGGTTTCGGCAGAAGACAACATCGAAGTTGCGATAGCCAAGAGTCTCCGACGACTCGGAAAGATTGACCCTTGTGAACTCGACTGCATCCATAATGTCGTCGCAGAGTTGAAATTCATCCCCGGTTTGCCGGAAGTATTTTCCCAGCCAACGCGCAGGCACATTCTGCACGGAGCGTGCGGAATAGCGGCCGGCGCGCGCCCGGCGCAGGATGCTGGTGTCGATGTCGGAAGAGACGATCTCCACATCCCATTCGCTGATTCCGCTCCAGTGCTCCAGCAGGTACATGGCAATCGAATAAGGCTCTTCCCCGGAAGACGAAGGAATGCACCAGATGCGTATCGCACTCGGCCCGACCTTGTGGCGAACAATCTCCGGCAGGATGGAGTCGATCAGGCAACGGAATTGATACTCCTCGCGCAGAAAGTAAGTCTCGTTGACGGTCATCAGGTTGGTGAGCTGTTGCATCTCCTCGCCCGAGGCCTGAAACCGCAGAAAGGTAAAGTAGCCGCGGAATGTTCCGGTGCCGGTAACCTCGATTCGTTCCACGAGACGCTTATCCACGAAGTAGCGCTTGGTCGCTTCGAAGTTGATGCCGGTCCGGCGATAGAAGAACTCCTTGAATTTCAAGAAGTCTTCGTTGCTGATCATCGGCCCGGGGTCCGGTATTGGCACATATGGCGTCATCGCAGCGTTAGACCCCACGAATGCGTTTCAGCGCCAGATCGGCGGCAAACTGGATATACGGTTCGCCCCCAAAGCGAGCTTTCAGCAGGAGAAGAGGTTCAACGGCCGCCTCGGTCGCAACTTCGCACAGAATATCCACCGCGGTGGCGCAGACATTGACGTGAGAGTCCTGTTCGATTACCTTGTTGAGCCAGCTTTCCACGTCAGGATGCCGCTGAGAATCGAGGATATTGACGACGAAGATGCGTACATCCGGATCGGGATCGGCCAGCAGGGATTTAAGGACGGGATCTATCTCGCTGCCCATTTGCCTGAATGCCTCGATCGCTTCATTGCGCAGGGCCACGTCTTCGCCGCGGAGACAATCGACCAGGCCACCAATGGCCGATGGGGACTTCAGGCGAACCAGCGTGCCGAGGATGACCTCTCGTACAGCGGCATCCTGCTCACGACCGAGGCGGCTCACGAGCGCTGTCGCGGAATCTGGATGGCTGACGGCATCGCGCGCGGCGCGGCGGCGCACGACAGCATCGACGTCTTCAAGCGACACAAAAAGCTCGTTGCAGTCCCGCTCTTCTTCCGCCGCGAGGGACTCGACCGGACGGAATGTCTTCGGTTTTACGAGGGCCATTGTTCTCCTGTTTCCTTTCGGTCCGGGTTGAAACCAGCGCGCCAGGACTCTACTTATCGGGAAGCCCAGGCAGTGAGTTGCGCAGCAATTTTCTCCGCACTGAGGACAAGACTTGCGCCTCCCTTCCTGACCAGTTCCGCAGGCATTCCATACACCACGGCCGAGTCTTCCGATTCCGCAATAGTCCGGCCGCCGCGCTTTTTGATTTCCGTGAACGCATCCGATCCGTCGTGCCCCATTCCGGTCAATAACACGGCCGTCGTTTTCGACGGATCGTAGTGTTGCAAAACCGATCGTCCGAGCAACTCGACCGAAGGATGCCAAAGGAACTGCGCATTCTCCGGGGCTGGCAGAACCGTCAGTCTGCCGGCCCGGTTGGCCAGCAGCGTGTCCGCCCCACCCTTGCCGATGTAGATCCGGCCGGGCACAATCGGGACAGCACTCCCCGCCTCCACTACAGACAGGGCGCAGCATTGATCCAGACGATCGGCGAACGCCCTGGTGAACGCCGCCGGCATGTGCTGCGCAACCAGCACCGGCCAGGGGAAATCTGCCGGTAATCCCGAGAGAACAATCTCCAGCGCGCGCGGTCCGCCGGTGGATGCGCCAACGACCACCACGCCATCGCTGGCTCCCTTCGCCGCTGCCAGGGCGGACGAAGTGGCGGCAGCCTTTGCGCGCTCCTCCCGCATGCGGCGGACTACCGCTCCGGCACTCGATCCCTTACCCCTCGGCCGGGCTCGCGCGGCGCCGCGCACCTTCGCCACAAGCTCCGCCGAGACTCTTTCGATGGACAGTGAAATGGTTCCACCAGGCTTGGAGATGTAGTCGACCGCGCCCAGATTCAGCGCTTCGAAAGTGGCCAGGGCGCCCTGCTCGGTGAGCGAGGAAACCATCACCACCGCGACCGGGCGTTCAGCCATGATGAGGGAAAGCGCGGTCAATCCATCCATCTCCGGCATGTTGATGTCCAACGTCACAACATGCGGCTGGAACTCCCGGTTTTCCCGCACCGCTTCTTCGCCATTCCTGGCCTGGCGGATATCGAAGTCTCCCTCGGCCTGAAACAACGCCATGAGCTGGCGGCGCATCAAGGCCGAGTCGTCGACAATCAGCAGTTTGATCATCGCCGTTATCCCGTGACCGCGGCCAGCGCCTTTAGCTCCTTCCGCTCCATTAAGTAGGGCGGATCGAGCAGTTGCACCATTCGCTTCTGCTTCTCCAGGTTGGCCATGCGGCTTAGCAACCGGCTCTGGTCCTTGGAGAGCTGTGGAGCAGGCTCAATGGCCGACTTGGGAATCTTCAGCACTTCGGCCACCTGATCGACAATGAAACCCGTACGCACGTCGGAGATGAGAAATACCATAATCCGCTGGCGATCGGTGCGCTCCACCTGCTTGAGACCCAGGCGCAAGCGCAGGTCGATGACCGGAAGCACGCTTCCGCGGAGATTGATGACTCCCTCGACGAAAGACGGCGCCTTGGGAACACGGACGAGTTCTTCCGGCACCCGCACAATCTCCTGCACGCTCGCGATCGGCGCGCCGAACTCCTCCTTGTCGAGGCGGAAGATGACCACCTGTTCGTCGTCGTCGAGGGCGTCGTCCGACTCTTTGGCTTGTTGATCCTCTTCTAGCTCACTGTCATTCACGGCGCTCAGTGCCTCCTTGATTACGGAATGGCCAAACAGGTTGCGTGCGGTCACGATCGACACCAGGCGCTTTCCATTGTCCAGGCGGCAGATTGCGGTGATCTCGGCCAGGTTCCCTTCCCGAACAAGCAATGCAGGAAGCGCGTCGACACCGGACTTGGACACCCGCAGCACCTCGCTGACCGCATCCACCACCACGCCCACCGAGACGCCGCCTAAAGTGAGCACAACGATCCTGCTCTTCTCGTCCAACTCACGGTGCGGCAGCGCGAACATGCTGCGCAGGCCGACCAGAGGCAGCAGGCGACTGCGCAAGGTCATGACACCGAGAACATGCGATTCCGAGCGCGGCACGTGAATGACCGCCTCCGGAACCTGCACAATCTCCTGCACGTCTTCGATAGCGATGGCATACTCCTGGCCATCGACATCGAAGCTGACCAGTTGCAGCTCGTCGCTGGTT
>Ga0302282_1003817_pt1 | contig 9976 bp, 9 predicted proteins | sample III_Fen_E1_3_FD_198763 | JGI IMG/M metagenome (GOLD analysis project Ga0302282, IMG submission 198763) | Peat permafrost microbial communities from Stordalen Mire near Abisko, Sweden - III_Fen_E1_3 | ecosystem: Environmental > Terrestrial > Soil > Wetlands > Permafrost | place: Sweden: Abisko... | reverse complement strand
GCCGAGTTCTGAGAGAGCGAATAGCTCAGTAAGCTCGCACCATTCTGCATCTTGCGAGTGGTTACGGTCGCGTTAGTCGCATTCCCGGCATTGAGGCCGACATTGTATGGAGTGGTATTGGTGCAGGTGACAGAGATGGTCGATGTGGAGGTTGATGCAGCGGTGGCGGCGTAGTTTCCGAAGGCCAGATTCGTTGCGGTAATCGTGCAGCCGCTCGCCACTGTTACACTTACGGCGAAACTTTGAGTGGCAGTGGAGAGCGTATCGGTGTAAGCGCCCGGCGTGGGATACTGTTGCGCCGTGATCAGGCCATAGAAAGTGACGGCCCCGTAGCTGTTTCCCGTCTTCTCGGTTCCGTCGGTATTGCCCCAGTAGGTTTGGTGTGCAGCATCCTGGAAGACCCCGTAACCCAGCGTTTGTCCGCCAGTGCCCGTCATGTACCGTGTGGTCTCGGTGCCTTTTCCACTCGCGCCGGCATTGAGAGGAATTTGCCAGCTACCGCTACAATTTCCTGTCCACGTCCCGGTAGCCGTGCCGGCCAGCGCTGCTGTCCCGCCTGTGTAACTCCCGAAGCTCATGCTCGTAACATGAAACGTGCAGGTTCCTTGCGCCGCTGCAAGACGCGCGCAACTGAGCAGCAAAATGAGCAGCAATGCCCGTGTGAGCCTTCGCATCATGGCTTTTTCTCCTGACAGAGCAACGGCCCTATGGACGGAATATCTCCGGGCAATGGCGTGTACTTGAAGGCGAGCGTGCAATGCCTGCCATCCGTTTTCTCGACGGTCAGTTCGTTGTAAGAATCGAGGCCTTCGATGTAGACGTCGCCGTCGTAGCCGATGGGGAAGACGACTCCCGTAGCATTCAGTGTAGCGGTGCTGCCCAGAGGAATTGCCGCGCCGGCCGCGTCAACCAATTTCAGCAATGCGGCACGGTTGAACTTGATGGGGTATTTGACCACTACGCCGGAGCGATCCTGGGGGCGCATCACGCGCTCATCCGTGACTAGCGTAGCGTCCGGCGGAATATCGTTTGGATCAACCCGGATATGGTTTTGCTCGAAGGAGCGCATATCGGCCACCAGCAGGAGCCCGGAAGAGTTGGTGCGGCCCACAGGGCGGTTCTCCTGAAGAACGTGCACATGCGGCACAGCGCCGGTGTCCACGATGGCGAAGCTGTCGTAGACCCAGTTGGACGGGAAGAGGTGCTTATCGACGAAGGAGATTGCGGCCGTGGATTCTACTCGCAAGGTTGTTGCTCCGGCGTCTAGGTCAACTCCTGCGGTAAAAAGGCCCACTTGCGACTTGTATTGTCCCTCTGCGAATTCGTGGTTGCCACTCCCCTCAGAGACATTGGCCAGATAGCCCCAATCGCCGGGCTGCGACGCCGACTTCTGCACCTGTGCCTGTCCAACGTATTGCGACGACCCGCTCGAATAGCTCGAGGACCCACTCGCGCTGACCGTGGTGCGCCTGCCGAGCGGGATGCTCACGCCGGCCTGCAACCCGCTGCTGCTTCCGGGGTTCAGGTAGTCCTTGAAGTAATTGGCGTAGAATGACATCCGATGTATCTGGCGTGAATAGTTGGCGGAGACTATATGGGACTGCATGGCCGGCGCAGGCGAAAGGGCAGGCGGAATCGCTACGGTGCTGGCATCCTGATCAAACCCCGAGTAGGCGGCGCTCACGGAGCCAAACCGCTTGAGATTGACGCCGGTGAAGAAGCTGATCTGCTTGCGTGGAAGTCCGGCTCCATTTATCGCCGCAACATCCTGGTAGTAACGGTTGGCGAAGATTGCCGAGGCCCCAAGGTTGAAGATCGGGCCAATACGCTGTACTCCCAGGGAATACTGCGCGCCCGTGCCCCCCGCGGAACCATGGCTGGCTGCCGCGGCGAAATTGATCACGCCAAGATTGGCGACCTGCAATACGCCGCCCGCGCCGCCTGCTGTCGCGCCTGAGGTGCCCTCAACGCTTCCCTCGACCGTGAAGAGTCGAGTCAGTCCGCGGCGATAGATGGCTGCGCCCGCCATTTTTCCGTAATCGTTGCTGAATTCGCCCCAGTTGCGCCGCACCAGGCCACCTTGCGCGGAATAGATCTCAAAACCCGGCTTCAGAAGCGTGGAGCTGGCGTAAAAGGGTTTGCTAACGGAGACCTGCTGGCCGAGTGCATTGGTCACTGACACGGTGATCGTGCCTCCCCCGGATATCACGGGAAGCTCGGGAATCTCGAAGGGGCCGGCATCGACCTCGCTGGAGACCGTCTGATTGCCGTTGGTCAATATGGAAACTGTCGAGGGGACCGCGGCCGAGCCGGAAACAGAGGGGAGCGGAAAGGTGATGAGATCAGGGCGCGTGCTGAAATCCCTGCGGATCTGTGCGCCCTCCATGTGAACCGGACGGGTCCACGCGAGGCCGCTCGTGATGTAGTCGCCAAGGCTGTAGCGGCGCATCGAATTGATATCGGCGTACGTGTAGGCTGAATCGAGGCGTATCGCCGTGTTTGTGCCTGAAGAGCTCGTTACCGCGCCGCCATAAGCGAGCCAATCCGAACTCAGGATCCCTTTGGGAGTGAATGCGCGCATATCAAGGGAACCGGTGGCGCTGGCCTTGCCGCTGGCGTATGTTCCGTCGATGTCGTAGTTGAGCGTCAAGCCGGTCCCGCTCTCGATCACCCGCTCGCCCTTTGCCTCGCCAAGTCCTTCGGGCAGCAGCAGATTCGGCACCAACGCGCTGTCGCGAGCCGTGATGACCAACATCTGCTTTTTCTGATCGATGCTATAGGTCACTCCGGGCAAATCCGACAATGCGACCAGAAGATCCGGTGTCGATAGAAGCGCGGCAGGAAGGCGGAGGCCGAGATCGTGCAGTTCCTGTGCCCGCGACAGCAACTTTCCATTCCGCAGGATAAACTCGCCGATTTTGCCTGTCGGATATCCGTTGATCTGAACTTCCAGCAGCAGCTTATCGATGTTGTTTTCGTCATAGCCTGCTAACGCGGCGGTGGACTCTGCGGCGGGATTTTCGGTGGTGGGATCCTCGTTTGCGCTTGCAGCAGCGGCATTCGCAGCAGAGTTTGTAGCGGCTGAATTCGCGGCTGACTCCGCGGGAGCGGATTCCGTAGATGCGCCTGATATTGCTACCGCTGCTGAAGCCGGTCGCGGCGCCAGGGCAGGCACGAGGAAGAGGACTCCTGCGAAGAGAAGCCACCGAGCCACCGCACCGCCAAAATCATCGCGCAGCAGCAAAGCGGACCTGCTCATCGATGACGCCGGCGTCCGTCTTGGCTGTCAACCGCAACGTATCTGCTTGCAGAGGCAGGGGCTCCTTCAGAACAATGCGCCAACGCCGGGTGGCGCCAGAAAGTATATATGGTGTGGCGCCGGACTCCACTTCCAGCTTCCGCCCATCGCCGGTCGTCAGAGCGATATCGCGGACCACATCATGGAGGTTGCCGGGATTGATCGCCACAAGATCGACACGGTCGGCGTCGCGCTCGATGTGAAACTGAACATCAGAAAAAGAGCGGATGGGAGGCGGCGCAAAGATGGGGATGTTAAGGCGCAATACAAGGTGCACAACACCTGCCTCGGCCGGAGGCGGAACTTGATCAATGAGAATGCGATAGGTTGCTTCTTGCGTCTCCGGCGTCATGCGCAGGATGATGCGTACCACCTGGCTGGCTCCGGGGGCGATCCTGGCAATCGGCGGGCTAAGCACCACCATGTCCGTGGTGCTCAGTTGGATATCGCCCTTGTCACTCTTCTGACTCCAGGCGTAGGGGCGTATCTGAACAGCAGTTTCATTGGTTCCTTTATTGGTGATGGTCAAACTTGTTGCTTTCTGACCGGGTGAAAGAGGAATCGTAACGGGAACTACCGACAAAGCCTGCGCACCGGCAATCGCTCCGGTCAGCAAGATAAAGAAAATGGCGGCAAACGCATTGGCCGCCGCCACTTGTCGAGATGAGTTCCATGCGATCATGAGGGCCCAGATTGAGAAATTCTTCTCTCAGTTAATAAGTGACGTTGACGGTGATCGTATCGGTGTAGCTGCCATTCGCCGGAGCCGTCTGAGCTGAAATCTGGCCGTAGACGTTCAAGACTTGAGCTGTCCCGGTGCCTGTTTTGGCCACCGTGCCACTGAGCGTTCCCCAGTTAGTGCCTCCGGGGGCATCGTTAAACAGAGCGTAAGCCAGTTTGTTGGTGCCACTCATCATGTAGCGGGAAGTCTCAGTGGCTCCGGTGCCGAGACCAGCGGTAAGAGCAACAGTGTATGCATCGCCGGTTGAGCAGGTGACGGTGATGCTTGATTGAGTGGAGGTATATGTTGCATTAGTCGCATTCGGCACGACAGTGCCGAATGCCATATTGGTGGTGTTCACTGTACAGGCGGACACAACCGTTGCGTTTACAGTGAAAGTGGTGGTTGCGGTATTTGCAGCCGAGGCCACGGGCGCCAAGCCCAACGCCAGGATTCCAAGCAAGGCGGCGGACATGGCAGACTTAATAACACACGAATGCTTCATAGAAAAGACTCCTGGAAACTGAAATTCTTAAAGTGGACAAAGTATATCGGCATCGTGTGGCTTCCGCAACGGTACTGTAATCAGCGGGTAACGACTCCTTGGTGCGGTCGAAATGGGGTACTTCTGTGCCGATTAAATCGTGAATATTGTGACTTTAGTGCCAAATAGTTTCAAGAAATTTACCCCCTTGCCTTTCGTGCTCAGCCTCAGTCGCGCTGACAGGAAAGCATACCCGGAAAAGCATCTGAGGGCTCCGGATCTGCCTGGCTTTACTAAGGAGAGGACTGACCGGGAAAACGCTGGAAAGTGATCCTGATGAAAAGATTTTATGAATTACAGAACGAAGTTGTTCTAATTGCATCCATTGAAAGATGGGTTAACCACGCTTTCTGAGTTTTTCTTTTTGTCGGAGTGTCGAACCCGCTTATTTTTCAATACTTTCGAGATTTACGCGACACCAGAAGCCGGCAGCCAGTACTAATTCGCTCCAAGTATGAAGGGATTCCAAGAAATGCCGATAAGAGGACTTTAACCAACTACTCCGCGCAGGGGGAATCGCGATGCGCATGAACCCCACATTGTCGGTATTCGCTCTTGGCTTCCTGGCATCAGGCCTAGCCTTGAGACCCGGCCTTGCCGCAACTGTTACCGCCTCGTTCACAGTCTCCGCGACAGTTGTGTCTGGTTGCCAGGCCACACCAAATACCCAGGAGTTCAAGAACTACGCTGCCGTGACGACAAACGCAACATCCACCATTTCAGTCACCTGCACCCAACCAACACCGTACGTGGTCAGTCTTGCCACAGAAGTTGTACCCGACCACAGCTCGACCATCACGAAAGTAACCAGCTCCGGATCAACCTCGACGGGCAGCGCGCAGCCATCGTCACCGCAGCACGCAATCAATCGTGGCCGGGCTATCGGCGCGGGGACTGCGGCCGGCGCCGGCTCCCCCCAGTTGCATGCGGTCGCTGAACGTGCTGCGACACCGGAAAATCTCGCACCCGGCGCTTCCCCGGATTCGATTATGGTCTCCATAACGTATTGACTTGCAGCGCGAGGGCTATAATCCGTCGAGACAACGGATATCCACTTCCATCAAGCGATAGAACGTGTTTCACGAGCCGCTTCGTACACGATTATGGGTCGGCTTTCCCAGGAGGATTCATGTCGAAGCGCTATCGTTGGGGCCACTCTGGCCACAACGCTCAAGGTATGCGCTGCCGCTACGTGCTCTGGGATGGAGTTCGGTGTGCAGATTTTATGGTCCGCGACCGGCTCAGGACCGCTGATCTGCATGCTACGCTCGGCCTTATTCACAGCATTGGCTACGCCTCCATCGAGACCTATCCGCTGCTCTACAACGGTCCCGCCATGAACTCGAAGGCGCTGTGGGCCTGAAGGCGCCCAGCGGCCACTTTCCTGCTGACGTAAGGCACGGTGTTCGCTCTCATGTGCTGCCCGCGCGGGGCGGATTCTGAAGGAGGGCGGGTGCCTCAGGCCCAATTCCTTTGTTTGAGTGCCCCCGCTTCATGTCTTTGGCGGCGGGCAGGGGCGCGGAGGGTTCTGTCAATGCCGCGCGCTCGTACGCGCGTTCATCGGAGCGCGAGCGGAGAGCATTAATAGGTTCTGACCGCCTCTGCAATAAAGCCGCATAGGTGTGGCATCTTTATTGCTGAAACCAAACTGCGATATCTGCCGACTGTGGGGTCCTGAAGGGTCGTGACGAGCACATCAAATGCTCTATTGACCGCACCCGCTACTCGTCCAAGTAATTGATATTAATAGATCTACAAGCATAGTGCCCTGACAAAGCAGGTCTGTCAAACCTCATAAGCGTCAGCATTTACAGTGATTGCGGACCCAAGCCTCATTCACCAGACGGCCCCACCTGCAAACCTCGCAATTCTCTGAGGCCACTCGATTCTCTGACGACAGTCGTGGTTTCGTCAACTTGACTTGGCCCATCCAGAAAGTTTGCTGTTAGAAATGGGAACAGACGGCCTGAGTTTTCTTTTAGCAAAGGCCTCGGCGGTTCGTTGTCCCGTTTTTAGTACTTTTCCAAGATCGAGTTGTCGAGTATGCCGAGTAGAGGGCCTCTGGAGCGCAGCGGAGGAGGCCCTTCTACCCCAAAGCATTTTCGAGGGCAAAATCCAGCTTTCGGAGGTCGGGCCCTGTTTGCGGCGGCTCTGCTTGAGCCGGTCGTTGTCGCCGCTCATCTTCAGGATTTGGACATGGTAGGTAAGCAGGCCGATCAATGGGCCGCCCAGCCACTCCGAGCCAAGAACCTAGGTCCACTCGTGGCGCGGACGGTTCGGTGCCACCGTCAATGGCCAAGGTAAATTACCAGCGTGGTGCTCACCGCCCTATTGCGAAGCAAGAATGCCGCAGTGCCGACCAACCGCTGCGCCGATTCTGCACGGCGGTGATGATGGACTACGCAATCCCGATGATGAGATAGTGAGAACACCAATGAGAAACTGGGAAATCACCGATACCCCTTGGACGCTGGAGCTGAAGGCAACCTCTCCCGCGCCGCCGGCGCAGCTTATTCAGACTCTGTCGGATTCAATTCTCGGTGTTGGCGGCTGGATATTGAGCCGCAGCTATGATGCCACCGGAAAGGTAGCTCTGATAATTGAATTCGAAAGGCATGCCTGTCTGGATATCTATAGCCTGTTGCTTGCTGCCGGCCTGGAACTGGGCACGAACGATCACATGTGGCTTAACAATCTTTGCCGGTGCACTCAGGATCGTATCCATGCTTGTGGCAAAGAAGTCGCATGCATCGAACTGGAGATTTTGACGTCCTGGCGGCCCGCTGGACCCGACCGAGCCTCGGCAGTGGTATAAAGACACCACCCGTCTTTCTCTAACCACTAATTGGATGACGGACTCAACACTCGATGGCGTGAATTGCCACCCGGCGCGATCTTGTTTCAATGGGCTTCGGCAAAGATCCAGTCGGCGAGGCTATGGGGCAAAGGTGGATCTCTACCGCCCCTGTGTACGCGCGGTATAATTGCTCAATCTCAATTTTCATCACTTCAGCCCGATTCGCTCCGGGTTTCGGATGTGGTTTGCGTTTATGAGAGGGAAGTCTACATCCACTTCACCTGATACTTTAGCCGTCTGAGGTTTGCAAGGCACATATGGGAATGGCGAGATTTTGGCAGATGATGTCTGAATCACTGTCTTACTCGGAAGCATCGGCGGAGGGACTGGCTTGGGCCGCAGTACGCAATTCGCGGGGCAACGCTCGGCTCTGGATGGCCTCGGACTTGATGATCATTCTCGCCTCAGTAGTAATTTCTACCGTTTATCGGATGCATGCAAGTCCGTGGGCGTGCGCAAGGGAGTTGTGGCACGGCACGCTCGTCCATGGCCGTTCGATGAGTGTTTTGTTGGCCCTTCTGTGCCTCTTCGCTTTTTCGCTGGTCATCATCAGCGACTGGCTGAATCTTTATTCGCCCACCAAGCTAGACAATGTTCTGCAAGAGCAGCGCCTGAGCTTGCAGGCTTGCTTTACCTCCGGCCTGCTGCTTGTCGCGACGCTATACCTTGTGCATGGCGAGGACATTTCCCGCGCCATTGTGTTGGGCACTGTGGGACTGGTCACGGTCGCTCTCAGCCTGCGCCGTCTGATCTATCGCATCATGCTGTACCGTGATTTCGAACGAGGGGTAGGCACGCGCAATGTTCTCATAGTGGGCACTGGACCGGAAGCAATAGCGTTTCGCTCTTATCTGGAGACCATCCGCCACCCGAGATACGGGTTTAAGGGCTTCATCGAAGTTCCAGCCCCCGTCCGGTCTGCGAATGCTGATACCCGTTCTGCGCCAAATTGCGGCGACATGGCCGGCACGATCGAGACGCTCTTCGAGCAGGTCCGCGCCCAGTGTGTGGATGAGATCATCCTCGCCACGACCTGTGAGAGCGGTGTTGTCAGAGATATTCTGGAACAGGCCCGCATCCATGGCGTAGGCCTGCGCATGGTCCCCAAGATGGGGGATACCCTGGCTTTGAACAGTTTTATCGAATACATTGGTCGATTTCCCACCATTCCACTGCTCCGCGGAAATGTGCCGGAGTGAGCCTGCTGCTCAAGCGCGGACTCAGTGTCGTGTTTTTCGTCCTGTGCTTCAGCACTTCGGCAATGATGGCACCCAATGCCAGATGGGTTCCATTCAAGACTCAGACGTGCAAACGCGCCACCTGTTCTGTATGGGTGATCACCTCAAAACCGGCCAACTCTCTCTATGGCCGCTTTTGAAGTGATCACCGAGGATTGCCGAAGCGTCTATGCGCTGGATGCCTACACATTACCTTCGGGATAGTATCACTGTTATCTATATATGGACGTTTCACAATTACATATGGACGTTTCACAATTACTAGCCTTGGCCAGCTTGACATCTAGACACACGTGTTCTACGGTCAGTGCATAGCCCTGTGGAAAAGCTGTGACAAACTCTTTTCTGATCAGTGTTGAGCACACTTGATCTTGAAGATGATGCTGAAATTCCCGGAATGGGAGACTGATCGGCGCGATTGCCAAATGGGATTCCACTCATTGGTATTTACTCATTTTGATTGCAAGTTTGTTTTGTGTCCCGGAATATGATGGTCTGCGAAGTTTACCGGAAACGGGTTGGAACATTTTTAGTCTTGGGGGGAAATCGTGTCTGCTCGTGGCAAGGGACTTGCTGTCGTAACAAGATATTTGCGAATTCTTTCGGGAGGATCCCAGCCCATTTTGGCTGAGGCGAGCGATGGGTACATTTACGTCGTCAAGTTGGGTAATAACCCGCAAGGGCCAAACTTGCTGTTCAACGAGAGTGCGGGAACCGAGGTTTATCGAGCATGCGGGCTGTCTGTTCCATCCTGGAAACCGCTTCTCGTCAGCGATTCTTTTATCGATGATAATCCGCGCTGCTGGTTCTGCACCGGGAAGGGTGACCGCATACGCCCGGAACGTGGCTTGTGCTTTGGCTCCAGGTACTTGGGCGGTGACGGCCGTACTCTCCGCCAAGGTCTCCCTGGAAACTACTTTAAGCGTGTCGGCAACCGTAATAGCTTCTGGCTGGCATGGATGGTTGACACTTGTGCGGGGCACGCGGACAACCGGCAGGCGGTCTTCCTAGAGGATGCAAAAAGAAGGCTGACGGCGTTTTTCGTCGACCAAGGGCACCTTTTTGGAGGCCCTGATGGGAAAGAATGGCGGCACTTCTCGGCGGGCTGCTACCTTGATGCACGCATCTATGGGGATTTATCTTCGCGGCAAAGTTTGAGGATGCTGAGAGTTGCGGAGGCCCTCGATGTGGATCGGCTATGGCGGAGAGTCCAGCAGGTGACCGGCGATTGGAAGACCCCGTCGGGAGTCGCGCGGTTCGAAGAATTTTTGGGCAGGATTTCGGATAGTGGATTTTTGCGGGATTTGGTCGATACAAT
>Ga0302282_1003796_pt1 | contig 10009 bp, 9 predicted proteins | sample III_Fen_E1_3_FD_198763 | JGI IMG/M metagenome (GOLD analysis project Ga0302282, IMG submission 198763) | Peat permafrost microbial communities from Stordalen Mire near Abisko, Sweden - III_Fen_E1_3 | ecosystem: Environmental > Terrestrial > Soil > Wetlands > Permafrost | place: Sweden: Abisko... | reverse complement strand
CAGGGACTATAGGGATAGTAGCCGTTTTGCCCACTCTTAGGTATCATGCGCGACTCTCGCGGGTGTAGTTCAATGGTAGAACTGCAGCTTCCCAAGCTGTTAGCCTACATCGACGACAACCCCGCCGATAAAAAGCACCCTTACCCCAAGCCACTCACTGATAAACCAACTCCACCCTTCGATTCTTCTCCCACCCATCCTCATTATCGCTAGTATCCACCGGCCTGCTCTTGCCATAGCTGACCACGGCAATCTGCGTGTTCTTTACACCCTGTTGCAGCAGGTATTCGCGGACGGCGTCGGCGCGGCGGGCGGCCAGGGCTTCGTTGAAGGCGTCGGAGCCACGGGCGTCGCTATGGCCTTCGATGCGCACATGGCGGTGCGGGTGGGCGCGCAGGTAGTCGGCGTTTTGCGCGAGCACGCTGACGTCGGTGTCGGCGATGGTGTCGGAGGCTACGTCGAAATGCAGCAGGCGGGTATCGGGCACGTCGGCGGGCGTGGGCGCGGCACTGGCACTGGCCACATCCTTGTCCTTGGCGCTGGCGGGCGTGATGGTCGGCTGGGCGTTGCTGGCTGCCGTTGCGGCGTCGGTGGCGGCGCTGGCTGCGGCGCGCGCATTGTCGGCGTCGGCGCTGCTGGCCTGCACGGCCGGGGTGCTGCTCAGGGCGGCATCGACGGTATCCAGGTCGAGGCTGACCGGCTTGGTGGCCGTGGCGGCGGGCTTGCCGGTTTCCGGGATGGTGCTGATGCTGGCGACATCCTGACCGGCCTGCGTATACAGGAGGGGGTTGTATTCGTAGTCGCCGTAGCGCGCGGGGGCGAGATCGACGAGGCGGCCGATTTCTTCGGGTTTGGGGTGCAGCACACTACAGGCGCCAAGGGTCAGGGCGAGCAGGGGCAGTAAAACGCGCACTTTCCGTGTGGGTGACATGGTCGGGCTCCTTCCGGCGACGGGTCTCTGCCCATCGGTCAATATCGCAATCCTTTGCTGGCAGCCGTGCCTGGCCGCTCAAGGTGTCAAAAATGTGAACTGGTATACATTATGTAACGACGAGGCCAGTCATGAAAGTGCCATTTGCATGACTGGCAGGTATCAGGATCAGCCGCTGCCGCCTGAAAAAATGAATTTTGGCCCAACGGGGTTCGTCTGTAGCGGTAAGGTGCGCTGTGCGCACGCTGACGTGGGTGTAGTTGGGCCGGTGTGGGGTGTGGGCCACGTAGGCGTGCGCACAGCGCCCCCTACCGCGACAAAGGCTTCTCTCGTTGTGCCGACAAGCGGGCCTCAAACCGAGCTGTATTGGCTCAAGACCTACACCAGCGCCGCCGGAATCGCCTCCGCCAGATAGTCATACACGAGCCGTATCAAGCGGTTACCGTGAATTTCGCGGTGCACGGTCAGCCAGCAGGGCAGCGGCGGAATTGGCAGATCGGGCAGCAGGCGGCGCAGGCCGGGCCACTGGCGGGCGTTGTAGTCCACGGCAAAACCGATGCCGGCGCCGGCGGCGAGCAGGCGGCCATACACAATGTGGTTGTCGGTGCGCAGGGCGAAGTCTTCGGCGCGCACGGTCAGGCCGGCCAGGCTGAAGCCGCGCCGCAGGCTGTCGTCGCTGTCCATGCCGATCAGGCGGTGCTGCAAAAGCTCCTCCAGCCGGGTGGGGGTGCCGGCGCGGCGCAGGTAGTCTTCGTGGGCATAGGCGCCTATGCCCATGTCGCCAATCTTGCGCGCCACCAGCGTGCCCTGCGTGGGCCGCACCATACGCACGGCGATATCGGCATCGCGCCGCAGCAGGTTGGTGATCTGGTTGGAGGCGACAAGCTCGATGGCGATGCCGGGCTCCTGCTCCTGTAGCCGGGCCAGCAGCGGCGGCAGCAGCCAGGCGGCGACCATCTCGCTGGCGGTGATGCGCACCGTGCCCACGGTTTCATTTTGCTGGCCCTGTGCGGCGCGGCCGAGGCTGTCGGCGGCGGCCTGCATCTGGCCGGCGGCGTCGGCAATCTGGCGCGCCAGCGCGGTCGGCGTCAGGCCGCTCAAACAGCGAGCCGCCCAGCTGGGCTTCCAGCTCCGCCACGTGGCGGCCCAGGGTGGGCTGGTGCGCGCCCAGCTGCCGGGCCGCACCCATGAGGCTGCCGGCTTCCATCACGGCCAGAAAGCTGCGGATCAGGGTCCAGTCGAAGTCCTGCTTACTCATAAAGAAGTGCTCAAAAAGAACTGTCCATACAAAACCGCATAGCTCATATGAATATTTAGCCAATTGTGCATGGGTCGCCGCGCGCTGACAATGGCTCATCCCAACCAGAGCGGAGCGACATCATGAACAACAAGACGGCGGTGATCCTGGGTGCCAACGGGCGTTTCGGGCTGGCGGCGGCGCAGGCCTTTGCGGCGGCGGGCTGGCGGGTGCTGGCACAGGTGCGGCGCGAGCCCGACCCGGCCATGCCGGCCAGCGCGATTGTACTGCGGGCTGACTATCATGATACCGAGGGGCTGTTGCAGGTCGTGCGCACGCAGGCCGGCGGCGCCGCCGTGCTGGTTCACGGCCTCAACCCGGAATACAACAACGCCGCCTGGCGCCGCGAGGCCCTGCCCATGCTACATGCCGGCATACGGCTGGCGCAGGGGCTGGACGCGCTGATGATCTTCCCCGGCAGCGTCTACAATTTTGGCGAAACCATGCCGCCTGTGCTGCGTGAAGACACGCCAATCAACCCCAGCACCGAAAAGGGTGAAATGCGCTGCCGTATGGAAACCGAACTGGAACAGGCGGCGGGCCGTGGCCTGCGCAGCGTGGTGATACGTGCGGGTGATTTCTACGGTGCCGGCGGTGGCAGCTGGTTTGACCAGGTGATCGTCAAGGGGCTGGCCAAGGGCAAGCTGGCCTACCCCGGCAGCCGCCGGCTCGTGCATGCCTGGGCCTACCTGCCCGATCTGGGCCGCACCTGCGTGGCCGTGGCCGAGCAGCGCGCGCAGCTGCCCGCTTTCAGCGCCCTGCATTTTCCGGGGAACAACATCACCGGCGACGAGCTGCTGGACGGGCTGGAGGGCGCCGCCGAAAACCTTGGCATCACCGGCGGCAAGCCCTTGAAGCGCGAAGGTTTTTCCTGGCCGCTGGTGCGGGTCGCGGGGGTTGTGATGCCCATGTTCCGCTCGCTGGTGGAAATGAGCTATCTGTGGCGCGTGCCGCATGCTCTGGACGGGGCACGGCTGGAAAAGCTGATTGGCACGGTGCCGAGCACGCCGTTGCCGCAGGCGCTGCGGGCGAGTCTGGAGGTGATGGGGTTTGGGGCGGTGCAGCGGAAAAGTGCTTGATGGGTGGGGGCGTAGCTGCGTAGCTTGGCTCGCCCCTTTCCTGATGCCAGGCTCAGGGTATAAAAATGTCTTCGTCACCCCCGCGAACGCGTGGGCCAAGTGCCTTCGGGTTTGCAACTGACCTGCTTTTCGGTGCAGGAAGCGCCGTAACGGCATCACGGACCAGAACAAGCATATGTCGTCCCGGCAGTGCAAATGCACTGGGCCCTCGCGTTCGCGGGAGTGACAGAGTTTCTTTTAAAGCCCTGTACTGATTTTTCTTAAAGCCTTGCGCAGAATGCAGACGGCCTTGGGTAATTCTTGCCAAAACACCAAAGCCAAAGAGGCTTCAGCGACACTACACCTGGCTTCCTGAAGGGGTTGGTGGGTGGGGAAGGCGTATGCCCGTCGGGGATACAGGACGCCTTCACCGCCCCAGCGCCTCATTCAAAATACCCGCCAACCTTACCCCCGCCCGGCTCAACTGCAACCGCACATCATCTTCAGCGGTGTTGATATAAGCCTGATCCAGCACATAAACCGGGCGGCGGTGACCCAGCTCGGGTTCCGGCAGATGGTAGGCGTCGCGGGAAGCCAGCTGAAATGACTCCAGCGCCCAGTCGCGCGGGTTGCCCTGCTGCCACTGGCGTACATCGCTACTGCTGATCTTCGCCACCAGCTGGTCGGCTATCTGCTGCGGGTCATTGCCCAGCAACTCAACGAAAGACGTGTCCCAGTGATGGTGCAGGCTGCCGCTGCGCAGGCCGGGGCCCTTGGCGGTTTTGCGGTTGCCGCCTTCGTCATTGGCATCGGCGTCGTGCAGGGGCTGGTGCAGGTCGCCCACCAGGTGCAGCAGGAATTGCAGGGCCATGACCCGTTCGGGCTCGGGGGTGTCGGGATTTTTCAGCTCGGTGGCAAACTGCGCGATCTTGTTCACCACGCAGTCGTCGGCGGGGCCGGCGCTGGCAAGCTGGCCGGCGGGCAAAGGTGCAAAGCCGTGGCAGGCTTGCGTCAGGCTGGCCACGGGGTCGCTGCCCAGCTCGATATCCACAAAGTGCCAGTTGCGGGTCTGGTCAAAGCGCGTGGGCGGCGGCCCGCCGCGCTGCGAGTCGCGGTAGTGGTCGGCCCAGGTTGCCTCCGAAGCCATGTCCTGTGCCACCAGGCCGCTGCTGTCTTCCGCCAGCAACTCGCCTGCATGGCGCCGGGCCTTGGCAGTCAGGTAGTGGCTGGCCACATCGGCCACCACTTCGTGGCCCAGGTCGCCCCAGGCCAGCGCCAGCTGCGGCAGGGCCAGCAGCACGGCAAGCCCCGCCAGCAGCAGATAGCGCCGCATCAGCCTCCGCCCTTGCTCAGCTTCTCGGCCTGCTGCGCCAGGAACTGCTTGCGCTTTTCCTGCTGCAAGGCCAGCTCCTTGAGGCGCTGTGCCTCAATGTCGTCGGGCGTCTGCTCCTTCTGCATGGTGAAGGTCGTGACGGCCATGGGCGGCTCGCCACGCTGGCTCTTGAGCTTGATGTTCAGGCGCAGCTCGTTGGCGGAGTCAGCGTTGCGGATGGCCTCTTCGTAGGAAATCTTGTCGGCGTTGTAGAGATCGAACAGTGCCCAGTCGAAGGTACGCATGCCCAGCTCGCGCGACTTGGCCATGATGCCCTTCAGCTCGTGGAACTCGCCCTTGAAGATGCGCTCGGCAATGGTCGGCGTGTTGATCAGGATTTCGATAGCGGCGCAGCGGCCCTTGCCGTCCTGCGTGCGGATCAGGCGCTGCGAGATGATGGCGCGCAGGTTGGCCGACAGGTCCATCAGCAGCTGGGTACGGCGCTCATCCGGGAAAAAGTTGATGATGCGTTCCATGGCCTGGTTGGCGCTGTTGGCGTGCAGGGTGCCCAGGCACAGGTGGCCGGTTTCAGCAAAGGAAATGGCGTGTTCCATGGTCTCCGTGTCACGGATTTCCCCGATCAGGATCACATCCGGCGCCTGTCGCAGGGTATTTTTCAGAGCGTGGTGCCAGCTGTGGGTGTCCACCCCCACCTCGCGGTGGGTAATCAGGCTCATCTTCGACTGGTGCACGTACTCCACCGGGTCTTCCACGGTGATGATGTGGCCGGCCGAGGTGCGGTTGCGGTGGTCGATCATGGCCGCCAGCGAGGTGGACTTGCCCGAGCCGGTGCCGCCGACCAGCAGCACCAGACCGCGCTTGTTCATGATCACTTCTTTCAGCACCTCGGGCAGGCCGAGCTTTTCAAAGCTGGGCATTTCCGAGGCGATGGTACGCAGCACCATGCCCACATGCTGCTGCTGCATGAAGATATTGACGCGGAAGCGGTTTAGGCCAGGCAGGGAGATGGCGAAGTTGCACTCCATTTCCCGCGCAAACTCCTCGCGCTGGCGCTCGTTCATGGTGGCATGAGCCAACATGCGCGTGATTTCGCTCGTCAGCTTCTGGTTGGTCAGCGGCTGCATGGTGCCGTTGGCCTTGATGGCGGGTGGAAAGTCGTTGGCAATGAAAAGGTCGGAGCCGCCAGCCTGCACCATGGCCGTCAGCAGTTTGGTCATATAGGCGTTGGCCTGTTCTTCGGTTAGCACAGCCATGGTAATCCCTGTATTCAAAAGGGCGCTAAGGCGCCAGCCGTAGTATGGATGATCGACGCGGTGCTAGCAGGCAAACGGCCCGCAAAAAGTCGAGGGCCTAGCTAGCCATTAATGATGGCTCAAATCAATAGGCGGCGGGGCTAAAGGGCGGCTGTGGGGGCTGAGCGCCAAAACAGCCTGTAGCAACAAACAATCGAGATTGAGTGGGGCGATTTGAGTTCCTCGCAAGCAATACCACCGTTGCCCTCCTGTCACGGTGGTATTTTAGACAAAGGAGACCACTCCAGTGCTATTTACGACATGAAGCGATCCATTACTTTGCCAATCGTGCAATCAGATCTGCTGTCACACCATTTGCCCGATCAACTTGAGAGTGGTTGGAGTAGGTTGGCCAGTCAGGATAGTACTCCTCGGCCTGGTTTCCCCAAACGTGCCAACCCGGTTGGGGGCCTCGCGCGAACATCTCAAGGTAGGGGCCAGGGCTGCATGACTCGACAATCCCATAAAACTCGTCTGGCTTCCGCGAGTGTTCACGCTTCTGTGTTGCCAGAAAGTTCACCTGTCGCCGACCAGGCGCCAGTGTCCTGGCGTTTTTGCCACGAACGCCAAACAACACCAACTCACTAACGTTGCGGAAGTAGAAGCCGACGCCACGACCATCCGGGCCGCCATCCTTACGTATTTTGTGCCAAACGATGTTGGACTTGTACTTGAAGCCCCACGCCTCCATAACTCGCAACCCTTCGGGCAAAAGTGCATTGGGTACCCAAAGATATAGGTGCGAGGTATCTGCTGCCAATTGCTCGACCGGCAGGGCCATGATGTCTTCAAGCTGCATGGTGCCATAGCGGGACAGCCGCTTGTGCTCTGGTGCCATCTTGCCGGTGCGGTTCTGAAACTGCCATGGCGGGTCGGCGAGAATGGTCGAGAAGCGCTGTCCTTTGAACTGTGTTAGCAACTCCACGCCAGCATCAGGCGCCACATCGGGACTCTTCTTTTTGGTCATGACGGTGGATTCCAGTCAGTAATCAATTTGGGTGTAATGCCGAATACCAGCACGGGGCAACCACCGTGCCTGCCTGCATTGAGCCGGTAGAGAAGTTTGCCCATCCAGGTAGTGCTGGCGCCATATTTGGCGCGTACGTTCTTCGGCTGCCCTGACTTCGGGCCTTTTGAGTGCAGTTCTGGCTCGCCCGCCTTGGTGAGTTGGGGCACCTCCTCAAACACCGGATTCAGGCTGGCGCTACGTGTCACCAAAACACCCGCACTGATCAGGCCACACTCGTGGAAAGCACGGAGGGCATATAAATCACGATCAAAGGTTTGATCTTTCGAGTTCCATTCCAGATCAAAAGCCACCCGCCCTTTCACGTAGTCGATCTTATGACCGTCGATGAAGTTCTTGATTGTACGGGGCTCACTCTCTGCCAGTTTGATTTTGTTGGCTTTTCCATCGACAGTGGCCCGCTCGCTGTACTCTTGCATCCGTACAAGGAGGTCACCCTGAATCCGAGTCTCTACCCAACCAGCAGGACGCAGGGTACGTGAGAATTTCTTGGGCATGTCGGATTCGTTGCCACCGGGGATACCGATATCCCGCACCGTAATGCGGAAGTCGAGCAGGGCCTGTTCGATTTGCTTCAACTCGTCAGGGAAGGAGTTCGCGAGTATGGCTGCGGCGTGGCGATAGCTGTACACATCATAAAGCGCACGAACTTCGGCGCTGACGTAGCGGTCAACATCACTGGAGGGGTCTGCGTTGGGGCCGGGATGAAGCGAAATATCCTCTTCGTGCTCCAGATCCGCGGCGGCAGGCAGTTCGGGTCCTTGCTGTAGTGCCATATGTTTACCTTTGAGCGCTCGCTTGGTTTCCGCTACGGTACGGAAAATAAGCATGTCAAATGTTTCCTGTCAGCCGCATTTTACAGCCAATAATACTGTCTTTAAGGTCAGTATGTCATTATTCATTTAGCACACGTACAAAACCGTCTAGCTTAAGAAAATGGCACGATAAGGGCCACTCTTATTACACGGCAATTGTGTGTGATGTGAAGAACGATCCACCTGTTGTGAATGAAAACTAGACAGCCACATCGGGTGCATGTCCCCAATAAAAACGGCCACCCCAAGGCAGCCGTTTTTACCACACCACGCGAAGCAGACGATCAATCCACCATGCCCAGCTCAAACAGCTCGCGCTTGAGCGTCAGCTGGCGCGGCAGGCGGCTTTTGAGCTTTTCAAACCAGTCGGCGTGGAGCTTCAGTTCTTCCTTCCAGGCATCGATATCGACCTTGGTGAGGGCGTCGAACTGTTCGCGGGTCACTTCATCCAGACCGGTCCAGTCGATGTCTTCGTAAGCCGGCATCCAGCCCAGCGGGGTCTGCCGGGCATTGGCGCGGCCGGCGCAGCGGTCGACGATCCACTTCAGCACGCGCATGTTTTCGCCAAAGCCGGGCCACAGGAACTTGCCGTTCTCGTCCTGGCGGAACCAGTTGACGGTGAAAATGCGCGGGGTCTGCTCAACCTTGTGGCCCATGCGCAGCCAGTGGTTGAAGTAGTCGCCCATGTGGTAACCGCAGAAGGGCAGCATGGCGAAAGGATCGCGGCGCACAATGCCCGTTGCGCCGGTGGCAGCGGCGGTGGTTTCCGAGCCCAGCGTGGCGGCCATGTAGACGCCGTAGTTCCAGTTGATGGACTCGAACACCAGCGGCACGGTGGTGGAGCGGCGGCCACCGAAAATGAAGGCCGAGATGGGCACGCCGGCCTGGCTTTCCCAGTTCTCGTCGATGGATGGGCACTGGTTGGCGGGGGCGGTGAAGCGCGAGTTCGGGTGGGCGGCCTTGCGGCCGGTTTCCTTGCCGATCTCGGGTGTCCAGTCCTTGCCCTGCCAGTCAATCAGGTGGGCCGGGGCTTCCTTGGTCATGCCTTCCCACCAGACGTCGCCGTCATCGGTGAGCGCCACGTTGGTGAAGAGGATGTTCTCTTTCAGCGTGGCCATGGCATTGAAGTTGGTCTTTTCGGAGGTGCCGGGGGCCACACCGAAGAAGCCGGCTTCGGGGTTGATGGCGTAGAGACGGCCATCCTTGCCCGGCTTGATCCAGGCGATATCGTCGCCCACGGTGGTGATCTTCCAGCCATCGAAGGATTTGGGCGGAATCAGCATGGCAAAGTTGGTCTTGCCGCAGGCGGAAGGGAAGGCCGCCGCCACATAGGTCTTTTCGCCAGCGGGGGATTCCACGCCAAGGATGAGCATGTGCTCGGCCAGCCAGCCTTCTTCACGCGCCATGGTGGAGGCGATGCGCAGGGCAAAGCACTTCTTGCCCAGCAGGGCGTTGCCGCCGTAGCCGGAGCCGAAGGACCAGATTTCGCGGGTCTCGGGGAAGTGGCAGATGTACTTGGTCTTGTTGCAGGGCCACTTCACGTCGGCCTGACCCGGCTCCAGGGGCGCGCCCACGGAGTGCAGGCAGGGTACGAAGTCGCCGTCGGTGCCGAGTTGGTCGAACACGGCGCGGCCCATGCGCGTCATCACGCGCATGTTCACGACCACGTAGGGCGAGTCCGACAGCTCCACGCCAATATGGGCGATGGGGCTGCCGATGGGGCCCATGGAAAACGGAATCACGTACAGGGTGCGCCCGCGCATGCAGCCGTCGAACAGGCCGCGCAGGATTTCCTTCATCTTGTCCGGGTTTTCCCAATTGTTATTGGGGCCGGCATCGTCCGGGTTGCGGGGGCAGACGTAGGTGCGGTCTTCCACGCGGGCAACGTCGGAGGGGTCAGACAGGGCCAGGTAGGAGTTGGGGCGCCTGGCGGGGTTCAGCTTGATCAGGCAGCCGCTCTTGACCATTTCCGCGAAGAGGCCGTCAGCCTCCTGCTGGGAGCCATCGCACCACACGATCCGTTCCGGCTGGGTCAGGGCGGCGACTTCGGCGACCCAGGCTACTAGTTTTGTATTTTTTACATAGTCCGGGGCGGACACGGGCGACATATCGGTATTCATCAAATCCTGACCCACACGTTATTACTCAGGCCGGCCCTGGATGTCAGAGCTGGCCCATGTTCCTGACGAAAGTTGGCCGCGGTAGCGGCGGGCGCCCATGCTGGCGCCACGGTTGCATGCCCGGTGTGGTGACACC
>Ga0302282_1003769_pt1 | contig 10044 bp, 10 predicted proteins | sample III_Fen_E1_3_FD_198763 | JGI IMG/M metagenome (GOLD analysis project Ga0302282, IMG submission 198763) | Peat permafrost microbial communities from Stordalen Mire near Abisko, Sweden - III_Fen_E1_3 | ecosystem: Environmental > Terrestrial > Soil > Wetlands > Permafrost | place: Sweden: Abisko... | reverse complement strand
TCAAGGCCCGGGATGCCGCCGCCTATCTGGACGCCCACCAATTTGGTCATTCCTGGCGGGAACAACTCGCGCTGCGCCCGTTTTATTACCGGGTGCGATTCCATGAATTCAGAAAAAGTCTTTAGTTATTTTGCAAATCATGGAAAATTTCTCTTGGCCCCCTGCGTAGCGGGCGGAGCCTGCGGGTAAAGACGAGCAAATGACTGAAACAAAACAAACCGCCGGGAGTTTTCCCGACTCCCGAAAACCAACTGAGCATGCGTTTGCCTCGCTGAATTTTTTGCGCGGTTAGAGCGCTTTTACGGTATTGATCAGCCATACTGCGGCTTCGGTCAGCGGGGCGCAGTCGCTTTTGGCTTTTAACTATGGCAGTCTGGCCGTGGAAGTGTTTATGCTCATCTCCGGTTTTTTGATGATGTGGCATTTTTATGAGCGTCGCCAGATGGGGGAAGCTTGGGGCAGCGCCAAAACCTGCGGCAAGTTTTATATCCGTCGCTTTTTCCGCATCGCCCCGTTGTATTACTGCGCGCTGGTTGTGGTGTATTTGCTTCACGATGGTCTCCTGCGAGACATCACCCAAAACCGGCTCGCGCTGCACCAGGTTGACGTGCAAGGACCGCACGATCCCACCAGCCTAAAATTGACGGCGGCCCATGTGCTGGCCCATTTCACCTTCCTTTTCGGTTTTATTCCTGCTTTCGCTCAAAGCAATCCCTTGCCGGACTGGAGTATCGGATTGGAAATGCAGTTCTATTTGTTCTTTCCGTTTCTGGCTCTCTTGCTCTCGCGCACCCAGTTTGTTGGTGGGGTCGTGGTGCTCCTGGGCATTCATTGGCTCGCTTTGCAACTTTTTGGAGTGGGGATTTGGGCGGACCCTAAATGGCTCGGGGTTTTCCCCTATCCGACCTTCTTGCCCCTCAAAATTGATTGCTTTCTCGTGGGCATGTTGCTGGCCGCGGGGCTTTATGAATGGAGAACTCCACAAAGCGCACTTTTTTGTTGTTGCTGGCCATGGTCGTGGCCGGCCTCTATATGAAAAAGTTCCTTTTGATCTGCTTCCTGTTTTCTTTTTATGAGCTCGCCTTGAATTATGGCACCGGTTTTGCCACGCTCGACCGGGGGATGAAACTTTTGGCCCGGTTTATTGGGCTCAAGATTTTCAAGTTCTCGGCCGACACCTCCTACGGTGTGTACCTAATCCATGTGCCGCTGTTGATCCTGGTGATCCGGCTGCTCACACTGGAGACTCCGTTTACCGGATTTTCACCGGCGTGGCGATTTCTGGCGTGTCTGGCGGTGGTCTTCCCCCTGGCGTATGCCCTCGCCTTTCTGGCGCACAGATACATTGAGTCTCCGGGTATTGATTGGGGGCGGAACATTATCAAACGGATGGGGCGGAAGCGGTCCTGAGAGAATCCGTATTCATCACCCGGTGCGTTTATATTAATATGGCAAATTATTGTGCTGCTTTATGCCCGCCATTTCCTTGGTTATTTTCGTATATCATAAAGGCGGCCTGCTCCGCCGCCCGCTCCAGCACGCGGCGGGTTGTTGCGATGATTTGGTGGTGGTGGATGACAGGCCGGATACGACCCAGGGACACCCGGTGGTGAAAGCCGCCGGGGGGGCCGGTTTTTTGAAGGGCCGCGCGCCTTTCACCAGAAGCCACATTGGCCGTTTAACTGGTTTCTGGTTGAATTCAGGCATTTCTTGAAACACAATCCGCCTCATGAGTGCTCAGTTCAACCAAAAGTTGTGGGATATCATCCGCCCTTTGCATAGTCCATTGACGCGCGCCTTGCGACGCCGGTTGGGGCGGGGTTACCAGGATCATCCGGAGATGGAGTTGCCGCCGCCTTACGATGCCATCCAACTGGATGTGGAGCGCCATTTGCATGATTATTTGCACCGGTCGGCGGACGACATTTCCCAAATTATCATCGTGGGTGCCAACCGGGGCGAGGAAATTGGACGGCTGCAAAACCTTTACTCCCACGCCTCATTCTTATGCTTCGAGCCAAATCCGGCCGCCCATGAATTCCTGGTGAAGAAATTTGCGCCGGACGCCCGGGTGACCGTCGCCAAACTGGCGCTGAGCAGTGCGCCCGGCCACGCGACCTTTTACGAGTTGAGTTTATCCGGCAACGGATCCCTCTTGGAACCTGATCTGGAAAGTTGGGCCTCGACCAATCAGGTGAAAGACAAACGGATGACTTCGTTTGCAGTGCAATTGAGCACGTTGGATCAGGAGGCCGCCCGGTTGCCTGCCATTGATTTGCTGTGGATGGATGTTCAAGGCGCGGAAGGCCGGGTGCTGTCGGGCGCCGCCGAGACCCTAAAGCGTTCCCGCGCCATTTTTATTGAAATCGCCCTGTTTCATTCGCCCTACAAGGGGGCGGAATTGTTTCACCAAATTCAATCGCGTCTGGCAAGTGCGGGTTTCACTTGTGTCGGCCTGGGGGTGGACGCCCGGGTGGGCACGGGCAATGCTTTTTTTGTAAGCGATTATGAACGGTTGATTTGCAAATAGACCACCCCCAAGAACTTTCTGAAACCCGATTTGAACTGATGCCCGCCATCACACTGGTTATTTGCGTATATCAGGAAGGCGACTTGCTCGGCCGCTTGCTCGGACACGCGGCGGGCTGTTACGATGAATTAGTGGTGGTGCATGACGGACCGGATACGACCCGGGTGCGCCCGATGGTGGAAGCCGCCGGGGGTCGGTTTTTTGAAAGACCACGCGCCTTTCAGCAGGAGCCGCATTGGCCGTTTGCCTGGGGACAGGCGCGGTCGGACTGGATTTTGCGTTTGGATGCCGATGAGATTCCCGGTGAGGAGATGAAAGCGTGGCTGCGCGCCTTCCGGCAGCAACCCGAACCGGCAACCGAATTATCGGGTTACACCTGCATCTGGCCTTTGTGGGACGGGCAAAAAGCGGTGTCCCGCGTCTGGCCGGCCGGGCGGAATTTTCTGTTCCACCGTCAGCGCGTCCGATTTTTTGGCATGGTCGAGCAGGTGCCTGTGGCGGATGGAACTTGGGAACCCCTGCAACTGACCCTGCACCATCAGCCCAAACGCAAGTCCTATGGCTTGCAAAACCTCCTGCTTCGCCAGCAGGCGTATCGGTGGCGGGAACGGATTGCCGCTTCGTTGCTGGGGAAACCCACGGATCTGAATGGCTGGCGGTGGACCAGTGAAGCGTGGCCGGGGGATTGGGAACAGATTCGCCGCCGCCCCCTGCGCACGGCCCTCTCCCGGCTGACGTTGGGAACGTTCCGCGGGCTGCGCGAGCAATGGCGGCAAGAACGAAAATTATTCCCCTGGGCGGCCGTGTCCGGCCCCATCCATCACGCGCTGATTTGTCTGAAATACTGGCAATTGCGGCGGCGGGCCAAAGCCCAAAGGCCGGAGGCGGATTCCAATTTGATTTCAAGATGAGCTTAGAGCATTTCCATAACAGCGCCCGGCGACCGCCGGGATGGTCTGCTAGATTCCAACGACGCTCCGTCGTTTCCCAGCCCGGAGGGCTGACCGAAAAGAGCCTGGTGATTTATCATCGGGTTTGGCCCCCATCCGCCACCAGTCCCGAAGGGACGACTGAAATTCAGGCTAAATTACGGGATAGCGCCCATTTTCAGCCGTCCCTGCGGGACTTTCGCCCTGCAAAAGCACACCCGGCGTTGAAACGCCGGGCTATTGTCAGACGTCGCTCCGCGACGCAAACGCCTTTTCCGCCGATCTTTCCGTGGGCTGAAGCCACACGGCTACCATCACGAGGTCGCTCCGCGACGGCCAAACCCGAGGCCGCATACTTATAAATCCCCGCCATGCTCAAATGCCGCCGTCCTCTTCCCATTCCTCTGAAACAGCGAAGAACCAAAATGACGCCATGAATGAACGTTTTCCCCGGCTGCTGGTGGCCACCGAATTTCCGCCCAACGCCCCGGGCGGCGGACCGGCGGTGGTCCGGCAGATGTTGCGGGACTGGCCGGCGGAACAGCTTTTCTGGTGGAGTTGCCTGCCCGAACGGGATCAAACATTCGGTCGGCGCGTGGCCGGCCAGGCGGTGGCGCGCATCCCGGGCAAGCTCTATCCCAACCGCCGCTGGTGCGGACCGAAATCGTGGGTGCTGGAGCAGCTTTGGACCCCTTGGGCGACCCGGCATTTCCGCAGGACGCTGGGCCAATGGCAGCCGGACGTGGTCTGGGTCATCCCGCACGGTTGGTCCATTCCGCCGCTGGCCAAAGTCCTGCCCCGGGACGGGACGGGCATGCATGTGAGCATTCATGATTATGCCGACTGTGGTTCGATGGTGCGGACTTTCGGCGGCGGTCCCACCCGGCGGATGCTGGCGGGGGCGGACCGGTTATACGCCGGTGCCACGACGCGCGACGCCATTTGCCAGCCCATGATTCAGAATTTGTTGGCGCGTACGGGACAGGAGGGGGCCGTGGCCCGGGCCGGGCTGGAGCGGGAGGATTTTGAATTCCTAAACGGGCCGCCCGTCCCGACCACCGGCCCGCTGCGGATCGCGTATGCGGGGACTATTCTGGTGGAGGCGGCGTTCGGCACCTTCGTCTCCGCCCTCAAAAAAAATCGCCACCGGCTGTCCCGGCCGGTGGCCCTGGAGTTCTTCGGCAATCATTCGTATCGCGACCGGTCCTGGTTCGACCCGGCGTGGATGAAGGAGCACGGTAATCTGGCCGCCGCCCCACTGGCCGCCGCTTTGAAGCAATGCGACTGGGGCTTTTCCCCGATGTCGCTGACGGATGATGACCCGCGTTATAATCGTTTTAGTCTGCCCACCAAATTCGTCAGTTATCTGGGGGCGGGCCTGCCCGTGATCACGCTGGGGCATCCCGAGAGCAGTGTGGTGAAAATGGCCTGCGCCTATGACGTGGGCGTTTGGCTCACCACGGCGGACGTCAATGAGCTGGCCGAGCGCCTGACGGCGGCGCTGGCGGACCCGGCTCCGAAAGCCCGATATCAAGCGGAGATTCTGCGGTGTGCCCGGGCGGAATTTGACGCCGACCGGATGCGGACCGCCTTGTATGCCGGTTTTCAAACCTGCGCCGCCGTCACGCGCCGCTGAGCGGGGTTTGGGGTCTGGGTTCTCGAGTCTCGGATCTCGGGCACGGCTTTGCATGGCGGGGAGGCACCGGGGTTGGTTGGGCGTTCCTGGCGCGGCATAACCCGCGCGCCCTGAATCATTTCCGGTCCACCGTTTTCGTTGACACGGGGATTGCCGGGTTGTCATAATGGAGGTTGTTATAAGTGTGCATAATCATGTAAATAAAGACAGGCTAATAGATGAACCGCCGGCGGAGCCGGTCGAACCGGACGACGGCGGCCTGGATTTCATTTGTTGGAATGAGGAATACATGACCACGGGCATCGCGCTGATTGACGAGGAGCACCAGCAGGTGATCCGGGATTTGAACCACCTTTGCCGGGCGCACCGGGCCGGTCTGGAGCGCGACGACATCAAGCGTTTTCTCAAAGCCCTCTGCCATTTCGTGCAGACCCACTTTAAACACGAGGAAGCCATCCTGCTGGAACGGCAATGCCCGACCCGGGATGAACACCGGGTCGCCAACGCGAAATTCCTTAAACTTTTTCAGGAGATGGTGGTGGAATTTTCCCTGGTGCAGGATGCCGACCAGACGGCGGGCGAGATCGAAAACATGGTGGCCCGCTGGCTTTCCTCCCATGTTTACCAGGTGGTGGAGTCGTTGCGCGACTGTCCAGCGCTCCCGCCCGGAGCGACGGGAACCGAACCCGCCCCGAACGGAGCGCCCCCGCCGCCCGCCGCGCCCTGAACCCGGGGGGCGACGGCTCGTCGCCATGGCAGCTAAAAAAAGTTCGTGCGTTTTCCCTTCGGGCGTCCATTTATAGATGGATGATGAGTGACGACATGGCGTTGGTGCGGGAGTTTGCGTGCGGCCAATCCGAGGCGGCGTTTGAAACGCTGGTGGCGCGGCACCTCGACCTTGTCTATTCGGCCGCCCGGCGGCGCGTGGGGGACGCCGAACTGGCTGGCGAGATCACGCAGTCGGTCTTCATCCTCCTGGCCCGCAAGGCGGGCTCGCTGAACCCCCGGACGATTCTTTCGGGCTGGCTTTACCGCGCCACGGGCTTTGCCGCCGCCGATGCCTTGAAGCGCCGGCGGCGGCGGCAACAGCGCGAACAGGAGGCTTACATGCAATCCCGTCTAAATGATTCCCCCGCCGAGGATGCCTGGGCGCAACTCGCCCCGCTGCTGGAAACCGCCATGGATTCACTGGGGGAACGGGAACGCAACGCGGTGGTGCTGCGCTTTCTGGACGGTAAAAGCCTGGCGGAGGTGGGCGCCGCCCTCGGCGTGAGTGAGGAGGCGGCCCGGATGCGCGTGAGCCGGGCGCTGGAAAAATTGCGCCATTACTTTGGCAAACGCGGCGTGACGCTGACGGCGGCGGCCATTGCCGGGGCCGTGGCGGGCAACGCCGTGCAGGCGGCCCCGGCGGGTCTCTCGGGGCAAATCACCGCCGCGCTGCTCATCAACCCGGTCGTCCAGGGCACCGCCTGGATGGCCATGACCAAAACCATCGCCATGATCACCCTGCAAAAAACCGTTGTCACGCTCACCCTGGCCGTCGCCGCCGGGGCATTGCTATACGTAAATCACCAGGCCGCGTTGTTGCGCCGGCAGGTGCGGACCCTCGAGCAAACGGAGGCCGCCCAGGCCGGGGAAATCGAAGCCGGGCGGCGGGAGCGCGATGCCGCCACCCACCGGCTGGCGTTGCTCGCGGCGGAACTGGCGCAAGCCGGGAGCAACCGCCTGGAACTGATGAAGCTGCGGGGCGAAGCGGCGGTCTTGCGCGCGGGGGCGGAACTGGCGGCCACGGACCCGGCCATGAAAATGTTGTCGGACCGGGTGGCGTTGCTTAAACAAAAGCTGGCCCAGATGCCGGATAAAAAAATCCCGGAGCTGGCCTTCGTCACGGCAAAGGACTGGGTGGACGCCGCCGCCAACGCGGATCTGAGCACGGACGACGGGGTGCGCCAGGCGTTGAGTAAATTGCGGGAGGCGGCGGTGAATACGTTTCTGAATGAGATGATGAAAGACGCGTTCAAGAGTTACCTCGCCGCCAACGGAAACATTCTTCCCGCCAACCTCCAGCAATTGGAGCCGTATTTCAGTGCGCCGGTGACCGATGACATGCTGGCGCGCTATCAATTGTTGCAAAGCGGAACGCCGGATAATAACGCGGATTTGGTGAAACTCGCGACGTTTGCCGACCCGGATTATGATTCCAATCACGGGATGTCCATCAATGGCGCCTGGGGCGGCGGGTTTAACCATGTGCTGGATGCGGTGCAAGCGGCGGCGTCCGCCTTTGCCGGCGACAACAACGGGCAACTGCCCACGGATGCGTCCCAGTTGACGAGCTATTTAAAACGGCCGCTGGACGCCGCCACGATTCAAAATTATTTGAACCAACTCAACGCCAGTCCGCCCTCCACCGATCTCCTCACCATCGCGCCAGCCGTTCAGGCTTATACCACGGCCCACAACGGTCAATATCCCCAAGGCGCCGCCGATTTGCAGCCCTACATCACCACGCCGGCACAGCAGGCGGCCCTGCAACAACTGGGCGGAGCCAAGGCCAAGTGACTCTTTCAAATCGCGGTATCCACGATCTCGCCCGTCGGCGGTCCTGCGGCGGCGGATTTTCCCCCGGCCCAACCCAGGGCGAGCGTGACCAGACTGATGCCGGCGAAGAGCGCGACGCAGCCGGGCCAGCCGCCGTGCAGCCAGAACCACGCGGGCAGCGCCGTGCCCGCGCTGCCGCCCAGATAATAACAGGTCACATACAGGCCGGCGGCGGAGGAACGGGCGCGGCCGGCCACCCGGCCGGTCAGCACCGTGGCCGAGGCTTGCGACACGAAGAGGCCGGCGGAAAAAAACGCCAACCCGGTGATGACCGCCGGCAGCGAGTGAATCAGGGTCAGCAATAGGCCGCCCAGACTGATGCCGGCCGCCAGCAGCGCGGTGCGGCGGAAGCCGTGACGGTCCTGAAACCGGCCGGCCAGCGGGGTCACGAGGCAGCCGAAGAGGTAAACAAAAAAGACGCCGCCCAAGCCGGCGGTGGTCAGGGCAAAGGGCGGGCGGGCGAGATAAAAATTGGCGTAGGTGAACACCCCCACCAGCGAGAACAGCACGGTGCCGCCCAGGCCGCAAATGAGCAGCAGGCGCGGGTTGCCCAGGTGGCCCCAGGTGTCCGCCAGCGATTTTAAAACGGGCCGGCCGGGGACAAAATTCCGGGCCGGGGGGAGCCACCGCCGCACGGCGAAGGCACCGAGCAAATCCAATCCGCCCAGCACGAGGAACGCCGCGTGCCAGTTGCCGTGCGCGGCAATGAGGCCGGTCAGAAACCGCCCCAAAAATCCGCCAAACACGGTCCCCGCCACATAAGCGGACATCACCGTGCCGGTGCGCCCCGCGAATTCCTCATTAATGTAGGCGATGATCACGGCGATGACGCCCGGCACGCACATGCCCTGCAGGAAGCGCCAGCAGATGAGTGCGGAGAGGCTGTGCGCCGTGGCCGCCAACAGCGTGGGCACCGCCATGGCAAAGAGCGCCGGCACGATGACTTTTTTGCGCCCGATGCTTTCCGCCATCATGCCCGTGAATGGCGCCATCAGGGCCACCGCCAGCGTGGGGGCCCCGACGGTGAGGCTGACTTGCACTTCGGTGGCGTGAAAGAATTGCTGGAAAAACGGCAGCAGCGGCTGGGTGCAATACACGTTCAAGAAGGTGCAGGCGCCGGCAATCATCGCGGCGCACACCGTCTGCGCGAATGAGGTTTCCGGGCGCGCCGCCCCTGTGGTCTTCACCCGCCGAGGATGCCGGAAACGGCCCCGGCTGGCAAATCTGGGAATCAGTCCCGGCTTGAATCCGGCCGGGAAGCAAGCCCATACTCTATCTGCCAGCGGGCATTTATGAACCCAATCGCCGCCACTGACTTGGCCATCGCGCAGACCGCGTGCCTCGCCCGCTGTTTCAAACACTGGACGGGGCGCGAATTGCTGCCGGGCGCGGCCCCGGGGCCGGAACTGGCGGCCGGACTGTTCGCCGCACCGTTTGTGATCGTCGCCCACGGCACGGAGGCGGATCCCATTTTGAATTATGGCAATCAGGCGGCGCTGACCCTGTGGGAAATGACGTGGGCGGAACTGACCCGCACGCCCTCGCGGCTCACCGCCGAGGCCCCCAACCGCGCGGAGCGGGCGCGGCTGCTCGAAACCGTCGCCCGCCAGGGGTTTATTGACGATTATTCCGGTATACGGATTTCCAAATCCGGCCGCCGCTTTCGCATTGACCGCGCCATCGTCTGGAATCTGCTCACGCCCGAAGGCCGGCCCTGCGGGCAGGCGGCGACCTTTGACCGCTGGGAATTTCTTTAATCCGTCAGAGCTTGATCACGGGCGCATCGGTGCGGAATTGCGCGGCGGGCAGGCCGGCGGCGTTGAACAGGTTGCACCCGACGGGATAATTCACCCACGCGTAACGCACCGCCGCCGGCGCGCTCACGGCGTCGCTGTGGACGACCACGGTGTCACCGTCAATCACGGCGTCGGCGGTCACAAATTTACCGTCGGCTCCGGCAATGGTGAACCATTGGAGCGGGCCGCCCCGGGCCACGAGGCCGCCGCCCAGATGCGAAAATTTCAGGCGGATTTTGTCGCCCTCGACCTGCATCGTCTCATAGACCGGGCCGGAATATTCCAGGTTGCGCCCGTAGGTTTTGGCCAGGGCGATGCGGGCGAGCCGGTCGCCGACGTCCTGTTTGTTCTTGGGATGCACCTTTTTCTGTTCCCCAATGTCGGTGGTCACGGCCATGCCGGTGTTGGGCAGGGCGAGGATGGTGGCCTGGGCTTCGCGCACCAGGGGGTTGTTGCTGTCAGCCTCCTGGCCGGCGAGTTGGACAATGTAGAACGGAAAATCACCCTCCGCCCAGAGGGCGCGCCAGTCGCGCACCAGGGTGGCCTGCACAT
>Ga0302282_1003763_pt1 | contig 10050 bp, 7 predicted proteins | sample III_Fen_E1_3_FD_198763 | JGI IMG/M metagenome (GOLD analysis project Ga0302282, IMG submission 198763) | Peat permafrost microbial communities from Stordalen Mire near Abisko, Sweden - III_Fen_E1_3 | ecosystem: Environmental > Terrestrial > Soil > Wetlands > Permafrost | place: Sweden: Abisko... | reverse complement strand
CGTTTGACAGGAGCGCGGAAATCCCTGCTGTCTGCCAAATAGTCGTCGAGCCGACCAGGTGCTGGGAAAGATGCCAGTAGCGCGAGGAAACTGAGACGCACGTCGCAAAGACGAAGAGACCGCCAATCACTACCAGATTCGCACTTCGAACAATGGGCATCAATCTGACACCTCGCCTTCGCCAGAGGTCAAGGCCCACGACGCCCAGTCCGACCGCGAGCACGGGAACGGCGGGGCGACTAAGCGCGAGCATCAGAATCGTTGCGCCGGCGATGCCGAGCAGCCCCGGACCCAGGGTGAGGCGCTTGGCGTCGCCGTGAAAGGATTTCGGCGCCACCGAAAGAGCCCGCCAACGCCACGCCAGCACGACGGCGGTGGTGAGCACGACCGAGACGAGCCACGGCAGCAACATCGTGCGGGTGAACGTGGTGCCTTGGACGCCGGACCGAGAAAAGACGAGAACGTTCGTGAGGTTAGAACCGAGCAACAGCAGTGACGAAGCATTGGCCATGAAGATCGAACCATACAGAAAGGCCTTTTCGTCGACTGAGCGTTGACGTGCCGTCGAAAGAAGGACCGGCGTCAGGAAGACGACCGAGGTGTCCAGATTCAATGTCGCCGTGACCAGTGCGGTGAGGATCATCATCGAGACGAAGAGGACGACCGGGCCGCCGCGTAGATGAGAGAGCCGCGATCCCGCCGCTTCGAAGATGCCGTCGCTCGCGGCGATGTGTCCAATGAGCAGCAGTCCGATCACGAGGACGAACGGCTCCCAGGTCTGCTGGATGGATGCCCACAACATCGTCAATCCGACCAATCATCGACCATTGGAATACCTTAAGAGCAGCGGCGAGGGCCTCGAGGTTCGCAAAGTTCGAAATAGCGGTAGTTTGCAACGGAGGAAACTATGTTTGAACGATTCACCGATCGGGCCCGTCGAGTTCTCGCCTACGCCCAAGATGAAGCACGCGAGCTCAATCACGACCTCATCGGCACCGAACACATCCTTTTGGGTCTGGCGCGTGAAGGCGACGGGCTCGCCGCAAAGTCACTGGACGCATTAGGGGTCACGTGCGACGCCATTCGCGAAAAGGTCAAGGAGCTGCCAAAGTCCGCCCATGGCACTTCTTCTAATTCGCCGTCCTTCACGCCACGCGCAAAGAAGGTCCTGGAATTATCGCTGCGCGAAGCGTTGCAGCTCGGTCATTCCTACATCGGCACCGAGCACTTGCTGCTCGGTCTCCTGCGTCAGGGTGACGATTCGGCGGTGCGCGTCCTTAACGAACTCGGCCTTGAAGTGGTTGACATTCGATCCCAAGTAGTCCAGTTGATGTCAGGCCTGAGCAGTCGAGAAATCGGCGAGCGTGCCGTGGACGTGCCACTCGACGGCGCGGTCTTTCGAGGTGTGGTGCGAGCGGTGGGCCAGCGGCTCCGTCCCGACCTTGAGTCCACGGACCTTGATGAAAGGGCGGGCAAGATCGCCGACGATCTCTTTCACCAACTTCGGCGGCGCTGGAACGAACCGGGCCCTGTTTCCTGATTTCTCGGTTGAGCGCGGACTCAAGAACTGCGAACCGTGAAGGACGTCACGATCAGTTGCCTTAGTTTTTTTTACTCTCGCCGCGCTCAGGATTGTTTTGCAGGGTGGTCGAAGGCCTGGCCTCTCGAGATGGCAACCAAACGACCATCAGTAGGGAACCAACGAGGGCAACGACGGCACCGACGAGCAAGGAGAGCGCTGTTCCGCTCATGAACGCGCTTCGAGCCGCACGAGCCAGCAGCACACCGGTGTCACCGCCGGCTCTCTGGGCCACACCGAGCGCCCCGCCGAGGGAACCGAGAATTGTCTGCTTAGCGCCAGGGGGAATGAGGTGTCCGACGAGTGCCGCGCCGAGGTTGTCCTGGTAGCGCGTGGACAGGACGCTTCCAATCACGGCAACGCCGAGTGCGCCTCCTAACTGGAGTGCGACGGCGTTGCTCGCTGAACCAACGCCCGAATCTCCCTGGGGGAGAGATCCGACCACCGAATTGGTTGCTGTTGGCATGAGGAGGCCGGCGCCGAGGCCGAGTAGCAAGAGCCCGGGCACGACCTGGGCGTAGGTAGCGGCACTCGATGACACCGCTGAGACTTGCCAGAGGCCGCCAGTGATCGACACGAGGCCAGCGCCCACGGTGAATTTAACGTCAAGGACCCGGACGATGAACGGCGAGAGCGCCGCCACGATGACCAGGGTCGCTGCGATGGGCAAGATACGTAGCCCGGCCTGAAGAGGAGAGTAACCGAGGTCGAACTGCAGGAACTGCGTCTGCACGAACAACGCGCCCAGGAGGCCAAAGGTTCCTAGGGTCTCGCCCAGTGCCGCAATCGAGAAGCGGCGATTGGAGAAAAGGCTGAGCTTTAGCATGGGATGAGAACTACGAGATTCCCAGAAGACGAAGGAACCGAGAACCGCGAGGCTCGCGGCCAAGGCTCCCAGTACGAGACCGGAGGTCCAACCCTCGATCGGGGCTTCGATGATCGCCCACAGCAACAGTCCCAGTCCCACGATTGAAAGCAGCGCGCCCGCGCGGTCAGGACGTGCGGTCTGTGGATTCTTCGATTCGGGGACCAAGAAGATGACACCGACGACGCCCGCGACGGCGACGGGAACATTGACGAGAAAGATCGAGCCCCACCAGAATCGCGAAAGCAGTAATCCTCCCGCAATGGGACCAATCGCGATGCCCAGACCAATCGTCCCGCCCCAAGCGCCGATGGCCTTCGCGCGTTGCGTCGGATCGCGAAAGACGTCGTTCAGTATCGACAGTGAAGCGGGGATCGTCAGTGCCGCCCCCAGCCCCATCACGGCGCGCCACGCGATAAGCCAGTCCACTGACCCCGATTGGGCTGCGCCAATGGACGCGCCGGCGAACGTGATCAGTCCGATGAGAAAAAGGCGCTTTCGACCGTAGCGGTCAGCGAGGCTCCCCGCGACGAGCAGCAGTCCCGCAAAGACCATTGAGTACGAGTCGACAATCCACTGCAACTGACTCGAAGAGGCGTGAAGGTCGCGCACGAGCGTAGGTAGGGCCACATTAAGGATTGTGTTATCGACGTTGATGATGAGCGCGGACACGCAAACGACCGCGAGCACGGACCAACGGTGCGAGTTGCGAGAGAGGACCGGCGACACGGCGCTCACTTTTTTCCGAATCGAGTCCAGGCGCGAGGGCGCATGGAACTACTTGCGTTCACCACAACTCCAGTATGACGCCACGAACTCGTTCACTCGAAAAAGGTGAAGAGCGTCGCTCGGGTCGATACCTCTTGACGACGGTCCTCGTTTCGGTGAAGCGAATCTGCCAAGAATCCCGACCTATGTCGTGACGGCTTCTTCTCGGTGGTAGACCGATGCACGTTGATTGATGTGGTGCGACCTAGCCCGTCTGGGTTCGGGTTGTTACGTCACCCAAGAAGGTGTGCCCCGTAATCCTGACCGAATGAACGCCGGGCGCCGGGGCGACGAGCGTGGCTCCGTTGGTCAAGTGGCCGCTGTGCGCTCCGCCATTTAACTCAACGAGAGTGCCCTTCGGCACGATCACGTCCACATCGCGGCCAATGGCGTACGCGTTGATCTCGACGACGTCGGGCAGACTCTTGGTTTGCGTGAGGTCGATCGTGACGTCACCGAACACCGAGATCGCGACGAGTTTCTCCTCGACGACCCAACTATTTGCACGTTTTCCCTTGTGGAGCCAACCACCCTCGAGGAAAGGTTCAAAACCGAATAGGTATCGGCGCGTCTTATCCATGTCACGACCTCTCGACGCCACCATATTCTGACGTTGACTTCAACCTACTGCGACTCCGGCCAAAGCAGGACCGGTGTCGACGAAAGCACCTCAATTGCACTTCCTACGTGCCACTCGCGTTCTACGCGTGAAACCCTCGCAAGCGAACGTGACGTCTGAAGCTTCCATATCCTTCTGGAGTCACGAGTTGGGTCGCTAACCTGTAGGGGCCGTGACTATTCTTCTTGATCTCCAGAATGTCACCCTCGAAGGTTTCCAACGTCCGCTGCTCAGTGAGTTTTCGCTCACGATTCAAACCGGGGACCGCATAGGAGTCGTTGGCATCAACGGAACCGGCAAATCCACCCTGCTGCGAGTCATCGCCGGGATGAGCGAGCCGGACTCGGGAGTCATCAGGCGAGCCAAGACCCTTCGTGTCGGGTACTTGGAGCAGGATCCGGTCCTGGCCAAGGGAACCGTTCGTGAAGCCCTGGGCGAGGGATGGCGGATCGACGCCGCGCTCGATCGCCTCGGGATGCTCGACCAGGCTGACGCTCCCACGGAAGAATTGTCGGGCGGTCAGACCAAGCGAGTCGCCCTCGCATTGGTCTTTTCGGGCTCGCAGGACCTGTTGGTCCTCGACGAACCCACGAACCACTTGGACTTGGGTGCCATTCAGTGGCTGGAACAACAGATGCTCAGTTTCTCTGGCGCCGTGGTCCTCGTCAGTCACGATCGATTTCTCCTCGACCAGGTGACCACGCGCATGGTCGAGATCGATCGTGGCAACGCCTACGTTCACGCCGGTGGGTACGCCGCGCTGCTCGAAGCGCAAGCCGAACGCGAAGCGCTGGCCGCCACGAGCGAACAAATCAGGCGCAATCTCGCGAGAACCGAGTTGGCCTGGCTTCGTCGGGGCGTCAAGGCGCGATCGACGAAGCCTCAAGCACGCATCGACGCCGCCGAGCGGTTACTCGCGCGCCGCCCCGAAGGGGCCGCACGAGAAGGGAACCTCGAGCTACACGTGGCAACTCCGCGACTCGGCAACACCGTCATCAAGGCGCACAACGTCAGTTTCACTTACGGCGGCGAGCGAGAAGTATTGGTCGACGTGAACCTCGAGTTGGGACCCGGCGATCGCGTGGGCGTCGTCGCACCTAATGGGGCCGGAAAATCCACCTTGCTCGATCTTCTCGATCTGCGTCTGGTCCCTACGACCGGGACGGTCAAGCACGGACCAACGGTGGTGACCTCGTACTTTGAGCAGGGCAGTGGTGACTTCGATGAGACCAAGACGGTCCAAGAACTGGTGGCCGGTCCTCACGGCGACCCCGGTTCACTGAGTGACCTCGCTCTCATGAAGCGATTCTGGTTCAGCGGTCCCTTGACACTGACGAGAGCCGCGGAACTTTCGGGAGGGGAGCGTCGTCGTTTACAACTGCTTCTCGCTCTCGCCACCCACCCAAACGTCCTGCTGCTCGACGAGCCAACGAACGATCTCGATCTCGAAACGATACGGCTCATAGAGGAGTTCCTGCGACAATGGTCGGGCACCGTGGTCGTGGTATCGCACGATCGCACGTTCCTCAGCCGGACCACCGATCGCCTGCTCGAAATCCGAGAAGACGGTACGGTCCGTGACGTGCCCGGTGGGATTGACGCCTGGATTCTGCGCGCTGCGACGACCGGGACGCCAGGCAGTTCGTCATCAACGAGTAACTCGACCGCGACAGAGGTTCCCTCGGTTCCGCGTGGGCGACAACTTCGAGAGGCGGAGAAGGAAATGACGCGCCTCGAGCGAAGGCGTCGCGCACTCGGCGACAAGATTCTCGCTTCGAGTGATTATCAGCAGCAGGCGTTGATGGCGAGCGAACTTGCGCAGGTCCAGTTGGCGCTGAGCGCCGCAGAGGAGAGGTGGCTCGCACTCCACGAATGAACGACCGACCTGCGTGACTGGTCACTGGGGTCGGCCTCGGTCCTTCGGCGATGACCGGCGTTGAAGTCAGCGCTAGAGGTCGTACCTACCAGCGAGTGGTCGTTCCTTCGAAGCAGTGTGTGTAGGCGATCATCGGCCGCAGCGGCGCTGGTGGTGCTGGTTCTCCATCCCTCTCGCTCGGATGAGGATTCGTAGGAAATCGACGTTCCATCGTCGCAGTGGATTATTACAGTTGTGTTGCAATGATGCATCGAAATGGGCGGCACTGCTGTCGTTGCGACATGGCGTGACATGGCGATGTCGATATTCGTTTCGCGTTCACTGGGTTTTCTAAAGCCTCGCTGGTAGAATTTACTTAGGTTGCGGATCAAAACCTCGAACAGAGAAGAGACCTCATAATGAAATTTCGAACTTTTTCCAATGCGCAGCGCCCTCTTCGGAGCCGGTTCACTTCAGCGGTCGCCATGGGCGCCGCCGGCGTACTCATGGTCGCGGGTGCGTCATTGCTGGCGGTTTCGCCCGCGTCAGCGAATGGAAGTGGGACTCTGACCGTGACAACGACGGCGAATCAGACTTCGCCCGAGGTCTACGGCACGTCAGTCATGATTACCTCGACATTCAGCAGCCTTTCTGCGGGTGCTGCCACGGGCACCGTCAACTTGAACTACTCGACCGATGGAACGAACTACTACCCGGTACCTGGTTGCGCGAACCCGTATACGTACTCGGGTTCTCCCGTCACCTGTACGACGACGACCATTCCAATAGGTACCGTGGACCTTGACAGTGTCTACTCGGGTGACGTCACCTACATGACAGAGACGAGTGCTGCGTTGCCGTACGTGGTGAATCCGGGCCCTAATGCTGATTCGGTAGGGCTCAGTACTTCGCCCGTCACCTCGGCGACTCTGGGTTCTCCAGTGGGCATCAGCGTTGCAATGACACCTTCTGGTGCGACGGGCAGCGTTACCTTTAAGTACTCGACCGATGGATCGAACTACTCCCTGGTGACCGGTTGCGCGGGCGGGAACCCGGCGACTCTGAGCGGTGGCAATGTCACCTGCACGACGTCAGCTCTGCCGCTCGGCACGCGCGACGTCAGCGCCTCCTATTCGGGTGATGGTTACTACGAGGCTTCTAGCAGCGCGATTTCCTTCATCGTAAACCCAGGCGGGGGAACCGATACGACGACACTCACGGTTACCCCTGCGTCACCCGTGGCAGTGAGTAGCACCGTCGACATGACCGCGACCGTGACCGCAATATCGCCCTCGGGCGTGCCCACGGGAGGAAAGGTGACGTTTGAGTACTCGACGAACGGTGTCACGTATTCGGTCGTCACTGGTTGCACCAACCCGGTGGTGATTTCGAGCGAAGTGGCCACGTGCGTTACCTCAGCGTTACCCTTTGGGACCCAGGACCTCGTTGCGCTGTATTCCGGTGACCCGGTGTACACCGCGAACACCAGTGCGGCCGTTGCCTATTACGTCCGCACTTCGAGTGTGACCTCACTCGGGGCTACACCGGCCTCGCCATTGACGTATTCGAGCACTTTGACCCTCACGTCCATTGTTACTACCGGCGCCACGGGCACCGTTGACTTCGAAACTTCCGCCAACGACGTGACGTTCGTTGGCATCAGCGGTTGCACTGCACAGCCGATTTCCGTTACGTCCTACGTGTCAACCTGCGCTACGACGGCGCTGCCCACGGGTACGAACTACCTGGAGGCTGTGTATTCGGGTAATACGACGTACGCGCCTTCAACGAGTCCGACTCTGTATTACGTCGTGAACAAGGCCGCGCAGGCAGCCATCACGGTGACTTCCACCGCCGGACTGGTTGGTAAGGCGTTGACCCTGGTGACGACCGGCGGATCGGGCACCGGAGCGGTCACGTTCAGTGTCACCAACGGTACCGCGACCGGTTGCGTTGTCACTGGTAGCACGTTGAAGGCGACGACGGCGGGTACGTGTCTACTCACGGCCACCAAGGCGACCGACACCAACTATCTCACGGCCCTCTCGTCGGCGACGACGGTGACTTTCGTTAAGCCGATTCCAAAGGCCATTCGAGTCATCGGTTCTCCGGTCGTTGGTCGTACGACGGTGATAGGTATCGCCGGTCAGTATTTCTACGGTCAGCCAACGATCAAGACCAACGTCGCGGGTGTCGTGATTCGGGTGCTCAAGGACAATGGATCGTTGTTGAGCGTGCGCGTCACAGTGGCGAGTGGTGCCAAATCGGGCACGCGTGTGTTCTCTCTCACCTTCAGCAACGGCGACCGAACAAACGTGAAATACAACCTTCGCTAGGAAATGCCCAGGGTGGATTTAAGGGTCCGCCCTGGGCGAATGTCCTCTGCTCGAACGCGATCCTTCGCTTCTGATAGTTGAGGATTCAATTACGTTGGACCGCGAAAGTGACCCCGCCAGCGGTGATTGCTCTACTGGTACGCATTGTGGCGTTGATGCGCTCGCCATTCGCGGGCGATTGCTCGCTTCGCTGATCAAAACTGAGGTAATCATTGATGTTTCTCTGGAAGGCCGCGATGCGGGTCTAGGGGACCAAAGTAATTTCCTCTTTATTTACGGTATTTGTCGGAGTACGATGGTCAAGGCAGCACCGCATTTTGTCGGATTTTCAGAGTTTCTGAGAAGAAATCAGGTGGTGAAGTGACTCAAGATCTGAACTTTCAGATTGAGGTCGATGATTTCTTTTCCCTGCTCACACCCCAGGAATTCCTCGATGGCATGAATCTCGGGATCACGTTTCAAAATGCCGATGGCGTGGTCGTTGGATGCAACCAGGTTGGAGCATCACTCCTCGGTCGTCCGCGTGAGAGCATTATCGGTCGACTATTGACCGATTTACCCTGGATCAACGAGCCCTTCGACTACACGTTCGCGAACGGAACCAACGCACCCATGCTTGAAGATGAAGCAGGCTCGGTTGCGCCAAAATCGCGAGTACTGGGTATCACTGGCGCGGTTGATTCTGTGCGTTGGCTCATGTTAAGTACTTTTCCCGTCATTGTCGAAGGCCAGCGCAAGGGTTCGATGATCTCTTACCGAGACGTGACGATTCAACACCTAAGTGAACAGTCCTTGGAGTTGATGACAGAGATCAATCGGTTGATGATCTTTTCCAGATCTGAGAATGACTTCTTGAAGAGCGTGTGTGATGCGTTCGTGCGAGTAGGTGGCTACGTCTTGGCAAGATTTGACATCGCCGTGAACGACGAGGAACACAGCGTGCATTCATTGTGTTTCGCGGGTCCTTACGGCTACGTCGCTGACGCACTGGTCACGTGGTCCGGCGACAGTCCGCGTGGGAGAGGTCCCATTGGCCGAGCACTACTTAATAACGTCGCCGTGCAAGTGGACGATCTGTTGAACGACGACTTGGCGCAACCGTGGCACTCCCTGATGGAGAAGTTCAGTCTGCGCTCTTGCGTTTCCATTCCGCTGATGTTGTCGGACGCTCACTCGGCTCTGACGGTGTACGCGAGCACCACGTACGCCTTTCCTGGTCGCAGGTTCCAGCGCTTGCAATCGATGGTGCACGAAATTGAGTTCGCCGCGTCGCACGTGAGGTCCATCACCGCTACCGAGATTGCCTTGAACGGCACGATTGCGGCCCTCTCGCAGATGACAGAGACGCGTGATCCCTACACCGCGGGCCACCAGGCTTCGGTGGGTTCGTTGGGTGAGGAGATTGCTCGCCAGATGGGGTTCGATCCGACAATGTGTGACTTGATACGCCAAAGCGGCGAGTTGCACGACGTGGGAAAGATCGCGGTCCCGGTGGAGATTCTGACGCGACCCGGCCGGCTCACCAGTATCGAGTTTGACCTGATCAAGACCCATCCCATCGTGGGGGCGGACATCCTTGCGAAGGCGAACCTCCCATGGCCGATCGTTGACGTCGCCCTACAGCACCACGAGCGCATCGACGGTTCGGGCTACCCCTTTGGACTCAAGGGTGACGACGTGATAATGCCCGCGCGTATCGTGGGGGTCGCGGACGTCGTTGAGGCGATGACCCAGCACCGTCCCTACCGATCCGCGCTCGGCAGCGATGTTGCACTTGCCGAGATCCAACGTGGCTCTGGTGAGCAGTACGACAGCGACGTCGCGGCGGCGTGCATGGAAGTCTTCGAAAACGGTTTCGCATTCCAGTCGGGGACCAATTCCTCGAAATCGTGAGTCTGGCGATTTTTTCGCTTGATCGACGAACATCGAATGGGTGAATACTAAGCATTCTCATCTGTCGTAGATTCTCTCACGTTGTATCAAAGCTCAGTTTTCAAGAAGGTTGTCGCGATTTGCGGACCGTAGTAA
>Ga0302282_1003758_pt1 | contig 10056 bp, 13 predicted proteins | sample III_Fen_E1_3_FD_198763 | JGI IMG/M metagenome (GOLD analysis project Ga0302282, IMG submission 198763) | Peat permafrost microbial communities from Stordalen Mire near Abisko, Sweden - III_Fen_E1_3 | ecosystem: Environmental > Terrestrial > Soil > Wetlands > Permafrost | place: Sweden: Abisko... | reverse complement strand
CCGCAATGGAGGGGTCTACGCCGATCGAAAAAGCACTCATGTTGGCAGAGGTTCTGTCAGATACTTTAGGTAATAGATGGGAGATAAAGGCGTCAGAGGATGGAAGCTTCAAACTTTTTCCATGCTCACCAAACGATGAGGCATCGTCATGAACCGAAGATCATTTTTAACTGGCGTTGATGAAAGGCGCGCGTGATGGGCATCAAAGAAGATTTTTTGGCCGAATATCTAAAAACTCTAGCTGAATCAGGTGCAGCAATTGATGAAGATTCGTCAAATTCTGTTCTGGCCATCGCGGCATCAACAAACGTGATGCTAGGCCGCGCCATTGGCGCTGGGCTGGAGAATGCCATAGATAAACTTGACCAAAGAGCAGCCAAATATATCAAAGAGTTATATCTCCAAGAGTTTGGGGAAAAAGGATAGCGATACTAGGCGAGAGTTCGACGCGCAATACGCCGCTGGGGACGCGGCCAAGCCAACCCCGTGACGCCCGCCCGGAATCGTGTATAGATCAGCCAAGGCCGCATCCGGCCTGAGAGCTGAGACAGATGAGCATCACGGACGGTCCGGCATCGAGCACCCTCACCTGCGGCAGCGCCATCGGGAACGGGCTCAACAGCCTATTGATGTGCGGGGAAATTCTGCCCGGCGACAGTCCGTCCTACCAGCTATGCAAGACGATCTATACGCTGCATCCCATCGGCAAGAAGATGGTGGACGCGCCGATCACCAAGGCGCAGAGCCAGCGCCGCGAGATCAGCGTTCCGGACAGCCCCGAGAGTGCGTGCGTCGAGGAGTTCAATAAGGTCTGGGACAACATCGGGTCAGACAAGATCATCGCCCAGGCATTCAGCCTCGCGCGGGTGTACGGGATCTCAACGCTGCTGGCGCTGCCCAAGGGCGCCAAGCCCACGGACCCCATCGATTACCCGAATTTGTGGAAGGATGCGGCCGAACTTCGGTTCAACGTGCTGGACCCGCTGAATACCTCGTCCGGCAATCAGGCGATGAACCAAGACCCGAACTCGCCGGACTTCCTCAAGGTCATGGCCGTGTCGGTCGCGGGGGTGCCCTACAACGTGTCGCGGGCAGTGGTGACCCAGAACGAGGACCCGATCTATATCGACTACACGTCGTCGGGGTTCGGCTACACGGGCCGGTCGGTCTACCAGCGCGCGTTGCTCCCGCTGAAATCGTTCATCCAGTCGATGATCACCGACGATCTCGTGACGATCAAGGCGGGGATCTTGGTCGCCAAGATCAAGAATCAGGGCTCCATGGTGGACAACATCATGTTGGGCTTCAACGCGATCAAGCGCCAGCTCATCAAGATTGCCAAGGTTGGAAATGTCATCTCGGTCGGCCACGAGGACGCAATCGAATCGCTGGACCTGACGAACATCGAAGGGGCGATGACCGGCGCCCGCAAGAACGTGTTGGAAAACATCGCGGTGTCGGCCGACATGCCTGCTATCCTGTTGAACAATGAGACTTTCGCGGAGGGATTCGGGGAAGGTACTGAGGACTCAAAGCAGGTTGTCGAATACATCGACGGCATCCGCATCAAGATGAATCCGCTGTATGATTTTATGGACCGGATCGTGAAGTACCTCGCGTGGAACCCGGAGTTCTACAAGACAATTCAGGAGAGGTTCCCCGAGGAATACGGCAACGTGAAATATGAGGAAGCGTTCTATGCGTGGTCCAACAGCTTCGCGGCGATCTGGCCCTCGCTCATGCGGGAGCCCGAGAGCGAGTTGATAAAGGTTGACGCGGTGAAGCTGGAGAGCATGATCGCGCAGGTTCAGATTTTGCTACCCATCGTCGATCCCGAGAACAAGGCAAAGCTGGTGGAGTATCTGGTGGACAACTTCAATTCGCTGAAACGTCTATTCCCGAATCCGCTTGTGATCGACGGAGAGGCTTTGCTGGAGTTCCTTCTGGAGCAAAAGGACCGGCAGGAGAGCAACGAGGACAAGCAGCTTGAGGCGAGGAACGAGGAAGGTCCATCGCCGGATCGGAAGTTTGGAGACAGCCAGCCGCAATTCACCGGATTGAAGGCCGTTGCGTTCCTGCCGGCATCAGCCAGCGAAGTCCGAGGAAAGGGCCGAAGTGCCACGCCCATTGCTCAATGAGCTTGCCGAACGGATGGAAGCCAGCGCGGCCTGCTACGGGGCCTTGGGCGGCTACATGGCCGACTATCACAAGGCGTGCGCCGATCTGGACTGGCCGCGCGCTGAGAAGGTCCGGGTGATCCTGATCGAAACGCTTGAGGCCGCGCTCGACGCCACGGCGAGCGTATTCAAGAGGCTGGACGGCAAAGGGCAAGATGGCAAAGAAACCCACCTTTAACGACATCCTACGCGCCGCCATAAACGATGTTGTCGATCATGGTTTCGACAAGGCCGAGCGCATGGAGAAGTGGATGGAGAAGCTGCGCCTAGCCGCGATGGAAAGCCTGCCATCCGAGAGCCAGATGGAGCAATGGCTACGGGACGGATTGGTCTCGCGATACAAAAAGCTGGTGGACGGTGGCGAGATTGCGCGGATCAACCCCGGTGTTTCCACGTTTACGCTGAGGAACCTTGCGCCCAAGATGCATGATGAACTGACGAAGCGCATCATGGCGAGCGCCCAACTCATCAAGTTAAACCGCAAGAAGTCGATTGACGCGACGTTGCAGCGGTTTGCCGGTTGGATGTCGAGTGTGCCAGCAGGTGGGACTGAGCAGACGAAGAAACGTGAGACGAAAGCGGAAGTTGGGAAGGCGCTATCGTCTTTGCCCTACGAAGAGCGCCGAGTTTTGATCGACCAGAGCCACAAGCTCGTCGGTTCAATCAACGAGGTTGTGGCGGAAAGCGGCGGCGCTATTGCGGGGACATGGCATAGCCTCTGGCGAATGTCGGGGTACAACTATCGTGAGGATCACAAGGAACGCGATGAGCAAGTGTTTCTGATCCGCGATAGCTGGGCGCACAAGGCCGGATTGGTGAAGCCGGGCAAGATGGGATTTTACGGCGACACCGAGAAAGTAGCAGAACTTCCCTTTTGCTCTTGCTACATGCGATGGATTTTTGCTCTGCGGTCGTTGCCTCCGGAAATGCTCACGGCTAAAGGTAAGGCAGCGCTGGCGGACGCGAGAGCCAAGCTGGCGTCCTAGCAAGGGGGAACGTCGATGGCGGAAACGATCACAATCCCGAAGCTCCCGCACGAAGGCAGCATATGGGAAGGCTTTCCCGTAGTTGGAAAGCCCGGATGGTTTAGATCGACCGACAGCGAGGGCAAGACCGTCAAGCCCTTGATCAGATGCAACTGCGGCCACGTCAGCGGCATCGGGCTTCATCATGTCCACGCGGACGGAACGGTGACGGCATCCTTCTATCACAAGAAGGGCAGCATCTATCCTGAAGACCCGAACGGTTGTGAGTGGCATGTATTTCTGAAATTGGCTGATTGGACTGGCGAGGAAATTCCACCTGATCCGAGGTGAACGATAATGCTATTCGCTCTCCAAATCTTCGGTTGGATTTCTATCGCGACGGTGGTCTATTTCGCTGCGGTCTACGCGCGCAACAGGGGGAAGCCAATGCCAGCGCCTATCGTTCCCTGCGGACGCATCCACCTTGGCCCAACGATGGTCTGGGGAAAGGGCGAAGGCGACAAGCAAGACCACTTCTACCAATGCACGAATTGTGAGAAGTTTTTGACCGAGGCCGAGGCCGCGACCTACATCAGCGTGCGGCAGGCGACGTTGATCGTGATGCGGAAGGCGCTTGAGGGCGCGAGGGCGAAATGAGACGGATCAGACGCGCGTGGCTTTACATGCTGGCGTGGCTGCATGTGAACGACGCGGCCGTGTGCGAGATGAGCAAGGGCCGTGAGATGCACGAGGACTTCCACGACTACCAGGACGCGGATTTCGGGTTTCCAATCCACTTCGGGTGCATGTCGTGTCGGCGGTGCGGGAAAGAGTTCATAATATGAGCCTGCGTGTCGGCATCGGCATTCTTGTTATCGGCGGCTTGTCATTCTGTGCCGCGCTTGCCTTTGCCGACTGGCGCTGGCTTCTGATCACCATTCCCTGCTGCATCATGGTTCGCGCCTCATGAATGAGCCCGCGAGGTCCAGCAAGGGGTATCTGGCACTCGCCACGGTGAGCGTGCTGGCGCTGATCGCGCTGTTGTTCTCGATCCGGATCAGCCCGGCGCGGGACGATGACGGCAAGTACGGCACATTGCCGGGACATGATTGGGTGAAGTCGCTGCACAGCCCAGCCGGCGCATGGTGCTGCGATATCAGCGACGGTCGCGCGCTGGTGGATGCGGACTGGCGAAGCAAGGACGGCCATTATCAAGTCCGCTTGCGCGAGGACTGGCTAGACGTGCCAGAGAGCGCCGTCATCACAGAGCCAAACCGGATCGGTCAGGTCATCGTGTGGCTGACCTATCAGGACGGACTGCCGGTCGTTAACTGCTTCTTGCCCGGAGCCATGGGATGAACATTCACGCCATAGACAGTCTCAAGCACTTCGCGGGCGCAGCCAATGAGTTGCAGCGATTGCGGGATCGTGTTGCCGAACTAGAAGAACTATTAGGGATAACAACAATAAAGAACGAGTTTTGGAGACTTCCTTTGTCTCCCCAACAGCGCGCAATAATAAGCGTTATTTATACGGTTAAAATAGCGTCACGTGACAATCTTGTCAGGGCTATATTTGGAATGCGCCTTGATTGCGATATTCCAGAAAATGACAGACAGATCGATGTCCAATTGCATAGAGTTCGTACAACTCTAAGAAAAAAGGGCATCGAACTTCATAACACTTTTGGCTATGGCTGGTGGATGAAGGACGAGGACAAGGCGAAGCTGACGACATGGATAGAATCGCTTCAGTAGAGGTTTTCAGATGATCCGAGATTTCCTGCACCGGATCGCCGCCGCGCCACCACGCTACACGTCGATCATGGTCGCGGGCTCTGGCGGGATCGGTGCCGGCGTGGCAAGGGTCCAGAAACCGATGGGGCTGCCGCAGCGCCTGGCGCGGTGGCTGGTAAAACGACCCGCTTGAATTTCCCGCAGATGTGGTATTGATCGGCCATGCCGCTCGTCGCCGGAAAATCTCACGCTGCCATTTCGCAAAACATTGCGACGGAAAAACACGCGCACCCCAGCATGTCGAATGCCCAAGCGGCGGCCATCGCGTACGCAAAGGCGCGAGGCGATTCCAATGATCTTATTGCCAAACTAGATGCGATCATTGCTGCCGCAAAAGCGCGTAGTGATGAAGTCGAAATCTATCGCATTGATGCCGATTTCAAGGAAAGTGACCATCCCCGTGACAGCGATGGTAAGTTTGGTTCCGGTGGTGGCAAGGCATCATCAAAAGCGCGCCTTACTCCAACGGAGAAGACATATCTCGCTAGTTACAGTGGTGACGACTTCCTGCGGGTGAACAAGGCTTTGCGGGCTGGCAAAGATGCCGGACCTGCAGCACAGAAGCTGGAATCGGCCATCGCCAAATCGACCGTTCCAAAAGGCACAAAGCTGTATCGCGGATTGAGCAAGGAAGGGCTCAAATCAGTGATTGGGGGCGATGAGATCAAAGTAGGTCAGGTAATCTCAGACAAGGGCTTTCTGTCCACATCAAAAGACGAAGCCATCGCCGGGATGAACTCCATCGGCGGCGTGAAGATGATCATCAACGTGGGGGATGATCAGCATGGTCTGGACCTTGACGGGATCAGCGATAACGATCACGAAAAAGAGGTTCTTCTTCCAAAAAACGCAAAACTGAAAATAACCAATATCCGGGCGCCAAAAGGCGTAGGCCAGCCCATTATAGTGGTGGTTGAGACAGTGCAGGATGAATCCCGGCAAGATTCCGCAGAAAATTCTAACAATATCAAAATGTCAAAACAGTCTGACATCATCCGCGCTGCCGGCGTGATATTTGTCTCAGGCGACAAGGCGCTTTTCCTGCAACGCAGCGCGGAAGGTGACCATCCAGGCGAGTGGGCCTTTGTTGGAGGCAAGATCGAGGACGGCGAATCAGCCGAGGAGTCCGCGCGCCGCGAGTGCCGCGAGGAGATCGGCCAGATGCCCAAGGGCACCATGGCGATCCACTGCCGCAGGATATCCACAGTTATTCCGCAGCCTGCCAGCATCGATTTGCTCGCCCCGCCGGTTGAGACCGAACCGCAAGTGGACTTCACGACGTTTGTCATGCGGGTGAAGGACGAGTTCGAGCCGACGCTCAACGAGGAGCACCAAGGCTGGGCCTGGGCGCCGATCTCGGCACCGCCGCAGCCCATGCATCCGGGCGCGGCGGCGGCCATCGCCAAATTCACGATGAACGAATACGACATCGCGGTCGAGATCAAGGACGGAAGACTGACCTCGCCGCAGCAGCACATGGGCAACACATGGCTGTTTGACATGCGGATTACCGGCACCGGCATGTCGTTCCGCACGAAGCACAAAGAGTTCGTGATGCGCGATCCCGCGCTGTATTTGAACGACTACTTTCTCGCGCGGTGCGCCGGGCTTGAGGTGATCGTCGAACATCCGCCGGACGCCACGCTGGACACCGACGAATACCGGGAACGCATCGTCGGGTCGATCATCCTGCCCTACATCAAAGGTGACGAGGTATGGGGGATCGCCAAGATCCGTGACGCGGCCTGCGCGATGATGCTGACCGATCCGGACCGGAAAGATGAATACTCGACCTCACCGGCAGTTGTTTTTCGCAAGAGTGATGGTAATACTGCGCATATCATCGACGGCCAGAAGATTCTGGTCGAGGGGCCGCCAAGCTCGTTGGACCATCTCGCGATATGTCGCGTAGGTGTTTGGGACAAGGGCGGCGAACCGAACGGAATCGTTTCCACCAGAGGAGATAGCGACGTGGCAAAAGCTGACGAAGACATGATGTCGATGATGGACGCGTTCCGCGCCGACATGGCCAAGTTTGCCGACTCCATGAAGGACTGCTCGGCCAAGATGGACTCGGCCACCAAGCGGATGGACGAGGAAGAAGAAAAGAAGAAGGCCGACGCTGCAAAGCGCGCCGACGCCGAGAAGGAAGAAGAGAAAAAGAAGGCCGATGCCGCCAAGGCGAAGGCCGACGCCAACGAGAACGGCGACGACGAGGACAAGAAGAAGGCGGACGCCAAGGCCAAGGCGGATGCCGAGGAGGAAGACAAGAAAAAGGCCGATGCGGCCAAGAAGGCGGACGCGGAGAAGGACGAAATGGACAAGAAGGACGATGCGGCCCGCGCCGACGCGCTTGTGGCCAACCATCCGGACTTCAAGGCGATGCGCGAGCAGCTTGCCGCGCTCAGCGCCAAGATGCCGGCCGTGATCTCCGACGCCGACCGGGGGGCCTTTGCCGACGCGCAGGCCCGCGCCGATGTTGCCTACAAGGCGCACGGCAAGGATGCGCCGGGACCGCTGATGGGCGAGACCATCCTGTCCTACCGCAAGCGCCTCGCCGCCGGCCAGAAGGCCAACTCCCCGCGTGCCGAGAAGCTTGACGTGCTGTCCATCGCCGACGAGGGCTTCATGGGCGTCATGGAAGAAATGATTTACGCCGATTCGGTTGCGGCCTCACGCTCGACCGCCGGCATTCCGGTCGGTCAGCTCCGGGAACGCCGCAGCACGTCGGCCGCCGGCCACAAGATCGCGGAGTTCGACGGCGATCCGGGCGTCTGGATGAGCCAGTTCATGGGGAACACCAAGGCCACGTCCACGCACTCGATCCGCTCGCGCGATCCGGGCCGCTTCAACTGATTTCGGCCGCCGGGTAAGTCCCCGGCGTTTCCACGCCTTTCCGATGATTTGAACCCGAGGATCACCCAATGGTCGCCACGCTCAACGTCAACCCGATGCAGACCACCAATGCGGCGGGCTCCTTCCGGACCCTTTCGGATGGGTTCATTCAGGGTGTCGCCATGGACGATCCGGCGACCCGCTGGTCGCTGACGACCGGGGTGCTACTGGGCACCGAGACCCTGCCGATGTGGGGTGGCGTGGCCATCTCCGAGTTTATCTCCTCGCCGCTCAGCGCCACCACCCACTCCGAGCAGTTGGGCAACGACATTGGCCGGGCAACCGCCGTGGCGAACCTCACCGGCTTCTCGGTGTTCGATCAGGCCCACAACGCGATCAATACCCCGCAGAGCCCGGTTCCGCTTGTGCTGGCGAATATGACGCTCAGCTTCTACCGGCTGGGCAGCGGCGCCCGCATTCCGGTGAAGTGCAACCCCGGCCTGATCTCGCTGCGCACCGGGCTGATCTCGGGCTCGACGCTCGTGAGCTGGGACTACGTGAACCAAGAGCTGGTGCCCTACACGCCGGCCTATGTCGCCAACCCGATCACCGGGGCCGTCTGGGCTTCGACCAATGGCGGTCAGGTCACCTACACGGTTACCAACGATCTTTCCGCCGTGCTGGCGGCCGGTTCGGTCATCGACGTGACCGGGGTCATCAACACGGCCGGTGCCGGTGGCGCCACGGGCGTGTACAACGGCAACTTCGTGGTCGTCAGCGTCACATCGACCACCATCGTGGTCACCTACCCCGCAGCGGCCTCGCCCGGCACCTACTCGTCGGGCGGCAGCGTGTCGGCCGGCGGCGGCGCAATCTCGGTCAAGGTGCTGACGATTCAGGCCACCAACTGCATGACCGTCAACTACTCGAACCCGGCGGCCAATCCGGCGGGCAACGGTTTTGCCTCGTGGAACCAGAACGACAGCGCGGCCCTCATCCTCATCTGAATCTGAATCTGAGCTGAGTGCCGAGAGAAGAACCGATCACCATCGAAGCATCCTGCTTCAACCGGAGAAGATAGATGGGCATCATTGCACCAAGTTTTGAGATCGTCAGCCCGTCGTTCATCGAGCCGGGAATCATCATGCCGTACTTCCAGGCGTCCGGCGCGTTCGGGCTTCTGGGCGGCGGCAAGCCCCTCAACCGTTTGAGCGAGGGCGATCTCTACGTCTACATGAAGGCGATCCAGATCCGGACGCGGTTGGCGGCGGCCCAGGCGGCCGGCAACCAGCTCCCGTCCATCGCGGTCATTCCGAACATGATCTCGACGCCGACCTACCTCCTGCGGGTGCGCGCCGAATGGGATCACCACGACGCGGCGGCATGGTCGCGCTGGGGCGTCAACATCGCCTCCATGGAATCGCTGGGCATGCGTCAGGCCCACTTCCAGACCGCACGCTCCATGCTGCTGTACGGGATGAACCCGGCCAACGGCGAGGGTCTGCTCTATGCGGCCGGGGCCACCTCCATCACGCTGCCGCCGGATTCGAACGGGGTCACCACGTTCTCCGGGTACGACAACGGCGAGATGGCGTTCTTCCTGACCTCGCTGGTCAGCGCCATGAAGACCCGCACCAACCAGCTCGGCATCCCGCACAAGTTCACCCTGATCGGCCCGCAGCGCGTGCTGGGCCAGTTCGAGTACCAGAACATCGTGCAGCTCACGCAGTACCAGCGCCAGGGAGCCGGCAGCGAATCGACCAAGGGCGTGTTCCAGTCGATCCTCGGCGACAACGGCGACACGCTGGAATGGGGCTACGACGACACGCTTCAGGGCAAGGGCGCGGGCGGCACCGATGCGCTGATCCTGTGCATGCCGGAAGTTCGCAAGCCGACCATGAGCGGGATCAACACCAACGTGTTCGCCGAGCTAGAGCCCGGCATCAACGCCACGGTGGTCATGTACACCGAGCAGGCGGCGCCCCGCGAGATCACCGCGCCGCTGCCGGCCGGCGCCGTCGATGTGACGAGCGAATGGCGGCTGAGCACTGGATGGTCATTGAGACCTGAGTGCCTCACAATTTTGTCGGGAAGCCCGTAGCCGCTCGCCGGTCTCGACGATCACCGCAATCAAGGTTAAGGTCCGGGCTGGCTCACAGCACCGGGCCTTTTCATTTTCAGTACCGCAGGGAGCACCACACCATGAACTTGTACGTCGCCAATTGTTCAAAGCAGGACACGCATTTCATCTATCTCTTGGTCGAGAGCGGCCGGCGGGTGAAC
>Ga0302282_1003756_pt1 | contig 10058 bp, 8 predicted proteins | sample III_Fen_E1_3_FD_198763 | JGI IMG/M metagenome (GOLD analysis project Ga0302282, IMG submission 198763) | Peat permafrost microbial communities from Stordalen Mire near Abisko, Sweden - III_Fen_E1_3 | ecosystem: Environmental > Terrestrial > Soil > Wetlands > Permafrost | place: Sweden: Abisko... | reverse complement strand
ATTGGTGTTAAAGCCCTGGTTGGTAAATCCGTTATATCTCTGGCTGGGGAAGGCGATGCCAACTTTGGCGTTGCCCCCGGTCCCGAATTGCCCGGTCGTGTCTACCGGGAAACCCTGGTTCCAATCAGTGCGCGTGAATCCAATGCGCGCGGAGTTGACCAGGTTCGGCGAGAAGGTGTGCACCCAGTTCGCGCCCGTAAGCCATGTGGGATAGAGATTGACTCCCGGGAACGAGATAGCCAGCACCGCGACTGAACCGTCGTAGGCATGCGAGAGGGAGTAGAAGCCCGTGATTTTGTCGCTTGCGTGCAAGTCGTACTCGATCTTTGCGTCGCCCTGGTTGTTGCCCTTGTATTGCGGATTCGGCGCGATGTAGTTGTTTTGCCCGATTCCGTCTGAGGGCGGCACGCATTTGCCGCCGGCTGGCACCGTGGGGTTGTCGCCGCCGCAATCTGGGTAAAGAGTCGGATTGGAGAAGAGGAATTTTGCAACCGGATTGGTGATCGGCACACCTTTGTTATTGGCATATGGGGCAAAGCCGTTCAGCGGGTCGTAGAGCTGAATGGGATTTGCGCCCGAAAGCAGCACTGAGAAATCGCCGTTGCGCATCGCATCTGGAATTACGCTTGCGGTGTTCAGCCCGCCCACATGCCAGCGCGCGCCCAGGTAATCGCCAAAGAAGAACAGCTTGCTGTGCAGAATGGGCCCACCAATATTGCCTCCAAATTGGGAAAAAGAATATGGACTGGTAGGCGTAGGCGCAAGTACCCCCTGGGCATTCGGAATCCAGGTTTGCCCGTGCTGATAGGAGTTCGCATCGAACCTGTAGTCCTGCACAAAACCATATGCCGAACCGTGAAACTGATTGGTTCCGCTCTTTAACACGGCCTCTACAGCAGCCCCGTTTACGTTGCCCTGGTCGGTGGGCGAGTCTGCCGTAACTACCTTGATCTCCTCCAGCGCCTGCGGCGCCGGGCTATACGAGATCAGGTTGTTATATGTTTCGTTCATGTCGATGCCGTCAAGCGTGTAGTTGTTCGCCTGCGCCCGGTTGCCGTTGAAGTTTGGAGTGTCAGAGTTATACGTACTGCGCTCAAAACTCGTCTGGCCCGATGTACCGTACGTCGTCACCGCGCCCGGCATGTACAAGGTAATTGCCGAAAAGTCGAGACCATTTAAAGGGAAGCTCGAGATGGTATTGGCAGTGAATACCGAACTCAGAGTGATGTTTTCGGTATTCAGAATCGGAGCCGAGGCCGACACGCTGACGCTCGCCGAGGCGCTGCCCACCACCATTTTCACGTTGAAGTTTGCTGTCTGCTGCACCTCGAGTGAGAACGCCTGAATTGTCGACTTCTCGAATCCCGATGCCTCCACCGTCACCTGGTAATGCCCGATAGGCAGAAAGTCGATGCGAAACAGACCCTGGCTATTTGTGGTCGCCTGGGTGGTCACGTTGGTGTCGAGATTCACGGCCGCCACGCTTGCGCCCGGCAGAACCGCGCCGCTCTGGTCAGTCACTTCGCCGGTGATGGCGCCGGTCACGTTCTGGCCCTTCGCCGTGGTTACACACGCCAGCACTGCCAGCGCGCTTGCCAGTAAAAACCGGAATGCATTCGTCTTCATGGTGGACCTCACTTGAAATGGGTTTGCGTCTTGAACCTTTGTTGCGCCGCTCGGTAGTTTCCTGGGCGTCGGGTTTCTTGAATGGATGCCGCCGGCCGTCGACCCGGCATGTCTCACGACGGATTGAAAGCATACTTCCGCTTTGTGAAACTCAGACTAGCTCCGAAATGATCAAAATGTCAATTAAAATGACCGTTTCAATCATAATATGTGCACATATTACGCAGAATCAATCTTTTACAGGCAAATAAAAGGCCCCGCAGCCGGGGCCTTTTTGATCAATTCCAGGTAGTGTCCATCTTTTTGTGTAAACGATCATGTTGAAGTTGTTTGTTGGTTAGTTGGGTTGCTGTGGGAAGCGCGCTTCCCACAGCAACGCGAAGCGGTTGAGGGCGTCGTTCCAGCCCATGATGGTGTGCCATTTCCTGGCCAGATTCTTGAGCGCCAGATACATCACTTTCATGGCCGCTTCTTCTGAGGGAAATGCGCCCCGCGTCTTGATCGCCTTGCGCAGGCTCATGTTCAGGCTCTCGATGATGTTGGTGGTGTAGATGATCCTGCGTATCTCGGCCGGGAACTGGAAGAATGGAATCACCCCCAGCCAGTTTCTTCGCCACATCGCGGCGATAGTCGGATACCTGGCATCCCATCTGGCAGCGAACTGCTGCAGCTGCCGCTCGGCCTCCTCGGCCGTGGCCGCCCGGTAGATGGAGCGCAGATCGGCGGCCACCTGTTTGCGCTCCTTCCAGTTCACGTAGTTCAAACTGGCCCGCACCATGTGCACAATGCACAACTGCACCGTGGTCTTCGGGTACACCGTTTCGATGGCCTGCGGGAACCCCTTCAGCCCGTCCACGCAGGCGATGAAGATATCCTCCACGCCCCGGTTCTTCAGCTCCGTCAGCACCTGCAGCCAGAACTTGGCGCCCTCGTTGGCCGATGTCCACAGCCCCAGAACCTCCTTCTGACCTTCCATCGTGATGCCGATGGCCACGTACACCGCCCGGTTTTCCACCCGGCCCTCGCAGCGCATCTTCACCACCAGCGCGTCCAGGTAGACGATCGGATAAACCGGCTCCAGCAAACGCCCCTGCCAGGCCTTCACCTCTTCGATCACCGCCTCGGTCACGTTCGAGATCAGCGTCGGCGAAACTTCCACCTGGTACATCTCTTCAAGGTGTCCCTGGATCTCGCGCGTCGTCATGCCCCGGGCATAGAGGGAAAGTATCTTCTCGTCGAAGCCGGCAAAGCGCGTCGTCCCCTTGGGCACCAGTTGCGGCTCAAAGCTGCCCACGCGGTCGCGAGGCACCGCAATCTCTATCGTCCCGAAATCGCCCTTCAGGCGCTTGCTGCTGGCCCCGTTGCGGCTGTTGCCGCTGCGCCGGCCCGCCGCCGCGTGCTTCTCATAGCCAAGATGCGTGCTAAGCTCCGCCGACAAGGCCCGCTCCACAATCGCCTTCGTCAGCTGCCTCAAAAGACCGTTTTCGCCAATGATGTCTTCCGGCTTCTCGTAATCCACAAGCAGACGGTCGACCAACTCCTTGTCTAAACTCATCCGATCTCCTCTCTCCATGTTGTACAGAGTTGAAAAGATCGTTTACACAGAATTATTTACACCCTCTGCCCTTCGAAGCTCTTACTCCACTCGCTGAGTTTTTCCGCAGCCTCTTTAGCCCCTGACTTGCTTCTTCTTCGCCAGAAATAAATAGCAGTATGGATAAAGCCCTGGTGAGCTGCACAATCCCGCCTTCACGGGATTTTGCTCAATATAGTCCCGATATCTTCGCTGGCTTTCGCCATTGTCTGCCCGTGTCTCCGAAAAGCCGTGTTGCCATACTTCGCCGAGATAGCCGTGTTCCTTTTTCAGTAGAAACGAGAACCGGCCTTTAATTAATTGCATTGCCTTCTCGATCGTCATGTCACTCTGAACAGAGATGAACAAATGGATATGGTCGGGCATGATAACGAAGTCGAGCAGTTGAAACTTCCGCGCACTTACGTAAGCGCGTAAGACGTCGATGAGCAGTTCCGCATTGCGCTGGGATTGAAGGAGACGTCGCCCCGCATGGGAGTTTGTCGTAACGAAGAATGTTCGCGTTGTGCGAACAATCCCTTCTTGGCTCGCGTTACGTGCCCGCCTTGCCATCGCAGGGGCTGAAGCCCTTCTTCCTATAGTTGACCGTCTTCGGCATCGCTGAAGCGATGCCCTGATACGAGACCCGCAAAGTTGAAGTCGACCACTCAGCGCGAATACGACTCGGGGTCGATCTCCACATCGGGCGGCGGAAACAGGAGCGTGTGCGTCCTGGGGTCGTACTCCAGATTGAGCGCGCCGCTCTTGCGGCCGTTGATGAGAATCGCGGCCAATAAGGCGTTGCCGTAAACGCGCGCCGCAACAATCTTGTGCGACTTGATGGTGCCGTAGTCGTTGGCTTGGCTGTTTGGAGCCCAACCCTTCTGGAAGGTTTCGAAGGTATAGAACTTGAGCTCGTTGTGATGCTGCTGCCAGTCGGGATCGTGGAGCCAGACGCCGTAGGCTTTCTGAAGATTGTTCTGCTCGATATCGGTGAGAAAGTGGTTCATGGCGCTGCGGCCGGCGAGATGGGTGTACCAGTTCCAGGGCCAGTCAATAGGGCGGCCGGAGACAAGCCAGAAAGCGATAAAGAGCGCGAAGATGGCGCCTGCTGCGCCGTAAAGCATGGTGCGGTGGCGAAGGTCGCGTGCTTCGTCAAACTGCGGTGCGTCGAGAAGAGTCATAAAGGCAGTGGTCAGTTGTCAGTGGTCAGAGATCAGAGATCAGAGATCAGAGATCAGAGATCAGAGATCAGAGATCAATTACCAATATCATTAGACACCATCGGAGCAAGAGTGGTTCCCGGTACTGTTTTCTCTGTTCTCTTTTCTCTTGTTCCTTGCTTCTTACGCTTCGTAGCTGTAGGTGTTGCGGGTTTTGTCGACGTGGCGCTCTAACGCCAGCTCAATGAGCCTTGTGATCAGGTCTTTGTAGGTTACGCCGGTTGCTTCCCACAATTTGGGGTACATGCTGATGCTGGTGAAGCCGGGCAGCGTGTTGACCTCGTTGATGTAGATGCGGTGTTTGCCGTCGGGGTCCATGAGGAAGTCGACACGCGCCAGGCCTGACAGGTCGCAGGCCTTGAAGGCTTCGACCGCCATTTCGCGGATTTTCTTCGATTCGGCGCGGCCTATTTTGGCGGGGATGACGGGCACCGAACCTTCAGACAGGTACTTGGCCTCGTAGTCGTAGAACTCTTTGCCGGGAATGATCTCGCCTACCACGCTGGCTTTGGGATCGTCGTTGCCGAGGACGGCGACCTCGAATTCGCGGGCGCGCGCTTTCTTGCCTCCGACGCCGGATTCGACAACGATCTTGCGGTCGAATTTAGCGGCTAGCGTGAGCGCGGGGCCTAGCTCTTTGCGGTCGTGCGCTTTGCTGATTCCGACCGAAGAGCCCAGGTTCGCCGGCTTGACGAAGACTGGATATTTGAGAGCGGCCTCAATGCGCGCGACGGCTTTGCGCGGGGATTTTTCCCACTCGGCGCGCAGCAGTGTGACGTGCTTGACAATGGGCAGGCCGGCCTGGGCGAAGAGCCGCTTCATTACGTCCTTGTCCATTCCGGCGGAGGAGCCGAGGACGCCGGAGCCGACATAAGCGATGCCGGCGAGTTCGAAGAGGCCCTGAATGGTTCCGTCCTCGCCGAAGGTGCCGTGCAGGACGGGAAAGACCACGTCGAAGGCCTGGGACTGGCCGGACGAGCCTTTCTTTTGGACGAGACCTGTGGAAGAACCGGGCTCGGGCGCCATCAGGGTCGGAATGCCTTCCTGGAGCAGCTTTGCGCCGGGTGTGGTTTCCGGATCACCGGCGCGGAAATGGCGAGGGGCGGCGCTGCCTCCGGCTTCGAGCAGCCCCTTTGCATCGGCTGCAGCCAGCCAGCGGCCTTCTTTGGTGATGCCGATGGGGGTGACGTCGAATTTATTGCGATCGATTGCCTTGAGGATGGAGGCGGCGGAGAGCAGCGATACTTCGTGCTCGCCGCTGCGCCCGCCAAACAGAATGCCTACGCGGAGTTTTTTGCCCATGCTTCTATTTCACCACTTGCAGCCGCATTTTCATGTGACGGGCATCGACATAGGCAAGGGTTCACGTTAGTCTGTATGGAATTCTGAGCAGGAAAAGGAGAGATCAATGAGTCATCCGGTGGTGCATTTTGAGATTGGCTGCAAAGACAAGGAAGCAACGAGCGCGTTTTATTCAGCGGCCTTCGGGTGGAAGATCGATGCGGGGCCGATGGGCATGATTGATACGGGCTCAACAGACGGCATTCCGGGGCATGTTGCCGCGCTGGGCCACGAGCCGCACCAGTTCACGCATTTTTATGTGCAGACCGATGATGTAGCCGGGTCGCTCAAGCAGATTGAGCAGTTGGGCGGCAAGACGATTGTGCCGCCGGTCGCGATTCCCAGCGGAACGTTCGCTTGGTTTGCCGACCCCGAGGGGAACGTTGTGGGGTTGTGGAAACCTGCGTAGGGGCATCCATCCCCAGCCTAACCACAAAAACAGAAACGTGGCGAGGATGGGGCACCCCGCAATCGCCGATGACCGGGCAATGTTACCCTCGATATCAACTGCAGCCAGAGACATATAGGATACTTGCGAGCCACGCTCGAGTGATCCGCGTGGACTTCGGTAAGTCAGGGAGGGGCCCGCGTGGCATCGGAAAAACTTTCGGAGACAGCAAAGACACTGGACGTGGGGCAACAATTCTCAATGGGCCGGCTGCTGCTGGTAAGCGTTGCGGGACTTTACCTTGAGATCGTGCTGATTCGCTGGCTCGGCACGGAAGTGAAGATCTTCGCGTTCTTTCAAAACCTGTCGCTGATGGTTTGTTTTCTGGGATTCGGTGTCGGCTGCTTCAGTGCAAAGAAGCGGGGCAGCCTGTTGCCTTGCCTGGCAGCCACCACCATATTGGTCGCCGTGGTCAATTTGCCCTTCCAGGCCTGGCACACATTCCTGCAATCGCTGTCGTCGATTCTTTCATCCACGCGCGATGCGGCGCTTTGGGGAACCATCCAATTCAAGCCGGCTGACTATTACGGTCTTCTCTTCACATCGCTGCTGATCGTTACGGCTTTCCTGATGCTGGTTGCTCTCGCCATGATCCCGCTTGGGCGCTGGGTGGGGTATTACCTTGAGACTGCGCCTAAAACTGTGGCGGCATATTCGGTGAATCTGCTGGGCAGCCTGATGGGAATCTGGCTGCTCGCGATACTCGCTTATTTCTGGCTCTCGCCCTCGTACTGGTTTATCGTCGCGTTCGTTTTGATTCTCTTTTGCCGGCCGGTTCACTGGCGCGACGGTTTGATTGCCGCCGCGCTGCTGGCGGTGATCCTGCTCGCCCTGCGGTCCCCGAATGGCAAGGCGATCTACTGGTCTCCTTATCAAAAGCTATCGGTGATAGACGTCGGCGACCAGCAATACTGGGTGGACGTAAACAACGAGAGCTACATGACGATTGCTAATGTGACCCCCGAGTACATGGCAAAGAATCCGCAACTCGCAGGCATCTATCAGGACAGCTCGTATGACAGCCCGTTCCGATTTGCGGCGAGTACGAATCGCGTGCTGGTGGTTGGCTCGGGAGCCGGGAACGACGTTGCGGCGGCGCTGCGCCACGGGGCAGCGAGAGTGGACGCGGTAGAAATCGATCCCTTGATTTCAACTTTGGGGAAGCGGCTTCATCCCGAGCATCCTTACCAGTCTGAAAAGGTCCATCTGATCACTAACGACGCCAGAAACTACATGCGCCAGTGCCAGGATAAATACGATGTGATCATTTTCGGGCTGCTTGACTCACACACTGAGTTTTCCGGCTACAGCAACATGCGCGTGGACAACTATGTCTACACCGAGCAGTCGTTTCGCGATGCCAGGAAGCTGCTCAATCCCGGCGGAATTCTGGTGTTGAAGTTTGAAGTGAGGCCGCCGTGGACGTGGATCGGGCAGCGGTTTTACGCGATGCTGGGCGACATATTCTCGCATCCGCCGTTGACCTATTATTCAACTGAGATTGGCGTCCTGGCCCACGCAACCGTCTTCATTGAATCGGATTCACCGGAATTCTGGAACAAAAGTCTCGGCCAACCGGAGTCGGCGTTCCTGAGCGCTCATCCGCCCGCGTTTCTGCTTTCAACCGAGAAGGCTCCGCCGCCAACTACGGATGACTGGCCTTATGTTTACCACCAGTCGCATTCCATCCCGCGCGCGTATTTCTCCGTGTCGGCCATCATACTGGCACTCACGCTCTATTTGGTGGGCCCGTTCTTCAAGCCGAAAGAAAGCAGCACCTGGCAATTCTTTCTGCTTGGGGCGGGATTCCTGCTGATGGAGACTCAACTGATCAGCCGCCTGGCTTTGTATTTCGGCACAACGTGGCTGGTGAACTGCATCGCTTTGACTGGCGTGCTCAGCGTTCTGCTGTTGTCGAATGTTTACGTGGAGCGCAGGCGGCCTGCGAATCTTGGTCTCTACTACATTTTGTTGTGCGTCACGCTGGTGATCAATTACGCAATTCCCTGGACGAAGGTGCATGGTTCGGGAACAGTGGTGGGAGTGATCATCTGCTTTGCCTATTGCGTGCCGTTCTTCTTTGCGGGAGTGATATTTACAGAGAGTTTCCGCCGCTTCGCGGGACGCAGCGGCGCGTTCGGCGCGAATATGCTGGGCGCGGTTGCCGGGGGATTGACGCAGAACCTTTCGTTTATTTTCGGAATGAAGGCGTTGTTGCTGATCGCGGCGATTGTTTATCTGGCTGCGGGGCTGGTGTTTCGGCTGAAGCCCAAGCTTGCGGCGGGGTGAGGAAGCTGAGGGTCGGGAGACCCTCACGTTTAGGGCCTTTATCGGCACGACTGAAGTCGTGCCCTGACACTTCTTGCCCAACGGCAGAGTTTTTCCGCAGCCTCTTTAGCCCCCGAAGGATGTTTCACAATCTCATCAATTTTTCTGACCGGCCAGCCCCTCGATCACCGCTCACTACCTGTTGACGAACGTCGTCTTCTTATCGGTCGCAAAGGTAAAAGCGTCTTTGGGCAAAGTCTGATTCAGCTTGATATTGGTATAGTGCGTAGCCCACGACTGCCCGCCGCCTTCATCAAAGTATTGCTTCAAACTGATGGCCCGGCTGGGGTCCATCCACAGCATCACTTTGGCAACTTTGGCTCTTACGTCGGGGTCCTTTGATGTGAGCTCAAGTTTTTCAGTCTTCACGCCGTCCACGGTCTCTGGCCCGTCGTCCTTGATTTCCCACTTGGCCGCCAGCTCTTTGCCGCTGGCCCCAAATCCCAACATGAACCAGCTCTCATACTGGCTCAACTTGCTGAGCGTCGTCACCTGGTTCTGCATTTTTTCGTACAGCTTGATTGTCCCGTTGATGCAGCACACAACCACCTTGGGTGAAGCCTGCCCATCGTCGGTCTCAATGTGCACGCCCATCTGAAAGGTCGAGCCGTCGCGCTTGTAGTAGACCGCGCCCTTCTGCACATCGGTGTCCGGAATGGGATGGGTCTGCGTAGAGGTAAACTCCACGTCCGCCGATGTGGTGTGAAAATTCGCCGCCGCCGCATCCATCCTGCTCAATACGCTTTGCAGGTCTTGAGCAGAAACCGCGCCCGCCGCGGAGAAGCCAAAAACGCAGAGCGCGAAAAAAAACAAAGACTTCTTCAATTGCATAAGATTCCTTACGCTATTTGACGCCAAAAGTTTCGCCAAGGCTCTCAAATATTCCGCAGTGGTTCGGCTTGCCGGGTACGGGCATCAGTGTCTGCATGAGAACTCGCAAATGCGCTGACTTGCTGACTTGCTATGTCCGCCGCAGGCGGACGCTAACTTGCTGCTTTTGTCTTTAAACAAATCCCTTCCCAATCGGGAATCCAAGGTCAGGCCCTATTTATGCGCCCAAACCTTCCAGGCCATGCGTCCGTCAGCCGCGGTCACCGTCATCCAGCGCTGCACATACACGTCGTCGCCCGTCACCGGCTCTATCGCGTGTCGCAAGGCGCGCTTCACCTGGTTATCGGTTGCGCCCGCCGGCACGTTCACGTCTGTCGCGTCCACCGTAATAATCACGCCGTGGCCGCCGTCGCTGTTCACCATAATTGGATGCGAAGGACCGGGTTCCGTCGACGGCCGGTCGCCGAAATTCCAAAACCGCGGCGTCACAAAGATGAAAAGCAGAATCAGCGTCACCATCACGTCGTAGTGGAACGTGCCGCGCGAGTAGGTCCAATAGAAATAGCTCTTCACAATCGCCTTGAACCCGCGTCGCGAATTCGGCAACTGCCCCACCTGCCCCCCCGCTTGTGTTGCAGCGGTGTCAGCCTTCATCGTTTCTCCTTTTCAATCCGCTCAAGTCCGCCCA
>Ga0302282_1003752_pt1 | contig 10064 bp, 9 predicted proteins | sample III_Fen_E1_3_FD_198763 | JGI IMG/M metagenome (GOLD analysis project Ga0302282, IMG submission 198763) | Peat permafrost microbial communities from Stordalen Mire near Abisko, Sweden - III_Fen_E1_3 | ecosystem: Environmental > Terrestrial > Soil > Wetlands > Permafrost | place: Sweden: Abisko... | reverse complement strand
TTGCATCCAGCGCCGCGCGCGCCTGGCGGGCGTTCTCTTGCCCGGCGTCGGGGGTGGCTTGCGCCCGCAGGGCAAGCGGCGCGCCAAGCATCGCAATGGCCAGCAGAACCGGCAGCCTTCCGCGCATCAGTCTTCTCCTGTAATGATTTAGACGCCTGCCAGCAGCCAACGGCTCGGCCCTTGGCTCACCCTATGGCATTTTCAGCGGAGATGTTGAGGGAGTCGCGTCAAATGGCGCGTACGACCCGCGCCGGGAGAAAAATGATCGCTCTGACCAGTTCCAAAACGCCGCCCACCGCGATGCCGACGATGCGAAACGGCAGCAGAATCAGCCACACCAGCGGATACAGCACCAGCGCCGCCAGCGCCACCGGCCAGCACAGCACAAAAAGAATGCAGAACAAAAGAAACTTCGCCATGGCTTCAGTCCTCACCGCGCGCGGGCTTCCGGCAGTAGTGCTCCACTTGCAGAGAGACCGTCCTTGGCGCTTCCTTGATAGGTGCTATACGGGCAGGCCGAGACGAATCTTGAGCGCGGTCGGTGAAACCTGCAAACGCTTGGCCAGTCCATCCACAGTGCTTTCTCCCTCGTCCAGGAGCTTGCTGAGCAGTCTAAAAGGCATAAGGATATCGGCGGCCATTTGGTTTGCCTGGGTCTCCTCACGGCTGCTCAAGCCGCCACGATACATGACATCCTCGAAAAGACCACCGTCCAATCGGTTGCGATGCAAGATGTAGTGTGCCAGTTCATGGGCCACAGTAAACCGCTTTCTCACAGGAGCATCTGTTGCTTTTACCCCGATGCTGAAGCCGCTAGTTCCCCCATTGACCGGGTCTTGCCAAATCTGGCCAGACACGCCCTCAGGTAGACGATTCATCTCCCAAACGCGAATTCCAATGTCCTCCGTGATGGAAACAACATCAACAGGAGCGACCGTCTGGTATTTGGCAATGATCTCACCGGGTGTCGGTGGAAGCGGTGCCTTCGTCCTTGGTGGATTTTCCAATATTGCCGTCATCGAGATCTGCCTCCTCTCCTGGATATATCGCAACAATGGGTTCAACTCTTCTATCGGCTATTCTATCGGATACCTCTGTAACATTTGATGCACTAGAATGTCGTTTGGAATTAAGACGTTCCAAAATTGAATTTGCATCCTCAGAGCGCTGGTGAAATACCTCGTATTCCTGTTTGAATGCAGACATTTGCTGCTGCATTCGTCGGTAAAGTTCTTGCATCGCCTGTTCAGCTTGAATAAAACGAGTGGCGTCGGGATATTTTGCGATTGTCTGTTTCACCGCTTCATGAGCCTTCTGTTCAGCAGCCTTTCTTAATGCTTTGATGCCCCAGATACCTACAAGAGCAATTGCAATCCCAGCAATAGCCACAACCAAGGTGACCATCGCCAAAAGCACTGCCAAGGATGACAGTATTATCGTCACCCAAGTTTCGTAGCTCATTTGTGCCACCGCAGTATGCGCCTTTTGAATTGTGTCAGAAATCATGGACTAGATGAATGCGGCCAGTATACTGCAAGGCAGCCAATTTGGTAACATCTATTTTTTCATTGGTTTGAGAATGACATTCAGATTTGTATTTGCTGTGGATATCGAAACCGCACAACCTCTTCCACTTCATCGCCTATTCGGACGGGAATCGCGACGCAAAGAAAATGGAAAAGGTTAGGCCACGGGATTTCCTCGTCCAAGCGCCAGCGAGGGATCGCCGGAAAGGGACTGGTCGGCGAATTCGCCGGATAGAAAGCGCGGCCAGGCGGCGGCAGCGATCATGGCGGCGTTGTCGGTGGAGAGAGACAGCGTCGGGAAGGCGATGTGCAGGCCGCGGCGTGCGGCCTCGCTGCTGAAGCGCGCGCGCAGTTCGCGGTTGGCGGCCACTCCGCCGGTGATCAGAATCCTCCGCGCGCCCAGCGTTTCCTGCGCGGAGAAGGTCTTCTTCATCAGGTCTCCCACCACCGCGTGCTGAAAGCTGGCGATGAGGTCGAGAATCTGCTGCGGGCAGAGAGCGAGCGCTTCCTCTTTGGTTTGCGGGGGACGCATGAGGGCTGGCTGGGGGGCTGTGGTTTCCCCGGTCTCAGACGCGAGACCGGGGGCACCCGGAGTTTGTGCGGGGGGGGCAGAATCGCTTGTTTTTGGCGCGAAAAACCGGGCCGCTCGCGCCTGCGCTTCTTCGCGAAGACCGTTCAGCTCCACGTAGCGCAGTACGGCGGTCTTGATCCCTGAAAAGGAAAAGAGAAAGCGCGGGTCGAGGCCGGCGATGGGCGCGGTGCGGGCGTCTTTGGTGCGCGGCGGCTTGCCGTCCAGGTGCGCCTTCCGCTTGATCTGCGCAAAGGCAAACGGCACGGCCTTGGGGTTGCCGAAGCGTGCCAGCGCGTCGATCCAGGGGCCTCCGGGATAAGGGAAGCCAAGCAGCTTCGCCACCTTGTCGTAGGCTTCGCCGGCGGCGTCATCGACTGTGCGGCCAATCAACAGGTACGTCCAGGCGCCATGGGTAGGCCGGGCGAGATAGAGGTTGGTGTGCCCGCCGGAAACAACCAGCGCCAGAGCCGGCTCGTCGGCCAGGGCGCGTTGCCCTTCCGGCAGGGACTCGCGCTCGTGCAGCAGGACGGCGTGGATGTGTCCTTCAAGATGGTTGATGGCGATGAGCGGCAAACCTTGCGCGAAGGCGAGGGCCTTGGCGTAGGTGATGCCGACCAGCAGCGCTCCGGCCAGTCCCGGCCCGGAGGTGACGGCGATAGCGTCCAGGTCGGCCAGTGTGATGCCCGCCTGCGCCAGGGCTTCGCGCACCACTGGAACGATGGCGCGCAGATGCTCGCGGCTGGCCAGCTCCGGAACCACGCCGCCGTAGTGGGCATGAATAGCGATCTGCGAAGCGATGGCCGAGGAAAGCGTGCGCGCCCCGCGCTCGACCACGGCCGCAGCCGTTTCGTCGCAGGAGGATTCAATGCCGAGGATGAGGCCGCGCGAGCTCACTTATTCAGTTTAGCGGTTGAGTCAAGGTTTCCCAGCGGGTGGCCGCGCGCGTGACAATGGAATTGCCATGTTGCCCACGTCGCGCCAATTCGATGCGGCTTTGCGGATTGTGGCCCAGTTGCGCGCGGCCGGGCATGAGGCATATCTTGCGGGCGGGTGCGTGCGCGACCTGCTGCTGGGCCGCGAGCCCAAGGACTACGACGTGGCGACCTCGGCCACGCCGGATGTGGTGCTGAAGATGTTTCCGCGCACCTTTGCCGTGGGAGCGCGCTTTGGCGTTGTGCTGGTGGCCACCTGCGGTGGGGTTGGCGGCGTCTTCGACGCGGAATCAGGCAGCTCGGAAAACTCTCTCTGCGATGTCGTTGAGGCAAAGTTGGCCCCACCGCAGGTGGTGACGGAGGTAGCAACCTTCCGCTCCGATGGCGCGTATACGGATGGCCGCCATCCGGATGGCGTGCGATACACAACCAGCGCCGAGGAAGATGTGCGCCGCCGTGATTTCACCATCAACGGGATGCTGCTGGATCCATTGAAGGGTACGGGCTTTAGCCCGTACATCAATAGTGCAAATACAACGCGGGCTTTAGCCCCTGAGGAATGCTTTTCGGGCAGCTCAATCCAGCTTTTGCGCGCGTCGGTGATCGACCACGTTGGCGGGCTGGCGGACCTGGAAGCCGGCGTCGTGCGGGCCATCGGACGGCCGGAGTTGCGCTTTGAGGAAGACCACCTGCGGATGCTGCGCGGGGTGCGCTTTGCGGCGCGTTTCGGCTTTGAGCTGGAGGCCGGAACAAAACTCGCCATTCGCTCGCTGGCCTCGAAGATCGCAGCGGTCAGCCGCGAGCGCGCGCGCGACGAGCTGACCAAAATGCTCACCGAGGGCCATGCGCGCCGCGCCTTCGAGCTGCTGGACGCGACCGGCCTGCTCGCCGAGGTGCTTCCTGAAATCGCGCGCATGAAGGGCGTGGAACAGCCGCCGCAGTTCCACCCCGAAGGCGATGTGTGGCGGCATACGCTGCTCGTGCTGGGCCAGCTGCAGGAGGGCTGTCCTCTGACTCTGGCCTGGGGCGCGCTGCTGCACGATGTCGGCAAGCCGCCGACCTTCCGGCGGGCCGAGCGCATCCGCTTCGACGGGCACGTGGAGGTGGGCGTGGCCATGGCGGCGGAGATCTGCCGGCGCTTCCGTTTTTCCAACGACGAAATGCGGCAGACGCTGGCGCTCGTTGAGAACCACATGCGCTTCATGGATGCGCGGCGGATGAAGGCTTCGACGCTGAAGCGTTTTTTCCGGCTGGAGAACTTCCCCGAGCATCTGGCGCTGCACCGCATGGATTGCCTGGCCAGCCATGGCAATCTGGACAACTGGGAGTTTGTGCGCGAGCGGTATGAAGCGATCCCGGAGGAGGCTGTCCGGCCCCGCCCGCTCATCACCGGCCGCGAGCTGATCGCTGCCGGGTATAAGCCGGGTCGGCGCTTTCAGGAAATGCTGCGCGCGGTCGAAGACGCGCAACTGGAAGGGACAATCACGACGCCGGCCGAGGCGTTAACCCTGATTCTGGGACGCTTTTCTCTTGCGTGATTTGGCTCACTGCCAAGTGTAAGGGCAAATGAGATAAAAAGATGTGCGCAGTTCGTCCCCTTGAGGCGGATTCATGTGCATAGATTCCCCACCCCGGAAAGCGAGAACATCATGACTACTGAAGCAGTCAATGGCCCTTTTGTCGATTTTCAGGCCTCCTGGTCCGAGCTTGAGCTGCCTGCTCATGCGCGCGAGGTGCTCAGCGCGGCGCCGCTGGTGCAGACGCCGGATACTCGCGAGCAGCTTATGGATTGGGCGCTGGGAAGGTCCACGGGAGAAACCGACTGGGAGTTGGGCAACCGCGACGACCACGGGGAGTATGAGGCGGTCTTTCAGACGCCTGCCGGGGTGCGCATCACGGAGGCGGTAGTGACCAAGGCGTGCAATGGCCTGGCCGTCAACTTCCCCGATCCGGCCATGCGCCGGCGCGATCCGGACGCGATGGTCATCGGCGACTCTTTGCCGACCGATAAGCCCACCTACGAGCAGCGCTTCGGCGAGCCCTTCGACAAGACCCGCCAGGAGACGCTGGACTGGCTCAAGACGCAGGAGTTGGTCGCCATGCCCTTCTATGCCGGCACCGACGCGCTCGGCTACGGCTCGCTGTTGATTTTGCCGCGACAGGCGGCGTTCTTTGCCGCCTGCCTGGGCGACTTGCAGGGCATGATTCAAAGTCACCGGCGGCGTGCTCTTTGTAGCTCCGCCCTTCCGGCACACGCACTTTGGCGGCAAGCAGATCGTGGTGCACGACCGGCAAGCCACGCACCAGGAGATCTTTGCCTACAACCTCTATCCGGGGCCAAGCGCCAAAAAAGGCGTGTATTCCATTCTGCTGGACAAGGGCGAGCACGAGGGCTGGATCACCAACCACTGCTCCGCGGTAGCCGTGGTCACGCCCTATGAAAACCAGTTGATTCTGATGCACGAGGGCGCTTCGGGCGGCGGCAAGAGCGAAATGACCGAGCACATCCACCGCATGCGGGATGGGCGCGTGCTGCTGGGCTGCAACGTGGTCACCAAAGAAGAGCGGACGCTCAACCTGCCCGAAGCCTGCCATCTGCAGCCGGTTGCCGACGACATGGCCTGCGCCCACCCCAGCATCCAGGGCAACAACAAGCGGCTGATCGTGGCCGACGCCGAGAACGGCTGGTTCGTTCGCGTGGACCACATCCGCCGCTACGGCACTGCGCCGAATCTGGAGCGGCTGTGCATCGATCCACCCGAGCCGCTTATCTTTCTCAACCACTACGTTGTTCCCGGCGGCACATGCCTCTCCTGGGAACATATCGAAGACGCGCCCGGCAAGCCCTGTCCCAATCCGCGAGTGATCTTGCCTCGAAGGATGATTGAAGGGATTCTTGAGGGGCCGCAGCGCGTGGATGTGCGCAGCTTTGGCGTCCGCTGCCCGCCGACCCATAAGGACAGCCAACTCTATGGCATTCTGGCCATGCTCCACGTGCTCAGCCCGGCGCTGGCCTGGCTTTGGCGGCTGGTGGCCCCGCGCGGTCATGCCAACCCCAGCATTCAAACGCAGAAGAAGTCCGAAAAAATGGAGTCAGAGGGCGTGGGGTCCTACTGGGCCTTTGCCACCGGCCGCCGCGTCGACCAGGCCAACCTGCTGCTGCGCCAGATTCTGGATACGCCCGATACCCGCTACGTCCTCATTCCCAACCAGCACATCGGAGCCTGGAAGGTGGGCTTCATGGCTGAGTGGATGGCCCGCGAGTATCTGGCCCGCCGCGGCAGCGCCAAGTTTGCCCGCGAGCAGGTCAGCGAGGCCATCTGCCCGCTGCTCGGCTACATTCCCAATCAGTTGCGCGTCGAGGGCTCGATGATTCCCCGCGTCTTCCTCCAGGTCGAGGAGCAGTTGCAGGGCGGCATGGAGGTTTATCAGGAGGGAGCGCGTCAGTGGCGCGAGTTCTTCGCTGATGAACTGAAGCAGTTCCTGGTTCCCGATCTCGACCCGCTGGGCAAGAAGATTATCGAAGCCTGCCTCGACGGCGCGCATCAGGAAGACTACCGGCACCTGATTCCCCATCCCATGTTCCGCGAGGATGGCATGTAAGGGCAGTGGTCAGTGATCAGTAGTCAGTAATTGCAGGTCGGCGTCTTTGGCGCCGGCCTTTGTTCTTTAGTCCGCTGACGTTATCTGGACAGTGGCACTTTCGTCTTTACCCCCGCCTTTTTAGCTCCAACTCGACCACCCGCAGCATCTCCGCCTCGGGGGCCGGCTTCCCAGTCCATATCTCGAACTGGCGCGCGCCCTGCTGAACGAACATTTCCATCCCCGTCACGACCGGAATGCCGCGCTCCGCGGCCAGCTTGAGCAGCGGCGTTTCCAGCGGGTTATAGACCATGTCGAAGACCAGCCCGGCGTTCAGCTCATCCGCTTTGATGGGCAGCGCCTGCTTGTTGCCCGCCATCCCGCAGGGGGTGGAGTTGATGAGCACGTCGAAGCTGTTCTTGGCGAACTGCTCGTGCTTGAGCGCCTTGGCTTTGGACTCCTTGGCCAGTTTCACGGCGTGCTCGTGGGTGCGGTTGACGATGAAGACCTCCGCGCCCTGGTCCACAAGGCCAAAAACGGCGGCCCGCGCAGCGCCTCCCGCGCCCAGAACGGCAATGCGCGCGCCCTTCAGCGTGAGCCGCTTTTCCAGCGGGCGGACGATCCCGGCCACGTCGGTATTGAAGCCGACGATTTTGCCGTCCGCCAGAATCATCAGGGTGTTGCAGGCGCCAATGCGCTCAGTGAGCGGGTCCATACTGGCCAGGTGAGGCAGAACTTCCTGCTTGAGGGGCATGGTCACGGCAACGCCGGCCAGGGGCAGCTCGCGCACCAGGGTAAGCAGGTCGTCGATGGAGCGTGTCTTCAGCGGCAGCAGCGCCGCATTCACGTTCTCGCGGCGGAAGGCGGCGTTCTGCATCAGCGGCGAAAGCGAGTGGGCAATGGGATTGCCGGCCACGCCGAAGATCCGCGTCGCCCGGTCAAGCTGCTCGATGCGGTAGAGGTCGCGCAGCGTCCGGGCCGTCACCTGGCCGGGTGCGGTCTCGACGCCGTTGGAGAAGGAGGCAAAGGTGAACTCAGCGCCCGCTCTCAGACCGAGCACGCGGCTCACCAGCCCCTCCTCGCCCATGGCGATGCCGATGAAATGGCAGGAAAGCGACCGCTCCTCGATCAGCTTGAGGACGGCCAGGTTGTCGGCCAGCGATTGGGCCGTTGAAACCACTTTGACGAAATCCGGCCGGAAGGCCTCAATGCGTTGCGCGGCCTGCGCCAAATTCTTTGTGCGGGTGAAGTCGTGAAAGCTGACCAGCAGCGCCGCGCCCGCGGACCGGAGTTCCTCGCGGAAGGCGGCCAACTGCGCCGGCTTGGCTTCCTCGGCCGACTCGACCTCCAGATCGACGACCTGGCAGCCGGCCTGGGCAGCCTTCAGCAGCAGATCCAGCTCCGCCTTCAAAGACCCGGTGAAGCTCCCGCCGAACTGCTCGCGCCGGCAGGTTGCGATACCCGTCAAGTCGCGATGGCTGGCAAGAAAATCCTTCACTTTGGGCAGAGCGGCAGCGGGTTTGGCCAGCGAATCCAGCCGGAATTCGAGAAACTTGGAATCGGCCAGCGCGGCCTGCGCCCGCTCGATCAACTCCGCGGGCGTTGCGGCCTGAATGGCCACGCACAGCTTGCCCACACGCGGCCGTGGAACGAACGGCGGGGGCGGGGTATACGACGAACTGGAGCCGGAAAAAGGCATGTGCCAATGCCGCATCTTAAAGCGGCCTTTGCCAGTATGCAACAGCGAAACGCAGTGGCGGTCATTTTTATGGATTGGACTGCCCGGATGCCTCAGATCCTGAAAGCCACTCAAATCTCTTCCCGGCGGGGTGCATCCGGCTTATCCAGGAAGAGGCGAGCGGAAAAGGCGCGCGGCGCGCATCGGGTACAAAGCCTGGTTTTCCGCCGCTTATTGCGGCAGTTCTTCCTTCGGCGGCAGAATGCCCATCTCACGGTAAATGAACCGGATCTCGTGCCGCACCGCCGGCATCCGGGTGGTGAACCATGCCGCGGCCAGCAAAACGATGCACCCGTTGACCGCAACCGTCCAGGGCGCTCCTATTGCGTGCGCCATCGTCCCGGCCAGCAGGCTGCCGAAGGGCGCCATGCCCATGAAGGCCATCGTATAGTAGCTCATCACGCGCCCGCGCTTGTCTTCGCTGACGATGGTCTGAATGACGGTATTACTGGCCGCCATGCCTTGCAACATGCCCATGCCAGCCACCAGCACCATGACCATCGAGAGCCAGAACCAGTGCGAGAGCCCGAAGCCGATCAGCCCCAGGCCAAAAACAGCTCCGGCAATGGGGATCATCTTCACCAGACCCCGCACATTCTTGCGCGCCACCAGAGACAGGGCCGACAACAGCGCCCCCAGCCCCATCGAGGCCATCAGGAATCCCAGCGTATGCGGCCCGCCGTGCAGCACCGTCTTCGCGAAGATCGGCATCAGCACCACGAAGGGCATGCCCATCAGGCTGACCACGGCGAAAAACAGCAGAATCGTGCGGATGGGCAGGAAACCCGAAACGTAGGTCCAGCCGGCCTTCAATTCGGTGAGCGTCGAGGTGGTCTTGCGCTCGACCACGGGCGCATGAAGGCGCATCGCCAGCAGAGACCAGATCACCGCGCTGTAACTGATGCCGTCAATCAGGAAGCACCAGCCCTCGCTGCTGACGGCGATCAGCATTCCGGCCAGCGCCGGACCCACGAGGCGCGCCATATTCACCATTGAAGAGTTGATGGCGATGGCGTTCTGCAGGTCGCGCTTGTCGTCCACCATCTTGACCATGAAGGCCTGGCGGCCCGGCATGTCGAAGGCGTTGATACAGCCCTGCATCACGCTCAACGCCAGCAGCCAGGGAATCGTAATCCGGCCGGAAAGCGTCATGGCGGCCAGCACCAGCGACTGGACCATGGATAAACCCTGGGTCCAGAGCAGCACTTGCCGCCGGTCGAGCCGGTCTACCCAAACGCCGGCAAACAGAGCCAGCAGGCATGTGGGAATCTGGCCGGCAAAGCTGATCGTGCCCAGCAGGAGAGCCGAGCCCGTCAGCCGGTAAACCAGCCAGCCAGTGGCGACGCGCGTCATCCACGTGCCGATCAGCGAGATGCTCTGCCCGCCGAAGAAGAGCCGGAAGTTGCGGTGGCGCAGCGCGCGCCAGGCATGAGAGACGCCAGACGGCTCGCCCATCTCCGCCTCGCCGCCTGCCGCGACCATTTCCACGTTCTCTGCTGGGTCCGAACCGCTCAAGATTGCGCCCTCATTTGCAGTTTATCGTGCAGGGCTTTTCCAGGGCGCAGCTTGCTCCGAGTGAGAGAACTGCTTATATTCCGAATGTGGTTCCACGCCACAAATTGTCAACCACCACGTTCATAGAGACGGAAGTTCACCTCGACGGTAATTCTGACAGGGACTGGCTCGCCATTTTTCATGGCCGGCTTGAAGCGATA
>Ga0302282_1003748_pt1 | contig 10070 bp, 8 predicted proteins | sample III_Fen_E1_3_FD_198763 | JGI IMG/M metagenome (GOLD analysis project Ga0302282, IMG submission 198763) | Peat permafrost microbial communities from Stordalen Mire near Abisko, Sweden - III_Fen_E1_3 | ecosystem: Environmental > Terrestrial > Soil > Wetlands > Permafrost | place: Sweden: Abisko... | reverse complement strand
GCAGAAATTAGGAACGCAATATGGCTGGCGGCTCAGGCAAACTGTCGATGTAGCTCATAAATCTGAACCTGAATATCGTGCCGAAAGGCGAGGGGTTTTATGGCGGCGTTACTCTCGATGCAAAACAAATGGCCGTTGAGGCAGGTCAACTCTGATTCCACGGTGAGGCCGGCGCAAATGGTCCGCGTGCGGGCGAGGCGAAATTCGCTCGTATCTTCGAAGCCTGGCACGCTCTCCCAACATACGCGGCCCTGCTTGATCACGTATAAATCGATCTCCGTCCAGCCAACGATCCGCTGGATTTTGGTGACGGCGTCCAATTGCGCTTGCAGGACGGGTCGGTGTCGTGCGGCCAAGGACTGCGACAGGCTGGAAAGCAGGTGCGCCTCCCAGGGGGGACCATTTGCAAAACATTGCGCGGATGGTGGTAAGCATGGGATGTGTCAAGCCGGTGGCCTAACAGGGTTGCGACAGCAAAGAGGGTTTAATCGTTTTGGACATGGGGCGATGGTGTTTCAGAGCTTTCGGGTTGTCAATCATGGGTAATAGCTGTTGACCCATGAATAATTATCCGCCTGACTGCGGATTTTTTAATCAAGGCTGAGCGGCAGTTCAGCCCCACCTTTTTACGATTATGGTGGAGTGGTTTTTTAAAGATTGTCAAAAAAGGGAAAGTGATGTTGACGTTTGGCCCGGGGTTTGTTCACTTATCCGTATCTATGAGACAATTCCACTCAACAGTTGTGTCTTTTGTTTTAATGGCGCTGGCGGTGTCGGTCTTTCTGGGGGCGGGGGCGACCCAGGTGCAGGCGTTCAGCCGGCTGGGGGCGGCGGCCACGACGGAGGAGCGGCTGGCGCGGTTGGAAAAGATGGCGGATGACGCCCAGACGGCGGGCGGCGGCATCAATACGGGGGATAATGCGTGGTTGCTGGTGAGTTCGGCGCTGGTGCTGATGATGACGGCGCCGGGGCTGATCTTGTTTTATGGCGGGCTGGTGCGGGGCAAGAATGTGCTGGGGACGATGATGCATAGTCTGGTGCTGATGGGGCTGGTCTCGATGTTGTGGATGATTTTTGGGTACAGCATGGCGTTCGCGCCGGGGAACGCGTTTGTGGGGAATCCGCTGACGTATTTCATGTTGCGGGGGGTCACGGGGGCGCCGAACCCGGATTACGCGGGGACGGTGCCGCAGCAGTCATTCATGTTGTTTCAGATGATGTTCGCGATCATCACGCCGGCGTTGATCAGCGGGGCGGTGGCGGAGCGGATCAAGTTCAAGGGGTATGTGCTGTTCGTGCTGTTGTGGATCACGGTGGTGTATTTTCCGTTGTGCCACATGGTGTGGGGGAAGAGTGGTTATTTCAACTGGGCGCTGGGCGGGCGGATTCCGGTGCTGGATTTCGCGGGGGGGACGGTGGTGCATATCAGTTCGGGGGTGTCGGCGCTGGTCTGCGCGATTTTGCTGGGGCGGCGGGCGGGGTATCCACATGAGCCGATGATGCCGCATAATGTGGTGTTGTCGCTGATCGGCACGGGGCTGCTGTGGGTGGGGTGGTTCGGGTTCAATGCGGGGAGCGCGTTGACGGCGGGGTCGCTGGCGACGAGCGCGTTTGCGGCGACGCATTTTTCGGCGGCGGCGGCGGCGCTGAGCTGGGCGCTGGTGGAGTGGCTGCACAAGGGGCGGCCGAGCGTGCTGGGGGCGGCCTCGGGGATGGTGGCGGGGCTGGCGACGATCACGCCGGCGTCGGGTTTTGTCACGATTCCGGCGGCGTTTCTGATCGGGCTGGCGGCGGGCGGGCTGTGTTATCTGGCGGTGACGAGGTTGAAGCAGCGGTTCGGCTATGACGATTCGTTGGATGTGTTTGGGGTGCACGGGGTCGGCAGCATCATCGGGATGCTGATGCTGGGCTGGCTGGCGAGCGCGTCGGTGAACCCGGCGATCGCGACGACGTTCCAGGTGAACGGGGTGGTGCAGTCGCTGGCGGGCGGGGCGACGCAGTTCGGCAACCAGGCGGTGGCGGTGGTGTTCACGGCGTTGTATGCGGGCGTGACGAGCGTGGTGCTGTTCAAAATCGTGGATGCCTTGGTGGGGCTCCGGGTGGACAGTGAAGCTGAGAGCATCGGCCTGGATTTGACCCAGCATGGTGAACGGGCGTATAGTGAATAAACCTCAACCAAAACCAAACTATGAAAAAAATTGAAGCGATCATCAAACCGTTCCGGCTGGAAGCGGTGAAGGAAGCCCTCAACGACCTGGGCATCCAGGGCATGACTGTGGCGGAAGTGAAGGGATTCGGGCGGCAGAAGGGCCACACGGAGATCTATCGCGGGAGTGAGTATACGGTGGATTTTCTGCCAAAGATGAAGCTGGAAACGGTGTTGCCGGATGCCCTGGTGGATGCGGCCGTCACGGCGATCATCAAGGCGTCCAAGACGGGGAAGATCGGCGACGGGAAGATTTTTGTGTCGACCATCGAGGATGCGTATCGCATCCGGACGGGCGAACGGGGGGATGGGGCGGTGTGAGGGTCCAGGGCCAAGAGCCCTGGCGAAGAGGGAAGAGTGGAGAGGGAAGAGCGGAGGAGTGGCAGCCCGGCAAAGGGTTGTCTTTTATTTTATTTTTGAATAAGGTGGCGTGCATTCAGAAATTAGCGCTATTTACATGATCCAGTTTTTCCTGGCCCGCGGGCATGATTATACGTTGAAAGAGGTGCGGAAAGCGCCGGGGGTGCCGGGCATCCGGCTGATGAATTATGACGCGCTCTTTCGCGCCACCGGGGTCAAACGGGCCACGCAGGTTTTTGCGGATCTGGACCGTTTGAGTTATTGGGACCTGGAACTGGCGGCGGATCTGTATCTGCAAATGAAGCAGGCGGGCCTGGCGGTTTTAAACAATCCGGCGAGGTTCAAGAACCGGTACGCGTTGCTCCGGGCCCTGCATGCGGCGGGTTTGAACGATTTCAATGCGTATCGCGTCCACGAAATCAACGACATCCAACGGTTTCCGGTTTTTCTCAGAAAGATCCAGGGGCATCGTGCGCCGGTGAGTGATTTGCTGGGCACGCGCGAGGAAACGGTCCGGGCCATTGAGGCGGCGATCACGGCGGGCATCCCGGAGGAAAATCTCGTGGTCATCGAGTGGGTCGCAGAAACGGTGCCACCGGGGATTTATCGCAAGCTCGCGGCGTTTTGCATTGGCGACACGATCGTGCCGCGGCCGGCGTTGTATGACACGGTGTGGTTGGTGAAGTTTGGCCGGACGCCGGATTTGACGGAGGACTTTCACCGGCGGGAGCATGCGGAGCTGGTGCAGAATCCCTTCGCCGAACAGCTCCGGAAGGTTTTTGCGGTGGCGGAGATCGAATATGGCCGGGCGGACTTTGGCTTTTATCGGGGCCGGCTCCAGGTGTTTGAGATCAATACGAATCCGAGCATTGATGAGTGTGAGCCGGAGGTTCCGGCGGTGCGGGCGGCGAGCCTGAAGCTGGCGTGGGAGAATTATCTGAAGGCTTTGCAGGGGATCGACAGTGCGCCGGGGCGGTCGGTCGGGCTGACAGGGGGTCGGTTGCAGCGGCATCGCGTGTGGCGGAACCTGCTGGTGCGCAGCCGGAAGGTGCATTGAGCATGAAATTATCCCTGATCATCAGCACGTATAATCAAGCCGCCGAGTTGCGCAAGGTGTTTCAGGGGTTGGCCCTGCAGCGGAGCTGGCCGGATGAGATATTAATCGCGGACGATGGCTCGACGGAGGCCACGCGTGTGCTGATCGAGGCGTGGCGGGCGGAGGCGGGGGTGCCGGTGGTGCATCGGTGGCAGCCGGACAACGGGTTTCTCAAGACGACGATCCTGAACAAGACGGTGGCGGCGGCGACGGGCGATTATCTGGTGTTCATGGACGGGGATTGTGTGCCGCACCGGCAGTTCATCGCGGATCATCGGGCACTGGCCGAGCGGGGGCACTGGGTGCAGGGGCGGCGTTGTTTTGTGCGCGAGCCGTTCGTGCCGGATTTTGATCCGGGCACAACGCCGCTCTGGCAATGGGCGTTGCGCGGCCGGGTGGCGCGGCCGCACAAGAGTTTCCGGCTGCCGTTTCCGGTGAGCTTCCGAAATCACGGGCAGCGGGGGATTCTCGGGTGCAACATGGCGTGCTGGCGGGACGATGTGGTGGCGGTCAACGGGTTTGACGAATCGTATCATGGCCGGGGCATCGGGGCGGATTCGGACCTGGGCACGCGGCTGTACAATCTTGGCCGGCGGCGGATTTTCGTGTATGGCCGGGCGTTGGTGTATCATCTGGACCATCCGATCATGCCGCGGCCGCACCTCGCCGAAAATAAGACGCAGTTACAGGAAGTGATCCGGTTGGGGAAAATTCGGTGTGAGCGGGGTTTGGATCAGTATTTGGCGGGGCAGGGGGGTGATGGGGATGTGGAAGGATAAACGTGGTACTGCACTGTGTGGCCGGCATTATCGCCCAAAATCATCCAGATGGGTGTGGTTGGTGGAGAGGTCGGAATGTTCGCCGCGACCGATGCCGGCCAGATCTGCCACCCGTTCAGCCAGAGAACCGTCAGCGGGGGGCGGGGTGTCCGGGGCATCCGTGGTTAAAATGGTGAGCAAGGCATGGGCGCTGGCGGGCAAAGATTCCCGCCGGCGGTATGCACCCGGCCGTTGGCAAGTTCCACTGCCAGCGTCTTGTAACTCATGTAAACAGTCTAACACGTTCAGCCGGGCGTGCAAGTCTGACGGTTCGCCGGCAGGGTATGGCATCGGGCACTATCTGGAAGTGGGGTTGGCGGGTGCGAAAACGGTTGAAATTGGGGTGGGGGTGGCGGATGGTGTAGGACATGAAATCTCTGATTGTGCTGACGGCTGTGTTGCTCATGTTGCTGACGGGCGGGAATGCCCGGGCGGGCACGGTGGCGGGCAATGCCATCAATGCGCTGGGGATTGATCTGCTGCATCAGACGGCTCCGGCGGGTCGGAATGCGTTGTTGTCACCTTATTCGATTGAGATGGCGATGGCGATGACGTGCGCGGGGGCGGCGGGGGAGACGCGGGCGGAGATGGTCCGGGTGCTGCATCTGCCCGTAGAGGAGGCGCAGACGGATCGGGCGTTTGCGGGGTTGCAGACGGAACTGGCGGGGATCATGGAGCGGCAGGCGGCCCGGGCGCTGGAGCAGAAACAGTACGGGATCACGAATGATCCGCTGACGTTGACGACGGCGAAACGGTTGTTTGGGGAGGCGGGATATAATTTTAGGCCGGCCTATCTGGCGTTGTTGAAGGATCAGTATCGGGCGCCGTTTGAACCGATGGATTTTTTGCACAATGCGGGCGGGGCGGCGACACATATCAACACGTGGGTGGCGAACCAGACGCATGACCGCATCCAGAATTTGATTCCGGCAGGAGCGTTGACGAAGGACACGCGGCTGGTGCTGGTGAACGCGATTTATTTGAAGGCGCCGTGGGAAACCAAGTTTGAAGAGCGGGACACAGTGTCCCGGCCATTTCATCTGGCGGCGGCCGGGACGGCGGCGGTGCCGACGATGTACCAGAAAAATTCTCTGGGCTATGCCCGGCGGGCGGGTTACCGCGTGGTGGTGCTGCCGTATGCGGGGTCGGAGCTACAACTGGTGATTTTGTTGCCGGACGCCGATGACGGTCTGGCGGCACTGGCGGCGCGGTTGATGCCGGACATGCTGGCGGAGTGCGCGTCGTTGCCGGAGCAGGAGGTGGATATGTATCTGCCGAAGTTCAAACTGGAGCCACCGCTGCTGTCGCTGGGGAAGGCGATGCAGGCACTGGGGATGCACAGCGCGTTTGATCAGCCGCCAGGGAGCGCGAATTTTGACGGGATGGCCCCGCGACGCGGCGGGGACGGACTTTATATCTCGGACATCTATCATAAGACGTTTTTGAAGCTGGATGAGTCGGGCACGGAGGCGGCGGCGGCCACGGCGGTACATATGATGACCATGGCGTTGCAGATGCACCCGGTGCCACCGGAGGAGGTGCGGGTGGATCATCCTTTTTTGCTGGCGCTCCAGCATGTGAACAGCGGGGCGTGCTTATTTTTGGGGGAAGTGACGGATCCGCGGTGAGAGTTATCGCGTGGGCAAGCCGGGGCGGGGTAACTTTCGTGGCGGCAATTTGTTAAAAAAAATAAAAAAGGGCTGGCGGAATGGCGGTTAAATGACAAAATCCGGCTCGTAGAAATACTTAATTTTGAATCCATTGAACATGAAGTCAGCGCCGCTGCCGCCGGATGAAGCCGCCCGTTTGGAGGCGTTGTGCCGCTATGGGGTGCTGGACACGCCGCCGGAGCTGGAGTTTGACGATTTGACGGAGCTGGCCGCACAGATTTGCGGCACGCCGATCGCGTTGATCGCGCTGGTGGATGCGGGGCGGCAGTGGTTCAAGAGCAAGGTGGGGCTGGCGTTGACGGAGACGCCGCGGGACCTGTCGTTTTGCGCGCATACGATCTTGCACAAGGATTTGCTGGAGGTGCCGAATGCGCTGGCGGACGAACGGTTCAGCACGAATGCGCTGGTGACGGGGCCGCCGGGCATCCGATTCTATGCGGGGGCACCGCTGATCACGCCGGATGGTTACCACCTGGGTTCGTTGTGCGTGATCGACCGGATCCCCCGGCAACTGACACCGGCGCAACGGGAGGCGCTGACACGGCTGGCGCGGCAGGTGATCGCACAGTTTGAATTGCACCGGTCACTGCGGCAGTTGGAAAGCCAGACGGCCTTTCAGAAGGGAATTTTGGAGGGGGCGAAATATGCCATTATTTCCACGGATCCGGCCGGGTTGATCCTGACCTTCAATGCTGGGGCGGAGCAGATGCTGGGTTACAAGGCGGCGGAGGTGGTGGGCAAATTGTCGCCGACAATCATCCATGACCTGGAGGAAGTGACGGCGCGGGCGGCGGAGTTGTCGCGCGAGCTGGGCCGGGAGATCAAACCGGGCTTTGAAACGTTTGTGATCCGGACCGCCCAGGGGCAGCATGAGGAGCGGGAGTGGACGTATATCCGGAAGGACGGGTCGCGGCTGCCGGTGAATCTTTCGGTGACGGAATTGCGGGCGGAAGACGGGAGCCTGACCGGCTATCTGGGGATCGCCTCGGACATCACGGAGCGCAAGCGTTCGGCGGCGGAACTGGTGCGGGCGAAGGAGGCGGCGGAGGCGGCGAGCAAGGCGAAGAGCGATTTTCTGGCAGTGATGAGCCATGAGATCCGCACGCCGATGAACGCGGTCATCGGGATGACGGGGCTGTTGCTGGACACGCGGCTGGAGCCGCGGCAGCGGGAATTTGTGCAGGCGGTGAACACCAGCGGCGAGGCGTTGCTGGAGATCATCAACGACATCTTGGATTTCTCGAAAATTGAATCGGCGCAGCTCAAGCTGGAGCCGGAGGATTTTGATCTGCGGCTGCTGACGGACGGGATTTTTGAGCTGCTGGCGCCGCGGGCGGAGGGGAAGAGCCTGGAATTTGCGGCGATCATCTCGCCGGACGTGCCGTTCATTGTGGCCGGGGACGACGGGCGGCTGCGGCAGGTGCTGGTGAATTTGTTGACGAACGCGATCAAGTTCACGGAGGAGGGCCGGGTGGTGCTGCGGGTGAGCTGCCTGAAACGGCAGGATGCGCACGTGCGGTTGAAATTTGAGATCATCGACACGGGGATCGGCGTCTCCCCGGAGAAGCAGGCGAAGCTGTTTCACCCGTTCTCACAGGCGGATTCGACGACGCGGCGGCAATACGGGGGCACGGGGCTGGGGCTGGCGATCTCCAAGCGACTGGTGGAATTGATGGGCGGGGAGATCGGGCTGATCAGCGAGGAAAGCCGGGGCTCGACGTTCTGGTTTGAGGCGGAGTTTGGCTATCAGGCGCAGTCGGCGGCGAACCTGGGCGAATTTGATTTCAGCACGATCTTTGTGGTGGTGGCGGACAATCATCCCAGCGCGGCGGAATCGGCGGAGGCGATGCTGGGGGCCTGGGGCGTGGCCGGGACGCGGGTGGCGTCCGGCGGCGAGGCGCTGGCGGCGGTGCGGACGGCGCGGCAGAAAGGCTTTGGACAGGTGGTGGTGCTGGCGGACGAGCATCTGCCGGACATGAAGGGCAACGAGCTGACGCGGATGGTCGGGCAGGATCCGTTGACGGCCGGCACGCGGATCGTGCTGATGACGCATCGTTCGCTGATGAATGAGCCGGTCTCGCCGTTGCGCGGGGACGCCTGGCTGTTCAAGCCGGTGAAGCAGTCGCAGTTGTTCAATTATCTGCTGTCGCTGGTGCATCGGCCGGGCCAGACGACGGGGCCGGTGCCGGTGAATCCGGTGGTGGCACCGGCGTTTGCGGGGCAGAAGCTGCGCATTTTGGTGGCGGAGGATCATGACATCAACCGCCGGCTGACGATGCTGGTTTTGGAAAAGCTGGGGTGCAAGGCGGATTTTGCGAAGGATGGGCTGGAGGTCATCGCCTGCTGGAAAAAGAATATTTACGACGTGGTGCTGATGGATTGTCAGATGCCGTTCATGGACGGCTTTGAGGCCACGCGGGAGATCCGGCGGCTGGAGGCGGAGGCGACGACGGCACCCACCCGCCGGACGTATATCATCGCACTGACGGCGAACGCGCTGAAGGATGAGCGCGAGAACTGCATCACCTCGGGCATGGATGATTATCTGTCCAAGCCGTTCCGGACGGACGGTTTGAAGGAAGCTTTGCAGCGCGCGGCGGTGGCGCAGGGGGCGGCCGCCCGGCCCTGATTTTGAGGGTTCCCTCCACAAGGGCGGCGATGAATCCTGCCATCCCAGACACGGGTCCGTATGCGGAGCGCCACGCGGCCATCCGCCGGGTCTGCACGCCGCTGCCGGGGAGCGTGCCGCGGGATAATTACAAGCCGGTGAATGTGCCCGCTGACTGTGACGGGCGGACTTTGCTGGAGGCGTTGTGCCAGATGGTCAAAAATGTTTCGGCGGCGGCCTGGCAGGAGGAATTTGCACGCGGCCGGCTGGTGAATTTGGAGCAGCAGCCGGTGGGGCCGGAGCTGGTAGTCCGGGCGGGCGAACGATACCGGCATATTTTCCCGGGGTCAGTGGAGCCGGCCGTCAATGGCGCGGTGGAGATTCTGCACGAGGACGAGGCGTTGATCGTGGTGAACAAGCCGGCGCCGCTGCCGATGCACGCGGGGGGCCGGTTCTACCGCAACACGCTGCACTATATTCTCAATGAAGTTTATCACCCGGAGAAGTTGTATCCGGCGCACCGGCTGGATGCGAACACGACGGGGCTGGTGCTGGTGACGCGGAGCGGGGCGTTTGCGGGGCGGCTGCAACCGCAGTTCGCCAAGGGGCGGGTGGAGAAGCAGTATCTGGTGCGGGTGCAGGGGCGGCCGGAGGCGGAGACGTTTGCGAGCGATGCGCCGATCAGCGCGCGGTCGGACGAACTGGGGGCGCGCACGGTGGACCGGGCGGCCGGGTTGTCGGCGCGCACGGAGTTCACGGTGCGACAGCGGCTGGCGGACGGCACGACGTTGCTGATGGCGCGGCCGCTGACGGGGCGGACGAATCAGATCCGGGTGCATCTCTGGGACCTGGGCTGGCCGGTGTGCGGGGATCCGGTTTATCTGGCTGGCCGGGCTTTGGGCGGGCGGCAGACCTTGAATGTGGCGGATGCACCGCTGGCGCTGCATGCGTGGCGGATCCAGTTTGTGCATCCGCTGACCCGGCAGACGGTTGAATTCACGGCGCCGCCGCCGGCGCATTTGTTTTAAAAAGCAGAAAGTCGGAATCCCGGTTGGGGCTGACTACTTCTTCACAAATTCCTGGTAAAAGGTCACGCCGGAGATGATGAAGCCGATGGCGGTGATCAATTGCCGGACGCGGGCCGGGGGGATGTTCTGGGTGAAGCGGGAGCCGAGGTAATAGCCGGCGACGGCCCCGAGAGTCATGACGGCGGCGCGGGGCCAGTCGATGAGGCCGGCCCAGATGAACCAGAGGGCGGCCATGAGGTTGATGAGCGAGCCGAGGACGGTCTTGAGGGTGTTCATCTCGTGGA
>Ga0302282_1003696_pt1 | contig 10140 bp, 6 predicted proteins | sample III_Fen_E1_3_FD_198763 | JGI IMG/M metagenome (GOLD analysis project Ga0302282, IMG submission 198763) | Peat permafrost microbial communities from Stordalen Mire near Abisko, Sweden - III_Fen_E1_3 | ecosystem: Environmental > Terrestrial > Soil > Wetlands > Permafrost | place: Sweden: Abisko... | reverse complement strand
TCGTGGAGTTCGACAGACAGGGCCATGCAATCAGTCTCGAAGAAAAGCCCAAGACTCCCAAGTCGCGTTATGCCGTCACGGGTCTCTATTTCTATGACAACGAAGTGGTGAAACTGGCCGCTTCGCTCAAGCCATCGGCGCGCGGCGAGCTGGAGATCACCGACCTGAACAGACTTTATCTGGAAGCTGGCAATCTGAAGGTTCAGTTGATGAGCCGGGGCATGGCGTGGCTCGATACCGGAACGCAAGATTCGCTTCTCGATGCCGGCCTCTTTGTCCAGACAATCCAGAAGCGCCAAGGATTGAGAATCGCCTGCCCCGAAGAGATAGCCTATCGTTTCGGTTACATCACAGCCGATCAGCTTGGGGTGTTGGCGCAACCAGTGCGAAAGAGCGGATATGGGCAGTACCTGCTTGCGCTGCAGAGCGAGCCGCGATTTAGTGCAGAGGAAGACAAGCTATGAAGATTACTGAAACAGAACTACCCGGCGTATTAGTGCTTACACCGGCCATCTACAAGGATGATCGGGGCGCTTTCTGGGAGACATGGAATCAGAAGGCCATGGCGGAGTTGGGACTGCGGCCAATCTGGGTACAGGATAACTTCTCTGTTTCAAAAAAGAATGTAATCCGGGGCATTCACTACCAGGTGATCCAGCCTCAGGGCAAGCTGGTAAGGGTTGCGCAAGGCGCGGTGCTCGATGTGGCCGTCGACCTGCGGCGCGGTTCTTCTACGTTTGCAAAGCATGTTGCATTGGAACTTACTGGAGAGAACGGCCAGATGCTTTGGATTCCCGAAGGCTTCGGTCACGCTTTTCTTGCCCTCACCGATGAGGTACGCTTTGCCTACAAAGTGACGGACTACTATTGTCCCGCAGGCGAACGCACCATTCTATGGAACGATACGGATATAAACATTCCCTGGCCGGTCGCCCCGGAAGAGGCCATCGTTGCGGAGAAAGACCGTAAAGGGGCAACACTGCGTGAAGCGGAGGTCTTTGCATGAGCAGCAAACCGCGCATTCTGACTGTTGGCGCCTATGGGCAGGTTGGACGGGAGTTGCAGCGCAGCTTCTCGGATGCCGGCGAAATCACGGTTCGTGACCGCGACACGGTTGACCTGGCCAAGCCGGACGAGGTGCGCGCGATGGTTCGCAGCGCCGCGCCCGATATCATTCTCAATGCCGCCGCATACACGGCCGTGGATCGCGCCGAAGGGGAGCCGGAGGTGGCGATGGCGGTCAACGCGCAGGCTCCCGGCATCCTGGCCGAAGAGGCTCTGCGCACGGGCGCGCTGCTGGTGCACTACTCCACCGACTATGTTTTCGATGGCTCGAAAACAAGCCCCTGGGTGGAGACAGACAAGCCGAATCCGCTGAATGTCTATGGAACGAGCAAACTGGCTGGGGAAGAGGCCATCCGGCAGGTGGGCGGAAAATATCTGATTTTCAGGACAAGCTGGGTCTATGGCCCGCACGGCAGCAATTTTCTGCTTACCATGCTTCGCCTTGGGCGGGAGCGCGCGAGCCTGAAGATCGTGGACGACCAGGTTGGCGCGCCAACCACGTCGGTCGAGCTGGCCGACGCCACGCGCGTGATTGTCAGCGGCGCTCTGGCCGGGAAATTCGGCGATGTTCCCAATTGGGCCGGTCTCTATCACATGACCTGCGGCGGATCTGTTTCCTGGTGCGGTTTTGCGCAGGCCATCTTTGCGCGCTCGGACGCATGGCTTCACGGCAAGACGCCCGTAGTTACGCCGATTGATTCGGCCGAGTATCCTACCGCGGCAATGCGGCCGCTTAACTCGCTTTTGTCGAACGAAAAGCTGAGCACTCGCTTCGGCGTTCAGTTAGCTTCATGGGAAGCGGGACTCGATTCCGTTATTCGGCGACTGAAAGATGATCTGCCCGGTCTCTGATAGCGGCGAGGTTGCCGGCCTGGGTGTCTGACCGCATAGTTTCGTGCCGGGTCAATAGGAGCGGTCGCGCAGGGCCGCTTGCCTACAAGAAAAGTCAGCAGGACCTGGCCAGGCGCGTCTCATGAAAAAAGTCATGGCACATGAGCCGTTTGCAGAATTACCTGGAAACCGGCATTACGAATTTCGCTGTGCCTCCGGGGCCCTGGCTTGTTCCGACGGCAAAGCTGCCCCTGGCTACCCCCCCCACCCGTATTTTGTAAACAAATTCTTTGTTTTCTTTAGCTTACAGGTATGGTTGCGCTGTAAAATCCTCAAAACAAAGGAGTTGTCCGCAAAATAGTCCAGGATAAGGAGTTAGCGTCACCTTTGCAGGACAAGGAGGACGACTGGAAGAAATCCCCCTGAGAATTATTGTGCGACGACGCGGCAAAATGATCTGCAAGCAACTGAGCCTTTTGCAAACCCTGACGCCACTCACACTCCACTTTGAATTTCGCAAGTATCTCACATGATAAACTTCCTGCATATGAATCTGTTCGCATGCGCAAAGTGTAGAGGCCGCAATTCGAACCCCGTCCATCGTCGCTCCATGTTGCGGATTTGCGGGATCAGAGAGATCTTGCTTTTTATCCTGATTCCGTCAGTTGCGACAGTCCTGTACGCACAAGCGTCATACCAGGGGGACAATTCGGGCAAGGCGCAAAGTGGGAGTGAGCAGGACTGTTCTGACCCGTTGTCACAAGGCACGCAGGATTGTGCCGGCCAGACTCAACAAGAGAGCACTCCGCTGACAGCCCCGCAGACGGGCACTTCTTCACAGCTTCCCAATAAAAGTTATTCGGACATCGAGTCTTTGTCCCGGCGGTCTTCCCAGCAGAATCTGAAGCAGCGAACACTGCTTCTGCCGGAGCCGCTGACTGAGTTCCAGAAGTTTGTCGCCTCGACCAGCGGTCAGATTCTGCCTATCTATGGAGCGAACCTGTTCAGTAGCGTGCCATCCACTTTTGCGCCGCTCGATCTGACTCCAGTTCCCCCCGATTACGTCGTCGGACCCGGCGACGAACTGCGCATCCGCGTATGGGGACAGGTGAGCATCCAGACCAATGTGCGCGTGGACCGTTCGGGAGAGATTTTTATTCCGCAGATTGGTCCAGTGCACGTGGCGGGCATGTCCTTTTCGGCGCTAAGCGAGCATCTGCGCGGCGCAGTTGGACGCGTCTATCGCAACTTCCAACTCACCGTAGACGTGGGCCAGATTCGCGCCATCCAGGTGTATGTGTCTGGAGAGGCGCGGCGCCCTGGTGTCTATACGGTGAGTTCGCTGAGCACGCTGGTGGACGCGTTGTTTGCCAGTGGCGGACCATCGGTGCAAGGCTCGATGCGGCACGTCCAATTGCGCCGCGGCAGCGCCGTGGTAGCGGACTTTGATCTCTATGACCTGCTGCTGAAAGGCGACAAGTCGAAGGATGTGAAGCTCCAGTCCGGAGATGTGATTTTCATTCCCCCGGTCGGCTCCCAGGCGGCGGTCACCGGGAGCGTGCGAAATTCAGCGATCTATGAATTGCGAACAGACGAGCAACTGGCCGAGCTTCTCTCCAACGCCGGAGGCCTTGATTCTGTAGCCTCAAAGGCGCGTATCTCGATCGAGCGCATTGATGATCATCGCGAGCGGAGCGCCATGGAAGTGGCCTACGACCCGAGCGGTCTCGCGACTCCAGTGGCCGATGGCGACCTGGTGCGCGTCTACGCCATCGCGCCCCTGTATCGGAAGACAATCAGCCTCCGCGGCAATACGGCGAACCCGGGACGCTTTGCCTGGCACCAGGGTATGCGCGTCAGCGAACTGATTCCGGAGAAGGACTCGCTTATCACGCGGAATTACTGGTGGAGGAGAGTTCAGCTTGGGCTGCCTGCTCCGGAGTTCGAACCGGTGGCTGGTTTCGCCACTAGGCGCCAACCTGTGGAGAATCACGCTATTACGCTCAAGACTTTCAATCCAGAGGCGCGTAGAGGATCGAAGCAATATCGATCGCAGCAAGACCAATCAGGACTCGACCAGAGCGAATCAGGACTCGACCAGAGCCAATCAGGACTCGACCAGAGCCAATCAGGACTCGACCAGAGCCAATCAGGACTCGACCAGAACCAGTCAGGACTCGATCAGAACCAGGATATTAGTCAGCGGCAGCGCTCGGACAACTCCCCCCTGGCCGCCCAGCAGCTTGCATCCTCCGCGAGTATTCCAGATTCGGCGCAGCGAACCCAGGTCAAGGTGCTGGCGCCGGAAATCGACTGGAGTTATGCCGTTATAGAACGGCTCGATTCCGAAACTCTGAAGACCACACTGCTTCCATTCGATCTTGGCAGGCTGGTGCTGCAGCACGACGCCTCTCAGGATATTGAATTGCAGGCCGGAGACGTGGTCTCGATCTTTTCAGAGGCGGACATCCACGTCCCCATTGCGCAACAAACGAAACTGGTCACGCTGGCCGGCGAATTTGTTCACGCGGGGGTATATTCGGTGCAGCCCGGTGAAACATTCAACCATCTGGTGGAGCGAGCCGGCGGGTTTACGCCCGATGCATATCTCTACGGGTCGATGTTTACCCGTAAATCGACACGCGCGGTACAACAGGCCAGAATCGACGAATACGTTCGGAATTTGAGTATGACTATGCAGCGCGGCAACCTGGCTGCGTCGTCGTCTTCGGCGTCTTCGGCGCAGGATATGGCCAGCGCGACCGCGTCCGAGAGCAGCGAACGAAGCCTGCTTACAAGCTTGCAGCTGGTTCGCGCCACAGGGCGTATCGTGCTGAAGTTTACGCCTGAAAGCCGCGGCATGAGCAACCTTCCTGACATTGCGCTGGAGGATGGAGACAATTTTACTGTGCCGTCTGTTCCGGCCACCGTCAACGTGGTCGGCGCGGTGTACGATCAGAATTCCTTCCTATACGCGCAGAGGCAAAGGGCAGGGGCATACCTGCAATTGGCCGGCGGGCCCGACAGGGATGCCGACTGGCATCATGAGTTCATCATCCGCGCTGATGGTGAGGTGGTAAGCCGAGTGAAAAGCAAGACAATCTGGGGCGGTGGTGATTTCAACAACCTGCACATGAATCCGGGAGACACCATCGTGGTTCCGGAGAAGACCTTCAGGCCGTCCGCGTTGCGCGGAATAATCGACTGGTCGCAGATGTTCTCGCAATTCGCGCTGGGCGCCGCGGCGCTGAGCATACTTAAGTAGCTGAGCATACTTAAGTAGCGGGTACCAGGTCTTTGACCGCATGATTGCGTACCTTGCAGGTTCGTGATCTCCCATCCTTCGCCCAAAAAAGGCGAAAGGATGGGGCACGGAGAATGGCACAACTTCAACAGCAAGAAGGACCTGCCGACAGGGACACCGGTCTGGATGTCTGTCAGTGCGGCTGACGCATGCGCTTCATTTCTACCTGAGCCACTCCTCGGCGGACTGCTCAAGGCACGCGGCAAGAAGCATTTACGGAGCTTTCGCCGGGGGTCTGCGGCAAGCGGCCTCTGTTTGCCGGTGTGGAAGAGCGGCGGTGAGTCCGTTCTTGAGGTCCTTGGCCAGCGCCGCGAACGCGCCTCCCCCCGGGTCCAGCAATCCGTGGCTTTCGAGGAACAGGCCGAGGTGTTTGGCTCCGAAGGGGTCACCAGGGATCAACTGGACCGTAGTGGCCAGTCTGTTTCACGTTTTGGGAACAGATTTGGGCCTTGATTGCGGCAAGCAAAGCTTTTGCAAGAGAGTAACCGAACCGAACCCGCAGCGGGGAGAAGGGCTTCTTCGCGGTTGATCCAGGTGAGGAGCATTCTGCAGGATTCCTTTTCCCCCGTCTTCGAGGTTTCCCTTTACGGTACCCTTGACGGACGCGCGCCAGAAGGGACCGTACTTGTTAACGCAATTGTCAACCTTGGGCTGCCAGATATGGTATATTACGAATAGTTCTTCTGTTAGATTCTTCTGCTGGAGTATATTCTTGTTGCTGTGATGCCGCCTGCCATGCACAGGGCAGGTTCGGCGTTATAGCGAACAAGAGCAGAGAAGTTGGCCAGTCTAGAGGTCAAGAGTACGGCTACTGAAAGACAGCATCTTTTTCTTTCGCTATTATCGACGCGGCTGTGAATCCTATTTCCTTGGGGAGGGGCATTTGGAAGTCAATTCGCTCCTAACGGCAGTTCCTGATACTGGTGCTTGGGATCTATCCGGCCATCATTCTATCGGTCGTGGCGCTGATGGGATGGAAGGGCGGAAGGCCGTTCGCAACCTTGCGCCGATGTTTCGCCTGTCTCGCAATACGCGCATATCCCGGCTGAGTCCCTGGTCGCGATCGAGCGCCAAGCGTTTCTTCGATCTGGCGTGTGTTCTGCTGGTGCTGCCTCTAGTGGTTCCGATCTTGCTGGTGATCGCGGCGGCGGTGCGGCTGACATCTTTCGGTCCCGTCCTATTCTTGCAGGAGCGCATGGGCCGCCATGGCCAGACTTTCACCATCCTAAAATTCAGAACCCTGACCCACTTGACGGACAAAGCGCGTCATGCTGTCACTACGACGTCGAACCAGCAATTCACTTTGGTGGGCCGCTTCCTGCGCCAATGGAAACTCGATGAGCTGCCCCAGTTGCTGAATGTGCTCTGGGGAGACATGAGCCTGGTAGGTCCCAGGCCCAAGATGCCGGAACATATGCTTCACGAGATCCCCTGCCGTCCAGGAATTACGGGCGCTGCTACCATCGCTTTTGCCCGCGAGGCGGCAGTCCTCAGCCGTGTGCCTGAGGAGCATTTGGAATCCTACTATCACTCGGTTGTTCTTCCCGCCAAGCGTCACCTCGACGCTGAGTACATGGCACGAGCTACGTTTTTTTCCGATTTCAAGCTTCTTGTCGACAGTGTTTTGCGCCGGTGGGATATAGACGCCATGAAAAGTCTTCTCGACACCTGGGCGTTTGAGACAGAGTACAAGATGCAGAGCGCTCGCTCGTCTGCTGTGGCGTTTGCCTCGACCCGTTTGACGAAATCGCCAAACGTGGATAAGCCCATTTCCGCAAAGCGAATTACAGCCTTCCCGCAGATTCAGGCTGCAAACGGAAACCAGGCACGGGAACACCACGTGCATCTCGATAGCGCCGTTTCCGCACGCTGAGCAGACCGCGTCCGGCCATTTTTCTTCTTCACGTCAGTGGCGGGCCGGAGCCGCATGAATAGCTCCTTCTGTGCGCGACCTGCGCGTGCGCTCTTCGTGGGCTTGACGCTTCGTTTCTTCCGCGACGTTCAGCGCAGAGAATCACTCCCACTCCCTCAGCAGCGCACAATCTTTGTTGAGTTGATGCCCTTGGTGGCGTTGCGGGTGTCGACCACCAGCTGCGACTCGTCGACGATGGCCTTGTAGTCGTAGTCGGAGTGGTCGGTGACGATCAGCACGGCGTCGTACTGGCCCAGGTTGTCCAGCGGCGTGTTGGTCATGTTCAGGTCGTAGTGGCGGCCGTGGCCCACGGTGGGGAAGTACGGATCGTTGTAGGAGACCAGTGCGCCCTTGTCGCGCAGCATCTCGATGATGGTCAGCGAGGGTGACTCGCGCAGGTCGTCGATGTCGCGCTTGTAGGCCACGCCCAGCACCAGCACCTTCGATCCCTTCAGAGCCTTGCGCTGTTCGTTGAGGCCGTTGGCCGTCTGCTCGATGACGAAGTGGGGCATGGCCGTGTTGATCTCGCCGGCCAGCTCGATGAAGCGCGTGCGGAAGTCGAACTGCTGGGCCTTCCACGAGAGATAAAACGGGTCGATGGGAATGCAGTGGCCGCCCAGGCCGGGGCCGGGATAAAAGGCCTGAAAGCCGAAGGGCTTGGTTTTGGCCGCGTCGATCACCTCGTGGATGTCGATGCCCATCTTCATGCACAGCTGCTTCAACTCGTTGACCAGCGCGATGTTCACACAGCGGTAGATGTTTTCCAGCAGCTTGGTCATCTCGGCCACTGCGGGGCTGCTGACGGGCACCACGCGATGGAAGATGGAGCCGTAGAGAGCCGCGGCCAGCTCGGTGGCCTGCGGGCTACAGCCGCCCATGACCTTGGGAATGTCGTGCCGGGCCACGGTCTCGTTGCCTGGGTCTTCGCGCTCGGGCGAAAAAGCCACATAGAATCCGGGCTGATCGGCGGCGCGCGAGGTCTTCAGGCCGCGCGGGTTGCCGGCTTCCAGCAGCGGCACCACGACCTCTTCGGTGGTGCCCGGATAGGTGGTGCTTTCCAGCACGATCAGCTGATCCTCATGCAGCCAGGGAGCCAGCGACTTGACCGTCTCGGTGATGTAGCTCAGGTCGGGCTCGTGGTACTCGTCGAGCGGAGTCGGAACGCAGATGATGACCGCGTCCATCTCGGCGATCTCGGAGTAATCCGCGGTGGCGCGGAAGCCCGCCTTCTGCGCCTCCTGAATCTCGCTGGGCAGAATGCGCACGATGTAGGAGCCGCCCGAGTTGAGCGTCGCCACCTTGCGCGGCTCGATGTCGAAGCCGGTCACCCGGAAGCGCTGGCCGCTGTAAAGCAGCGCCAGCGGCAAGCCCACGTATCCCATCCCGACGATGCCCACCTGGGCTTGGCGGGACTCGATCTTCTGCTTCAGGCCGGCCAGCCGGTCCTCGTTCGCTGTTGTCATGTTCTAGATTGTAGAGCGGAGTCCCGTGCCGTCAGTTGTAACTTTTCGTGACTGGTCGGTTAGTCCTGCGGTAGTATTCTTTTTCTAGTGGACCGCGGACATGGTGTCCGCCACAAACAGCCTTTTCGGGGGAATTCTCTTGTCAAACTATCTCGTGACCGGTGCGGCAGGCTTTATCGGCCGCTCCATTGCCGCTGCCTTGCTTGCCCGCGGTGAAAACGTACGCGGCATTGACAGCTTCATCACCGGCCAGCGATCCAATCTTGTTGGCCTGGAAGCGATGGAGTTTATCGAGGGCGACCTTCGCGATCCAGCCACCTGCGCGAAGGCATGCGCTGGAATCGAGATTATCTTTCACGAGGCGGCATTGGCCTCGGTGCCGCGCTCAGTGGCTGATCCGGTGGGCACCAATGAGAACTGCGTGGTTGCTACGCTGAACCTGCTGGTGGCCGCCCGCGCTGCTCGTGTGCGGCGCGTGATTTACGCCGGTTCCTCCTCCGCCTATGGGGATACGCCGACCTTGCCCAAGCACGAGCAGATGCTTCCCGATCCCATCTCCCCCTATGCCGTGGCCAAGCTGGCGTGTGAACACTATATGCGCTGCTTCACGCGCGTCTACGGGTTGGAGACGGTGGTGCTGCGCTACTTCAACGTCTTTGGCCCTCACCAGGACCCTGCCTCGCCCTACTCCGGCGTGCTGGCCCTCTTCTGCCGCAAGATGCTGGCCGGGGAGCAGCCCACCATCCATGGCGACGGCGAACAGAGCCGCGACTTTACCTACATCGATAACGTGGTCCGCGCCAACCTGCTGGCCGCCGCTGCTCCAGCGGAAAAGGCCTCGGGGCGGACGATGAATATCGCTACCGGCAAGCGCATTACGCTGAACAAGACCTTCGAGATTCTGCGGGAGTTGACCGGCTACAGCGGCCAGCCTGCGTACGGTCCAGCGCGCGCCGGCGACGTTCACGATTCGCTGGCCGATATCAGCCTGGCCGGGGAACTGCTCGGCTACACGCCCACGGTCGACTTCCGGGAAGGGCTGAGCCACACCGTCGAGTGGTACCGGGGCGGTGGCGGAGTCAACTGAACCCCTGTCACTGCGCGGGTTTTTCTTGCCCCGGGCAATCATGAGTGATGGCATCTATTGACGAATTGATTCCAATCGAGCAAACTGACGAGGATTTCCTCCGCAGCTTTTTTCGCTTAGAATTCCGGGAGAGCCCTGCCGGAGGGACTTTGGGATAGAGGTTCCTCATACCGTGCAGGAAGCAAGCGCCACTCCATACGATTCGCCCCAAGTGCCCGATGCGCGGCCCATTCCAGGCTCGCGCAAATCAACCCAGTCGCTGCGAGAGCTTTACGAGGTGCTGGTTCGCCGCCGGCGCTTTGTCGGCTCGGTCGTGGGCGGATTGTTGCTGTTGTGCCTTCTCTATTGCCTCATCGCTCCCAATCAATACGAAGCCACCGCGCGTGTGTCGTTGAGCTCCTCGCAGGCCTCCGCCCTCAGTCTGGGAGGGGCGGAGTCGCTTGGCACGGCTTCGGTTCTTTCCGCGCCGGTGCAGCAG
>Ga0302282_1003685_pt1 | contig 10156 bp, 11 predicted proteins | sample III_Fen_E1_3_FD_198763 | JGI IMG/M metagenome (GOLD analysis project Ga0302282, IMG submission 198763) | Peat permafrost microbial communities from Stordalen Mire near Abisko, Sweden - III_Fen_E1_3 | ecosystem: Environmental > Terrestrial > Soil > Wetlands > Permafrost | place: Sweden: Abisko... | reverse complement strand
CTAGCCCCAAATAACGGGACACCAACTGATCCGCGGGTGGCCCATGTCTGGATTTTCAGACATGGGAACAGCAACTCTACACTTACGATTCGAGGTCTACGCCTATGACGATCACCGCGATTTACGCAACACGAGAAGTTTCGTGGAGGCCATCGTTCTATCGCGGCGAACAGTATGACTCCGATTTGGGCCTGTATTATCTCCGCGCCAGATACTACAACCCCCAAACCGGTCGCTTCCTCTCAAGAGACCCGGAGGACGGCAACGCCAAAGACCCTCAGTCCTTGCATAAGTACCTATATGCGGGTGGCGATCCAGTGAATCGGATCGATCCGCATGGGCGAGGCGCTCTACTGGAATATGCCATCATTGCGACTTTTCTGATTCAAGAGTATGAACCCGAGATATTGAAGGTTGCCAAAATGGGTTGTAGCCTTCTTGAATTTGTCGATAAGGTGCTTACATATATCGATTTTATTAAAGCTGTCAAAAATGGGCCAACCGAAAATGGGGTTGGGGATTTAAGCTATTTCTTCTTTCAGGCAGAACTCGCCTGCAAGTCTCTTTGACGGTAATGGAGGGTTTCTAGCAATGATGACAGTGGCGGCTACAGGGCAACCTGGACTTACAGATACTTTTTGGTGCAGGGAGAGTTTCTTTATCCTCGGTACTGCGTACACTGCGCTTGTCTTTATAGGGATCCGATCAAAGGAGCGAGCGGTACTTTTTACTAGGCGGAACAACGATATATTATTGAAAATACTCTTGACTCACATGGTGTATTTGTTAATTATTCTTGTGGCCTTCGAACTGTCACCGCTTATGGAGCGGTATTTGCCCAGAGTCGTAACAGATGAAACGCTTGACTTCCGCGGAGGCACTTTCTCCTTTTTCGAAATCGCGTTCGTAGCTGCGATGGGAGTGCTTCATCTCCTTGAGCGGCGGCGAATTTGTGCTATTGCAGGAGCGAACGAATTTGAATCAGGATAAAAACCTATCTAAGTAACGCGCCAGATACTACAACCCCAACACAGGCCGCTTCCTCTCCAGAGATCCAGAAGACGGTAAGCCTTGGGATCCGAAGACGCTGCACAAATACCTTTACGCTGGCGGTGATCCAGTCAATGCGATTGATCCGACCGGACGAGGTGAGGAAGAGTATGTCATCGATCTAAACGAGGTGCAAAAATGGGAGGTGGAAACTGGTCCTACACAACTTGCGAAACGACTTATTGCCTGTTTCATGACTATATCTGACGCGCTTTATATGACAGTCAATCATGACTGGAGCGTCTGGGGCGCAGGTCAGGACAGTGTAGCTCTGTATTTTTGCGTCTGGCCATAGTCATTACAAGTCTTCACAATGTTTAGGAGAAATCGATGACAAAGTCGAGATTGATCCGTTCTGTAATTATGACTGTTCTCTGCGGAGTCTGGATCATCTTTTTGCTTCGTAGCCGCTCTCAAATTATGTTCGAGACTGTATCTGGAGTTGGCCTTGCTCTTTTGGTTGTCGCGAGTGTTTGGTGGAGGAGGATCAATAAACACCCTGCACTTGCTACCGGAATGCTTTGCCTCGTTACGGCACTTATTTTCGTCGATACGTGGATAAAGAAAGGACTGGCTGATTTCAGAACGTTTTTTAGCGGCGCAATCTTCGCTGTGTTGGTATTTTTGTTTTTAGCCAAGCTCCGGTCCTCTGTGCATCGGCAAGATGAAATCACGGCGAAATGAGGGCCATGTGTCCCGCCCGTACTCGTCTCATCAAGCATCGCAGCAAGGCCGCCTTCCGGGGCGGCCTTGCTGCTTCCGTGGCTCTGTCCGGCATCGTCTGCGGAGCAGACGAAAAGCGTCCATGCTTCGCATGGGGATTAGGGGTGACACGTCACCCCAGAATGGGTGCTGTAAAGGAACTTTAAGTTCCTCTGCGGGAACGCTTGCGGAATGAGCAGGCTACAGCCATATACGCGAAAAGTGAGGAGTTTACAGGTTCCTGTAGGGGAACCTATTGAAAACAGGCGACTAAGAGTAAAAATCATCGGATCGGGGTTGCTTTATGGCAACTTCGCGGTCTACGTGCGTAAACGTATTGAAAGCAAAGGGTCGCGGCGTGGCGGCTTTTTCCGCGCTGACCCATCCCACGCGAGCAAGGGCGGCTCACGCGGGAACCCTGGGACGCGCCGTACCCTCCGCTGCGGTGGCCGTCAAGGCTCTGCGCTTCGCTCCGCCCGCTGCGCGGCGCGCTCAACCATCCCACACGAGCAAAGACCGCTCGTGCGGGAACCCTGGCCCACGCGCGGCCTTGACTGACGCCTGCGCTGCGGGTGGTTCCCAGAGATGAGAAGAATGTCTTCTTCTCTGTTCTCACGAGAACAGGAGCAACTCTTTTCCTTAGCGGCTCAATCTCATCCTGCCTCGGCGTGGGAGTGTGCGGTGCTGCCAGCCAGCGAGTTGATAAGCCGGATGACGGCCCGCTGATCCTTGGTCGGCAGCGTGGCCATGCGCTGGAATCTCTTCCATAGCCGCTGTTCCTCGGGGCGCTCTCGTCCTGCGGGCGTGGCGGGCTGTATGCCGAGCAGTTCGTCGGTAGAGACCTCAAGGACCTGGGCGAGCGTGATGAGCGCCGGGGCAGGCGGGAACTCGGCTTCAATCTCGTAGTAAGAGATGGCTCTCTGGGTCATGCCGGTAGCCTTGGCAAGCTGGACCTGAGTGAGGCCGCGCGTTTGCCGGAAAGTGACGAGGCGTTGGCCGAATGCGTTCTGCGAAGGCTTCTTGGCTGGCATGACAGGGCTAATTGTAAGGTGCATTTTTTGGCTCTCCCTGATCCCGCTGCGAGTATACACGCAATCCGTGTATACTCGCGAACGGTATAAGAAATGCAAAATCCTGAGAATAGTTCTTGACAGGTTTTTTGCAGAGGGAGGGTTCAATGGCGCGAATCCCAGAATCCGAAGTCGAGCGGCTAAAGAAAGAAATCTCTGTGCAGCGGTTGGCCGAGGCGCGGGGCGTGAAGCTGACGCGGCACGGAGCCGACCTTCTGGGCAAGTGCCCCTTCCATGACGACCGGACGCCTTCGCTGGTTATCACTCCGGCTAAAAATCTCTGGCACTGCCTGGGCGCCTGCAACGCGGGCGGCGACGTGATCGAGTGGGTGATGCGGGCCGAGGGTGTGAGTTTCCGCCATGCGGTGGAGTTGCTTCGATCCGACCATCTTCCCTCGGCGGCTTCTCCAATCCAGCCGGTGAAGCAGAGCACGGTTCCGAAGTTGCCGCCGCCGGTGGCGCGGGAGGCGGACGACCGGGCGCTGCTGTTGCAGGTGGTGGGCTACTACAACGAGGCGCTGAAACAATCGCCGGAGGCGTTGCGGTATCTGTCCTCGCGCGGCCTCCAGTCTTCGGAGATCATCGACCGTTTCCGGCTTGGCTTCGCCAACCGGACGCTGGGTTATGGACTTGAAGGAAAGAACCGCATCGCCGGCGCGGAGATGCGCGGACGGTTGCAGCGGCTGGGCATCCTGCGAGAGACCGGCCACGAGCACTTCAACGGCTCGGTAGTCGTGCCGGTGTTCAATGCTTCCGGCGAAGTGGTCGAGATATACGGGCGGAAGATCACGCCGAGGCTGCGCGAGGGGACACCGCTGCACCTGTATCTCAAGGGCGAGCATCGGGGCGTGTGGAACGAAGAAGCTCTCATCGCATCGAAAGAGATCATCCTCTGCGAGGCGTTGATCGACGCGCTGACGTTCTGGGTTGCGGGTTTCCGCAACGTGACGGCCAGCTACGGCGTGAACGGCTTCACGGCGGACCATCGCGCGGCCTTCGCCCAGCACGGCACCGAGCGCGTCTACATCGCCTACGACCGCGACGAGGCGGGAGACAAAGCCGCCGCGAAGCTGGCTGAGGAGCTGATCGAGATGGGGATCGAGTGCTTCCGGGTGCAGTTCCCCAAGGGCATGGATGCGAACGAGTATGCCTTGAAGGTGACGCCAGCGGCGAGGAGCTTGGGTGTGTTGCTCAATAAGGCGACATGGTTGGGCAAGGGGCAACGTGCGGCAGCGCCGGAGCCAGAGATCGAGCCACTGCCAGCGGAAGCAAAAGCAGCAGCTAAAGAAGAAAAGATCGAGGACGACGCGCCGGAGCCAATCGCGGAGACCAGACCCGCTGTTGGAGCACCGATGGAAGAGGTTTTTTCCTTAGCTGCTGCGCTTGAGCCGGTTGCGCCGACAGGGCCGGAGCCATCCACGGCAGCGCCCGCGCCGAGCATAGACGTTCCCGTCGAGATACGTGGCGAAGACATCTTCATCCAGCAGGGCGACCGCCGGTACCGCATCCGTGGCCTGAATAAAAATCTGAGCTACGAACTGTTGAAGGTTAATGTTCTTGTCTCCGGCATGACTCCGCACGGAGAATCGGCCTTCCATGTGGACACGCTGGACCTTTACTCGGCGCGGCAGCGCAGCGTCTTTACGAAGCAGGCGGCGGAGGAACTGGGCATCAAGGAAGAGGTGTTGCGCCGCGACCTGGGCCGGGTGCTGTTGAAGCTGGAAGAGCTACAGGACGAGCAGATCAAAAAGGCTCTGGAGCCGGAGAATAAAGAGGTTGAGATCGGCCCGGAGGATAGGGCGGCAGCACTGGAGCTGCTGCGCGATCCGAAGTTGCTCGACCGCATCGTCGAGGACTTCGCGCGGTGCGGCATGGTGGGCGAGGAGACGAACAAGCTCGTCGGCTATCTGGGCGTCGTCTCGCGGCATCTGGATACGCCGCTTGCGGTGATCGTGCAGTCGTCGTCCGCCGCTGGCAAAAGCTCGCTCATGGAGGCGGTACTCGCGTTCCTGCCCGACGAGCAGCGGGTTCAATACTCCGCGATGACCGGGCAATCTCTCTTCTACATGGGCGAGACCGACCTCAAGAATAAGGTACTGGCCATCGTCGAAGAGGAGGGAGCGCACAGCGCGTCCTACGCCTTGAAGCTGTTGCAGAGTGAAGGTGTGTTGACCATCGCCAGCACCGGCAAAGACCCGGCGACGGGCCGCCTGACGACCCATCAATATCGCGTCGAAGGCCCGGTGATGATCTTCCTGACGACGACGGCGATCCAGTTGGACGAGGAGCTACTGAATCGCTGCCTTGTCCTCTCCGTCAATGAAGAGCGGGAGCAGACGCGGGCGATCCACCGCGTGCAACGCGAGGCGCAGACGCTCGAAGGCTTGCTCAAACGCCGCGACCGGAGTTCGATCCTCGCAGTCCACCGCAACGCACAGCGTCTCTTGAAGCCCATGTACGTTGCGAACCCTTACGCGCGCGAGTTGACCTTCCACGACAACCAGACGCGGACGCGGCGCGACCACATGAAGTATCTGACTCTCATCCGCACAATCGCTCTGTTGCATCAGCATCAGCGTCCACGCAAGACGGTCGATCACAGAGGCCGACCGGTTGAGTACATCGAGGTCACCATCTCCGACATAGCCGTCGCCAACCGTCTCGCGCACGAGGTGCTGGGCCGTTCGCTCGACGAGCTTCCGCCGCAGACGCGGCGTCTGCTCATGGCCGTCGATGAGATGGTCACAGCCGAGTGTGAGCGGCAGAAGATGGAACGCTCCGACTACCGCTTCTCGCGCCGCGATGTTCGCGCGTACACCGGCTGGGGAGACACACAGTTGAAGATCCATCTGCACCGGCTGGAAGAGCTGGAGTACCTGCTCATCCATCGCGGCGGCCGAGGCCAGAGCATCGTCTACGAGCTGATCTTCACGCGCCCGAAGGACGGCGGCAAGCCCACGCTGCCCGGCCTGATCGAGATCGACAAGCTGAAGGAGTGAGTACGACGAAAAGAAGTCGGGGGTTGATGCTGAGAAGTCGGGGTCAAGTCGGGGCCAAGTCGGCCCCAAGTCGGTGGGGTGTCGGGGTAGCTAAAACACCACTCTAGCCAATATCCATGCGGGTTCTATACGAATCCGTCAACGAGCACGAAAAAGCACATATACGGGGCGCAGCAAAATCCACTTCGTCGTAACCCTATCGAAAGGAGGTACAGTAATGGCCCGCATCGTCAAACCGCGCAAGCAGCGCATACCACCGAGCACACCGTTACAGGCCATGCTCGAAGAGTACATCGAGTCTCTGGCCGTGAAGGGTTTTACCGACGACACGCGCCATGTGCGCCGCGAGCATCTGAGCCTGTTCGAGCGTTGGGCAATGGAGCGCGGCCTGACCGAGCCGGTCGAAGTCACGCGGCCCGTGCTCGAACGCTATCAGCGTTATCTCTTCCACTACCGCAAGAAGGATGGCTGTCCGCTGAGCTTCGCCAGCCAGCACTCGCGGCTGTCGCCCTTGCGCTCATGGTTCCGGTGGATGACGCGGCAGAACTACTTGCTGCATAACCCGGCCTCAGAGATCGAGCTTCCTAGGTTGCCGAAGCCGCTGCCGCGTGTGCTGACGGCTTCGGAGGCCGAGATCGTTCTTCAACAGCCGGAGGTCGGCGATCCCGTGGGGCTGCGCGACCGGGCGATGCTGGAGGTGTTTTACTCGACCGGGATGCGGCGCACGGAGTTGGTCAACCTCAAACTCTACGACGTGGACCGCGCGGCGGGCATCGTGACCATCCGCGAGGGCAAGGGCCGGAAGGACCGCGTGATCCCCATCGGCGAGCGCGCCGTCGCGTGGCTGGACAAGTATCTCGACCAGGCGCGGCCACAACTGGCCACCGAGCCGGACGACATGACTCTGTTCCTGACCGTGCAGGGCGAACCGCTGGGGCGCACGACGTTGAGCTACGTCATCCGGCAATACGTCGAGGCGGCGCAGATCGGCAAGCGCGGAGCCTGCCATCTCTTCCGCCACACGATGGCTACGTTGATGCTTGAAGGCGGCGCAGACATCCGCTTCATCCAGCAGATGCTCGGCCATGCCCGGCTCGACACGACGCAGATTTACACGCACGTCTCGGTACGGATGCTCAAGCAAATCCACTCGGCAACCCATCCGGCGGCACAGCTCAAGCACGGCGCGGAAGGCCCCGCAGAAGCCGTCCAGACCGCCGTGCTTGCTCAGTCTGTTCCCGGCCAGCCCCAGACTGTTCCCGGCCAGATGTGGCCCGGTGTTCCGGCCTCGACAGCCGAGCAACTCTTCGCCACGCTTGACGCCGAATCCGAAGAAGAAGAAAGTTCCTGATCTTCTTCTTTTAGTAGCTTCTTTTAATAGCTGCTGTTTTTAAAAGCTAGCCGCTAAGAAAAAACCGAATGGAGGTATCATCTTGAGTATGGCAACAATCCACATCTCGGAAGCCGACGCCGTCCGCGACTTCGCTGGACTAATGGCGCATGTCCGCTTAGGCGCGGAGGTCGTCATCGAATTTGAAACGCGCGCCGTGGCTGTCGTGCGTCCCGCCGTTCCCTCTGGCCCCGGTCGCCTGCTCTCCGAAGTCATCGCAGCCGCCGAGACTCGCGGTTCTTCGGCTGTGCTCGATGGCAGCTTCGCCCACGATCTGGAAGAGGTTATCAATAGCCATCGTGAGCCGTTGAATCCTCCGGCATGGGACTGAATCGAATGGGCCTGATACTGGACTCCAGCGTAGTAATCGCCGCCGAGCGTCAACACGAAACCGTGGCGCAACTGTTGCGGCGAATCGCATCGACCGTAGGCGACCAACGGGTCGCGCTCTCTTCCGTGGGACTCACCGAGTTGGTTCACGCGACCTATCGCGCGCCGAACCCCGTTCTGCGCCAGAACCACGAGCGTTTTATCGCCGATCTTCTGGCCGACATGGAAGTGGTTCCCTACGCCAAAGCAACGGCGTTGCTGGCCGGGAAGATCGACGGGGAGCAACGCGCTCAGGGCGTGACTATCCCCTTCGTCGACCTGCTAATCGGAGTCACGGCGCTGGAGCATGGCTACACCGTGGCGACTGTCAATCTCCGCCACTTCCGTCTCATCCCCGGCCTCGAAATCATCCCCTTCTGACGGCCAGCGGCTAAAGAAAAAACTCTCTCCCAAAAATGTCCCATCAATCCCGCGTGCGCGGCTGGCGCTTCCATCGCCGGTAAGCCGTCCCGGAATGTTCTTCCCTTAGCCGCCGTCCTTGGCCGCTGACCCGGCCCGCATCAGGCCCCCTGATCCGCCACGAATCCCAGGCCGATGCTGACTCCAGGCAGCCTCCGATCCGTGCCGCAAGCCGTCACCGATCCGGTTCCCCATCCCACCAAAGTGTGCTGGCAATCCGTCCCGCAAGCCGTACAATCAGGCCAACCATGCAGCCAGCCCCAAGCACGTCGCTTGCGCCGCCGCCCATCCCTGCAATGCCGCAGCTAAGCGAAAAACCGCATCAGGGGTTCGCAACTAAAAAAACAGCCTTGCATCCGGCGTCGAGCGTCCCTAACTTTAGGGTTACACTAGGGTTGCGAGCGGTGGTGGTTGAAAACGGCGTCAGGGAAATCTACAGCGCCAGATACTACAACCCCGCCACCGGACGGTTCCTGTCCCGCGATCCAGAAGACGGCATTTCTAATAATCCCGCTACGTTACATAAGTACTTATATGTGGGTGGCGATCCGGTAAATGGAATCGATCCTTTGGGTTGGGAGGACATAATTGAATACAAAGCACAGTCAAAGGCATCCGGGCTGCAGTCACATCACATAATTGAGCAGCGTTTCGCTAAGACACTTGGTGCTTTTTATTGCACGATTTCAGCTGTTCTAACCATTGAAGAGCATCAAGCAGTAACCAATGCTTGGCGAAGAGCTATTCCGTATGGAGCAGGTGGAACTGGGGTTGCAACCATTGCAGAGGTATTTTCTGTTGCGGAGCAGATATATGCAAATGCTCCCAATATGCTAGCTGCAGCACAGAAATGTCAGGCACTAGCAGGGCTTTAGTACATGCAAGAATAGTAATGAATGAATGTTCCACATCAGATCCTGGACTCAGGGATGTCGATGTAGAAATGTTCTTACCGTTCTATATTCACATATTCTGAGCTGTTAGTATTTCATTGAGAACAGGTGCAAAATGGAAGTATTTCATCATTTCGGCATTAAGATTTCTTCCGAGAGCGAAGCTCAGGAATTTTCAGATATCGGAATCAAGATTCAACGCGGACCGAGACATCTATACGGAAACTCTATTGCCAGTTTTGTTATGGGGGAACAGGATGAGATGTGGATGGCGGCTCGTGATATTGCGCAAAAATATAAGATAACTGAATATGTCAGTACGAGATTCTCGGATGCAGAAATCAATGCGGCTGATAAATTGTGTATACTGTCAACTTCGCAACGAGGCTATCCTGAGCCATCGAAAGAGCTAAGATATCTGGTAGCATCGTTTGATCTTTCGAGGTTTTGTGCTAAATGCGGAATAGGACTCCGACAGAATAATCCGTTAAGAATAAACTTTATACCAAGCTTAAAAAACAATATTCTGCAGCTAAATTGGGTTTTTGACGAATTCTTCGTTTCACGGGAAGTTTGGACCGCAGTATTTAATCCCCTTGACATAGGATATTGGCCAGTGGTGCTGGACAGAACCGGGGAAGAAATCGAGTCTGTAGTTCAACTCAAGATTTCTCATTATGCTGACTTGAATCTGGATGAGACAAGCGCTACCGTCTGTCCAACGTGTGGAAGAGCGAAAACGAGAATGGACCTGAGAGGTTTTTGCCCAGAGCCGGTTAGCATCCCTGCGCCAATTTTCAAGTCAACTCAATTCTTTGGTTCTGATTGCAATGCCTTCAACCGGATACTCATCTCATCTTCTCTGTACAAAGAGATTAAGAAGGAACGTTTGCGGGGCGTCGAGTTTTACCCTTGCGGTCCAGCCTGAATGCCGTTCCTGCACGAACTACACCTACGACGCGGCCAACCAGTTGCACAGCGTCATCCAGACCAACAGCCCCAACACGGCCAACACCACCTCGTATGGATACGACCCCCTCGGCGACCTGGCCAGCCTCACCGACGCCAACAGCCACAGCACGCAGAACATCTTCGACGTCTTCTCCGACATCACCGGCAAGACGCTGCCCGACGGCTCGCTGCAGGAGTCGCGCACCTACGACGCCTCCGGCAATCTGACCCAGCTCACCCACTTCAGCGGCAAGACGACCACCTACGCCTACGATGCTCTTAACCGCCTCACCACGCGCACGCCCGACCCCA
>Ga0302282_1003664_pt1 | contig 10187 bp, 9 predicted proteins | sample III_Fen_E1_3_FD_198763 | JGI IMG/M metagenome (GOLD analysis project Ga0302282, IMG submission 198763) | Peat permafrost microbial communities from Stordalen Mire near Abisko, Sweden - III_Fen_E1_3 | ecosystem: Environmental > Terrestrial > Soil > Wetlands > Permafrost | place: Sweden: Abisko... | reverse complement strand
CGGCCGCTCTTCACCCCGTAATTCCCGACAAATCTCAGCTCACCCGCTCCGGCCTGCGATTCTTCGGAATATAGACCTGCTTCGGCGGAGTCACCTGCAATAGCGTCTTGCCCCCCACATGCACAAAACTCAATTCTCGCGCCGCCAACAACGCATGGATAGCCTCTTTCACCCGCGTCCGCGGAACAAAGTTTGCCAGAAACTTTTCCACCTCGGCTTCATCAATGGCGACCACGCACTCCAGATATTTCGACACCAGCGCTGAGAGCGCTTCCGGCACCGAAATTCCCACCCCTTCGCGCACCAGATCCGGCGCCCAGCGAGACAATTCGTCCCATACCGAGCCTTCGGCGGCGCTATAGTCCACCCGCGTCACTCGCAACTTTCCCCATAATTCGCTCAGTGCCCGATCGAGGCCGGCCGCCGATACCGACCCGCCCAGCATCTCGCCCAACTTCGACTTCGAAATCGGCCCTTTGTCGCGAATAATCTGGAACGCATCGCAGGCCAGCGGCGAATAGGGAGAGCGCGGCCCTGACGCTGGCGGCAGCTTGGGATTGCGCTCACCGACCAGCGCATAAAAATATGGAAACACCGAAGCCGCCAGCAAAAACGCATTGTTCTCGTCAAACAGCGGAGCCTCATACGCGATTCGTTCGCGCAGCGCCCGCACCATCAACTCCGTCGCGTCCTTCGCTCGCTGATCGGCGTAAGCGTGCTGCTGTGTGGGCAGTTTCTCGTCCCCTCCAACCCATGCTCCTACGAATGTGGGCACCAGAACTACCGGCCGCATCGGATACATCAGGCAGAATCCTACTGACTCAAGAAACGTTCGCGAGTCATCGAGTGTGCGCACACTCTGGCCATTCAAATGCCACTTTTCTGTGCGCAACTGGAAAAGTTCCGCGTCTGTCATTGTTTTTGATTAGAACACACCGCCGCCGTTCGCCAAACGTTGTCAACTACACGCCGTTCGCTAATCCCGACGTGGCCGTCTACGGTTTTGGCTTTTGCGGACAGCGAATCGCGATCCGCAATCCGCGCTATCTAAATCCTTTTGAAGGCCTTCTGAATATCCTGCATGGAATAGCGCAGCACCACTGGCCGGCCATGCGGGCAGGTCATCGGATGCTCCGTCTTCGCGAGTTCCTGCAGCAGCCACTCCATTTTATTCTGTTCCAGCGGCATGTTGACCTTGATCGCGGCATGGCACGCTATGGAAGCCGCGATGCGCGTCCGGATCGCCTCCAGATTAATCGCCTGATCTTCGCGCATCAGTTGCTCAAAGATTTCGTTCAGCATGTGCTCGATCTGCGCCGCGTCGACTCCCGCCGGAGCCGCCTTCACCGCCACACTGCGCGACCCAAAAGGCTCGGCCTCAAAACCGTTGCGTGCCAACTCCTCGGCAATTTCGCTGAAAATCGCTTGCTGCGCCGGAGTCAGTTCGATCACCAACGGCATGAGTAAGCGCTGGCTCTCCACCTGTTTCGCCGCTCGTTGCCGCAGCACGCGCTCGAACAAAACACGTTCGTGGGCCACGTGTTGATCGATGATCCAGAGCCCATCCTCGTTCACCGCTAAAATAAAGGAATTTCGAATCTGGCCCAGCGGATGCAAAGTTCGCAATGACTCCAGAGTCGGCGCTGCGTGCCCCTCTTGTTCAATGGGAGGCGCACACCCGTGATCCGGAATCGCCTCAGGCTCCTCCGCCTCCGCAGTCCGCGCCAGCGATACCGCGGCATTCGCCTCCACCGCAATTCCGCCTTCAAATTCGAGTCGTGCATTCGTCGCCGGAACTTCAGCTGCCCGCAGCGCGAATCCGCCGGGCGCCGCCGCTTCGTACAAATCGCGCCACGGGGCGAGTTGTGGATTCCCAGCCGGAAGTCCGCCGTCACTCAATGGACGATTCCTCAGGCCGGGGCTGCTCAGTCCGGCCCCGGCTGTCGGTTGAGCTCCGATCTCCGTCAAGAACTGCGGCACCGGCCTCGCCTTCATCAACGCTGCGCGCACCGACTCGCGCACAAAATCGTGAATCACCGTCTGTTGCCGAAAACGCACCTCGGTTTTCGACGGATGTACATTCACGTCCACCTCGGCCGTCGGCATCTCAATGAAAAGTAGAACCACCGGAAAAACTGCGGGCGCCAATATGTTTCGGTAGGCTTCGATGATTCCGTGTTGGACTAGCCGGTCGCGAATCAGCCGTCCATTCACAAAAATAAAGATCGAGTTGCGATTCAGCTTCTGAATCTCCGGCTTGGAGACAAATCCGTGCAGCCGCACCTCGCCAAAGTCTTGGGCTGTGGGCACCCCCGAAGCATCGCCTCCATTGTCGAAAGAAGTCGAAGTCGCCAGCGCAGCAGTTTCAGCCCGCCGCCATGGCGGAGGCTGTGGCAGGCCGACTCGCTCCAAAGCTTGCACCGCCGCCAGCGGAATCAACTGGTCCAGCGTCTCGCGCCCGAAAACCTGGTAGACCCGCTCCCGGTGCCCCGCTACAGGTGGCGCGACCAGCAACGCATTCGTCGCCGAGTGCAGCTCAAAATGCTTATCGGGATGCGCCAGCGCGTAGTGCGTAACCAGCGACGCGATGTGCGACAGTTCGGTTGACTCGGACTTTAGAAATTTCTTGCGCGCCGGCGTATTAAAAAACAGGTCACGAATCGTGATCGAAGTTCCCAGCGGCAGTCCGGCCTCCTCGACGCGAATCATCTTCCCGCCGTTGATTTCTATTACGGTGCCAGCCGTTTCTTCCGCCGCACGGGTTTCCAGATGCAGCCGCGAGACCGACGCGATCGACGGCAACGCTTCCCCGCGAAATCCCAACGTCGCGATGCTCAACAGGTCGTCCGTCTCTTTGATTTTCGAAGTCGCATGGCGCTCAAAAGCGAGCATGGCATCATCGCGCACCATGCCACATCCATTGTCCGTAATTTGGATCAGCTTCTTCCCGCCCGCCTCCACCTGAATTCTTATCCGTGTGGAACCCGCATCCAGCGCGTTCTCCAACAGTTCTTTGACGACGGACGCGGGGCGTTCCACCACCTCGCCCGCGGCGATCTGGTTCGCAACCCTTTCGGATAGTACGTGGATCTTGCCCATGAATTCGGCGCTCGGGAGCTGGTATCACAACCGCAGTCCGTGGCCAGTGTGACAGATTCCGAGCGCTAGCGTAAAGCCGAGTCGAGGCGGTGGCGCAGTTTGAATCGGTTTTGAAAGAGCACAGCTTCACAGTTTGCAGAAAAACTGCCATTCGAGCCGGGCTAGGGAAGGGCGCGACTTCACTCGTGCCGTATCTACTGCGGCTTCCAGCCGCTGGGGGAATGCTGCGCTCAGAAAAACACCTTTTCCGCAGTCTCTCAGCCGTGCCGAAAAGTATCGTGTTTTCATTGCGGATTTAGCCGCTAAGGGACCGCAGTTCTGAAACGCGCTACTATCCGGTTCGCACCGGGCGGCACTCGCATCCAAAACCTGTCGTATAGTTTCCAGAAGCGTACGGCAGCAGAAATTGAGGCGATAGAACAAACTTAGAACAACTAAGAGGAGCACCTAAAAGTGAGACATGCGATTCTAGGGGCGGGAGCAATCGGCGGACTCGTGGGCACCGTGCTCGCTTCTCTCGGCGAAGACGTGGCCATGATCGTTCGTCCACAGACATTGGCCGGCTATCCCGCAGACTTGCACCTGGAACGCCCGTCCGGCAACCTCACCGCTCGCGCCACTGCCCTCTCCTCTCTGTCACTGCCGACCGATGTGCTCTGGATTGCGACGAAGACCTATCAGCTGGAAACTGCGTTAGACGCCGTGAAAACCCCTCCGAATCACGTCGTCCCGCTGCTCAACGGAGTCGATCACATCGCCTCACTGCGAACGCGGTTTGGCGCGGAGCCGGTGATTCCAGCCACGATCGCGGTCGAGGCAGAAAAAGTTGCGCCTGGGCGCTTCCTCCAACGCTCCCCCGTAGTTCGGCTAAATCTCGCCACAATGGCTGAGCCGATCTTGGGCGCGATCATCGCGAAGTTGGGGGGTCTTGCATTCAAATGCCAGTTCATTGCGAACGAGCAGACTCTGTTGTGGAGCAAGCTCTGCTTCCTTGGACCGTTCGCGCTGGCAACATCAGCCTCCGGCTTAGACCTTGGACAAATTCTCGCGGACGCTCATTGGAAACAAACACTCGATGCTTTAGTTGGAGAAGCCTCGGCGGTGGCGAACGCCAGCGGCGCTCAGATCGACGCCGCGCAGATTCGCGCCGTTTTCAGCAGCTCGCCGCCAGGTATGCGTAGTTCCATGCAAAAAGATCTCGCTGCGGGGCGACAGCTCGAGTTAGACGCCATCGGCGGTCCCATTGTGCGCGGCGGTGAGCGCTTCAGAATCGACGTTCCCGCCACGATCGAAGTGATGTCCGCCATTCGCGCCAAAACTTCCGCAAGACCCACTGGCTGACCTGGTTCACAATATCGAAACAAGAACGTCACTTCCCCGTGGTCGGCGCAGGACTCGAGTTCCCCATATCGACCACCACTTTCCACTGGCCGTCTTTTTGTTTTTTCCAGATCGAGGTGTACTTGCCATAACTGGCAACAAGCTTGCCATCCTTATCCCTGGCCGTAAAAACGTAGTTGCCATAGGTATATCCCAGATCGCCGGATGCAGCCATGTCGGCCTTCACCGGCGTCCACGTCAGCGTCGTACCCTCAGCCCACGCCGCCTGCTTGCGCATCGCATCCTTATTATCGAAGCCCCCGCCGTCCACCACTTCGACGCCCTCGTCGGCAAAGTGAGTGATGAACGCCGCGTGGCCATGCTGCGCTACATCCGCGACAAACTCGGCCTCCAACCGGAACAGGAGATCCGAGCCCTCCGCGGCTTTATCCTTCTTGGCAACCAGGGGAACCGCGAAAAGTACGAGCAGCAGTGCTACACCAATTCGTGGCATGGAAAGCTCTCAGTCCGCAGTGGCGGCAATTGGATTTCGTCTGGCGACTCCTCTCGCCTACTCCATCCGGCGATAAAGTTATCATGCGGAGACGTGGACAAACTCGAACAGTTTGCTGACTGGCCGGAAGGCCCGTCACGGAATTGGCGCCTGCCAGAATTCTTACGACGAGCCTGCAACGTTCTTCTCGCCCCCTACCAGCACCAACTGCTCCTTGATTTTTTCCGGAAGCCGCGAACTGGCCAGAATCTCGCGCCGCAACGGAAGCGGAATCTCGCGTCCGAACTCGAGTGCGCGCGCCAGGGAAAGATGCTCCGTCCGCAGCAACGCCGCCCGAATCTCTTTGCGGAGAGCCCATTTTTCATGCCATGCCACCGCATGCACCAAAGCAACCGTCGCCCCCGGCTGCAAAACGGCGTGAATGAGCAAAGCTTCCGTCAGCCTGGGATTTTCCAGCGCCGTCTTCATCACTCGCAGTTCCGGAGTCTCGGCGTGGAAGCTTTTTAATCTTCGACTCGAACTCTCATCCCCCGCATCCTTCGCTTGAGTTTTCGTTTTCCCGCTCGCCGAGTTCACGTCCCTCAGAAGCGCGGCCGCCACTCTGCCCGATGCGCGTCGCGCCAGCGTCAGCCGCTCGCCAACCGTCACATTATTGAGCCGCGAAATCAGCACGTCGTCGACCGCCACCTTCACATCGGCGGGGACCACCGGCGCCAACGACACTTTCATCAGTTCGAACGTGTAGAACTGCCGCGCCAGCGGAACCGACACATGGCGCGGCGTATGCGGATGGCTCACCAGCCCGATTTTCATCTTGCGGCTCTTGAGCGCGTTTCCATTCTTCGCCAGTACTTCCAGCACCTCTGGCGTCAATTCAGCGTGCTTGAGTAGCGCCAGCGCCAAGTCCTCCGTGAGGTTGGGATCGGCGGCAGTTGCAAGCCAAGCAGGTAAAAGCGAATCTGCAGGCACGAGCGGCATCGAAGCCGCGGGCACCGTGGACAGCGCCGCTGTCTCCGCCTCACGAATTTCCTCCTCGGACTCGTCGCTCTGAAGCATCACAATCAGCCGCTCCCAATCAGGCTACGCCGTCCGACTATAGCGCGCGCGCTCTGGCTAAGGCTCCTTCCACCGGATCCGCCACGTCGTGCCGAACATCAACTCCAGGAAAATTCTGGCGCAAGGTATTGTAGAAAACCTGCCGCACATCCTCCGACTGGCGAAAGACGCTGCCCGTAGTCGCTATTGGAAGTACCGATCCAGATTCCGTATCAGCACTCAGCGACGTCGACAGGCGGCGGACAACCGTCGCCGCAAGCTCTCCCAACTTCTCTCCCGCTTCAAAGAGCAGTCTCCGCGCCGTGGCGTCGCCCCCTCCAGCCGCCCGCAAAACAATGGGAAACAGCCGCGGAAAATCCGGTGGCGGAGTCGAGTTGGCTCGCTGCACCAGGTCCTCGATCGTACCAATCTTCCACTCTTGAAAAATCATCGTGGTCAACGTAGTTTCGATCCTTTGATCGTGAGCGCTCAGGATTGCGGAAATCGCGCGGCGCCCCAGCCAGTAGCCCGACCCCTCGTCGGAAACAGCAAAGCCCCAGCCTCCCGCACGCGCCGTTTCCCCAGCCGCGTTGCGCCCGTAGGCGATCGATCCGGTACCAGCCATCGCAATAACGCCGGGACCTGGCCCAAACACGGCTTCGAGCGCAATCACCGTGTCGCCGACAACTTCTATTTTTGTCGACGTCCCATTCGGAAACAGCTCTACCAAAATGTTTCTCACCTTAGCCGCAATTTCTGGACGCGCTGCGCCCGTAGCTCCGACGCAAATCCCCGTAATGCGATCGGGCGTGATTCTGCCGCTGCTGCAGACCTGCCCGATGACGCCATGTAAGGCTTCTCTGGCCGCGGGCTCGCCCAGGCGAATCACGCTGCACCCTCCGGCCATTGCCCGAGCCAGCACGGTCGTTTCGTCGGCCAGCACGCAGCGGGTTTTCGTGCCCCCGCCGTCGATTCCGAGATAGTAGGCCACCGCGCTAGTTCTAACACAGGTTCGCTCTTCCGATCGCCGCAGCTTCCGGCTCGGAACATGCTTGTACAATTCAGCGAACTGGCGGTCGCCCCGAAAAATGCGGCAAGCCGCCCTTCTACACCAGTACTGGAGCTGCCTTGAGATTGACCCGCATCGATCTCGCGATCATCGCCGCCTACTTGGCCGGCGTCACCCTCTTTGGCCTGCGCTTTCGCCAACGGCAGCGGACCATGCGCGATTATTTTCTCGCCGACCGCGACATCCCCTGGTGGGCCATCTCACTCTCGATCGTGGCCGCCGAGACCAGCACTCTCACCATCATCAGTATTCCCGGCCTCGCTTACGATTCCAATTTCACGTTTCTGCAAGTGGTCATGGGATACGTCGTCGGTCGCATCATCATTAGCTTTGTGCTCCTGCCGCAATACTTTCGTGGCGAGCTGTTTACCGCTTATCAACTGATTGAACGTCGCTTCGGTCCGGCATTGCGCACCATTACCGCCGGACTTTTCCTGCTAACCCGCGCCGCCGCCGAGGGCGTTCGCGTGTATGCCGTCTCTATTGTGGTGTCGATCGCTCTGGGCACGGGCGAGGTTAGTTCGATCGCCATCATCACCTTGCTCACTTTGATTTACACCTTCGAGGGTGGCCTCGCTGCTGTGATTTGGACGGACGTCGTCCAGACCTTCATTTACGTGTCAGGAACGCTCGTCGGCCTTTTCACCATTCTGCACCTTGTACCTGGCGGGTGGGGATCGGTCGCCAAGATCGCTGTCGAGTTCCACAAATTCCAGGTGTTCGACACTTCGCTGCTGCCACACTGGCCTTATTTGAATTTCGTGAAACCTTACACGCTTTGGGCTGGAATCATCGGCGGAGCGTTCCTGACCACCGCCAGTCATGGCACCGATCAACTCATCGTGCAGAGACTTCTCGCCGCACGAAATCAACGCCAGTCGATGATCGCTTTGCTCTCGAGCGGCGTTGCCGTGTTCTTCCAATTTGGACTATTTCTCTTCGTTGGCGTCCTGCTGTTTGCCTATTACCGCGTTCCTTCATCGAGCTTCGCCCGCGCCGACAGGATTTACCCCACCTTCATCGTGACCCACATGCCACACGGCATTGCGGGATTGCTCATCGCCGCCATTCTAGCGGCGGCGATGTCAAACTTGAGCGCTGCCCTCAATTCGCTCTCCTCCAGTTCGATCATGGATTTCTATGTGCGCTTTCGCCCCGCCGTGGACGAACGTCATCGGCTGCAACTCGCCCGGCTGGCGACCTTGGCATGGGCGTTGATTCTCTTTGCGCTCGCGTTGCTCGCCCTCCATCGCGTCGCGCGCGTCATCGAAGTCGGACTCCAAATTGCCTCGGTCGCTTACGGCGCTCTCCTCGGAGTGTTTCTGCTCGGAGTGTTGACCAAGCGTGCGAATCAAGCGGGCGCCATCGTTGGCATGATCTGCGGCCTCGCAATCGAACTCTACTTGTGGAGATGGTCCTCCATTGCCTTCACTTGGTGGGTTGCCATCGGAACCTGTGCCACATTTGCAGTAGGCTACGCAGCCAGCCTCCCATCCAAGAATCGAGCCACCACCTGATACATCGCCGCCACTTCAGCGGTTAGAATCGTTGCTTCGCGTCGTCCGTAGAAGTCCACTAAGAAATTATGGACCCAATTCCCCAGCCCCCTCGCCTTCGCCCCGAACTCGCCCGCGACCTTGGCTTGTCCCACGCCGGCGCCGTCGTCGTCGGCACCATTATCGGCAGCGGAATTTTTCTCGTGCCCACCGAGATGATGCAAGCCGTTGGATCGGCCCGCATGGTCTATCTCGCTTGGATGGTCGGCGGCCTGCTCTCTTTTTTCGGCGCCCTCACCTACGCTGAACTCGGCGCCATGAAGCCGCAGGCCGGAGGCGAATATGTTTACGTTCGCGACGGCTACGGCCCACTGGCGGGCTTCCTCTATTCCTGGACGACCTTTCTCATCTCCAAGCCCGCCTCCATCGCCTCCATCACCACCGGCTTGGTCCGTATTCTCGGAACCTTTCAGATATTTTCCTTTTTTTCGCAGCCCTTCTTCTCCCAGTCCATTTCTCGCCACTCCTCATACACCTTCATCCTTACCTACGGTCAACTCGTGGCCGTCGCTGCCACGTTTTTCATTTCGTGGTTGAACTACATCGGAATACGCCGCGCCGGGGAATTTCAATTTCTTTTCACTTTGCTGAAAGTCGCCATCATCCTCGGCATCGTCGCCGTCGGTTTCTCCTATAGTGGCGGAACCTGGGCGAATTTCGCTACCGAATTTACCGGAGCCAAAGGCGGAATCACCGGCTTCTTCGCCGCCCTCGTCGCCGCCCTCTGGGCTTACGACGGATGGAATGACCTCAACATGGTTGCCGGCGAAATTCGCAATCCACAACGCAACATTCCGCTGGCGCTAATCTGGGGAGTCGCTACTGTCGGCGCGCTCTACATCCTCGTCAACGCCGCTGTTCAGTATGTGCTGCCAGCCGCAGCGATAGCAGCCTCCGAACGTCCCGCATCCGACGCCGTAGCCCTGGTGCTTGGCCATGCCGGAGCGGGTCTCGTGTCGGCTGGTATGGCGATCTCCATGCTCGTCACCTTGAACGGCTCGACCATGAGCGGAGCTCGCGTGCCTTTCGCAACGGCCCGCGACGGTTATTTTTTCGAGTCCGTGGCCCAGGTTCACCCCCGCTACCACACACCTTCCGTCGCCATCCTCGTGCAATGTGGACTCGCCATCACTCTCCTCCTCCTCGGCGGCAGTTTTCGCCAGTTTTTTTCCCTGGCTATTTTTTCGGAATGGCTCTTCTACATGATCACTGGCAGCACCGTCTTCGTTTTCCGCCGCCGCCATCCCAATGCCGTCCGGCCCTATCGCGTTTGGGGATACCCCATCGTGCCTGCGGTCTTCATCCTCGTTTCCGCTGCTCTTCTTTACTACACCTTCACCGACAACCTCAAGAGTTCCGCCGCCGGATGCCTCGTAATTCTCGCCGGCGTTCCCGTCTTTTACTGGTTCTCCTGGCGGCGCTCGAAGCGCACACCCCTCATATCCACAACCGAGTCACCGAAGTAACCGTCGGATCGTCCCCAAACCACCGAATCGCCTTGTGGTTACTAAAGGACACGCGCAAGCGACACGTTTACCCCCTGCCCATTCTCCCCTAAGGTGAAGACTCCAACCCCGAGCGCTCTCCCGGCTTG
>Ga0302282_1003651_pt1 | contig 10213 bp, 10 predicted proteins | sample III_Fen_E1_3_FD_198763 | JGI IMG/M metagenome (GOLD analysis project Ga0302282, IMG submission 198763) | Peat permafrost microbial communities from Stordalen Mire near Abisko, Sweden - III_Fen_E1_3 | ecosystem: Environmental > Terrestrial > Soil > Wetlands > Permafrost | place: Sweden: Abisko... | reverse complement strand
ATTTGGGATCAACGAGCCCACGACCCAGACGGCAAAGCCAGCCATCAAGGCGGTTCCTACACCGGCTCCAAAGCGAGGCCGGATGGCTGCATAAATCCAGATCAGCACAATGCCACTGAGGAGTCCGAGGAGGTTGAACCATATCCACTGGTTCGGCGAAAATTCGGAACGGCCCAAGGCAAGCATTCCGTCTGACCATCGGGAATCCAGCCAAACGCCATCCACCAAAAATCCCAATCCATCTGCAACAATTCCGGCAACGATGCCTCCGAGCAGTACGCGGCCGATGTTGATTCTTCCCATGCGATCTCCTTGTCAATCCGTAATGGTCAAAAACCCTGAAACAATTGTTTCCAAACCAGTTCCGAAGTCTCTACCGCGGCAAGTATCGCATTTCGTGAACCCCGGCGCAAAGGCAATTTATCGAGGTAGAGACAGAAAAAGCCCCGAAGCGAATCTAACTCGCTCCGGGGCCGTAATACTCTTACGCGACAGCGTGTTCGCCATCCGCGCAGGACTTAGTACATGCCTTCCATACCACCACCGCCGCCGCCGCCGTGGCCGGCTGGTTCCTTCTTCTCCGGAATCTCGGAGATCATGGCTTCGGTGGTCAGCATCAGGCCTGCGATCGAGGCTGCATTCTGCAGCGCCGTCCGCGTCACCTTGGTCGGGTCGATGACGCCGGCTTTGACCAGGTCCTCGTACACGTCCGTGCCGGCGTTGTAGCCGAAGTTATGCTCCTTGGAGTCGCGGATCTTGCCGATAACGACCGCACCCTCTTCGCCAGCATTGGAAACGATCAAGCGAAGTGGCTCCTCGATGGCGCGGCGAATGATCGTTGCACCGATCTTCTCGTCGCCTTCGAGCGTCTTGATGACCTCGTCGACTGCCGGAGTGCAACGCACCAGCGCAACGCCGCCGCCGGGGACAATACCCTCCTCCACAGCCGCGCGAGTTGCATGCATCGCATCCTCAACACGCGCCTTCTTCTCCTTCATCTCGGTCTCGGTAGCTGCACCGACCTTGATGACAGCCACGCCGCCAACCAACTTGGCGAGGCGCTCCTGCAGTTTCTCGCGATCGTAGTCGGAGGTGGTCTTGTCGATCTGAGCGCGGATCTCCTTCACCCGTCCCTCAACTTCGCCGTCCTTGCCGCCGCCGTCGATGATGGTGGTGTTGTCCTTGTCGATGGTCACGCGCTTGGCGGTGCCCAGGTCTTCGATCTTGACGCCCTCGAGCTTGATGCCGAGATCCTCAGTGATCGCCTTGCCGCCGGTCAGAATTGCGATGTCCTGCAGCATGGCCTTGCGGCGGTCGCCAAAGCCAGGGGCCTTCACGGCCGCGACGTTAAGGGTTCCGCGCAGCTTGTTGACCACCAGGGTCGCCAGCGCCTCGCCGTCCACGTCCTCTGCAATGATCAGCAGCGGCTTCGCGGTGCGGGCAATCGACTCCAGCAACGGCAGCAGGTCCTTCATCGACGAGATCTTCTTCTCGTAGATCAGGATGTAGGGGTTTTCCAGCGCTGCTTCCATGCGCTCCGCATCGGTGACGAAGTAGGGCGATAGATAGCCGCGATCGAACTGCATGCCCTCCACAACTTCAAGCTGCGTCTCCATCGTGCGCGACTCTTCCACCGTGATGACGCCGTCCTTGCCTACCTTTTTCATCGCCTCGGCAATAATGGTGCCGATCTGCGAGTCCGAGTTGGCCGAGATGGTGCCAACCTGCGCGATCATGTCGCCTGTTACCGGCTTGGAGAGCTTGTTGAGCGCCCCGCCGTGAACCACGCCGTCTGCGTCGCGCTTGCCGATGATGGCCTCAACCGCCTTGTCGATGCCGCGCTTCAGCGCCATCGGGTTTGCGCCCGCAGCCACTGTCTTTACACCCTCGCGATAGATCGCCTGTGCCAGCACGGTCGCGGTCGTGGTGCCGTCACCGGCCACGTCGGAGGTCTTCGACGCAACTTCACGGACCATCTGCGCGCCCATGTTTTCCAGCGCATTGGCGAGCTCGATTTCCTTGGCTACGGTCACGCCGTCCTTGGTGATGGTCGGCGAACCAAACTTCTTCTCGATGACGACGTTGCGTCCCTTGGGGCCGAGGGTGACCTTCACCGCATCAGCCAGAACATTCACTCCACGCAGGATTGCCTGTCGTGACTCTTCTCCATGCAGAATCTGTTTTGCCATTGTGCTGCTCCTGTTACCGGCTCACTCGCCGGTCAAATATTTGTGGATCTAGAGTTTTGTCTTTGCGGCGAAGCCGCCTATCGCCGAGACGCGCAGTCTCACTTTTTGACGATGCCTAGGACTTCTTCTTCGCGCATGATGAGGAACTCGTCGCCGTCCAGCTTGATCTCGGTGCCGGAGTACTTGCCGAAGAGGATGGTGTCGCCAGCCTTGACGTCGAGCGGGAAAACCTTGCCCTCGTCATTCGACTTGCCCTTGCCCACTGCGATCACTTCGCCTTGCTGCGGCTTCTCTTTAGCTGAATCGGGAATGATGATGCCGCCACGAATGCTCTCGCCCTCTTCCACGCGACGAACCAGGATACGGTCGTGCAGGGGGGTAAACTTTGTTGATGCCATTGCGTATATCTCCTTGTTGCAAATGAAGTTAGGTGCAGTTTCTAAGGTACCGGCTTGGCTTGCTTCGGCGCACTGCCGGAGTTCGGTCTGCGCCGTCTGACTGGGCCTGAGGGCCATTAGCACTCACACCCCTCGATTGCTAACAATAGGCCATAGATCTCCGTCTGTCAACCCGGCCTATGTGAAATGTGAGTGAAAGTCACGCAGATTCTTCCAAGGGTGAAAAAGGCTGAAATTCGATGTTCCCCGTTGCGAACCCGCGAACAGGAACGCTATCCTACCGCCTATGCGCTATGCAGTCTCCCTGCCTCTTTCGCTTATCGTCACTCTCGCCATAGCCTCTGGCGCGCAGGAGAGGAAAGACATCCATCCTTTCGATGGCACCTGGGACACCATCCTTTCCTGCACCAATAACTCGGGTGCCTACGGCTACTCCGACCGGTTTCGGTCAGAGATCAAGGAAGGCATGCTCCATGGCGAGCATGGGACCAAGGGGCAACCCGGTTGGTTGGAGATCAACGGAAAAATCAAGCTGGATGGCGACATGGAACTCTACGCGAATGGCCTGGTAGGCGCCGCCGCATATGCGGTTGGACGAATCCCCGCAGGCACCGAGTACGGCTACCACATTGAAGGCAGGTTCATCGATGACGAGGGTAAGGGCAAGCGCGTGGAAGGACGTCCCTGCGAGGTAACTTTTGCAAGAGTGAGAACGAAGGACAAGGACTAGCACTTTTCCTTTGCCACCGCCGCTCCGCGAGGCTCCGCTTTGGCAGTCGATAGGCGCGCGAATATCCGTCCCCATCTGACTCAGGGGTGATCGGAGCCATGCACTCGTACAATCGGGGTGTTCTTAGTCTTTGACTTCGACCGCGCAATAAATCGCGCCCGTGCCTTCGCACGCAAACGTGACTTTGCCTGCCCCGGCGACGGTCATCGAAGCACCTTTCTTCAAGTCTGTCGGAGCTCCGGAGACATCTCGCACCGTGCATCCTCCATCTCCCGCCCGGCTCTCCGCGCTGGAACAGGTGACGACGGCATTAGCGTTGACGTCAAAGCTCACAGGATTCCTCCGGCCATCTGGTTCGGAGTGGGTGTTGATGGTACGGTCTCGAGCAGGAGCAGCCGCGCTGCAACCGGCGACAATAGCAAGAGCAAACCCAACGGCCAAAAGACGACGAGCAGTCGTTTTCATTAGGACCTCTCAGGAAGATCTAAGATTTGGAAGGGGGCGAACTGCCCGTAGCATACCGCATTTCTGCATAAGGACAGCACTAGGGAAGCGAAAATTGCTTGCTCGCCGCCTCCAGCGGGCCAATGCAGCCGTTTCGCTAGCCCCATCCGGCGTAAAATAGGCGGATGATTCCCCGTATCCAACCCGGCCGCGCCTCGATTCTCTGTCTCTCTGTCTCGCTGGCGATGTTTGCCTCGCTCGCGCCTCTGCACGCCCATGCGCAGGACGCGGACAATCCCAAACCGGAGCAGCATGGCCGCAAATACAAAGCCCCACCCGATACTTCTCGCATCGAGGTGACCGTCGTCAAGGGCTTCAATAAAAAGCCGATCGATGGTGCTCACGTAATCTTTCACCCTTACAAAGATGGTGTCGACGAAGGCAGCCTCGAGGTCAAGACCCACCCCGACGGCAAAGCCACCATCGACGTCATTCCGACTGGCAGCAAGGTTCGTATCCAGGTGCTCGCTGACGGCTTCGCCACCTACGCGGAGGACTATCAGGTCGACGAGGCGAACCGCGCGATCACGATTGCAATGATCCGTCCGCGAGCGCAGATCTCCACCTACACCGACAACGAAGGCAAACCCTCGCAGATTGAACCGGGTGTCCAGGTGCCTGTCCGGCCCAAGCCGGCCACCTCCGGCAGCCCATCCTCGCCGTCCGGCTCCGGCACCTCCGGCAGTTCGACCTCCTCCGGCGGCAGCAAGCCACAGCCGTAGCCGGCGAGACCCGCGGGCAACAAGAGCCCGAAATTCATTGGAGCAAAGGCCGACTCCGTGCGGCCTTTGCTATGATGCCCTAACCTCATAAATCAAGAAAGATCGCTGCTGCTCTTTTCCCCAGTATGTGCCGTGTCATCCCCACGATCACGGGAGACAAAGGGAGAGTTCCTCATGCCAACGAGAGTTGCGATCACAATTGCGGGCGCGGTGTCGCTCGGAAGTTACGAGGCGGGGGTGGTCTATGAACTCCTGGAGGCATTCCGAACCCACAACCGGGAGGCCGGCCCCGACGCGAAGATCTATGTCGATGTGATTACCGGCGCCTCGGCCGGCGGAATGACCGCAGCCATGCTGGCACAGCGGCTGATGTTCGACGGTCCGTCCTTGGGCTCGGACGACGACAAGGACTGCTGCGCGTTCAACAATCCGTTGTACCAGGCGTGGGTGGAGAAAATTAACATAAAGAGGTTGGTGCATCTGACGAAAAGAGAGAAGCCCCTGAAGTGGCACTCACTCCTCTCCTCGGACCTGATCGAGAAGATCGGCAATGAGATGCTGGTGGACTCGATGGCACCCGGACAACCGCTCCGCGGACCTCATGCAGCCGTCGAACTGGACAAGAACGGCAAACCCCTGCCAATTGACCTCGGCGTTGCTATCACCAACCTGAATGGAATCGACTACCTGCTGCGCATCGACGGCAACCCGGATGACGGCTTCAACTACACTCGTAGCGTCGACCAGATGCTGTTCCACGTCAGCGCCCGCGATCGCGACAACACTGCAATGTGGCAACGTCTGCGGGGGGCGGCCGTGGCCTGTGGCGCTTTTCCGGCGGCGTTTCGGCCCCAGGAACTCCTTCGTCGCTCCTGCGAGTACGGCACGCCTCTGCCTGACCCCGCATCCCTGGGCGAATTGGGCAAGACTTACGTCGACTGGGGAGTTCCGGGTACACAGGCGTTCGCGTACACCGACGGTGGCGTTCTCCAAAACCAGCCGCTCGGAATCGCCAAGAATTTCGTGGATCGGCGTAAGCAGCAGGCGCCTGCCGAAGCAACTCAGAGCATCGCCGGCGACCGCCTTTATGTCTTCGTTTCCCCCAATGCGGTCAAATCCACCGCACGAGACGGTTTCAAGGCGACGGACCTCACTATCTACGGCGTGCTGAAAGAGCTCTTTCACACCTATATCCGCCAGGCGACCTTCCACGACTGGATCACAGCCGAAGGCATGAACCAAAGCGTTCACCTTTTGGATAAGCGGGCTGCCGAACTCGCTGACAAACTAGCAGCCAGAACCCTCGATTCTGAGTCACTGGCGGTGTCTGCTTCGCAGCTCAATAGTCTCCTTATGCCCGACGAGGAAATGCGCAGCAAGACCATCGCGCGGCTCATGGTCGAATATCAGGTCGAGTACCGCAAGGTGCTGGAGGCGCAAGGCGAGCCCGTCGCCATGACGTTCCTCGACGCCGTCGCCACACTGGAAGTCGCGGCGGAGCTGAACGAGAGAGACTTGATGAAAATCGTCGCCGTCATCGCCGATGGACGCACCGAATTAGCAGGCTCCGGCATCGCAGCGTTTGTGGGCTTCTTCAGCGAGGATTTTCGCAAGCGCGATTACTGGATGGGCCGCGTCAAGACGCGCGTCTACCTGCAACGCGAAGACGTCAAGAGAATCTTGAAGGTGAAGGAATGGCCGGAAGAAGCGAACTGGGGCGGGGCGAAGGAAGCGGATGTCACAAAAGTGCTCAAGAATCCCACTGCAATCACTTCGCTCCCGCTCTCCTGGCCTCAAATGATTCGGCCCGGCCTAACCTCGCTTTTCTGGATAGCCTGGTACCGCAAGCGGTCCATTGCGCTTGTTCTCGCGCTTCTGCTCGCCCCTCTGGGTGCGTTGGTGTACTGTCTCCTGTCGCATCGCCATTGAGTCACGGTATCCTTAAAGAATGAAGCAATTGACAGGCAAGACCGCGCTGGTAACCGGCGCGGCCAAACGCATCGGTCGTGCGATTGCCATGGCGCTGGCCGCGAGCGGCGCCAACCTGGCCATCACCTATCTTGGCTCGCAGTCCGAGGCGGAAGAGACGGTCCGCGACCTTGCCGCATTCGATGTAGACGCATTCGCTGTCCGCACCGACCTCCGCGACCCCGAAAGCATTCGTGAATCCGTCGCCGCGGTGGTCGAGGAGTTCGGCAGCCTGGACATCCTCGTCAACAACGCCGGCGTCTTCGCATCGGCCGCGCTGGAGAGCATCACCGTCGAGCAGTGGGACCACATGTTCGCCACCAACACCCGCGCGCCGTTTCTGGTAGCGCAGGCGGCGTATCCGCATCTGCGCGCGGCGGGCGGCCGGATCATCAACATCGGCTCGCTGGGCGGCGTGCATCCCTGGGCCACGCACGCGCACTACTGTACGTCGAAGGCAGCCCTCCACATGCTCTCGCAGACCATGGCCAAAGCCTGGGCGCCGGAGATCAGCGTCAACTGCGTCGCGCCGGGAATGATCGTGCAGGGCGAGGTAGGCGAGGCCTATGTCCACTTCGCCGAGCGCACTCCTATGCAGCGCAACGGAACCGCCGAAGATGTTGCCGCGGCAGTCGTCTTCTTCGCCACCGCTCCCCACTTCATCACCGGCCAGTTGCTCGCCGTCGACGGTGGCCTGGGCCTGTAGATGCCGCGAACAGATGCCACGAATAGACGCCGCGAAAAACTAGCTTCTGAGATAGGCCGGGACTTCAGTCCCGGCATTAGGGGCGCAGAAACCGACGCGAGCTTTTAGCCCCCTGGGACATGGCTTCTGCGCCTTCGTCTCAAAGCTCGACTCCTCGCAGTCTATTAAGCGAACGCGCTACTTCTTCTTCAACGCTCCAGTCACGCGCTGCCACCAGCTCGGTTCCTCCACCTCCTCGTAGAGTCCGTGCGGTTCCTCGGCCACCTCGAAGTGTTTCCCCAGAAAGACCGCCGTCGGATTCGTCAGGCACAAGGCGTGCGCGTAGCTCGCGCCAAACTTGGTCGCGACCAGATCGTGCGCATCGCGCATCCGTGGCGGCCGCGAACTCGTATTGTGGGCATCGGTCGCCAGAAAGTGAACCCAGCGGTCTTCTACGAGCTTCAACGCCATGCGCTCCGCCTGCTTGCCTTTGTGCCCGGTCAGCGAGTCCGCTGTCACCTGGATCAGCACGCCGCCGCGCAGCCAGTCCTTCAGACGCTCTGGCTCCTTTTGCAGCGTGGGGTTACGCTCCGGATGGGTCAGGATCGGCGTCAGCCCGGCGAGTTGCAATTCGTAAAAAGTCTCCGTCAAGCCCGGCGGCAGGCCGTAGTCCGGCACCTCCACCAACAGGTAGCCCAGTCCATTGATGCTGAACCGCGCCGGCTCCAGCTTCGCCTGCCTTACGTTGTCGAAGGAGAGATGAAAATCGCATCCGCTGCCCAGTGTTAGCGGAATATTCTGTTCGGCCAGCCGCCCGCGCAGTTCGTCGGTTTTTGCTCGGTTTACCTCTGGGTCGAAGACATAATTGCCGCTTGCATGCGGCGTACAGACGATGTGGGTAGTCCCGTCCGCGACCGCGAGTTTGGCCATCGCGAGCGAGGTCTCCATGTCTTTGGCCCCGTCATCCAACCCGGGAAGAAGATGATGATGAATGTCTACCATTTCAACCGCAAGGGTAACACCAGTCCCGCCCGACGGGCGCTCTGCGCGGGCGGTGGTCACTTCGTGACGCGTATTGGGCTTCGGTTGGTGCTCCCGATGGTCGCAAACGAGATTTCGTGCCGACCATCGGGAGGACGGCGCGAAGCAGTAAAGAGGCGTGTGAACGCCTACGCCGCCGTCAAACTGCGCACCATCGCCTGAAACAATTGCAGCCCGTCCGCCGATCCCAGCAATATCTCGCTCGAACGGTCCGGATGGGGCATCATCCCCAACACATTGCGTCCCTTGCCCAGCACGCCGGCGATATTCTCCAGCGAGCCGTTCGGGTTCGCCTCCGCCGTAATCTCGCCCGCCGCAGTGGCGTATCGAAACGCAATCCGGTCCTCGCGCTTCAGCGTCTCCAGCGTCGCGTCGTCGCAGAAATAATTCCCCTCCATGTGCCCGATGGGCATGCGCAGCACCTGTCCCCGCGCCAGCCCATCCGTGAACGGCGAGTTGTTCGTCTCGACGCGCAGATTGAGTTGCCTACAGATATATCGTTGGCCGGCATTGCGCATTAGCGCGCCCGGCAGCAATCCTGCCTCGCACAGGATCTGGAAGCCGTTGCAGATGCCCATCACCAACCCGCCCGCATCGGCAAAGCGCCGCACCGCCTGCATGACTGGCGCAAAGCGCGCAATAGCGCCCGTGCGCAGGTAATCGCCATACGCGAAACCGCCCGGCACCAGCACCGCGTCGCAGCCTTCGAGGTCATGCGACTCATGCCACAGATAAGTCACTGGCTGGCCCATCACGCCGCCGAGTACGTTGTAGGTATCGTGGTCGCAGTTCGACCCGGGAAACACCAGTACGCCGAATTTCATTGGCTTAAGATTAGCATTCTTGGCTGTGAATGCTCCTCAGCGATGCCGGCTCATCGTCACCCGTAGAACGCCCTGGTCGATGCCGGGGTTCTGATCGCCCTGCCCGGCATTGGAGACATGGCGATAGAGATATTCAACCCGCCAGGAAGTATGGGCGCCGCTATAGAACTGAATCCCCGGGCCAAGCGCGAACAGGTAGTTGAACTGGGTGGCGCCGTCGATCGGAATAGCTCGCGAGCCGAACACAAACCCGAGATCGACCGCAAACGTCGGCTGCACCCGCCAGTGCGGCATCGCGCTCACCCGCACGCCCAGCGGCGTAATCGCGGCGGCGTAGGTGTTCTCTGTCCCAAACAGGGCATACACCGGAGCAAACGAGCCGCTTCCGGTCAGGATGCTGCCCACCGGCTTATTGGTCACATCCACCACCCGCACCGGTGCCTGATTCGTAACGATGGCCTGCCCGGACACGAAAAACTCCGTGCCGGTCACCGTCGGGTCTCTCTCCTCCCACACCGGCATCACCGACGCTTCGTAATCGAAGCGGAACCACGGGCCTTGGCGAAGCACGTGGCTGTACTCGCCGCCCAGCGTCCACACCCGCCGCTGCTCCGAATCACCGATCAGGATGTGGCTGGAATCGGGGCTATACGTCCCCGAGACCCCATAGCTCCAAATCCCGCCAAATCGGCTCGGTTCTTGTGCGACAACCGCACTCAAGCCTGAAAAACAAACGAATCCCGCGACCATCGAAACGAGTGCACCCTTGCGCAATCCGAACCCTCGGGATGCAGAACTTCGGACTCGTCCGCTGCATCGCTCCGAGAAGAATACAGGAATCATCCCAACCCGCAATACGCTCATTGGACACCCGGTACCGGCATTGGAAGGAGTCCGTTTGTAGCCGCTACGCCGGCACGTAAATGGCGTAGCCCCGCGGCGGAGCAGGGAACTCAGCGTTGCCTTCGCCGTCGGTAGTACGCGCGTCGGGCCAGGCCGTGTCGTGTCCGTCCCAGGCGATCGGTACGAACTTCTGATTGGCCCACTTCGTCCTCACTTGCGTGCCCGACCACTTGTCGCCCAGGTTATTCAGTACATAGATCAGCCCCGGCTGCTCCGTCTTGTCGTCCTTCCACCCCACTCGCTGCATGA
>Ga0302282_1003648_pt1 | contig 10217 bp, 12 predicted proteins | sample III_Fen_E1_3_FD_198763 | JGI IMG/M metagenome (GOLD analysis project Ga0302282, IMG submission 198763) | Peat permafrost microbial communities from Stordalen Mire near Abisko, Sweden - III_Fen_E1_3 | ecosystem: Environmental > Terrestrial > Soil > Wetlands > Permafrost | place: Sweden: Abisko... | reverse complement strand
TGTTCCTGAAGTCGCGCGACATCGCCGATGTGATGCCCCTGATGCTGGTGGGCATGATTGGCGGATTGATCTTTGCTCTGGTCACCTCCTTCAAGAAGGAGTGGGCTCCTGTGACGGCGCCCATTTACGCGCTGCTGGAAGGCCTGCTGCTGGGCGGTTTGTCGGCGGTGATGGACCTGCGCTACCCGGGCATCGGGATCCAGGCCGTGAGCCTGACATTTGGCACGCTCTTCGTGCTCTTGATCGCGTACCAGTCCGGCGTGATCAAAGTGACGGCGAAGTTCCGCCTGGGCGTGGTTGCGGCCACCGGCGGCATCTTTGTTTTCTACCTGGCGCAGATGCTGCTTGGATTCATCGGAATTCGCTTCACTTCCATCAACGGCTCGGGGGTCATCGGCATTGGATTCAGCCTGATCGTAGTGGCCGTCGCGGCCCTCAACCTGGTGCTCGATTTCGATTTCATCGAACAAGGCGTGCAGGCCGGCGCTCCAAAATACATGGAGTGGTATGGCGCCTTCGGCATCATGGTCACCTTGGTCTGGCTGTACATCGAGATTCTCAGGCTGCTTTCCAAAATGCGGAGCAGAAACTGAGGCCACGCTTGCAGAACGAAAGATCGTGAAGCGTGCGGGCTTCAGAGGCTGCGGAGGGAATGCGAAATCGAGAAAAGCAACCTGCTCAACGATTCCGGCTGCGTCATTCCGTCATGAACTGCGCGCCGACCCCACAATGGCAATCCCCGCCGCCGCGGCACGCTCCAGCAACGCTTCGCGATCGAAGAGCAGCGTCCGCCCTGCTTCCACTGAAAGACAGCTCGCCCCGGCCCGGATCATCGTTTCCACCGTCCGCATCCCGATCACCGGCACATCGAACCGCATATCCTGCTTGGGCTTCGCCACCTTGACAATGGTCAGCCTGCGCGCGAGGGTGGACGCGTCCCCCTCGTCCAGTGTCGCCATCAGCTCTCCCGCGCGCTCAATCGCGGCATCGGTCCCCTCCATCGCCTCCACAGCAACGCAGGCCTGCGCCGCCACCACCACCGTCTGACCAATATCGAATCCGGACACCGCCCGCGCCACGCCCAGCCCATACTCGATGTTCTTGCGCTCTTCCTCGTCCGGCCCGCGCGCTGTCAGAACGCCCTCGCCAGCCAGCAGCGGCTCCAGAAACGCAGTCGAGCTGATCAACTCAATCCCCTCGTCTCCCAGCACCTTCGCCACCGCGCCCAGCAGCATGTCCGTATTCCGCGTCCGCAGATTCAAGAGCAGCTTGGCCAGCCGCCAGTCCGGCCTGATGCTGGAAAAAATCTGCTTGTGCTTCACCTGCCCCGCCATCACGGCCTTGGTCACACCTTCCTCGTGGAAGACCTCGATCAGCCGCGACAGCTCCCCCAGCGACATCCAATGCACGGAGATACGATGATCCGCAGCCGCCCGCTGGTCGATTTCCTTGTCCGTCTCCTCACGGATCGCCGCCACCGCAACCGCCAACCCCTGCGCCCGCGCCGCATCCAGCAGCAAAAACGGAAACCGCCCGTTGCCAGCAATGAGGCCCAGCTTCATGAGGCCCAACCATAGCGGCGAATGACCAAGTGCTCTGCAACAGACAACATAAATGCTCCCGGAGGGAGCAACGATAATAGCCCAGGGTGGAGTCCGCGGGAGCGGGCGGAACCCTGGGAGAGTGGGCGCGAAATGCCCTGAGCCCCGTAGGGGCGACCGACACCTGCCACATCCGTTGCTGTACGATACGGTTCTGCCATGTCACACACCTATTGTTGCTCGCTGATTCATTGCGTCTTCTCCACCAAGGAGCGGCAAAAGACCATCGATCCGGAGATCCAGCCGCGGCTCTGGGCCTACATGGGCGGCGTTGCGCGCGAACACAAAATGAAGGCGCTTGGCATTGGCGGAATCGAAGACCATGTCCATATTCTGCTGTCTCTGCCGTCTTCTTTGTCGATTGCCACGGCGATGCAGCAGATCAAGAGCGCATCGTCGCACTGGATGAGCGAAACCTGTGCGATGAAGGATTTCGAATGGCAGGAAGGCTACGGGGCGTTCTCCATCGGATGGTCCCAGGTGGAGGCCACGCTGGCGTATATAGCCCGACAGGAAGAGCATCATCGGAAGCGCGATTTCCAGGCGGAGTTCGTTGCCTTTCTGAAGAAACATCGCATTGAATACGATTCGCGCTACATTTGGGATTGAAATTCGGCCGTCCCTACGGGACGAGGCAGGCGTGTGGTTGCGGTCATCCCAGGGTTCCGTCCGTTTCGACGGACTCCACCCTGGGCTATTCTCGCGCTCTCCCTCCGGGAGAGACGGCGGCGACGTGGATTCAATCCGCATTGCGACCTCTACTTGATAACCCCGCGCTCGCTGCACTCGATGAACCCCACCAGCAGCGCCACGTCTTCGCCCTCCAGCTCCCGCATCTTCTCCAGGGCCTGCGTCGTGTTCAGCTTCGACACCAGCAGCAGCCGAAACGCCTTCTGCAGCGCTCTGATGCGCTCCGGGCTGAATCCCCGCCGTTCCAACCCCACGCTGTTTACCCCGAAGGCCTTGTTCTCCCGCCGCGCCGAGGTCTTCGAAAACGGCAGCACATCTTGCGTAACAATCGTCCCGCCGCCAATGAACGCATACTTGCCCACAATGCAATGCTGATGTACAGGGCTGAACGCCCCAACTGTCGCGTAGTCCTCGATCACCACATGCCCCGCCAGCGTAGCCGCGTTGGCCAGAATGCAATGGCTCCCCACGTGGCTGTCGTGCCCAATATGCGCGCTGGCCATCAGCAGGTTATTGGAGCCCAGTCGCGTGATGCCTCCGCCGCCAACAGTCCCGCGGCTGATCGTCACGTTTTCCCGGATCGTGTTGGCGTCTCCGTCTCGGTAGGCTCGCCGCCGTATTTCAGGTCCTGCGGCGCAACGCCCACCGCGCAGAATGGATGAAAGATATTGCGCGCGCCAATCCGCGTGCGCCCGTCCAGCACCACGTGCGAAATCAGAACGCAGTTCTCACCCAGCGCCACTTCCGGCCCAATCGTCGAAAACGGCCCCACCGTGCAGGAATCCGGAACTTGCGCTCCTGCGGCAATCACCGCACTGGGATGAATACTCACTCTGCCGGCCCCGCCTCAGTGCCTTGAATGCCCGCCGCAGGCACATCGGGCGCTGCCGCGCGGGCCTCACGCACCCGCGCCACCACCTGGCAGGTCAGCGTTGCCTCGCAGGCCACTTTTCCATTCACTAGCGCCTTGCCTTCGATGCGCCCAGCACGCGTCTTGAACGAGAGCACTTCCACTTCAATCCGCAACTGGTCGCCTGGCGTCACCGGCCTGCGAAACTTCGCCCGCTCAATTCCCGTAAACACCACCAGCTTTTTTTGGCGATCTTCAATCTCGGCCATCATGATGATGCCGCCGGCCTGCGCCATCGCCTCCACCACCAGCACTCCGGGCATGATCGGGTAGCCGGGAAAATGTCCCTGAAAGAAAGGCTCGTTGATGGTGACATTTTTGATCGCCACCAACCGCTTGGTGGGCTCAAACTCAACCACCCGGTCGATCAGCAGAAAGGGATAGCGGTGCGGCAGGAAATCCATGATCTCCTGAATGTTGAAGGTCATTCTCTAGCTCCAGACAGCAAACGGACAGGCTGCTTCGTGCTCGTCTGGATTATAAACAAGCAGCGGCTCGCCTGTTCTTGACTGGCTTGTTTGAGGGCGCGCTCGCTATGCGATGTCGCGCAGCGGATTGACCTCTCGCATCGGCCTCAAGTCAGCAAACCCGCTATCGCTCGTCGCCGGCGGCGCCAAGGTGCATGATGTCAAATTACTGCCAGCCACCCGCGACCAAGTCGTACTCGAACATCCCGAGCCTCGCGCCAGGCAAGAGCAAATCCTCTGCGCAGACGCTGGCTAACGAGGGCGATCCGGCCCGTGAGGCGGCGCTGGCTCGCACCTACCGGCCCCCCGTCAAGCAGCGTCGGAAAGAGACCGAGGCCAAGCGCATGGAACCAGGTTTCCCCCCCAGACGCTGGGTCGTGGAGCGAACCCACTCCTGGCTCAACCGCTTCCGAAAACTTCTGGTCAGATTCGAGAAAACAGAGGCCAGCTAACTCGCGCTACTCTCCTTGGCCGCAGCCTAGATTTGCTGGAGACAGACGAACGCTATTTACGGATACAGTCTTAAGCCACAGAGCCCCGCCAGCAGCCGAAGCTGCCGCAGTATCCAAACCAGGCCACGTCGTTCAACCCCGTACTGCGCGGCGAAATCAAAGTCTTTCGGAGTCAACCTGGCCGCAAGAATGCAAAAATCTTTTGCGAGCCACCACAGACGGCCAGCGGTTGTGGTCTCGGCCTCAAAGTAAAGAACATGTTGGGCCAGCCAGTTGGGAGGTAGGCTGGGCTGTTCGAGCATTACCGCCCACAATCTGTCTGCGATCTTCTCCATGTGCGCCGCCGTTTTTGCAGGCACTCGAATATCTGGGCCAGATTTGCAGAGCGGATCGAGATGCATCGCCATCGCGCGTCCAAGGAACAGAAATAGGCGAAGCCCCGCAGTGGATTCAAGATCATATGCATCCGGGTCAATTTCGGGCGTGAGGCAGTTCAGCGCAAGGGCGATATCGAGCACGTGGCTGAGATACTGGAAGTGGTGTCTAGCGCTGTGGAGACAGAGCAGAAGGAGCTCGTCGGAGGCCGCAAATTGCCAAACAGGCTGGCCAAGAAATTCTCTCCGTCTGGCTCTCTTCCACGCCGCAGAAGTATCAAACCTGAATTCCATCGGGTTAACCACGTCGAAGTGCAGCTCGACGAGCGTGGTGCCGCGCAGGAATTGAAGATGGAGCTCATCGGGGTTACGCTTTGGTACAAATCCGAGCTTCTCCAGCAGTGTTCCGGCAGCGTTGAAATTCTGAGGCTCGACCAGCAGGTCAAGATCGCACATAGCACGAAGGTTTGTCCCACCGTAGACACGTTCGGCCAGCATAGGACCCTTCAGGGGAATCACTGCCAGAGCGTTTGCGGCGAAGGCCTGCAGAATCCCTCGAAGTTCAGATGTCCACCAGAAACTGCTCCGCGCCATTTCCTGCTCAGCGCGCGAGAGATCGTCCAGGATCGGATCAGGAAGTGTGGCTCTGCTGTGGCGAAGCCTTGCCGCGAAAAATGGCAGGACTCTTTCCTGTTCCGCGACTTGAAAGGCATAGCGCCATTCCGAGCACCTGATATCCGGGCGGATCGCCTCCCCGCGCAGCACGTCCAGGACGTAATCCATTCCCGGTCTCATCAGGCCGAAGCCTCTTCCCGCCGAAGGGTTCGGGAATTGAGCGCGAGGGTTGATTCAAGAGATCGAAGCAGGGGAACAAGCCACGCTTTTGTGTCTGCGACAAGACGGACTGCATTCCAAAAATCAGGAAACCTGTGCCCTGCAGCGAGTGCCCGGTCGCAGTCTCCGTCGCTGGAAAAGAGAGCATTGCCGGGTTCCCACCCCAGGATGCTCACCTGGCAGAAAAACTTCCAGCCGAGTTCTTCAAGTACCGGCTGAATGAGTTTCTCCTCAATTGGTGCTTCCTTCCGATATCTCTCGACTCGGTTTGATTGCCCATTCCAAAGCGTGCAATCCCGTTGGGCGGAAGACTTGGCTGCAGAAAGCCGGTCGAACCAATCCAACTTCAAGGGCAAACGCCTTTCGAGCCAGTAGTCAGAGAAAAACCCGCTGTTCCAGACTGGGCCAAATGGAAGTTGAAGATGATCATTCTCGGGCAAACCAGTCTCCCAGATTCTGGTTGAATTCAAGCAGTGTCGTCCGTAGGTAGTGGGTCGGCTTGAAGGGTACGGGCTTCAGCCCGTAAGTATGTCAGCCAAAATAAACGCGGGTTCTAGCCCCTGAGCCGGTCTCCCTTGAAGCTGAGCCGCTACTCGTCCGTACGAGTCTAGCACGTTGATTCAACGTGCTAGCGATGTAGAACGCGGGGCTGCGCCCGATTGAAGCCTAATGCCGGAGACCGAGCACAGGGAATTGCGCCCGATGCGGAACAAAGCGATAAAATGAATCCTGAAATGTCCACCAAACTTGCCTTTCTCTTTCCTGGCCAGGGCTCACAGGCCGTTGGTATGGGCCGCGATCTCGCGGAGCGTTTCTCCATCGCCGCACAGACCTTCGCCGAAGCCGATGAAGCCCTCGGCTTTCCTCTCTCAAAACTGATCTTTGAAGGCCCCGATGAGGACCTGAAGCTCACCGAAAATACGCAACCGGCCATTCTCACCGTCAGTGTCGCCGCCTGGCGAGTGCTGGCTGAACACGGTGTTCATCCGGCCCTTGCCGCCGGTCATTCGCTCGGAGAATGGTCGGCGCACGTTGCCGCTGGAACCCTCAGTTTTGCCGATGCTGTTCGCTCCGTGAAGGCCCGTGGCCACGCCATGCAATTGGCCGTTCCCGCAGGGCAGGGCGCCATGGCCGCCGTTCTTGCGCTGCCCGCCGATCAGGTTGCCGAGGCTTGCCGTGAAGCTGAGGCGGAGACTGGCCTGGTGGTGGCGGCCGCCAACCTCAACTCCCCAACCCAGACTGTGATTTCAGGCTCGCTTGCCGCTGTTGAAAGGGCCTCTGCCCTGGCAAAGACGAAAGGTGCGCGTCGAACCGTGATGCTTCCCGTCAGCGCGCCTTTCCATTGCGCACTTATGCAGCCTGCCCAGGAAGAGGTGGCGCGCGTTCTGGCCAGGCTCACGCTCAACGATCCGAACATTCCTGTCGCCGCCAACGTTGCCGGCGTCCTGCTCACCACTGCCGGCGCGGCCCGCGACGCCCTCATCCGCCAGGTCACCGGCGCAGTGCGGTGGGTGGACTGCGTGCAAGCTCTCATTGCGACCGGGCCGACGCACTTCATCGAGGTCGGGTCGGGCAAGGTGCTCTGCGGCCTGCTCAAACAGATTGACGCGACACAGAAATCTCTCAACGTTGAGGACGCGGCAAGCCTTGAAGCCACCCTGGCGGCTCTTGGATAGGGCCGAAGACAAACGCAAGTCCCAACTCAAGCGCGGTCACACTGGCAGAGAGCCGGGCGGCGCGGCTCTTTCCCCAGGAGCTCACGCCTTCCTGGACATCGTCGCTTCCTCGGCCATATCTTCAGAGTGCCGATAGGCGTTCATCGAATGCTCTAGAGCCTGCTTGGTTAGTTCGTGAGCGGTGAGATGATCCCCTTTGCCATGTGCCGCAGAAGCAGCGGCGTGGGCGTGCTCGGCCAGGTTATGAAGTTCAGCAGTGCGATCGTGTGTGCTCTGTGGCATTGTGTTCCCCCGCCTTGTTCGATGCAAAGAAACAGAGCGAAGTCATCCCAAATATTTGGGATTTACGTAGTTGACTCCCGTTTCTTTGATTCCACATCACTTAGCCTCTTTGTGGATTTCTTTCGTTCCTTCGGCGGTTTGACCTTGGATTCGGGTCGGTAAGCGAGTACCACATCAACCATTTTGTTGAGGATTTTAGGTGGCTTCATTGGATCAACCTCGCGTAGGTCAGACGCTTGCCGTCTACGGCTTTGATGAAGCTGTCGAGACGGTCCAGCGTGTGAATCTTCACATCACCCTCGTTCAAGCGAAAGGTGAATTCGTCCACATAGCGGTGAAGATGCTTAGGGCTGGCGTGGTGGTAGACGCCATACATCCCACGCTTCATGACCGCCCAAACACTTTCAATGGAGTTGGTGTTCACATCACCCCGGCTGTACTCCCCGGCGCTATGGTTTACCGTCTCATGCCCGAAAAAGAGGCCGCCAATTCCAGCGTAGCCGGTCGATTCATCTGTCATGAGTTGGGTGCCGACTTCAACGTTATCGAGGACCGCACCCTGCAAGCACTCTTTGTCTGTGTTCGGGACGGGATAAGCGATGGTGCGACCGCCCCGCTCCCTGAGTCCGACAACGGCTGTCTTGCCAACCGATCCGCGACCGGCCCGGAGTTTCTTGGATTCGTGTTTGTTGGCCTCTTTGCCGCCGAAAAAGGCTTCATCGGCTTCGACTATGCCTTGCAGTTTGGCGAGTTCACCGCCGCAAGCCTCACGCAAGCGGTGGAGCATGAACCATGCAGATTTCTGCTGGACGCCGATTTCCTTGGCGATCTGCATGGACGAGATGCCCTTGCGGGCGGTGACGAGCAAATACATCGCATACAGCCACTTATTGAGCGGGATATGCGACCGCTCGAAGATAGTGCCAGTGCGGATCGTAAAGTCAAGCTGGCATTTGTTGCAGCGGTGAAAGCCAGCCTTGCGTGGCGTGATGCGGTCCTGACCGGCACAGGTTGGGCAGGTGACACCTTTAGGCCAAAGGCGGCTCTCAAGGTAGACGCGGGCTGTTTCCTCGTCCGGGAACATTTGGAAGAGTTGGAAAGTGCTGATAGTCGATCTGCTCATGGCGGGAGACTTTCTGCCGGGTTACGTACCGGCCCAGGCTGCCAAGCCCGACGCACCGCTTACCCAAGGAAAAGGGCGCGGCGGAGTCTATGCAATCAGGTCAGAGATGGGATTGATACCAGCTACGATCCGCTGCCAGCGGGGATCGGCATCGTACTTCTTGGTGACATCGCTGATGCTAAGTACAGAGGCGACGACGGAAAGGTTTGGCCCGTCGAAGGCCGCGTCGGTAACAGACAAGACGTAATTAAAGCGGGGTGATTGATAGATGACAAAGATGCGATGGCTGTTGGTCACCGCATCTCCGGATTTGGCCGCGTAGTCAGCGATGGCGGCTTGCTTCCAGCCCTCGATAGAAAGGGCCAGATCAGCGGTGATCCAGCGTATTTTGCCGTCAACCGTGATGGGCGAAGTGCGGTTCTTTTCGGCGTCGAACTTTGCGTATGTCTTGATCATTTTGAAGCTCCTTTGAGGTTGGCAACCTCTGATGTATTTAAGGTAGTTGATTCCCGCACGAATGTCAAGAAGAAAATGAGGAAATCTTGTGGATCAGGGAATTAAGTACGTAAATCCCAAATATTTCTTGATGGCAACATGAAGACCTTGGGCTCCATCCCCTCCGCGGTTCCGCGAAGCAAATGGAGCCCAATCATCAACCCCGCCAAAGATACTGCAGACTAGCTGACCTGCTGACTCGCCGGCTTCTAAGGCCCCAGATACAATTCCACTCCCGGGGGCGCAAAGTTCAGAGAATGCGTCCTTGGGTCGTATTCCAGATTGAGCGCCTTGCTCTTGCGCCCGTTGATCAGCACCGCCACCAGGACCCCATTCCCATACCGGCCCGCCAAGGCAATCTGATGGCTCTGAATCACTCCATATTCGTTGTCCGGGCTGGTCGAACTCCAGTCATCCTGGAAGCGCGAAAACGGATAAGCCCCATTGAGCGTCGGGTGCTGCTGCCAGTTCTTGTCGTGAATCCAGATACCGTAGGCCGAAGCCAGGTCGTTCTTCTCCACATCCGCAAGGAAGTTGTTGACGACCGATCTGCCGAACAAATAGTTGTTCCAGTTCCACGGCCAATCCACGGGCCGGCCCGCCACCAGCCACCACGCTACCAAAAGAACAAGAAGAAACCCGGCCGTGCTGTACAGAAACACCTGCCTGCGCTGTTCGCGGGCTGCGTCGAACTTTGGTGCATCGAGCAACGTCATGGTGAAAGTTCCTCGGACTTAGGATACGGCAACCGGCGAGTTATCAGTCGTCGGCTTTCAGTGGTCAGTACTCAGTCCATTCGCTTCGTCAACTGCACGGACGTTCGCCGGACCGCTCCACTGTCTAGTTAGACACCGGGCTGCTGCTCACGGTTCCCGTGCGGAGCATTCCGAGGCTGTCCGCAAGCTGTGAACCGATCTCTGAAAGCTGTTCCGCTAGTCTCTGCTGTACGTCGTTCTCTGTTTCTCCGCATGCCGCTCCAGTGCCAGCTCAATCAGGTGCGTGATTAGATCCTTGTAGCCGATGCCGGTTGCCTCCCAAAGCTTGGGATACATGCTGATCGAAGTAAATCCCGGCAGCGTATTCACTTCGTTCAAATAAATCCGCTTCTTGCCGTCGGGCTCCATCAGAAAATCGACCCGCGCCAGGCCCGACAGATCGCATGCCTTGAACGCCGCTACGGCCATCTCCCGGATCTGCTTCGTCTCCGCCTTCGTGAGCCTGGCCGGAATCACGGGGACCGACCCTTCAGATAGATACTTGGCCTCGTAGTCGTAGAATTCCTTGCCGGGAACGATCTCGCCCACCACGCTGGC
>Ga0302282_1003635_pt1 | contig 10234 bp, 8 predicted proteins | sample III_Fen_E1_3_FD_198763 | JGI IMG/M metagenome (GOLD analysis project Ga0302282, IMG submission 198763) | Peat permafrost microbial communities from Stordalen Mire near Abisko, Sweden - III_Fen_E1_3 | ecosystem: Environmental > Terrestrial > Soil > Wetlands > Permafrost | place: Sweden: Abisko... | reverse complement strand
AGGTCTGGAAGTATATGCCGGTGTTGCTACCGCGACGACCGAACTCGGACTGGGGCAGCGTTTGCCGGAAGCGATCTTGTTTGGGCCCGAGGAGGAGAGTTCCCATGTCGATTGAGTACGATTATGAAACTATTGCCAAGATGATTGACCACTCGCTGCTTAACCCTACACTGACCACGCAGGAGTTGGAGGAGGGTTGCGCGCTGGCGCTGCGTTACAACGTTGCCAGTGTCTGCATTCTGCCTTATGCATTGGCGCGTTGTGCGGAGGTTTTGGCCGGGAGCAGTGTGAACGCGAGCACTACGATTGGGTTTCCGCATGGAGGGCACACAACAGCTGTCAAGCTTGCCGAAGCAGCCAGGGCGCTGGGAGACGGAGGGCGGGAACTGGATGTGGTGATCAACATCGGCAAGGCTCGCAGCGGGGATTGGAAGTACGTTCAGGATGAGCTTGGGGCTCTGACGCGGCTGACTCACTCCGGGGGTGCGAAGATCAAGGTGATCTTCGAGAACGCGTATCAGGAGGATTCCGCGAAGATTCGGCTCTGCGAGATTTGCGGTGATCTGGAAGTGGATTGGGTGAAAACATCGACGGGCTACGCGCCGAGCGGAGCGACGATGGCCGATCTGGAGTTGATGCGCAAACATTCTCCGGCAAGGGTGCAGGTGAAGGCGGCCGGCGGCATTCGAGATCTGGATGCGATGCTGGCGGTGCGCGCGATCGGCGTGACCCGCGTGGGTGCAACCAGGACGGAATCCATGCTGGAGGAGGGCCGCAGACGGCTGGGCCTTGATCCGATTACGCCGCAACAAGCGGCAGGTGCAGCTGCGCCGGCTGGGTACTAGCCGGTCTGCCGGGGGGAGTTACGAGAACCATGCGCCAGACAGACGCGAAACGGCTTGTACGCGAGCCGATGTATCAGCAAATGAACCAGATTCTGCGCGAGCTTCTGCGGAGCGGAGAATTTGCGCAAGGCGACCAGTTTCCGACGGAACGGCAGATCGCGGAGCGCTTCATGGTGAGCCGGCCCACCGCCAACAAAGTGCTGGGCGGGATGGTTTCAGAAGGGTTGCTGGAGTTCCGCAAGGGCGTGGGTACGTTTGTAAGCCCACCCAGGTTGAACTTCGACATTCAAACGCTTGTGAGCTTCACGGAAAAGGCCAGAGAGGCGGGCCGCAAGCCTTCTACGCGGGTGCTGCAATTTGAGCGGGAGCGGGTGGATGGGGCCCATCCGGAACTCAGCGCAAAGTTGGGGGTGGAAACCGGCCAGGAACTCTTTGCCATTACGCGTCTTCGGATGGCGGATGGGGTTCCTGTGATTCTGGAAAGGCGCTGGGTTCCGGTTGATGTTTTTCCGGGACTCACGCGGCCGCAACTGCGCGGGTCGTTCTATGAACTTTGCCGGTGGACGTATGGGCTGCGGGTGTCTGAGTTTGACCAGACGATTCGTGCGGTGAGCTTGCGGGGGAAGGACGCGAAGATTCTGGAGACGCCTGGCGGTTCGCCGGCCTTTCTGGTGTCGGCTGTGGGCTACTCCGGGGAGAGAGCGACGTGGTGGGAGAAGACGCTCTATCGTGGGGATTCGTATGAGTTCCACCGGGCGCGGTCTTCGCCGGGCAGGTTGATCCAACTGGTTGGCAAGTAGATAACCCGGTTAGGTTTGGACTTCGCGGACCCTGCGGGCGGGACGCGTTTTTTGCGCGATGGATCGCTGTCTCGACAGGCGATCCATGTGCTGCTTCAGGTTGCGGAGTTTCGCCAAATTGCAAAACTCCGGGGTCGGATCTTCGAATTTATTTTGTGCCTGCCGCGGGCTGATTCTTCACTTCCGCGATCATTTTGTCGACTTCGGTTTTTTTGTCATAGGCTGGATTGGCGGCGAGGAGCTTGTTCCAGTCGGCGAGGGCGCCGGCACCGTCCTTTTTCCCGCGCCATTTGACCAAACCGCGATTGAAGAGAGTATTCGGATTGTTGGGCGCATAGGTCAGGGCCTTGTCGAACTCTGCGATGGCGGAGTCGGCGTTGCCCTGGAACCAGTAGGCAGTGCCCATATCTGTGCGGACGTCGGCGTCAGCTGGTGTGATCTGGAGTGTGCGCCGGTAGTAGTCCACGGCGACGGAATACTGTTGAGCATCATAGTAGGTGTTGCCGATGGCGGCGAGAACGGCGGGATTCTGCGCGTCCGTCCTCAGTCTTTCGAGCAGCGGCGCGGCCTGTGCATCGGCCATCTGCTTCAATTGGGCAGGAGTTGGCGGCTGAGGCGCGACGGTGGGGGAGACCTGAGTGGCTTGCGCCGACCCGATCGCAGCCGGACTTTGTGCTGCGTGAATGGCCCAGCCGCCGGCGACTCCCACGAGGAGGCAGAAGGTCGCCAGGATTGTGGTCTGCTTTGCTGACCATTGGGCGGATGCGGTGCTATTTGTTTGCGTCATTGCTCTTCGCTCCTTGAACTCCGCTTTGATCACTCAGCGTTGTCAAGACATCGGCCATCAGTTTTTGCACCGTGGCTCTGCGCTCGGAACTGAGTTGCGGATTCGATTTCAATAAAAGTTGCCATGCGGCGAGCGCGCCTTTGCCGTCCTGTTTCCCCTGAAGGCGCATCATGCCGAGGTCGAAGAGGGCATTGGCGTCTTTGGGATCGTAAGTCAAGGCCAGCTTGAGTTGGGTGATTCCGCCGTCGACATCGCCAGTGCGGTAGAGGCTGGCGGCCAGTTTAGTGCGCAGGGCGACATTTTTGGGGTCAGCCTGAACTGCGCGGCGGTAATAGGTTACAGCGTCCTGGAACTGATGGGTTTTGTGGTAGATAGAGGCGACCTGGGAGAGCAGATCGACATTCTTTGGATCCGTTTTCAGTTTGTCCAGCAAGGGCTCGGCCTGCTTGTCGGCCATTCGCTTCATGTCGGCAAGGGTGGGCATGCGGCCTGCGGCTGTTGCCATGCCGGAGTGGGGTGAAGCGGCACCGGCAGCGGGTTGCGCCTGGTTTGGGGTTGGCTGCGGCAATCCTTGCGGGGCGGTTGCAGGTATGCCAGGGATGGGCGCGATCGATGAGGATGCTGTGATGGCGGCGGGTTGGGTCGCGGATCGGTGCGATTGCCATCCCTGAGCCAGATATCCAATGCCGAGGCCCGCCACCAGGCAGATGCCCGCTACCGCGAAGGCTTGTGTCGCGCGCAACGGTGCATTCGCCGTGGATGCCGTGGTTGCTGTGTTTGCCATGCCGAAGTTTCTCCTGGTCAGCCTTTCTGACGAACGGCCCTTGAACGGTTGCGGCTGGTGCAGCGCCGAGGACCCGGCTGGGGTTCATAGTCCGGAGCAGATGGAGCACTGAACCGGACGGCTGACGACCAAGCCTGAATATTGAAGGCAGATTTAGTGGACCATTCCGCGGGGCGGCGGAGTGTGACGAAGATCACTCACGGCGTTTTGGGGGGTGTATAACGTGACTGGCGTCACATAACGTGACAATGGTCACCTGACAATATTGGTGCATGAAATCTGGGCACCCGAGAAGGAATGCGGGGGGCCAAAGAGCAATCCAGGGAGTGATGGTTCTCACGTATGAAAATGACACAGTCACAATCAGAGTACTTTGGGTCATTTCACCAACGGAACTGTGCCAGAACTCTCAGCACCGGTGGGCGGGGTTTTGCGGGGGGCACCGCACCTGTTTCCGGAGCATGCCGAAGCATCTGTATCACCAGTCACTTACGGGGAGCGGGCAAAAAATCGACCGATCCCGCGATAACGGCATCAGTCGTGCACGTGAACTGCATGAAGACTGATCCAGAACACACCAGCATGGTCGAATTCGCAGTTCAGTCGAACAGCAGGAAATTGCAATAGGAGGCTTTACCAATGAAGCGCAATCTTTTAATCGCAATGATGTTCGTGGCAACCGCAGGTTTTGCGGTGGCTCAAAATAACGCCTACTCGCCGACCGATGATATCCTCGGCGCCCACCTTAACTACGGCCGCGGCTGCGCTGGCTGCCACGCCCCGCACAGCGGCGCGCTTGGCAATGGCAAAACACCTGCGAGCGGCACCGACACGGGCAGTTTCGCGTTGTGGGGCGAGGATGCGAGCCCTCTTTACAACCAGACAATCGCCTTCGGCTCCGCAAGCTACTCTGAGACCCTGCCCGGCGGCATCGCCACTGGTTCTCCGGAAGTTGCCGATCTTCTGCTTTGCTTGAGCTGCCATGACGGCAACCTGGCCAAGGTCGCCATGATGAAGAACAAGACCTATGAGACGCTGCCGGCGTACATGGGCGCGAACCTGACCGCACCGACACTGCTTGGTAACAACGGCGTGAGCGGTCCGGGAGCTCCCAGCTACCTGACCGACCACCCAGTTGGCGTGAATGCCAAGTTTGGCTGCAACAAGGCCGCGACGCCTGAGTCCGGCTACAACTGGGACTGCTCGATCAGCAGCACCGGTGTGATCACGCCCGGCCCGAACATGGCCACCTTCATCTCCAACTACGGTTTCTTCGTCAAGCCGCAGGTGATCAACAACGTTCCGGTGGTTCTCTGCACCACCTGCCACAACCAGCACTCCATGAACGTGGTCAAGGTTACCAACAACCCATACTCTGCCGGCACAGGCACCACGCCCAACCCGATCAGCGGCACCCAGACCGGACTGGCGACGGGCTTCTATCAGACGATGTTCTTCGTCGTCGCTCCTTACAACCCGGCCAGTGCAACACCGGGCAGCAACCAGACGGCGCAGTTCTGCCGTCAGTGCCATGGTGGCGAGTCGAACGAAATGAACAACGGCGCCAGCGGCACAATCTGGTAGTCACTTTGCAGGACAGGGAGGGGAACGCGAGTTCTCCTCCCTGGCGTTTTTCCGACAGATATTCCCCGACAACAGGATGACACCCATGAAGCACAAATTCCCCAGTACCATGATTTTTCTGCTTGCCACATCCCTGGTCAGTGCGCAGGTTGCTTCCCATACTCCTACGGTATTCAAGCCGACACAGACGGCCAAGCCGGCAGCGGCGGACCCCGGTTCCGATCGTCCAGTGGCGCGGGTGAACGGCGTGGTTTTGACCGCCGGCGACCTGCTGCGCGAGGAGTACACGATCTTTCCCTATGGCCGCCAGCACAACGGGATTCCCAAGGACCTGGAGCCGGAGATTCGCGCAGGCGCATTGAAGATGATCGTCTTCGAGGAACTGGTGTACCAGGAAGCATTGCGGCGGAAGATGACCGTGCCGGCGGCTACGATGCAGAGCGCCGAGGCGGAGTTCCGCAAGCAGTTCAGCCCGGATCAGTATCAGGCGGCGTTGCAGACGGAGTTCCACGGATCGGTGCAGGAGCTTCGCGGCAAGATTCGCCGGTCATTACTGATCGACGAGATGATGAAGGCGGAGATTGAAGCCAAGAGCAAGGTGACTCCGGCCGAGGTAAGGGCCTACTACGACAGCACGCCGAAGCGGTTCGAGCATCCGGAGACTTTTACATTCCAGAGCATCTCGGTTCTGCCGCCGGCCAAGGCTACGCCCAGCCAGTCGCAAGAGGGGCAAAAACGGGCCCAGGATGCACTGCGCCAGGCCAAAACCACCAAAACCTCGGAGCAGTTTGGGCTTCTGGCGGAAAAGATCTCGGACGACGATTATCGGGTGATGATGGGCCAGCACAAGCCTCTGCCGGTGGAGCAGATTGCGCCACAGGTATTGAAGGCGCTGCGCGGCATGAAGCCGGGGGATGTGAGCGACGTGATCCAGTTTGAACAGGCTTACACGATTGTTCGATTGGGCGCGCACACACCGGCCGGTGAAACGCCTTTTGAAGAAGTCAAGGCGCAATTGGAGAAGGAACTTCCGCAGTCCCGGCAGAATGAGCTGCGTTCGCAATTGGACAAGAAGCTGCGGCAAAACGCCAAGGTTGAAGAACTTTAGGGGGCTCGCAGTCAGAGCCAGACTCGAGGACGGCCCGCAAAGGGCAACTGGCCCTGATGGGCCGGAGGCACTCAAGAAGAACAGCGAATGAGTAGGCGAGTTCATTCGCTGGAGACTTCGGCTCATGGAAGTCAAGGATGACAGACTGTGGCGGGTTCTATGCGATGGGCGTGGATAGTGCTGGCGGGAGTTTTGTCGGCTGCCTTTCCCGTTGCGGCACAAATCAAGACCGGTGAGGTGACCTCATCGGTCAACGGCTCAGTCTCCACCGGGTACACCGCCGATTACGGTAACATGATCAACTCCGATCATGGCTGGACGGTTGGTGGAGTGGGAAACTACACCGGATCGTTCTTTAACCCGAATTTTCTAGGTTTCAATGCGACGGTGTATTTGAACCAGTCGCGGGCCAACTCCGATTATCAATCGACCTCGAACGCCAGCGGCGTGAACCTCAGCAGCAATATCTTCTCGGGCAGTTCTTTTCCGGGTTCGATCACGTATTCGAAGTCCTACAACAGCGAAGGGAACTACGATATTCCCGGCCTGGCGAACTACGTTACCCACGGGAATGACGACGCATTCTCATTGAACTGGAATGAGAATTTCGATGGTTTACCGCGAGTGACTGCGGGCTTTGAGACCGGCAGCAGCAACTATTCGGTCTATGGCGCGGAGGGGGACGGGAGCACAAAGTTTCACTCCTTCAATGTGCGCTCCGGATACACGCTGGGGGGATTCAACCTGGGCGGTTACTACTCGAATGGGGGCAGTCACGCGCTGATCCCCGAAGTCATTGTTGGATCGGCGGCCGACACGACGGAATCCTCCAGTAATAACTTTGGATTCAATGCATCGCACCGGCTGCCAATGCATGGCTCGATGTCGGCTTCGGTGAACCGCTCGAACTGGGATACCACCTACTCCGATAACCTGGCCGGCCAGGTGGTGGAAGCAATTGTGGCCGCAGGCGGAGTCGCGACCGGGGTGAACACGAGCTCCACTTCGGACTCGATTGATTTGCAGGCCTCGGTCGGCTACGCCGCTGCGAGGAACTTTTTGACGTCCTTCACAGTCGAGCATCGGGGACAAGACTATGAAGGGGAGAGCTACGGTCTGAACTCCTATGGAGGAGGCGCGACTTACACTCGCTCGATTTTCGGGGGATCGATGAATGCGTCGCTCAATATTACGGGCGACACCGAGAGCCAGGGCGGCGAAGATACGCTGGGCTTGTCGACGACAGAGAACTACACAGGCGAAATTCTTGGCTGGCATGTGGGTGGGAATTTTAACTACTCGCAGAATGTTCAGACCTTGTTGGTGACCTACATGAACTCGTCTTTCGGATACAACGGAACCATTCAACGGCGCTGGGGGAGATTCAGCATGGGCGCGGGGGCCGGGGAATCGCGGACGGCGTTGACGGAGCAGGCAGGCACGGAGAGCAGCAGCCAGTCGTACAACGCAAGCATGGGATACAACCCGATTTTGTCGGTGAACGGCAGCTATTCCAAGGCCAGCGGCCAGGCACTGGCAACTGGGGCTGGGCTGATACCGGTTCCAGTGCCATCGCCGATTCTTCCATCGAGCGATGTGAGTCTGTATGGCGGGAGGAGTTATGCGATTGGATTGTCGAGTGCCCCGGTGAGAGGTTTGACGCTCACAGCCTCGTATTCAAAATCGAGGAGCAACACAAGCGGGGATGGGGATGTATCGTCGAACTTGACGGATGAGTTCAATGCGCTGATTCAGTACCACGTCAGGAAGCTTGATTTCACCAGCGGTTTCTCACGGCTGGGTCAGGGATTCAGCGAGTCGGGGTCGTCGGCCGAGAACATTTCTTCGTTCTATTTTGGAGTGTCACGTTGGTTCAACTTCTTTTGAGCAGTATCCGGCGACAGTGGCGCGGCGCGGCGATGTTTCCAGTCTGTGCGGGGTTGTTTCTGTCGGCTGCGGTGGCAGCGCCGAAAGGCAATGCGAAAGCCATCGTTCCGGAGCAGTACCAGATGTCGATGGATGGGCCGCGCTCACTGACCTGGGAGCACAGCTTCAACTCGGAGCGGCAGGTGAAGCCGAATCGCAGCATCTGGGACAAGGTTGTGGACTTTGTAGCAGGGGAGCCGGACTATCACTTCCTGGTGAATCCCTACAGCGTGGTCACGGACTCGCGGGGACGTGTATTGGTGACCGATCCGGGCGCCGAGGGCGTTCATATTTTTGATTTCAACGCGCACAAATACAAGCTGCTGCAGAGAACCGGCAAAAGCAAAGACAACATGCTTACGCCGCAGTGCGTGGCGGTGGATGCACAGGACAATATTTATGTGACCGACTCGCAGGCGGGAGAGGTGTTTGTTTTCGCGGTGAGCGGCAAGTTTTTGCGGGTGATTGGGAGCCTGAAGGGCGGCGAGGGTTATTTCAAGCGGCCGACGGGGATTGCGGTGGACTCCGCGGCGCAGCGGATCTATGTGACGGACACGCTGCGCGATCAGGTGTTTGTGCTGGACATGGAAGGCAATATCGTTGGGAAGTTCGGTTCCACTGGAAGCGGCAACGGCGAATTCAATTTACCGACCGAAGTAAAGCTTGACGGCGCGAATCTGCTGGTAGTGGACGCAATGAACTTCAGAGTACAGGTGTTCGACAGGGCCGGCACTTTTCAATATTCCATCGGCGGCATCGGGGATGGACCGGGATCGATGTTCCGGCCGAAGGGTGTTGCCGTGGATTCAGAGGGTGATGTGTATGTAGTGGATTCTTGGCTTGGCGGCGTTCAGGCATTTGATCGAAAGGGAGATCTGTTGTATTACTTCGGTTCGCCGGGGACGCGTGCCGGGCAGTTTCAACTTCCCGCTGGCCTTTCCATCGACCATGGGGATCAGGTTTTTGTTGTGGATTCGTTTAATCGCCGCGTTCAGGTGTTTCAGTACGCCGGCTTGAAGGCGCCATCCCAGGAGGGTGTCAAGTGAATCTCAGGGTTTTGGTGGCCGGGTTGCTGATTGCGATGAGTGGGGGCCTGATGCAGGCGCAGGTCTCGGGCGATGTGCTGGGCTTGCACAACCTTGGACCGGGATCCAAGTCGACCACGGGCACTCCGTCGCCGATATCGGGATCGCGTCCGGACCCATGCGCCTATTGTCATGCGCCGCACTCTGGCACGACGGTGGGACTTTGGAATCAGAAGTTGACCAGGCAGACCTACTCGCTGTACACGAGCACCACGAACACCAAGAATACCGACATGCAGCCGTTGGTGAACTCCGACAGCAACCATTGCCTCAGTTGCCACGATGGAACTGTGGGAGTTGGCGCGACGGTGGCGTATGGGCAGGTGACAACATCAGGGAGCATGAGCACGCCCGATGTTTTCGGGAGCAACCTTCAGTCTTCGCACCCGTTCAGCCTGGTAACGCCGTTGAAGGACACGATCGATCTTGCGGCTTCGCTCGTAGGAAACCACAAAACGCTGGACCCAACGGGAGCGGTACACCTGGTCCGGGGCAACGTGGAGTGCACATCCTGCCATAACCCGCACATTCAGGCCAAAGACATCGTCTCGCAGAATTTTCTGGTGAAGGACAGTTCCGGTGGCCAGATGTGTCTTGCCTGTCACGATCCGACGCGAACGATCAGCGGCCAGGTGAACCAGATGGCGGACTGGTCGACGAGCATCCACGCGAAGTCCGGGGCAACGATCTCAGCCAAGGCAGGGCTGGGCAGCTATAGCACGGTAGCGCTGGATGGGTGCATCAGTTGTCATGCGCCGCACAATGCGGTTGGGGTCTCGCGGCTGCTGCGTGCGGTGAACGAGCAGGATTGCCTGACCTGTCACAACGGCGGGACGAGCATTACGACCGGTATGGGCGCGTATGCCAACGTCGGCAGCGAATACCTGAAGCTCACCGGTCATCCCTTCCCGACATCGCAGAATCCTCACGACGCAGCGGAGCCGGCGGTGCTGAACAACAATCGGCACGCGACGTGTGTGGACTGCCACAATTCGCACGGTTCCCAACAGGTGGGAACGTTTGGCGCGCCACCGCTGATTCGTGTTTCTCAGATGGACATTGCGGGCGTGAGTGCGACCGACGGTGTAACGGTGCTGACACCGGCTGTGAACCAGTACGATAACTGCCTGCGGTGCCATGGGACGAGCCAGGGAAAACAAGTCGTGGCCAGCTATGGGTATTTCCCAGTGCGGTATGTTCCAGGGGCGGATGCGCTCAACGTGATTGCGCAATTTGCAACTACTGCGAGTTCAAGTCATCCAGTGACGCATATCAGCAGCGGAGTGGCGTGGCCCAGCCTGCGGACGACGATGCT
>Ga0302282_1003628_pt1 | contig 10253 bp, 9 predicted proteins | sample III_Fen_E1_3_FD_198763 | JGI IMG/M metagenome (GOLD analysis project Ga0302282, IMG submission 198763) | Peat permafrost microbial communities from Stordalen Mire near Abisko, Sweden - III_Fen_E1_3 | ecosystem: Environmental > Terrestrial > Soil > Wetlands > Permafrost | place: Sweden: Abisko... | reverse complement strand
GCGGATGAAGGAGTTCAACGCGGAGTTGGCCGCACAGAACGTGGAGCGCGAGGCGCTGCGTGTGGGTATTGATGCGGAGTACCTGGTGCGCTACGACCGGCTGTCGGGGTCGCGCGGCACAGGGCTGGCGCTGTGTGAGAATCAGCAATGCAATGGGTGCCGCATGGGCGTGCGTCCGCAGACATGGAACCAACTGCGCGAGGGCGAGTTGCTGACCTGCGACAGTTGCGGCAGGCTGCTCTACTGGGACCCGTCGTTGGCTCCGCCGGTCAAGGCGCCGCAGCCGGTGCCCCAGAAGAAGAGCAGAGCCAAGAAATCTCTAGCGGGAGATTGATCCGTGCAGCGTATCTGTGTGGATATGGATGAGGTGATGGCCGATACCCTGGCCGAACACCTGCGCCGCTACAACCAGACATTCGATGAAGAGATCGGGCCGGAAGACCTGGTGGGCAAGGGCCTGTGGGAGGTGACTCCCGTGGACCGGCAGGCGCAACTGCGGGCGTTTCTGGATGCGGAAGATTTCTTCGAGGACCTGGCGCTGATTCCGGACGCGCAAGCTGTGCTCCAGGAGCTGACCGGGCGATTTGAGGTCTTTATTGCCACGCAGGCCATGACGGTGCCCAACTCGCTGGGGCCGAAGTATCGCTGGCTGCAACGGCATTTTCCGTTCATTCCACCAACGCATTATGTGTTTTGCGGGAACAAGAGCATTTTGCGGGCGGATTATCTGATCGACGACCTGCCGCGAAACCTGATGCGCTTTGAAGGGCAGGGGCTGCTGTATACCGCTCCGCACAACCTGATGGCGACGGGGTTTGTGCGGGTGAACAACTGGCGGGAAGTGGCGGAGTACTTCGAGAAAGTGGCAGACCAGGCCGGCGGGTAAGATGGATTTGGGAGTCTTGTACGGGGGAGATGGATTTGGCACGTTATCTGGTGACTGGGGCAGCGGGTTTTATTGGGCGATCGATTGCGGCGGCGTTGCTTGGGCGCGGCGATACGGTGCGTGGAATCGACAGCTTTATTACCGGGAAGCGCGCCAACCTGGTGGGGCTTGAGGCGATGGAGTTTGTGGAAGGCGACCTGACCGACCCGGCGACATGCGCACGGGCCTGCGAGGGCGTGGAGATTGTGTTTCACGAGGCGGCGCTGGCCTCAGTACCGCGCTCGGTGGAGGACCCGGTTAGCACCAACGCTCACTGCGTTACCGCTACGCTGAATGTGCTGGTGGCGGCGCGGGCGGCAGGGGTGCGGCGGGTGATTTACGCGGGATCGTCTTCGGCATACGGGGATGCTGCGACGCAGCCGAAACACGAAGGCATGCTGCCGAATCCGATCTCTCCCTATGCGGTGGCAAAGCTGGCCGGCGAACAGTATATGCGAGTGTTTGCGAAGGTTTACGGGCTGGAGACTGTGGTGCTGCGCTATTTCAACGTCTTTGGGCCGTACCAGGACCCGACCTCGCATTATTCAGGCGTCCTGGCGATTTTTTGCCGGAAGATGCTGGCCGGGGAGCAGCCGACGATATACGGCGACGGCGAGCAGAGCCGGGACTTTACGTATATCGACAACGTGGTGCATGCCAACCTGCTGGCGGCCGCGGCTGCGGCGGAGATGGCTTCAGGGAAGATGATGAACGCGGCATGCGGGACGAGCATTACGCTGAACCAGACCTTTGAACTGCTGCGGGAGCTGACCGGCTACGAGGGGAGTCCGGCGTATGCGGCAGGGCGCGCGGGGGACATTCGCGACTCGCTGGCGGAGATCTCGCTGGCTGGAGAGCTGATTGGCTATCGGCCGGTGGTGGATTTCAAAGAAGGGTTGCGGAAGACGGTGGAGTGGTATCGGCGGGGCGCGTAGCCGGGAACACCTGGTTTTCCACATGTTTGGTTCTTCTGTGATGCAGCGCATAGACATAGTTGTTTGAATCTAGGACACTGGCGGGGATTTCCTCGGCAGCGGCATTACCTTTGAGTAAATAGGGAGACCCCTGTGTGGAGGAACTTGAGACTTCTTTTTCTGTCTTTGAGGTTCCTATTTGATGGCGGTCCCTTCCGACCCAACACGCGGCTTGTCCTCTGATGGGCCAGGCGACCTTCCATTGGGAGGGGATGGGCGCGTGCGCGAGGTTCTGAGCCGTCACAGTTCTGCCACATCCCTGAGTGAGTTTGCGCAGGTAATTTGGCGGCGCCGACGGCTTGTGGCTGCGATTGAGGGCGGGTTTTTGCTGGTTTGCCTGCTCTATTGCCTGATTGCACCGAATCAATATGAGGCGAACGCACGGGTGGCGCTGCGGACTTCTCCGGATTCGACGCTGAGCCTTGAGCAGCCGGGGCAGTCAGCCACGTCGGCGGCGGCGATTCTTTCCGGGCCGCTGCAACTGGAAACCCTGGCGAACTTTTTGCGCAGCGACCAACTGGCCTGGCGGGTGATTACGGACTTGAGGCTTTACCAGGCTGCGGGGTTCAACGGGCGGTTTACGAGGTTGTTTCCGGGATACCAGCCGAAGGCGGACGTTGCCGACGGTGGATCGCCGGAGGCGCAGGCGTATCTTCTGGATCGGTTTGAGCGGCGGCTGAGGGTGGAGACACTGCCGCGATCGCTGGTGGTGCAGATTCGGTTCCGGTCGCGGGATGCGGCGTTGTCGGCCGCTGTGGTGAATGACCTAATCCGGCAATACGGGGAGCAGGACAGCGAATCGCGGGTGCGGGTGACGGCGCGGCAGTCGGACTGGATGCAGGCGCAGTTGAAGGAACTGAAGGGCCGCGTGGATCAGGGTCAGCAGCGGCTGATTGATTTCCAGAAGAAGAATGGGCTGTTGGATGTGCCCCAGACGCAGAGCAACGGACAGCAGGGCGGGGCGGACCACAACACGACTCTGGAGGCGATTGACGAACTTGGGCGGGACCTGGTGGCCGCGACTTCGGACCGCATATTGCGGGAGGCGGAGTACCGGTCGGCGAGCCAGGGCGATCCGGAGGTGGTGATCGCTTCCGACGCAAGGCTGCAGGCGGAGAATGGGAACTTTGCGACGGCGCTGTTGGAGCAGATTCATACGCGCCGGAGCGAATTGGAGCTGGAACAGGCGCGCCTGAGTACGGAACATGGGCCGAATTTTCCGCAGGATCTGGACGCGCAGAAGCAGGCCGAGGACGCGAAGCTTGTGGATCGCTTCCACAGTGCGTGGCAGACGGCGATTGACCGCGAGCAGATGGTGAACAGCAGCCTTGAGGAGCACACGGCCGAGGGGATGAAGCTGAACCAGGCGGCGATGGTCTATGCGGTGATGCGTCAAGAGGCGGACCGCAGCAGCGAACTCTACCTGAGGGTGTTGGGGAAGGTGGAGGAAGCGGGGCTGTCTGCGGGGATTCAGGGCTCGACGATTGCGGTGGTGGACCCCGCGCGGCAGCCGGTGAAGCCAGTGGCGCCGGACTTGCCGCTGTACATGGCGATTACGTTTGTTGCCGGCCTTTGGCTGGCGGTTGGGGTGGCGCTGTTGGTGGAATCTGTGGGAGCGAAAGCGGGGCGGGCGGCGGTGGTTGCCGGAGTGCTGCTGTGGTTGTTGGCGCCGGGGAATGGAATGGCGCAGGCTCCTACGCCGGCGCTTGATGGACTGCCGACGGGGGTGGCCCGGCTGCCGTTTACGCCGGACACGAAGGTTGCGCCCAATCCCAAGGAAGCTCCGGCGGTGTGGAATGGAGCGGCTTTGGCGGGGCAGGCGGGGGTGGCAGGGCAAATTGGGACGCAGGCCGTGATGCAGGCTCCGATTGGGCCCGGCGATTTTCTGGAAGTGAGCGAATACAGTACGCCGGAGTTTCATGCGGCGGTGCGTGTTTCAGAGGCCGGAACAGTGATGCTGCCCATGGTGCACGAGGTGCAGGTGGGCGGGTTGGACGAGCAGGGTGCGGCGCGGGCAATTGAGGCGGCGCTGGTGGCCAAGGGGATGTTGCTGCACCCGCAGGTTGCGGTGCTGGTGACGGTGTATGCAGGGCAGGATGTGAGCGTGCTGGGCGAGGTGGCGCGGCCGGGGGTTTATCCGTATGCGGTGCATCATCGGCTGTTGGACCTGATTTCCGCGGCGCAGGGGCTGAGCCAGAATGCCGGGCGGCTGGTGAATGTATTTCATCGCGGCGACCCGAACACGCCGCACCCGGTGGTGCTGGGCGGGGTTGGACTTGATGCGGGCGGGCCTGATGCGGGCGGGACAGACATTGCCGCGGACCACAATCCTGAGTTGATGCCGGGCGACACGGTGCAGGTGAGCCGGGCGGGGCTGGTGTATGTGATTGGCGATGTGATTCGGCCGGGGGGATTTCCGGTGGACCCGGTGCATGGGCTGACGGTGGTGCAGGCGCTGAGCCTGGCCTGGGGGCCGAGCCAGAATGCGGCATCGGGGAAGGCGCTGCTGATTCACGAGGAAAAAGGCGGCAGGACGCTGACCACGCTGAACCTGGGGCGGATGATGCATGGGCAGGACCCTGACCGGCCGATTCGCGACCGGGACATTCTGTTTGTGCCGGATTCGATGGCCAAGAACCTGTTGAACAGGACCGTGGAAGCTGCCATTCAATCGGCGGTGGGCGTGAGCATTTACGCAGGCCTGGTGTATTCGCAGAGGTTTTGACGGATGAGACGAGTTGCCTGGGGACTTGTGGTGTTGCTGGCCTTCGCGATTCCGTGGGAATACTCGCTGGACCTGGGCGAGCCGCTGGGTAATATTGCGCGTATTGTCAGCATGGTGCTGCTGCTTGCGGCGATTCCGGCAGTTTTGCAGGCGGGGCGAGTGCGGACGCCGAGTGGGATGCAATGGCTGATTCTGGCGCTGTACCTGTGGTTTTGCTGCTCGTATTTCTGGACGATTGATCCGCTGGCGACGATGGACAAGATGCGCGCCTATTTTCAGGAGATGATGATTGTCTGGCTGGTGTGGGAGTTTGCGGAGAGCCCGGAGGACTTGCGCACCCTGATGTCGGCTTACGTGGCGGGGGCGGGAGTGCTGGCGGTGTTGACCCTGGCGAGTTTTGGGTCGGCGGAGGCGCTGGGGGCGAGTCAGGTTCGTTTTGCGGCGGAAGGCCAGGACCCGAATGACACGGCACGGTTTCTGGATTTGGGAATCCCTTTCGCGGCGTTGCTGGTGGGCAGTGGAGGTGGCCGGCGTTTGCTGGGGCTGGGGTATTTGCCGCTGGGGCTGGTTGCGGTTGTGCTGACGGCTTCGCGCGGCGGGTTGCTGGCAGGCGTGGCTGCGCTGGCTGGATGCGGGCTGCTGCTGGTGCGTCGTTCCGGGCGCGGCGCGCTGGCGGGGATTCTGGCGCTGCCGGCGATTGCGGCAGGGCTCTGGTTTGCGATTCCAAGGGAAACGGTGGCGCGGCTGACCACAATACCGGATCAGTTGCGAGGCGGGGACCTGAATCAACGTTGGAATATCTGGCATGCGGGCTGGAGCGCTTTTGTGCGCGCGCCGCTGGTGGGAAGCGGGGCGGGCTCGTTTGTGAGCGCGGCGCGGCTGAATCCGCTGGATACGGCTCACAATACGGCGCTTTCTGTGGCGGTGGGCGGAGGCCTGTTTGCGCTGCTGCTGGTGGTTGCGATTGGCGTGCTGGCGTTGCGCGCAGTGTTGGGGACACGGAGCCAACTGAGGGACGGATTGCTGATCGCGCTGGTGGTCTGGGGGATTGTGTCCCTGGTTTCGACGGTTGAGGAAAGCCGCGCCACCTGGCTGCTGCTGGGCCTGATTGCCGTGGCGGGGCGCGTGGGTTTTGAGATGCCGCAGCAATGTGAGCGGTGTTTTTCGGTGGATTGCAGCAGGGAAGGCGTCGGGTTGGCGGCGGCTCCTGCGCACAGCCCGGGCGGTTGAGGGCGGAATGGCGACCGTGGCCGGAGTGAGACGGCTGTTTCAAGGGGAGAGCGTAAACCGCCAGATATTTCGCGCGGCTTTGTCGGTGACGGCGGTTGGGGTTCTGGTGAAGTGTGTCGCAACCTGCAAAGAGGTCGCGGTGGCCGGGGTGTTTGGCCGCTCGGATGGGATGGATGCGTTTCTGGCGGCACTGCTGATCCCGGGACTGCTGATCAATTTGATCTCGGAGTCGATGAACCAGGCGCTGGTTCCGACGCTGATAAGGGTGAGGGAACAGCAGGGGAAGAGGCAGGCGCAGGAGCTTTTATCGAGCTCGATGGTGGGAATGTGCCTGCTTTTGGTCGCAGTTTCGGTGTCAATGGCATTGATGGCGCGGGGCTTTTTCCCTTTGATCGGTTCGCATTTTCCCGCAGCCAAGCTCGATCTCTCCGTTCGGCTGTTCTATGGGTTGTTGCCGGTGGTTTTGATTACGGGGGTTGCCACCAACTGCACCGCGGTTCTGAATACGTTTCACCGCTTTGCGCTTCCGGCGCTGGCCCCGGTGGTGATTCCGGTGGTGGTGATGGGGTGCGCGCTGACGCTGGGCGGCCGGCTTGGGGTTTGGGCGCTGGTTTATGGGACGGTGGCGGGGTCGCTGATTCATGCCGGGGTGGTGGCCTGGATGATGGAGCGGAGCGGCTATGACTTTCGCCTGCGCTGGCACGGCATGACGGAGGCGGCGCGGGAGGTGGCGGGGCAGTATGGGCCGGTGTTGCTGAGCGGGCTGGTGGCTTCCGGCGGTCTGTTGGTTGACCAGTCGATGGCGGCGATGCTGCCGGCTGGAAGCGTGTCGGCGCTGGTGTACGGAAACCGGTTTGTGAGCGTCGTGATTGCTCTGCTTGCGGGTGCGGTGTCAACCGTGCTGACGCCTTACTTTTCGCGGATGATCGCGCTCCGGGACTGGGCTGGCTGCCGGCACACGATGCGCACCTGGGTGGGGGTTGCCGCGGCGGTCTCGGTGCCGATTGCGGCGATGATGATTGTGGGATCGCGCGTGGTGGTGCGGATAGCGTTTGAGCGGGGTGCGTTTGGGCCGCGGGATACAGCGGTGGTGGCCGCGGTGATGGGGATGTATGCGATCCAGATTCCGTTCTTTGTATGCAGCCGGGTGTTTTATCGGTTCATTATCTCCATGAGGCGGACGGATTTGGCGCTCTACTGCGGTATGCTCAACCTAATCCTTGATATTGCGTTGAACGTGGTGCTGATGCGCTGGCTTGGGGTTGCCGGTATTGCATTGGCGACCTCGCTGTGGACTGTGAGTACGCTCATATTCCTCTGGTATTGGAGCGGGAAGTTGCTCTCTTCGGTGGAGGCAGTCGGGTAGTTGCGTAGTCGATGCCCGCATGCGCAGCTTGAGCGAAGTGCGACGGAACGAGTTCAGCAATGGGGGAGCAATCCCCACGGGAGGCAGTTTGGTTCCAAAACCGGCGCAATATCTTCTTCGCTTCGATGACCTTTGCCCCACCATTTCGCGAAGCCGTTGGGAGCGATTTGTCCCTTTGATTGAGGAGTTTGGAATCAAGCCGATTCTGGCCATTGTTCCGGACAACAAGGATCCAGACCTGCTGCGCGCCGACCCGGACCCGGAGTTCTGGGGGCGGATGCGGGAGTTGGAAGCGGCTGGGGCCATGATTGCGGTGCATGGCTACCAGCATTTGTGCCATAGCAAAGGGAAGAGCCTGGTGCCGCTGCATCGACAGACTGAGTTCGCCGGGGTGCCTTTGGACACGCAGCGGTGGTGGGTTGAGCACGGACTGGAGCTTCTGCGCAACGAAGGGTTGAACCCGGGGATGTGGATTGCGCCGCGGCATGGATTTGACCGCAACACGCTGCTTGCGCTTCGCAGTTCGGGGATCAAGATGCTGTCGGACGGGTTTGCCCGGGTTCCATTCACGCGCGGCGGGGTGACGTGGATTCCGCAGCAGCTTTGGGGGCCGGTATACAAAACGCAGGGGTTGTGGACCATCTGCGTGCATACAAACACGGCGCGGGAGTCTCTTCCCCAGCAACTTCGGGGCTTTTTGCAGAGACAAGCGGCGCAGTTCACTTCAGTTGAGCGCGTGATGGCGGAGCTGAAGCCGGGTGGCCTTGGTGTGGGGGAGAGGCTTTATGAGGCGTATGCACTCTGGCGGGCGCGTGGTTTGCGATCGAAGAGACGATCGGGGCGGCGGAGTCGGGCATGACGAAGATTGAAAACGTCTATTAATCCTAAAGATATCGAACAAACATAATGTAGCTATTGATGTTCAGATGTGACTTTGGTACACACTGGCACGCCAAGGAAGTCAGAGCTGCCAATGGGCGTTTGGGGCTCGCGGCTGTCGCCTTGGCCAGCGTGATGGTTCCGGGTTGGCGGCGAGCAGACTGTTGTAGAGCGACTCCCAACGGTCGAGGACCGAGCCCAGGCTGAAGGATTGGGTGATGTGCTGGCGGGCACTGTTGCCCATGGCGGAGCGTTGTTCAGGCGGGGTTTGCATGAGGCGGGTCATGGCTTGCGCCAGGGCGGGCACGTTTCCGGCGGCGGCCAGCAGGCCGGTTTGGTTGGCGACGATCACTTCGCGGGTGCCAGGGACATCGGTGGCGACGGAGGGGAGAGCGCAGGCTGCGGCCTCCAGCAGCGCCATGGGCAGTCCCTCCCAACGGGAAGAAAGAACAAAGCCGTCGGCGGCATGCATCCAGCGGCGGACATTGGGCTCGAAGCCTAGAAAGCGGATGCGGTGATCGACACCGAGTTGCTGCGCCATGCGGCGGAGTTCCGCTTCAAGCGGGCCTGCGCCGGCGATGACCAGGTGGGCTGATTCAGGCAGACGATGCATCGCGCTCAGGAGCGTTGGATAGTCCTTTACGGATTCCAGGCGGCCGGCGGCAAACCAGAGAAAGACGTCTTCAAGGCCGGCCTCGCGGCGGAGAGCGGACCGGGAAGCTGCGTCGATCTGGTGGGTGTGGACTTCGACTCCATTGGGCAGAACGACAAGAGTTCTCTGGAGGACCATGCGTGCAGCCCGGTGCGAGTCGGCAACGGCTTGGCTGACTGCGGTTACGCGATCGGGGAGCCAGTTGCTGAGTCGGTAGCCGAGATGGCGGCCGAGAGAGCCGGTGGAGGAGGAATGGAGGGTGTCAAGCTGGACGCGGAGGGGCGAGGCGAGCCGGGACCAGCGGGCAAACCAGGCGGCATGAGGCAGATGGGCGTGGACGATGTCAGGCTTTTCGTGCTTGATCCAGCGGTGAAAGCGGATCCAGCCGCGCGGGTCAACCAGGCCCTTGCGCATGCCGAGAGTGAGGAACTGGACGCCCTGGGCGGTCAATGAGTCGGCGGCGGGGCCAGCCTGGCCGGAAAGGGCTACGACACTGACGCGCCATCCGCGCTGTTGCAGGCCCGCAGCGAGCAGGATGGTCTGCTGCTCGGCTCCGGCGATGCGGTCGAGGCTGGGGATGACCAGGGCGATGTGCTTCAAGGGAAGCGGAGTGGAATTCGCGTTTGGGAGCGGGGTTGGAAGCACGGCATCGATCAGTTCTTCATAGGCGCCGACGGCGCGCTGGAGCTGAAAGGGAGCCATGAAGTGGTGGTCAAATCTTTGATTTGGGGAGAGTTGTTGGAGGGCGATGAGGAGTGTGGCGGCCAGGGATTCGGCGCAGATTTCGGGAGCTAACCATGCACCGGGCTGGTCAGCGAGAAGGTCGGTGAGGCCACCGGAGGCGGGAAGGGCGATGATGGGCAATCCTGCCGATGCGGCCTCAAGCAGAGCGTTGGGCAGGCCTTCATGACGAGAGGGGAGGACGAAAGCCGTGGCGCCGGGAAAATAGTCGGATGGATCAGGGATGTACCCGGCGAAAAGGACGGCTGGCTCGAGGTTCAGGGCACGCGAGAGCTTCTTGAGCGGCGATTCTTCCGGGCCGGTGCCGGCGATGACCAGGTCGGCGGTGGGGAGATGGAGGCGGAGCGTTGCAAACGCACGGAGCAGGAGGTCGAAGCCCTTTTCTGGGGAGAGCCGGCCAACGGCGAGCAGGTGGGGGCCGGGGCCGGCGAAGAGACTGTTGCCCTGACGGACAGAAGAGCGGATTTGCTCCACGTCGACAGGGTTGGGCAGGACGGAGACCCGCTTGGGGAGGACGCCGGTGTGGAGGATGAGGTCGGTGGCCATGGCGTTGGACTGGCAGAGGATGCGGTCAGCGCGGCGATAAAGGAGGCGGTAAAGCAGGCGGGTGTAGGCAGGCAGATCGCCAAAAGACAAGGAAGCGGACACCGTTCCGTTTTGGCGGACAAAGACCTGGACGGGGCGCGGAAACAGAGGACGCAGAAGCAATACGAGGAAGTTGAGGTGAAACATGCCGGAGAGGATGATTTGGGGGCGGAGCC
>Ga0302282_1003622_pt1 | contig 10266 bp, 8 predicted proteins | sample III_Fen_E1_3_FD_198763 | JGI IMG/M metagenome (GOLD analysis project Ga0302282, IMG submission 198763) | Peat permafrost microbial communities from Stordalen Mire near Abisko, Sweden - III_Fen_E1_3 | ecosystem: Environmental > Terrestrial > Soil > Wetlands > Permafrost | place: Sweden: Abisko... | reverse complement strand
GGATGCCGTCCACCAGCCCAACGTAGCCATGGAAGAATCCCGATTGCAGGCTTTCCACCGTGTTGGTGCCGATGACTTTGGCCGGGCGTTTGACCTCCACGCGCGGCAGCCGTGCGGCCTTGGCAAACAAGGCCTCGGCACTGAGGTTGACGCCCGGGGCGATGACGCCGCCCAGGTACTCGCCCTTTGGCCCAATGGCGTCAAAGGTGATGGCCGTGCCGAAGTCCACCACGATCGCGCTCTGCTTGCAGCGCTCGAAGGCGGCCACGGAGTTGGCGATGCGGTCGGCGCCGACCTCGGCCGGGTTGTCGTAATGCACGGGCATCCCGGTCCGCACGCCGGGCTCCACAAAAATGGCCTTGACGCCAAAGGTGCGCTCGCAGACCGTCCGGATCAGGCTATCGAGCGGAGGCACGACGCTGGCCACAATGATGCCGCGCACCTGCTTCGGCTCCAGGCCCTGCACGGTGAAGAGCTGCCGCAGCAGCACGCCATGCTCGTCCGCCGTCTGCTGCTGCGGAGTGCTGACGCGCCAATGCGCCACCAGCTCGGCAGCGGCGGTGCCGTCCTCGCGCATGGGGAAGAGACCGAGTTCGGTCTCCGTGTTGCCGATGTCCATTACGAGCAGCATGGGGTTCATCATAGTACAGCCGGGGATGTTTTAGAGCGCCGGCTGGGATGGCCCACGCAAGCCTGTCGCTAACGGCCACCCTGCACCGATCTGTGCGGCGTGCCCCAAACCCAGCGCCAGGCGTTCCTCCAGGAGTAGGTCAGCAGCACTCGGCGGCGCTCCACGTACAAAACGCTGGGATTGGTGACGGCCAGCAGCAGGGTGGTGGCCGCCAGGGCCGGAACCATGACAACGAGAAATACAAGCAGGCGAAGAGCGAAGGCAAACCATCGCCCGGCGCGGAGCTTGAAGCCGACCGCGCTATTCGCAGGCTCCTCACCCGCGCGATTCACCGCACGCCCACCTGCTCCAGCAAGGAGGCAAAGTGCAGTTCGGCCTCTTCTACCTCCACGCGCAACTGCGGCACCGCCAGGGGAGTCAGCGCTCCATTGGGCAGCTTGACCTCGTCCTTCGCCGTGGTGATGTAGCCATCGGCGCCGTGCAGCGCGGTTAGATTCTTCAGCAGCGCCATGTCACGCGCGGTGTAGCGGTGGTGATCGCCAAAGGAATACGTGCCTGCCACCTGCACGCCCGCCGCCTCCAACGACTGCCAAAACTGCTTTGGATTGGCCAGCCCGCAGAAGGCCAGCGGACGCGAAGGCGGAGGCACGTCGAACTCGATGCGCCGCCGCGTACGCCACACATTTGCCTTGGGCAGCAAGGTGGCCAAATCCGCGGGCACGGCCACGGCCTGCGCCCGTTCGAGCGATGCCAAAGGCTCGCGCAGCCTTCCAAAGGGCAGCAGACGGCCGCGCAGGTCAGCCGGGTTCAGCAGCACGATGTCGAAGTCGCGATGCAAGCGGCGGTGCTGAAAACCATCGTCGAGAAGATGCAGCCGCGCGGGATTCAATTGCGCCGCCGCGAACTCTTCGGCAGCCACTCCCGCCGCGTGGCGATCCTCTCCGACAAAGACCGGCACACCCAGCGTGCGCGCCAGCAGCAGCGGCTCATCGCCGAAATCATCGGCCGGGCCTGCGGGGTCCACGCGCAGCACGCCTTTTGTTTTGCGGCCGTAGCCACGGCTCAAAATGTCGTAGGCGATACCGCGCTCGGCAAGCCAACGCCCCAGCATCTGCACAAACGGAGTTTTACCGCTGCCCCCCACGCTCAGGTTGCCCACGCTGATCACCGGCCGCCGCAGGCGCAACACCTCGGCCTGGCCACGATCGTAACGGGCGTTGCGGTGGGCAATCACCTGCGCGTAGAGCCATGTCAGCGGATCGCGCACCTTATGCTTCCTCCTCCAACAGCCGCAGCAAACGCTCGGCGGTGCGGCGACTGGCGCCCCTCTGCTCCACCAGTACCTGGTGTGCGCGCTCGCCCAGGCCCTCGCGCTCGTGCTTCTCCCGCAGCAGCAGAAGGAAGGTCAGCCCCAGGTTTTTCGTCGTGCAGCGCACCACGGCCCCTGCCTCTTCAAAGCAGCGCAGGATGTCGCGAAAGTTCGCCGTGTATTCGCCGGTGAGGATGGCCTTTGAAAAATAAGCTGGCTCCAGAATGTTGTGTCCGCCCTTTGGCACCAGCGAACCGCCGACAAAGGCCAGGTTAGCATAACGATAGACGGCGGCCAGTTCGCCCAGGGTGTCCAGCAGCAGAATCTTGCCCTTCAGATCCGCCTCGGCCGACGCTGCCTCCGAGCGGCGAACGAATTTCGCGCGGCGCTCCGTGAGAATCTCCGCCACCTCCTTGAAGCGTTCGCGGTGTCGCGGCGCCAGCACCATCACGGCCGCGGGATTTTCCAGCAGCACCGTTCGGAAGGCCTTCAGGATGTACTCTTCTTCGCCATCCACGGTGCTGCCGGCCACGATGACCGGCGCTCCGGTTTTGCGCAGCTGCAGGCCAAGCTGCTCCACCGCGGCGCTTTCCTCGGGCGGAGCGGCGTCAAACTTCAGGTTGCCCAGGCACTCCACGCGCTCCGCCGGGGCGCCCATCTGCCGCAGCCGCTCGGCGTCCAGATCGCTCTGCGCCAGGAACAGCTCAACCGGCGCCATCACCTTTTCAATCCACCCGCGAAAGCGCATGTAGCGCGGCAGCGAGCGGTCGCTGATGCGGGCATTCACCACGGCCACCCGCGCACCGCTCGCGCGCGCCAGCCGCAGGAAGTTCGGCCACAACTCGGTCTCCGCCAGCACCACCAGTTTCGGCTTCAACGCGCGCAGGTAGGGACCAATGCAGAATGGCAGGTCGAGCGGGAAGTAGAAGACGTTCTCTTCGCCGAACCTCTGCCGCGCCAGCCGCTGCCCGGTATGCGTCGTTGTGCTGATGACCACCCGCATTCCCCGCCCGCGCAGTTCCTCCACCAGCGGAGCCACGGCCAGGGCCTCACCCACGCTGACCGCGTGAATCCATGCCACGGGCAGCGCCGCCTCGGGTGCATCAGAAGAAAGCCGCAGGCGCGCCGGCACCATGCCCAGGCGTTCCGGCAGCCCGGCGCGATACTTGCCCAGGCGCAGCATCTGCAGCAGCCACCACGGCAGGGTGATGATCAGTCCAATGGTCAGCACGAAACTGTAAAGGAAATACACGCTTGCCATTGTAGAAGAGTGCGGCGGAAAAGGCGCGGGCCTATAATCCTGCGCATGAGATGCCTGCCCCTTAGCTTGACTCCGGCCCCGCCCCGGCCGCGAAGCCTCCTTCTGATTTCCACCCTGCTGGTGGTCGCCTTCACGGGTGCGGCCCTGGCGCGGGAGTTCGCCATGCCTCCGCTGCGGCCTGCCGCGCAGATGTCCGTGCACTTTGTGGATACCCATGAACACGTTGGCATTGGCGCCGAAAGTTACGATACGCCGGCTCAGGCCGCCATCTTCCACTCCAAAATGCTGGAGCATGGCGTGCTGCCCGTGCTGGTGGTGTTTACCAACGAGAGCGACTACCCAATCGTGCTCGATGAGCTGCGCTTTCGCCTGGTCACCCGGGACCGCGCCAAGGCTTCGCCCTACACGCTCGACGATCTCCAGCGCGTCTTCACCGCCATTCGCGCGCCGCACTCCCGCCCGCAGGACAACCTTCCCCTGCCCACGCCGGGGCGCAACAAGCCACACGGCTTCATGCCCCGGGATGACTACGACGAACTGAAGCGCGCCATCTTCCACTCCCGCACCGTGGAGCCGCACTCCTCCGTTTATGGCTTTCTCTTCTTTGACGTCACCGACCTGCCTAACCCTTCGCGCGGGGCGCGCCTTTATGCCGAGGGATTGCAGGATGCCGGCGGCCGCGAGTTGATGTACTTTGAGCTCGAACTGGCACCCCAGCGTTAGGGCTTTCGCGCCCGCCCGCCTTGGCTATAATCAGGTATGGCTTCCACGGCAAACCCTGTGACGACGAAGTACGAGGCGATCATCGGCCTTGAAGTCCACGTGCAGTTGCTGACCCGCAGCAAGATATTCTGTAGCTGCCCCAACGTCTTCGGCTCGGCGCCGAACACCAACGTCTGCCCCGTCTGCCTGGGCATGCCCGGCTCCCTTCCGGTGCTCAATCATCAGGCGGTGGAATTCGCCGTCAAGGCCTCGCAGGCCTTGAACCTTGTGGTCAACGAACGTTCCATCTTCGCCCGCAAGAACTACTTCTATCCTGACCTGCCCAAGGGCTATCAGATCAGCCAGTTCGACCGGCCCCTGGCCGAGCGTGGCTACATTGACGTGACCGCCGCCGACGGCCAGCCCAAACGCATCGGCATCACCCGCCTGCACATGGAAGAGGACGCCGGCAAGAGCATGCACGAGGGCTTTGCCGACAGCGACACCAAGACCTACGTGGACCTGAACCGCACCGGCACCCCATTGGCCGAGATCGTCAGTGAGCCCGAAATCAGCACTCCGGACGAGGCCTTTGAGTACCTGACCCGCCTGAAGGAGATCATCCTTTACACCGGCGTCAGCGACTGCAACATGGAAGAAGGCTCCCTGCGTTGCGATGCCAACGTCAGCATCCGTCTGCGTGGTGAAACAAAGCTCGGCACCAAGGTCGAGGTCAAAAACGTCAACAGCTTTCGCTTCGTCCGCCAGGCGTTGGAGTACGAGATCGAGCGCCAGACCGAAGTCCTCGAATCCGGCGGCACCATTCAGCAGGAGACGCGACTCTACAACCCCGGCGAGGGCCGCACGTATTCCATGCGCAGCAAGGAGCGCGCCCACGACTATCGCTACTTCCCGGAGCCGGACCTTCCGCCGCTGGTCGTCGGCGAAGCTTGGCAGCGCGAGATTCTGAAGGCTCTGCCAGAGCTTCCCGAGGCGCGGCGCGCACGGATGATTGCGGAGTATGAGATTACGCATCAGGACGCGATGACGCTGACGGCGACGCGCGCGTTTGCAGACAGCTTCGAGGAGGCGGCAAAGGCAGCGAAGAGCCCCAAACGCGTCGTGTCGCTGATTACCAGCGAGCTGACGGGGCGATTGAAGGCCGCAGGCTTGGAGTTGGAGCAATCTCCGGTGACGCTCAAGGGCATTGTGCAGGCAGCAGATCTCGCCGAGTCGGGCGAACTCTCGAGTAAGATGCTGAAGCAGTTGCTGGATACATGCTTCACCGAGGGCAAGGACTTTGCCGAGGTCTACGAACGTGACAAGCCGAAGCAGATCTCGGACGCGGGCGCGATTGAGGCGATGATCGACGAGGTGATTGCGGCGAGCCCGAAGCAGGTCGCGCAGTATCGCGGCGGCAAGAAGACGGTGGCTGCGTTCTTTGTCGGCAATGTGATGCGGCTGTCGAAGGGACAGGCAAATCCCGTGCTTCTCAACGAGTTGGTGACGCGTAAGCTGGATGGCTTCGGCGGTGCTTCCTAGCGCCGCTGCATTCCATTGTTTTGCGGGAAGAAGCACTGTCATTTGGAGGCGGAAGCTGTGCTGGAGGGCGTTGCTGCGGGTGTGCTGGCTGCTGGCGTAGTTGTACTGCTTGAATTGGACGATGCATTGCTGCTGGAGCTGGAGGACGCAGTTGCATCATTGCGAGAGGACTTTGGCCTGGCGTGACTGTAACCGTCCTTGAACCAGCCGCCGCCTTTGAAGGAGATGGCCGCGGCGGAGATGACGCGCTCCAGCGATCCTCCACAGAGCGGACACTTCGTGATCTCCGGGTCGGAGAACTTCTGGATATGTTCCGTGTGCTTTTTACACTGTTTGCATTTGTACTCGTAGAGCGGCATTCTCAATTTCCTTGCATTGCATTCACAGTATTTCCTGTGCTTCTGCTATTGGAACGATAAATATTACATATTAGGAGAACATGTAACAGTTATCGTTTCTTTTGGTATGTCTTCGCAAGACATATGTAACAGGTAGTGTTACCTGTGCGAAACGGATCACAACTTTCCCAGATCTACAAGGCGCACGCTGACGATGGCCTCTACCTTGCGCAGCGCTTCGATAGCTGCGTTGGCGTCGCCTGGGCTCTTGACATCGATCTGGACCAAAGCCAACGCCTGCCCCTGTGGGATGCGCTGCGAGCGGACGGAGCGGCCAAGGGCGAAGTTCGCGATGTTCAGCGAGTGCTCACCCAGGATGGTCCCAATTCGTCCGATGACCCCTGGAACGTCGTGGTTGCGGCAGACCAGCAGTGTTCCGTCCAGGGCCGCCTCGATGTCGATGCCATCGTAGGTGAGAAGGCGCGGCGAGTTTCCGTGCAGCACGGTTGCGGATGCGCTGGCATTGCCGTCGGAGGAGTGCAGCACCAGCTTCAGTGTGCTTCCCGAGCCGCCGCTGGTGACCTCCTTCTTCTCCTCTTGGATGCGGATTCCGCGCTCCTCGGCGAGGGCCGCGGCGTTGATGCGGTTGGCGCTGGTCCCCTGCTCGGAGTCGTCCTCGGTGTTGGCGAGGATGCCGCAGAGGGCGGCGTTGCGAATGAGGTCGGTTTTACCCTGCGCGAGGCGCCCGGCATAGGTGATCTGGATACTTTCCAGGTTTCCCGGCGTGGCGTGGGAGAGGAAGAGGCCGAGGCGCTCGGCCATGTCGATGTAAGGCGCGATCTCGACGTACTCCTCGTGGGAGAGGGAGGGCAGGTTGACGGCGCACTGCACGACGCCGAGCTTGAGGTAGTCTCGCACCTGCTTGGCGAGCTGGATGCCGATGGCCTCCTGCGCCTCGTCGGTGGAGCCGGCGACGTGGGGCGAGAGGAGGACGTTGTCGAGTCCGAAGTAGGCTGAATCCTTGAGCGGCTCCTTGCGGAAGACGTCGAGTGCCGCGCCGGCGACGTGGCCGGAGCGGATGGCCTCGGCGAGCGCGTCGTCCACGATGAGCTCTCCGCGCGCGCAGTTGACGATGCGAACGCCGGGCTTCATGAGCTTGATCGATGTGGCGTTGATCATGCCCTCGGTCTGGGTGGTGAGGCCGACGTGCAGGGTGAGGTAGTCGGACTGCTTGAATAACTCGTCCAGCGGCAGCAGCGCGACCTGGTTCTCACGAGCGATGACGGGCGCGATAAAGGGGTCGTAACCGATCAGCTCCATGCCGAAGCTGCGCGCGCGGCGGGCGACCTCCAGGCCGATGCGGCCGAGGCCAATGATGCCGAGGGTCTTGCCTCGCAGCTCTGAGCCTTGCAGGGATTTTTTCTCCCACTTGGCGGCGTGCATGGTGGAGTTGGCGCGGGGGATGCTGCGCGCCATGGAGATCATCAGGCCAATGGCAAGCTCGGCGACGGCGACGGCGTTGGCGCCGGGGGTGTTCATGACGACGATGCCGGAGTGGGTGGCGGCGTCGATGTCGATGTTGTCGACGCCCACGCCGGCGCGGCCGATGGCGCGCAGTTTGGGCGCGGACTGAAGCAGCTTGGCGTCGACCTGCACGGCGGAGCGAACAACCAGCGCGTCTGCGTCTGCGAGTTCGGATTCAAGTCCGCCGGGACCGAGCTTGGCGATCGCATCGGCGGTGACGACGTTCCAGCCGGGCTCTTCCTGGAGGACGGCGAGGGTTGCGGGCGAGACTTTTTCTGCAAGAACGATCTTCATGGTGCTTCCAGTGTAACCGGCTGACGCAGATGTGCGATGAGACGAGGACGAACTATTGGGGGAACGCGTAAGAGTTGCTTGTCGTTTGTTCGTCATTTGTACGTTATTTGTTCGTCCCCCCTCCCCCCCTCCCCCCCCCGGGGGTATTTTGGGGATAAGTAGATTGGATTCATGCAATAGCGATGGAAGCGTGTTGCTAAAACAGTCATAACGAATGGCTTACTGCTAGAACCGTCAAAACATTGTGGTTACAGCTGAAAAACCAGTTTTTGCGGGACCCTCCAGCCAAAATTGTCATAATGAATGACTTGCGGCTAAAACTGTCATTCGGTTGGGGTTACCGGGGCCGGCGGGATGGGTGTGGGAGGGCCGAACTCCTCGAACATTCTTTGCAGGAGGGATTTGGGACTTCTGGCCTGGGCGGGGACGCCGTTGCCTTCGCCACGCGCGGCGAGGGAGTGTCCATCGCGGGTGCGGACGACGCGGCGGGCGAGGGTGGAGAAGTCTTCTCCGGTTGCCTGGGCGGGTGCGAGGGCGCGGACGTTCCAACTGGCGACCTGGAGTGCGTAGAGGAGAGTGCGAGCGAGGCCGGGCTCGACCTGGCCGGCGGCGATGGCGGCAAATAGCAGGGAGATCGAGAGCTGGATCGCCTCGGGGTCTTCGAGCGGCGGGAAGTTGCAGGCAGGGGAAGCGGCGAACTGGGCAGGCCTCTGGCCGTTTTCCAGGAGATATTGCACGGTCTCTGGGCGCAAGGGACCGATTTTGGATGTGCAGGCGGCATCGTGAGTGCGGCGGATGGTCCGGTGGAAGTAACAGAGGCCGGAGCCGGTGACGGCGGGCGACTGGCAGCGGTGGCCGTTGGTCTTGATGTGACGGCAGATGGGGTACTTATCAGCGTGTGAGTCCATTGGTTCCTCGATCCGGTGATTAAATGCGAAGGGCCACAAGCAGCGTCCGTGTGGTGGACGGCTTGCGGCCTTCTTTTTATCTCTACTTCTATTCTACCAAGCGGAGCATAACTACTATGCCAAGTATTTTTCGGAGGGATGTGATTGATGGAGTGGGAGTTATTGGGATTTTTTGGAATCGAGGGGCTTGACACGCGGATTTGCTGGGGTTTTTGAGGGTCATGGAGCGAAAAAAAAGTCCGGGGCTAAAGCCCATTGATTTGATTGGTCTTATTCAGGGGGATGAATCCCCCTGCTCCATCCGGAAGGCAAAAACGGGAGTTTTCAGCAGTCTGTAAAGCCCCTGCTCGCTCCGGCAAAGGCAAAGGCGGAGCTTTTGTGGGAGAAAGGGGCGGAGGGTTGAGGGAGTGCGAGCGGTATCGGGGTCCTTCGCGCTCGAAAGACGCGCTCAGGATGACGGCAAGAACAAACAACAACGAAGAACAGGCAACGGCGGAGAACAGGCAACGGCAAGGGCCAATGCGGGGATTCTTCGCTGCGCTCAGAATGACAAGCAAAAGGGGGCTGCGCCAGAATGACGACTCGTGGAGGCTGCGCCGGGATGACGACTTTGTGGGTACACATCCCACCCATCGCGGTGAAGCTGCGATGGATGGGGCACCCGGCACTCCCAGGTGCCCAAGTGCGAGGCACCTGGGGCACCCGCGGAGAAGATGGGGCACCCGGCACCTGGGGCACCCGCACCCGGAGAATGTAGTGTTACTTTGCCTGTTTGTGGGTGCAGCAGCAGGCGTCGGCGGCGGCGGTGGGGGATCGCTCGGCGTAGACCTTCTGAGCGGCGATGAGGCCGTTGCCGAAGGCGAAGGCGGGCGATGGGAAGCTCTTTGCGATGACCTGCTCCAGCGCGCCGATGAGGGCGATGGTGTCGAGGTAGTCGAAGAAGCCGAGGTGGGCGATGCGGAAGATCTTTCCCTTCATCTCTCCCTGGCCGTTGGCGATGATGGCTCCGAAGCGCGACTTGAGCTCCTTGACGACGACGCTGGAGTCGACGCCGTCGGGAGCGATGACGGCAGTGGCTGCGGCGGCGGGGCAGGTGGGCGAGAAGAGCTTCATGCCGAGGGCTGCGACGGCGGCGCGGGTCATGGCGGCGATGGTTTCGGCGTTCTCTATGAGCTTCCTGCGCCCGGCGACGAGGTCTCCGGCGGGGTTCTCCGGCGTGGCGGCCTGATGGGCGATATAGTCCAACGCCGCGCCGAGGGCGGCGATGAGCGCGACCGAGGGGGTGTAGGCGCTCTCGCCATTTTTGGAGTTCTTGCGCTCCTTGCGCAGGTCGAAGTAGTAGCGCGGATTGTAGCTGGACTCCATGCGGTCCCATGCGCGCTGGCTGATGGCGAGATAACTGAGGCCGGGAGGGATCATTACGGCCTTTTGCGATCCGCCGATGAGGACGTCGATGCCGAGCTTGTCCATGTCGATGTGAGTGGTGCCGAGGCCGGTGATGGCGTCGACGACGAGGAGGGCTTCGGAGTTGGCCTCGCGGAGCAGGCGGGCGACTCTTCCGAGGCAGTGGCGCGCTCCGGTGGAGGTCTCGGTGGCCTGCATGAAGACGACGCGGGTTTCGAGCTTGAGGGCGGCCTTGACGGCGTCTATCGAGAAGGTATCGCCATAGGGCGCGGTGACGAGATCGACCTGGCAGCCAAAGGCCTTTGCGAGACCGGCCCATCGCTCGCCGAACTTGCCGGCACTGAGGACGAGGA
>Ga0302282_1003597_pt1 | contig 10292 bp, 9 predicted proteins | sample III_Fen_E1_3_FD_198763 | JGI IMG/M metagenome (GOLD analysis project Ga0302282, IMG submission 198763) | Peat permafrost microbial communities from Stordalen Mire near Abisko, Sweden - III_Fen_E1_3 | ecosystem: Environmental > Terrestrial > Soil > Wetlands > Permafrost | place: Sweden: Abisko... | reverse complement strand
GCTGGGGTCGAATGAATATGAGTCACGCTCATCACGAAAAATAACAGAATCGAAAGTGCCGTAAGTCCGATAAAGAGTACAAGTGCCTTGATACTGCTCCAGCGGTGATAGAGCCAGATTACTAGAGCAATCCCCGGCAAGGCGATGACAGCTGAACGCGCCAACAGGCCGCTCGCCGCGCCCCCATTCATTCCCATATCGCGGAGGTTGCTCGGCAGCCATAGCAAAAAACCAAAATTAACCAACCCCCACGCGATTCCTGCCATGCAGAGCCCACAGGTGAGCGGCGCATAGGTGCCACGAGCAAACTGTTTTAGTTTCCCTGATTGGGGAGCAAGTTCCTTAGGGGACCCTGCTTTCATTGCAGTTATATCTTCTATGATCACAGCGGAATATTTGGCCATCACCGCACGGGCCTCAGCATTCAACCCCATGTTCACCAGAAATCGCGGAGATTCCGGGATAAATCGATCCAAGATTATAATTATTGCTCCGGTTGGCAACCCGAGCAACCAGAGGATTCTCCAGCTAAACAATGGTTCAAGAAGTGTAGCCGATCCAGCGGCAAGGAAATATCCGGCAGCGGTTCCAAGTCCCCCCAAGCCAACCAAGAGCCATCCGCGATGAGCTGCGGGAATCATCTCGGCCATGAGCGTAAAGGTAATGGGGAGCAAGCCCCCCGCCGCCGCTCCCATCAGGAAACACATACCAAGATTCCAATTGAATGTCGGCATGGCTCCACAAATGGCCGTTGCGATAAACATGAGTGCTGAAAGCAGAATCGCCGCCCTTCGCCCAAAGGAATCAGCGAAACGTCCCCATATCAGGGAACCAACCATCGTGCCAGTGAGGGCAAAAAGAGCCAGATATCCTGCTGTTTGTCGCGTTATTTCGTACTCCTTCACCATGCCCGGCATCACAAACCCCAGTGTCGTCGGCTTCATGACATCTACAGCCAACGCAACGATGAGAACTACCGCTAGTTTCCAGTGTTCAAGGTTGAGAACTGTCCCTTCCTGTATGTGAAATTGTACGGTCTCGTATTGAAGGTTTCCCCGCAATTGATCGAGACGGGGCATCAAACCATAGATAGCCATGATCAACCCGGTTGGAATCATGAACATACCAGTTAGCATCGTGCTATCCATCGGCATTCCCGCCATCTGGTATCCCATGTGCGAGGACATGATGAACATGGGAAAATGACAGAGTACCCCCGCAACAATAAGGAGGCATCCGATCCAGAAGGCAACCGGGTGATGAAATAAAATTCCGTTTGATTTCAACTTTAGTATTTCAGTGTCCCGAGGCTATGAGGTTCGCATCCATTCATAGACAGAAACTTGAGATGGGTGATAGGGATTAAGTCCGCTTTCACACTTCTTTTTTATCCAGTGGATCAATCATCCACAGAATTTATCGGGTAAAAGTTACCGATAAGTTCAATCGAAATTTATTTAAACCTGAAACCAGCCGAAAGGCTTGATATTGAAGGCATGATCTAACTCAGATGGTGGCGCCCGGTTTCAATGCCGCGATACGATTCGGAGCAAATAACTACTGAAGGGAGTTTTTCCCCACAGAGGCCGCGCCTCGACCGAGCATCCTTCTTTCTCGAATTCAGCGATCAGCGACTCGAGTCTCGGAAAGTTGATTTGGCCTCCGCTGATCCATCCGCTGCAACGGGTCCACCATTCTTCCAGAAGAGTAACGACGGAACGCCAACCGCATTCCCTCACCCCATTGCGTAGGAGTACCAACGAACCTTCCTTCGCGGCTTGTGCCAATCGTCGGATCAATTTCCCCTGCTGCTCTTCGGGTAAATAGTGAAGAATATCAAATGCACAGATCACGGACGCATTCTCTAGCGGAAACTCCATCAAATCGGCCTCATGAAGTGTCATGCTCTCATATCCCATGCGTTGTGCAGCAGCACGCCCCTCGTCAATTTTCCAGCCGCCCAAATCGCATCCCTTGTAGGAAACGGGAGATCCATCTATTTTGATCCAAAAGCCCAAAAGCCCAAGTCCGCAACCAAGGTCGATCACATCCCCCCCCTTCTCACGAATGGACTCCAAGGCCACATCAAAGACCGGATCGGCCAATAATTTACCCCTGATATATCCCCGAAGCCAATGCCCTCGGTAAAATGCCTCTGCAATTTTTCCTGCTCTGGTCTTGCGGTCGGGAGCAACAGCATCAATTCCTTCGTGAAAATCATCCATCTCCCTCATTTGAGACGCCATTGATGCGGTCATCAAACCAATTAAGTTCGTGAGTTCTTTGCAAAAAGTTTCTACCACAATGGACAGGCTGCGATGAAAGTACCCCTCCCGAACAAGAGAATGGATGATTTCCAAAGCATTGCGAAGCAAGCGGGTGCGGCAAGCAGCAACTACCACTTCCAGTTCCTAGCTCACTGCTATTTTCTTTCCTCTGGTCTGTGGCTTTGGTGCCGATGGGCGCTGCGCCGATTACTTTCTCTTGGAACAAGGAATGTTTTGGAGGAGCGCACAGGTTTGGTTCGGCGTTTCCATACTTATCTCGATCTCCTAAAGAGCTGGGGAATTATCGAACTGGAGTTTGTTGGTTTTGAGGATTTGGCCTCTTGGCAGGGATCTGTGATTGCCCCAAACCACCCCTCCATCCTTGATGTCATGCTTCTCATGACCAGAATTCCCTCCCTCGACTGTGTCATGAACACCAAACTTCTGAGCAATCCAATCACTTCGGGAGGGGCACGCCTTTGTGATTTCATTCAAAATGACTCACTGCTTCGGATGGTGAAAACCTGCAAAGAGCGTCTCATAACTGGTGCCAATATTTTGATTTTTCCTGAGGGCACCCGTACTACACATCCTCCACTGGGCTCCTTTCATCATAGCTATGCTCTCGCTGCCAAATGTTCAGGGGCGCCGATCCGGACTGTTATCATCGAGTGTAACTCAGAATACTTTGGTCGTAGGTTCTCCTATTTCAAACCTGCCCGTTGCCCCATACGGTTCCGCATTACCGAAGGAAAGATTTTTCACACATCTCCCTCGTCATGCACACGTTCCCTCTCTTCGGAAGTCGAAGATTACTTCCGCAGTGTGCTGGGAAAAAATTAAGCGATGAATCACTCATCAGGTAACACGAAGCATTGCGTCATTATTCCGAGCTATAATTCCGGATCACAGCTGGAACCAACAGTTCGTGAAGTTTTGGAATACTTCTCCACCGTGATCGTTGTCATTGACGGTTCCACAGATGGCAGCCAATCAGATGTACTTCTGTTGGCCAATAAGTTACCCCAACTGCACATCATCACTCTTACAGAGAATTCCGGAAAAGGAGCGGCCGTGTTAAAGGGGTTTGAATTTGCGCTCCAGCAGGGATTCACTCATGCAGTCGTCTTTGATTCCGACGGCCAGCATGATGCATCCGATCTTCCCCGATTTTTCGCAGCTTCCGCTAAATACCCTGAGGCGATGATTCTTGGGGTGCCTCTCTTCGGCACCGAGGCACCGGGATTGAGAGTTAATGGCCGACTCGTGGGAAACTGGTGGACTAATCTTGAAACCCTCTGGGGTGGAATTCACGACTCCCTCTTTGGTTTTCGCCTCTATCCCATTATCCCATCACTTCAAATTCTGAACAGTATCCGTGGTGGTCGACGCTTCGATTTTGATACCCAACTGGCTGTGCGGCTTTACTGGCTAGGTGTTCCTCCAGTGAATCTATCCACACCGGTTTACTACAAAAAGAAGGATGAGGGCGGCGTCAGTCACTTCCGCTATCTCCGGGATAATTTGCTTCTCGTGGTCGTCCACACGCAGCTTACCTTGCACGCGCTTACCATCATTCCCCGGTTAATTCGATTAAGGCATCAAAATAAGCTGAATGTGTTGTGAAGCTCTTTTCCCCACAAAATCGCCGTATCCTTACTTATGCCGCTTCTGGGATACTGGGCGGTGCCGCGGCAAGGCAGGCAGCTGCCGGCTCTTTTCAAAGTGCCCATTATTTTGCCATGGCTAGTACTGCTGCACTACTGCTCCCCACACTTATTAGAAACTCCCGTTGTTTTGGCTCTGTTACCACTGATTTCTCAACGTCCCGTCGTGAAGTCTGGGTTACGATTGACGATGGACCTCATCCTGAAAACACCCCTGAGATTCTTGAAGTCCTTGGAAATCATGGGGCAAAAGCCACATTTTTTGGAATCGGCAGGAATATACTCCAATGGCCTCATCTTGCACGGGCCGTCATCAGTGAGGGACACCAGCTGCAGAATCATACATTTCATCACCAAGCAGGTACCTTCTGGGCAGCACTACCGAACCGGGTGCGGAAGGAAATTGAATTGTGCAACAGTGCCATCCGTCAAACGACAGGCGTCGAGTCCTTCCAATTCAGAGCCCCGGTTGGCATTGCCAATCCCTTTGTTCATGCAATAGCGGAACAAGCAGGTTTACAAATGATCGGATGGTCAGCAACGGGACTTGATGGTATCCCACATCAACCGGAACGCGTCGTTCAAAAAATCCTCCGTAATGTCCGCCCCGGTGCGATCATTCTCATCCATGAAGGCAGTCTCCCCGGACTCAGGAAAGGAGTTCGTGCACAAACCCTTGATGCACTCTTACGCAAGCTCTCTGAGAACGGGTATAAGGCAGTAGTTCCCTCTCTTGCGACGCATGGAGCAACGCCTTTACTTGGTCAGTCCTGACAATATACTTAAGGTTCATTAGCTTCATCATGCCTGACGTCACCATCGACCGCCTTAAACAACTTTTAATCGAGAACTGCATGATCAGGATTGATCCCTGTGACATCACCGAAGAAACGCCTCTTTTCGGCCCAGAAGGCATCGGTCTTGATTCCCTTGATGCATTGCAAATCATCATCGCGGTCGAAAAAACCTACGGAATCATCATTGGAGATCCGGCAACCGCCAAGGATGCCCTTCAAAGCCTTGGCATTCTCCGCGACTGGATTGTCAAGCGTCTGGCAATTCGCAACACCGTAATGCCCTGACGATGAGTTTGGCCCCTATCTACGATGTAGCCATCGTTGGCGGGGGTCCAGCCGGGGCTGCGGCCGGGGCTCAACTCTCAAAAGCAGGCAAGAGAGTCATCATTCTTGAAAAGGAAGCCTTCCCTCGCTTTTCCATCGGTGAGTCGCTTCTGCCTTGTGGAAACGATCTCCTTCGTGAAATCGGTGTCTGGGAGAAACTCGAAAACGCCGGTTTTCTTCGTAAATATGGGGCCGAATTCTGCACGGGTGACGGTTCGCGGCTCCAGCGCTTCTGGTTTGGTCAGAATATGGGGACGTCCCACGAGTATTCCTACCAGGTGGAGCGCGCCCACTTTGATCAGTTACTCCTGGATCATGCGCGCTCACAAGGATGCGAGGTTCATGAGCAAACACGCGTTGAGACGATTGATCATCAAACTGCAGAATCCATGACTCTTCAGTGCGCTGGATTGAATGGTGCCATCACGGTCAAAACCCGTTGGATCATCGATGCAAGCGGCAGGTCTGCATTCTCTGGTGGAAAAATTGGCCTGCATCGACGCAGTACCCAAAAATCACGAAGGGTCGCGATCTTTGGACATTTTGAAGGGGTATTCAGAAACGGGGGCAAGGCAGAGGGACACATCACGATCGCCCGCTTCGCCAAGGGGTGGTTCTGGCTGATACCCCTTGCAGGAGGGCGCACATCCGTCGGCGTGGTGCTCCCATCCAAAGATGCGGGGATAAGTTCCGGACGAGGACTCGAGGAAATCTTTCAAGAGGCAGTAGACTCGAACGATGAGGTGCGCACCCGACTGCATGGGGCAAAAATCATGGCTCCCCTGAGGGCTACGGGAGATTACAGTTGGAAATTCTCCCGCTTTGCCACTCCTCGCATTCTCCTCACGGGTGATGCTGCGGGATTTGTGGATCCAATTTTTTCCTCAGGGGTCATGCTGGCACTTAAATCCGCTGTACTTGCCGCTGAATACATTGTCAGGGCCTCTGACTCAGACCGGTCACTCACGCGCTGGGAATGTTTTTCCTATACCCGTGAAGTCACCGGCTGGATGCAGCAGTACTCACGGATCATCCGGTCATTTTATGATCGCGCTGGCTTCGAGGTTTTTATGAACCCCTCTCCTTTCCTTCAGATTCCAGGGAGCATTGGCAGGTTGCTGGGAGGGAATACTCATCCAGGATTTCTGGATCGCCTGCGCCTCGCGGTCTTTCACTTCATTTGCACATTGCAGCGTTTCGTGAGAATGGCTCCACCCATTCACTCATTGAGGTAATCATGAGGACCTTAAGGAGATGCCTGGTGCACTTTAAACTGAAAGGAGTCATCCGACCATGACTCCTCCCATGCTACTTGCATCACTTGGTGGAGCATTTCTTCTGGTTTCGATGGTCTTTCTTGCAAATGGCAAGGATTACCGAAAACGAGGTTTTTATCGCAAGTTCTACACACCCAATGCCTTTAATCTCATCCTTTTTGGATGGCGGATACTCGGCGAGACCGGATCTTGGGTCATCACCCGGATCATCGGGCTTGGATATGCCCTAACGCACCCGGCAACCGTTCAAGTAGTGCGCTCTAACATGGCCCTTTTGAATCCCCAAAGGTCTTCCTATGCGTCGGCCTGTAGACTCTTTGTCAATCAGGCGGAGTGTTTTTCTACCTACGGACGCCTTGCACTTGGCCGACCCGAAGAAGTGATGGCTCTCATTGGGCACCGCGAGGGATTTTCTCATCTCAAAGCAGCCCATGATGCAGGGAAAGGCTGCTTTCTCGTGACGGGCCATTTGGGCTTTTTTGAACTTGGCGGACTGGTAATGACTCAGCTCGGTTTTTCAATGACAGCGCTTACCCTTCCGGAACCTTCGCCTGCTCTGACGCAATGGCGTTCTGATTTTCGGGAACGATGGGGGGTGAAAACAATTGTCGTCAGGGATGATTCCTTCTCTGTCCTGGATATCGTGCGCTCGTTGCGTGAGGGCAGCTTTATCGCCTCATTGGCTGATCGTCCTTACGATGACAATCCGATACCGGTGGATTGCCCTCACGGTCAGATTCTGTTCTCAAAAGGGCCCGTCCTTCTCTCATTACTGGCAGGCTGCCCAGTCATACCTGTTGGCATTATCAAACGGGCTGACGGAAAATATGATATTGAGGCGGGTACCATCATTGAACCGCGCTGGCTGCCCGAAGGTCGTGAAGCAACTCTGGCGCACTACACACGCCAAATTGCAGCCGTACTCGTCCCGATGTTTGCACGTACTCCTGAGCAGTGGTACCACTACTCCCCCTTACGCCACGAATCACCTTCCCGATGACCGATACCCCGAAAAATTTTCAACCTGTTTTTCAAGGAGGACTGACTCCACATGGTGCAGGGTTTCGCTTTGTGGATCGCTTTGAGAATTCCACCACGGAAAGCGGCATTGGATGGAAACACCTGGATGGCTCTGAACCATTTTTTGCGGATCACTTTCCGGGACAACCCTTGATGCCTGCCGTCTTGCTAGTCGAGTGTGCTGCCCAAGCTGCGGGTGTCCTGCTCATGAAGGATTCGGAAGACCCGAATACTCCCCTTTTTCTGGCAAGTATTGATCATTTTCGCGTTTTGGGTCCCGTGATTCCGGGAGATACTTTGGAAACCCATATTGCCGTCATCAAAGAGTTTGGCTCTCTGATTCAGGTGCAGGCGGAATGTCGCGTGCGCAATGTTCCAGTGGCCCGGGGCCTCATCATCCTCAGTCGCAACTTAGTTGGCAAAGAACGCCCTCAAACTTGATTGTGAACAAGCTCTCTTACTCCCGGCGTCTCTTCCTGATGGGTCTAGCATTCATCCTCAATACCGCTTTGTCACAAGCATCGACGTTCAGCGCCGAAGAACTTGCTCCACTCCAGGTGATGCTTGCGGCGCAGCGAAGTGTGCATTCTCTCTCGGCGGATTTTACTCAGATTCGTGCGCTTCGTACCCTACGCAGCCCCTTGCTGATCAAAGGAAAGTTATGGTTTCAAGCCCCCAATGATTTTCGATGGGAGCTGGGTGAACCACCGAAAACGATCCTCATAGGAACTCATCAGGGAGTCATCATCATTCACCCATCCAAAAATCAGGCCGAAAAACGACCTCTCTCCTCATCTACCGGCTCGTTTTCCGATTCCAGTAGTCTTGGGATGATGCCCCTGCCTGGGGAAGGTACTGTTGAGGAGTTTCAAAAAAAGATGCAGGTGCTCAGCATCAAAACTTCCGGATCAAGATGCCATGTCGAGATGCTCCCTAGGGATCCGGCAGCAGCCAGGGGGCTTGCATCGATCAACTTCGATTTCGACCGGGTGACCGGTCACTGGTTGAGTTTCGAACTCGTCACCCGCGAGGGATCCTCGTTGATCAATGAATTCAGTAACGTTCAGATCAACCCAAAAATTCCTCGGGAGATTTTCGAGTACGACCTCAGCGGATTCAAGGTAACAGATGAGAAAGAGTAGGTTTCTTTGGGTACTGTTGTCAGTCGCCACGCTGGCCTATATCGCCGCAGGATTCTCCCGTATCAGCTTCAATGTCGATATCCTGCGTCTGCTTCCGACTCAACTTCATCAGGTTCAGGGACTCTCTCTTTTCCTCAAGAACTTTGCCCTTCCTGATGAACTCATCATCACCGTTGAGGCTGATGACCCCGAGACTGCCAAAATAGAGGCCGACCGGCTTTCCTCTCTCCTGCGCTCACAAACTGGTCTTGTAAAAAATGCTGTCTCTCAGCCCCCGTGGGAAAGTTCCCCGGCGAGCCTCTCCGAGTTCTTCACGTTCCTCCTGCTCAACCAACCCCCGGAAACCATCGCGGAAATCCGGAAAAAACTCAGCCCTCAACAGACAAAAATTACCCTGGATAATACCATTGAGGAGCTCAATACCTCCGTCTCTCCTGAAAAAATTACTCTCCTTTCTTACGACCCGTTTGGACTTTCCTCATCCCTGACAACCGCATCGCTCTTTTCGGGGAGCCAACAGTCCGAATTCTCCTCAGCGGATGGCAAGTTCAGGGTTGTCTATGTCGAGTCGGCCAAGCCGCTTGGCAATTACAAACAAGCTGACGCATGGCTAAAACGCATCACGGCACTTTGTCAGTCTTCAAGCCATAATCACTCAGTTAAACTTGCATTCACGGGTGAGCCAGCCTTTGTCGCAGAGATCTCGACCGGGATGCAATGGGACATGATTACCTCGGGAGTCTCGACGTTACTGCTCATCAGTCTGATTTTCTGGCTCTGTTACGGGCGTATTTCACCACTGCGTTGGTTGCTCTTCTTACTCCAGCTCATTTTTCTACTGGCTCTTGCCACAGCCGGTTTATTTCTCAATGAGTTGACCGTTGTCGGCGCTGGATTTGCCTCAGTGATGATCGGGCTGAGTGTGGATTACGGCTACTTCGTCTATCAGCAATCACTGCACCATCAGGGAGGGGTTCGTCAGTTGCAATGGAAGTGCATCCAGAACATTGCCTGGACTTCCAGTACAACGGCCGCCGCTTTCTTTGCCCTCAATCTGAGCAGTCTCCCTGGTCTCTCCCAACTAGGAAATTTGGTTGGCATCGGTGTCTGCATCGGAGCCCTTGTCATGTTGGGGGTCTTTGCGCCGATTGCCGTAAGGATTCGTCCTTCAACCAACGCTTCCACAAGCTCACGACTTGAACCACTGTTTTCCTCAACTCGGTTCATTTTCTTCTGTGAATTGGCTACTCTCGGAATGATTGTCCTCCTGCTCGGCACGCTGTTTATCAAGGGATTTCCAGGATCGGATTTTTCGGCATCGACTTTTCGACCCCGCATCAGTGCTTCCCAGAGTACCTTGGAGCATCTTTACAGCCGCCTGCATGATGATCGGGGAATGCTCAGTCTCATCGTAAGCGGGAAAAACTCAGCAGAGGTCCTTTCCAGATTAAAAGAGGTTCAACCAAAATTGGAGGCTGCTACGAAAAAGGGGCAACTCAAGAGTTTTTTCTCCCCTCTCTCCCTTTGGCCTGATGTCACTCGGCAGCGCGAGAACATGGCGGATCTAGCCCCCCTGGAAAGTCAATTACCACGGTTGAAAAAAACGGCTGAAGAGAGCGGATTTACAGAAGGAGCCTTCGGACTTACTGCATCCATCTTCGGGCAAATCCGTTTATGGAAGGGATCGTCCCTTCCCCTATGGCCTGAAAATGAAACCAGCAAGTGGATTCTCCGACGCCTGGCCAGACATAGTGAGGGTAATCAACTTGCGCTGGGAATCGTGGAACCGGTGCCCGGT
>Ga0302282_1003569_pt1 | contig 10327 bp, 7 predicted proteins | sample III_Fen_E1_3_FD_198763 | JGI IMG/M metagenome (GOLD analysis project Ga0302282, IMG submission 198763) | Peat permafrost microbial communities from Stordalen Mire near Abisko, Sweden - III_Fen_E1_3 | ecosystem: Environmental > Terrestrial > Soil > Wetlands > Permafrost | place: Sweden: Abisko... | reverse complement strand
TAGGCCGCCGAGCGTCATTGTGTTGATCGTCTCGCCGATCAGGCCGAGAATGATGATCGACGAGAGAATCGATAACGGAATCGAGATCGCGATGATCAGCGTCGATCTCCAGCTGCCCAGGAACACCAGGATCATCACCGCCGTCAGCGCCGCGGCAATCACTGCCTCGCGAATAACACCCTGCACGGCTGCGCGGACGAAGATGCTTTGGTCAGACAGCGGTGTCATCTTCAGTTGCGGCGGCACCGTGCTCGCCACGCGGGGCAATATCCCCCGAATGCCCTTGACCACGTCCAGCGTCGACGCGTTGCCGTTCTTCAAAATTGAGATCAGCACGCCGCGACGGCCGTCCTGGCGCACGATGTTCGTCTGCACCTGGAAGCCGTCGCTCACGCTGGCCACGTCGCGCAGATAAATCGTCGTGCCATTCACCTGTTTGATCGGAATGTCGGCCAGGGACTCGACGGTGCGCGGCGAGCCGTTTGTCCTCACGTCGAACTCTGACTGCCCGATCTTGATCGTGCCTGAAGGCTGAACCACGCTTTGTTGCGCCAGCGCAGTCAATACATCGCCCGGAGCAATGCCTTTGGATTGCATCGCCGCCTGGTCCATGTTCACACTGATCTGCCGCTGCTTTCCTCCATACGGTGACGGCACCACGGCGCCGGGCACTGTAATCAGTTGCGTGCGCACAAAGTTCGTCGCGTAGTCGTTCAGTTGCGCTTCAGACAGGCCCTCACCGGAAATGCCGAGTTGCAGGATGGGCACGCTGGAAGCCGAGAAATTGATGATCTGCGGCGGAAGCGTGCCGGGAGGAAGCTGACGCAGCATGAACTGCGATGCCGCCGTCACTTGAGCGTTGGCTGTATCGAGCGACGCCCCTGGCTGCAGAAATACCTTTACGATCGCTTCGCCGTTGTAGGTCGTCGACTCAATATGCTGAATGTTGTCGACCAGCGTAGTGAGCGCCTTCTCGTAGGGCGACGTCAAACGCCCTTCGAGCTCTTCAGGATTGAGGCCGGTATATGTCCAGCCGATCGAAACGACCGGAATATTGATGTTAGGAAAGATGTCAGTCGGCGTGCGCAGGATCACCACCGGCGCGGCGATGAGAATCAACAGCGCGAGAACGATAAACGTGTACGGTCGATTGAGTGCAAGCTTGACAATCCACATACGATCCTTTTGCGTTCCCTTCTGCCGTAACCGCGGCGTCCCCGCTCATCACCGCCATCGCGGGACGGTTTACATCAACTACGTATGTGAATGCACGAGTCATGCCATTCCCATTCTCTTTTAGAATCACCGTCTATCAGGTATCGACCGGGATGGCCTTCGAAGCTGGTGTCAGAGGACCGACAGGGGCTGACGAATCGGGTCAAGGCAAGAGAGCCAGTCGGCGTCCCTTTCAAGCCGGCATAGCACTTGAAGGGGACTCGCCGTCATCATGCGCAACAGGACTTGACCGATACCATAACGCTGAATCCATTAGCGTCGTGTGGTTTCGAACAGAAACCAAACACGACGTTGCGTCTGGTCGATCCAGTTCTCGAGAAGACTTGAAGTAGCAACGTCGCCGGCATCGTCGCAAAGGCTGTGTACAGCGCGCATGCCCAGATCCAGCGCCTTCTCATCCTCTTTAAGCTCGCTCAACATGTCCGCGGGTTCAACGTAATCCGCATCATTATCCGCAATCCGTTGAAGGCGGGCGATGTGTCCGATGGACCGTATCGTCACTCCACCAATCTTCCGCACGCGTTCGGCAATTTCATCGGTCATGGCAAAGATCTGATCCGCGTGCTCATCCAGAAGCAGATGGTAGTCGCGAAAATGCGGTCCACTCATGTGCCAGTGGAAGTTCTTCGTCTTCAGGTAAAGCGCGAATACGTCCGCGAGCAGAGCGTTGAGCGCTCCTGAAATGTCCTTCACTGACTGGCGATCGATGTCGGTTGGAGTTGCTAACGGTGCTTTTTGCTTGGCTGCAAGTTCATTGCGGTTTGGCATTGGGTCTCTCCTTCTTTCGTTCAGTTGGCTGCTGGGGTTTGTACGCGCTCACCCACGTGAATGATGCGGCTGATACCGTAGACTGCTTCAGCCAACCACGTCATCGTTACGCGTGCAAGTGGAGTCGCGATAAGCTTGCTTTCGTCGTTTATTCCAGATACATTGACTGCGAAGCGGGCGGATACAACTTGGGTTGGTTCGACGTTGCTGCAATGAACAAAAGGCCACCCGCCATTGCAGCGTTCTTCAAGAAATTGAGAAACTGTGGCATGTAGGCCGGAGTCCCTGCTGCCTGCCAGAAGCCATGGCCCACCAGCGTCGCCGGAACCAGGAAAGCAATTAACGCGATTGCGGCGACCTCCGGATAGACCCCCAGAATCAATCCGAATCCGCCGACGATCTCGATCGTTCTGCCGGCTAGCATCAGCAATGGCACAAGCGCCGCCGGAGTTCCATGTTCGACAAGCTCCTTGGCGGCCAGAGCTTGGGGAATGATGCCGGAGCCGCTGGCGAGAAAGATAGCGGCGACAAGGAGGCGGGCCGCTATGAAGACGCGGCGCTGATATGAGGTCATAGAACCGTCCTTTGTTGGAGGCGATGGCGTAGTTGGAAAAGAGCCTCCAGGCTATATATTGCAATTCACGTGCCGAACGCCACTGATGCTCTGCAGAATCGACAAGTCGCTCCAGCGTTGGCCGCGATGAGCCTTTGATTGTCGGTCGGGGCACCGAAGAGTCCGCCAGGCATGAATCCGGCCGGCAGAACTTAGCGATCGGATATGGAATCGGTTCTCAGACGGATTTCATGCGTTCCAAAGCGATCCATGGACCACGGATACAACTCGTTCTGGAATCGTGAGAGCCGCTCGACCGCGCTTTTCAATCTCAGAACGTGTGCCGGATCCGCCAGAACCGCGTAAGCCTCGCTGTGGTTGGTTCCGGCTCACTTCAAGCAATCATTTAGATTGCATGGCAGGAATGGCGGCTGCGCCTTTTGCTACGGTTGCCCTGTCAAGTTTCGGCGGCGAGACCAGAATCGGCAGTAGCATGGATACGGCCATGACGCCTGCAATCACGTGCAGGCCGCTTGCATACGATCCGCTGCTCTGCCGCAGATGTGCAATGAGCAAAGGACCAAATGCGCTTGCGAAGCCCCACGCTGTCAGCATAAGCCCGTAGATGGGTCCAACATTTTTCGACCCGAAATAGTCGGCTGTGAAGGCCGGCATCGTGCCGAACCCTCCTCCATAACACATGAGGACGATGAATACGAGAACTGCAAGAGTCGCCGCCGATGTTATGCCCGGCAGTATCCAAAACAGACCCACCTGAAGCAGGAACATCGTCACGAAGGTCCATCGCCGGGTAAGTCCATCAGAGACCCATGCCCAGAAGATTCGGCCTACTGCATTGCCAATGCTGGCAATGCCGACCATTCCGGCAGCCGCCACAGCACTGACTTTGGCAATCTCCTGAAACATCGGCGACTCTTGCGAAATAATCGAAATGCCTGCCGAAGTATTCAGAAACAACAGCGCCCACCACTGCCACTTCTTCAGCGCGCCCCCTAGTGTGTAATCCATTGCTGCCCGCTGCGCATTTTGAGTATTGCTTGGAACCCAGCCTTCCGGCTTCCACCCATCGGGCGGATTTTTCATAAAAAAGCCCGTGGACATGGTGATCACAAGATATGCGATTCCCAGGTAGGCAAATGTCTGCAATACGCCGACGGATTGAATCAGGCGTGTAGCCACAGGCGCAGTCACCAGGGCTCCGGCGCCGAAACCGCCCACGGCAACGCCTGTGATCAGGCCCCTTCGATCGGGGAACCACTTCACCAGAACCGCGATTGGAACGATATAGGCAAACCCAACGCCGATTCCTCCGATGACTCCATAACTCAAATAAAGCCACCATAGTTTGTTCGCAGAGTAACTGGCGAGAAACACGCCCAGACCGTAGAGAAACCCGCCGGTAAGGGCGACGACGCGGGGCCCCTTCCGATTCAGCCACAGGCCGCCGAAGAAACAGGCGAAGCCGAGAACAAGGATCGAGACTGTGAAGGTAAAGGTTACTTCTTCAATGGACCAGTGAAACTGCTTTGCAAGCGGAATCCGGAAGACGCTCCACGCGTAGACTGCACCAAGCGCCATCTGCATCAGGAAGCCCGCTGCCGCGAGCCCCCAGCGATTTGTGTTCGACATATTCTCCTCCACGGCTAATCTGCAGCCCGGCCCAGCCCTTACTTGCAGCCGCCGCGTAACTTGATTTGATTGCCGAGACTCTCGAGAAACTTATTCAACAGGGCCATGCTTCGCCGCAGTTCCTTATGGCTGAACTGGACCATAAGTGCGAAAAGTCCCGGCGGCTCAATGATGGGCTTCTCATAACATCCAAGGGTCTCGCTGACTGCCACGGCCACACTTTGCAATACGTCCGGAATCGCTTCGTCGGACTTGGCGGCATCCACAGCCGCCTCAATCAGCTTGTCGCTTGCTCCCAAGGCTCCGCGCAACAACTCAAAGACGCCATGTTCATGCAGCTTTCCCAGTAACTCGTAGGAGTCGAGCAGAGCCTCAGCATGCTGCATCGGCGCCTGCTCCAGTTGTTTACGCAGTTCCTCGCGTGGGTCGCGCGGGGGTAACTCAAGTGGGATTGGTCGAGCCATCTTTCTTCTCCTTCCTTGCAGTTATCATCATCTGGCCGTCTGGATCTGAACCAGGTGATCGCCCGGTTGGCGATAATCCTTGCGCTTCCACTTACGCTCTACCTCGACCCCGGTCTGAGGCGTCGGATGGCCGTGACGGGAGTTCGTGCGCGGCAGCGGGTCGTCTCCAATCTCTCCCAAAACCCGAAGCTGAACAGAAGTCTCCTTGTATGCCGGCGTATGCGTGGCCTTGTCCGTATGACTGCTGGTAAGACGGTTAACTGCCTCGTCCGTCGAATTCATGGGCATATACAGTTCTTTCCCGTGCACTCTCGTGGTGATGACGGCCTGTGCGCGCACCTTACCGTAGCGCGATGTCAGCTGCACCCAACTGCCAGTCTGGATGCCGCGCTCGTCTGCGAGCTGCGGCGATACTTCCACAAAGGTGCAAGGCGTCTTCTCGCGAATGCCCTCAGTGCGATAAGTCATGTTGCCTTCATGGAAATGTTCGAGTAGCCGTCCGTTGTTCAAGTGGAGATCGTACTCCGCATTTGGCTGATCGGTTGGCTCCGTCCAGGGAACAGGGTAGAATCTGGCCTTTCCGTCGGGAAAATTGAATTCCTTCGTGTAGAGCAGAGGCTGGTCGCTGCCATCTGCGGCCACGGGCCACTGCAGCGTCTTGTAGCCTTCCAGACGCTCGTAGGTGACGCCGGCCAACAGCGGGGTAAGTGCGGCTATCTCTTCGTAAATCTCGGAAGGATGCTCGTACTTCCAACCGGCTCCAAGGTGGTTAGCGATGTCCTGAATAATGATCCAGTCCGGCCGGCTCTCTCCGAGCGGTTCCAGAGATTGGTAGAGACGCTGTATCCGCCTCTCTGTGCTGGTAAAGGTCCCCTCTTTCTCCAGGCTTGGACTCGCCGGTAAAATCACATCCGCGAACTGGCAAGTCTCGCTGAAGAAGATCTCCTGCACCACAAAGAAGTCGAGCTTCGAGAGAGCATCGCTCACGAAGTTAGCGTTGGAATCAACCAGGCTCATCTCTTCGCCGAAGAGATACATCGCCTTGAGTTGGCCTTCGTGGATGGCATCGATCATCATGTGGTTGTCAAGTCCCGGCTTTGGCGGCAATGAGACATTCCAGGCTTTCTCAAACTTGGCACGAATCTCCGGATCGTCTACTTTCTGGTAGCCGGGGAAGTAATTCGGCATGGCTCCATGATCGCTGGCGCCCTGCACGTTGTTATGCCCGCGCAAAGGATAGGCGCCCGCTCCCGGACGCATGTAGTTACCGGTCGCCAGCAATAGATTGGAGATTGCCGTCGAGGTATCGGAGCCCATTGAGTGTTGCGTCACACCCATGGCCCAGAGAATGCACACGCCGTCTGCCTCGGCGATCATATGAGCCACCTTGGTCAGCGTTTCGATGGGAAGACCGCACCGTTCGCTGGCCATTTCAAGCGTGAAGGATACCAAGCTCTTCTTGAACTCCTCGGCGTTGTTGACCCACTGTTCGATGAATTTCTGGTTGGCCAGTCCATTGTCGAAAATATACTTGGTGACCGCTGACAGCCAGATAAGATCAGTACCCGGCCGGGGACGGAAGAACACATCGGCGCGCGCCGCCATCTCGTGTTCGCGCAGGTCGGCGACAATCAGCTTCTGGCCGTGCATCTTATGGGCTCGCTTGACGCGCGTGGCCAGCACCGGGTGGCTCTCGGCCGTATTGCTGCCGATGATCAGCACCAAGCCTGCCTGTCCGATGTCCGTGATTGATCCGGCGTCGCCGCCATAACCAACGGTGCGGAACAGACCCGTGGTCGCCGGCGCCTGGCAGTAGCGCGAGCAGTTATCCATGTTATTGGTTCCGATAACTGCCCGAGCCAGCTTTTGCATCAGATAGCTTTCTTCATTGGTGCATTTTGAAGAGGAGATGAACGCAAGTGAGTCGGGACCAGCAGTCATCTTGATCTCTGTAAATCTGCGCGCAACTAAAGACAGTGCCTCTTCCCAAGAAGCTTCGCGGAAAGTATTTCCTTCTCGAATCAATGGTTTTGTAAGTCGATCCTGACTGTTGATGTGTCCCCAGCCAAACTTACCCTTGATGCAGGTGGATACACCATTGGCCGAGCCTTCGGACGGTTCCACTTTCAAGATATGGCGATCCTTGGTCCATACATCGAAGCTGCAACCAACCCCGCAGTAGGTAAAAACGGTCTTGGTTATCTTGGTGCGCGATTCGCGCATGTGCGATTCAACCTCGGAGACTTGAAGAATGGCCCCATAGCCCATCTCTGGCTCAATGCCCTTGACTACGTCGATCATCCCGTTGAGCGCGGATTTAGAGAGGGACGTCATGTAGCCGGCCTCTCCGAGCATCGACCTTTCCATCAGCGCATTGCAGGGGCAGACGGTGATGCAGTGCCCGCACGAGACGCAGCTCGATTCGCCGATCGGCGCGCCGCCGTCCCATAAGACACGCGGGTGCTCATCCTCCCATCGGATGCTCAAGGTTTCATTCACCTGGAGTGTTTGACAGGCCTGCACGCAGCGACCGCAGAGAATGCACTGGTCAGGATCGTAGCGGTAAAAGGGGTTGGACATATCCACTTCATACGGCTTGGGCCTGTAGGGGATCTCCTGATGCTCCACCGCGAGCATCTTGGTGGTGTTGTGGACTGTGCAGTTGCCGTTGTTGTTATCGCAGACGGTGCAATAAAGCAGATGGTTACCGAGGATGCGGTCAAAGGCTTCGCGTTGCGCGGCGTCCGCACGGGCTGAAGATGTCACCACGATCATGCCGTCCGCGGCGAGCGTGCCACAGGCTCTCGTCAGCTTCCCGTCGATCTCCACCATGCAGGTGTCGCAGGATTGGATCGGCCCAAGCTGGGGGTGATAGCAAACATGCGGCACTTCAACGCCGCAACGGTTGATCAGATCAATCAGCCGCTCTCCAGACTGGATTACCTGCGAGCGTCCATTCAGCGTCACCGTCATATTCTGTCCAACCTCCGCGATTGCCTTTGGATGATACTCCGCATAGTTAGGATCGGGAAATTCATTTTGCAATTTACCTTGCTTCTTTCCTTCCGTCTTCGTGGCGAGTGCATCCAATCCTTAAATGCACGAGGGCCGAGACTGGCGGCACAAGCAAATGGCCGTTTGGTCGCGCCTATCGTCGCCGGACGCAAACACTTTCTCATCCTGCCATGCGCCTCAGCAGACGTTCCGTTGAATCATGAGCAGTTTTATGGCCACTTGAGTGGACCGCCGACTTCCCGGATATAAGGCGTTTGCGCACCGAATCGGACGTGTCCGTGGCGGCATTCCGTCGTGAAGTGTCGGTAGTCCGACAGCAACTTGAATCATCCATCGCACAACACGCGAAACTCCATTGATTCATCACGGAGCGGGATCCGTCTGGAACGGTCGGATGCGTGCAACAGCATAGCCGGTTGCCGATCGCCGACAGAGCCGAACCGACAGCCAGACGACAAGGAGATAACGTCTTTAACATGCCAGCAACAAAACTCGATACCCGCACAGCGAAACTCGGTTTCATAGGTCTTGGACTCATGGGAAGCCGCCTCGCGCGGCGCCTGCACGCATCCGGCTGGAATCTTCGAGCCTGGAACAGAAGCCCGCAGCCGTTAGTCGAGGCCGGCAAGGAAGGGATAGCGACTGCCCCATCCGTCGCGAACCTTGTGGCTAGTTCGGATGTGATCTTCTCTTCACTGTCCAACGATGAGGCCGTTCGGTCCGTCTATCTCGACCCTGCCGGAGTATTCTCCGAAGCGGAACCGGGAACGATCATCCTCGAGATGAGTACCATCTCTCCGGATCTTTCGCGCCGCCTGCATAGGGAGGCCTCGACAAGAGGCGTGAAGTTCCTTGACGTGGCCATCTCCGGATCGACACCGGCAGTCGATGCCGGAACGATCACACTGCTTGCGGGCGGCGACAAAGACACCTTCGAGCAATGTGTGCCGATCTTCGAGTCCATTGCCAAACAATGGTTCCTGATTGGCCCCGGGTCTTCAGGCGTTCAAATGAAACTGGTTGTCAACCTCCTGCTCGGTGTTGACATGCAGGCAATCGCGGAAGCGGTTTCGCTGGGAGAGCACCTTCAGATCGATCGCAACGTTCTGCTCGACGTCCTATCCAAGACCGCGGTGATCGCTCCGGCGATGGCTGGGAAGTTTCGCAAGATCAAGGAGAGTGACTATTCTCCGGAGTTCCCGTTACGGCTGATGAGTAAAGACATGGATCTGGTGATGGATGCCGCGAGGAACGCAGGTGCAGATTTGCCTGCCGCCTCTGCCACTCAACTCGTGCTGGCGTCCATTGTTTTCGAGAACGGCGATCTGGACCTTTCCGCGATAACTCCATTTGTCATCGGTAAGGAACGGGGCGTGGAAGTTTAGCACTTCGGAGACCTCGGAATCTCAGACAGGCGCTCCCGCGGCGCAGCTCTCTTGTCGGATAGCATCGCGAGGTCCATTGCGCATTCGGCCGAGTCTTTCTGCCTGGTTGGTGAATCGAATGGGCGTTGGATATCTTCTGGAGGATACTTTGGACCTGAGGCTCACAGATAAGATTGTGCTCGTCACCGGATCAACGGCAGGAATCGGATTCGCGATTGCCCGTGCTGTTGCTGCTGAAGGCGCGCACGTGTATGTGAATGGACGCACCCAGCAGCGCGTGGATGCGGCAGTGGAGGCGATACGATCGCTCGGCGCGACAATCAAGGTCGATGGCATTGTTGCGGATTTTTCCGGTGCTTCCGGGGCCGAGACTGCGATTGCAAAGCTGCCCGCGGTCGATGTGCTGGTAAACAATGTCGGTATCTTTGAGCCGAAACCTTTCGCCGAGATCCCCGATGCGGACTGGTACCGCTTCTTCGAGATCAACGTGATGAGCGGTGTGCGGCTTGCGCGACACTACCTTCCGGGAATGCTGAAGAAGAACTGGGGGCGCATTCTTTTCATATCGAGCGAGTCGGCCGTGCAGATTCCGCCTGAGATGGTGCACTACGGGATGACCAAGACAGCGCAGGTGGCCGTGGCGCGGGGCATTGCGGAGTCCGTGGCTGGGACAGGCGTCACGGTCAACAGTGTCCTTCCTGGACCAACTGAATCGGAAGGTGTTGGAACCTTTGTTGAGGCGATGGCGAAACAACAGAACAAGTCGAAGGAAGTGATTGAGAAAGAGTTCTTCGAACATATACGGCCTTCTTCCCTCCTTAAGCGCTTTGCCACCGTAGATGAAGTTGCGGCAATGGTGACCTACGTGGCCAGCAAACTTTCTTCGGCCACCAACGGCGCTTCACTGCGGGTAGACGGAGGCGTTGTGAGGGCAATTCTCTGAGATGAGAAATCTACGGATCTGGCCTTGATGATTCCGTCTCGGCAAGGGTTTTCGCCGCGCCTTTCGGATAGCTTCAGAATTATCGGCCTTCGCGAATGCGTTTATTCACACGAGACTTTTCTGAGAGGAGTTCTTCATGGATCGAAGAGATTTCTTGAAGACAGCCACCGTAGCTGCCGCGGGATCCGCAGCGCCTGCAAGCATCCAAAGCGCTCAGTCTTCCGGTGTGCCTGGCCGTCCTGAATCCCCAAACATGATCTATCGCGAACTCGGCGCACGGGCGAACGCGTTTCCGCAATCGGCCTCGGCGGCT
>Ga0302282_1003558_pt1 | contig 10343 bp, 7 predicted proteins | sample III_Fen_E1_3_FD_198763 | JGI IMG/M metagenome (GOLD analysis project Ga0302282, IMG submission 198763) | Peat permafrost microbial communities from Stordalen Mire near Abisko, Sweden - III_Fen_E1_3 | ecosystem: Environmental > Terrestrial > Soil > Wetlands > Permafrost | place: Sweden: Abisko... | reverse complement strand
TCTGCGCCGGCATGTTGAAGGAATTCTCCGTGCGCTACGTCATTCTGGGCCACAGCGAACGCCGGCAGTTCCAGAAGGAAACCGACGCGCTCGTTGCCAGGAAGGCGGCCGCAGTGCATGCGGCGGCCCTCAAGCCGATCGTTTGCGTGGGCGAAACCCTGGCCGAGCGCGAAGGCAACCAGACGGAAAAGGTTCTGGAAACCCAGGTGCGCGGCAGCCTCGCCGGCCTGACCAAGGAACAGATGATCGAAACCGTCGTTGCCTATGAACCCGTCTGGGCCATCGGCACCGGCAAAACCGCCAGCACCCAGCAGGCGCAGGAGGCCCATAAGTTCATCCGCAAGGTGATCGCCGCCATGTTTGACGCCGAGGTCGCCCGCAAGGTGCGCATCCAGTACGGCGGCAGCGTGAAACCCAACAACGCCAAGGAACTGATGAGCCAGCCGGATGTGGATGGGGCCCTGGTCGGCGGGGCTTCCCTGGAGGCAAGAAGTTTTGCTGACATCGTCAAGAATTCCATATAACCTTCCGCTATTATGATTTTTGTCCTCGGTTTGTTTACGTTCGTGTTGGTGTTGAACTGCCTGTTCCTCATCCTGCTGGTCCTGGTGCAGTTGCCGAAGAAGGACGCCGGGGCCGGCATGGCCTTTGGCGCCGGCACGGCGGACGCGCTCTTTGGCGCGGGTTCCGGCAACCTCCTGACCAAGATCACCGGGGGGGCGGCCGGCTGCATGCTGGCATTGTGCCTCCTGTTGGGGTTGATGCAGGGCTACGTGCATAAGGAAAGCAATGGAACGGATTTCACCAATCTCGTGGAACAAAAGCAGCGGCAGATGGCCGCGCCCGCTCCCTTGGTTCCCGCCAACGCTCCGACCGCCCCGGCCAAAACCGTGACGCCGGAAGCCGGCGGCCTGGTCCCGACCAGCACCAACGCGGCCAAATAAACCGCTGCCTTTCAAGCCACGCGTCCGCCGGTGCTCCCGGCGGACGCGTTTTTCATTATCCCTGCCTGATACGGCTGAACGCTGCGCGGATGCGCCGCCTGCCCGTCACGCTGTTTTATCCGTGGTCCCCGGTGTTCCAGTTGCGCAATCCTTAAACCCGGCTTAACCCAGCATTAAAATACATTCAGAAACTGTCCCTGCCATAAAACCGCGACGATACTGTGGCGGCAACAATGAAAACCACATGAAAACACTCATCGTTTTAACGGCCATCACGGTCGGCGCGACTTTATCGGGCTGCACCACGGATCAAACCAAGCTCGTTCTCGACCGGGTTGGGCCGCCGCTGTCACCGTCGTCGCCAGTGGCTTCAACCAGCGGCACGCTGCTGGTCTATTCGGCGTACGCGGTCAACGCCGACTTTAACGCCCGCGATCCCAACCGCCCGGAGTATTCCGATTACAAAATCCTTTCCGCCGATGGGAAATTGCTCCAGCAAGTCCATAATGATTCCGGGACCCTGCTCCAGGAGGCCGTGCCGGTTGAGCTCCTCCCTGGTCAATACAATGTGCGCGCCCGGGCCAATGGCTATGGGCTCCTGACGATTCCAGTGAATATCGCGCCAAGGCAAACCACCGTCTTGCACCTTGAGGGCGGCCGTTCCTGGCGCAACGCCTCCCCGTTTGATCAAACCAACACAGTGCGCTTGCCGGATGGGCAAATCATTGGCTGGCGCGGATAGTCCAACGGGTTAACCCGGATTGGCATCGTCGATTCTTTGTGGAACATTGTCACGGTATGCGAATCTTGATTGTGGAAGATGAAAAGAAAGTGGCCGACATCCTTGCGCGCGGCCTCAAGGCGGAGCGCTTTGCCGTGGATGTCTGCCACGACGGTCAAAGCGGTTGGGAATCCGCCAACACTTACAATTACGATGTCATCATCCTCGACTTGATGCTGCCCGGATTGACCGGCACGGAGATTCTCGAACGGGTCCGGCAAAAAAATTCGCTGGTGCCCATCCTGATGCTCACGGCGCGCGATGGTGTCGCCGACAAAATCAAACACTTTGAATCGGGCGCGGACGATTACCTCACCAAGCCATTCGCCTTCGCGGAACTGCTGCTGCGGGTGAAGGCGTTGTTGCGGCGCGGACCGCTTAATCGTTCCAGCCTGATGCGCATCGGTGACTTGGAAATTGACCGGCTGTCCCAAAATGTCAAACGCGCCGGGAAGAAAATTGACCTGACCGCCAAGGAATATTCGCTGCTGGAATATCTGGCGACGCAGCCGGGCCGGGTCTTTTCGCGCACCATGATCATTGAGCACGTCTGGGATCAAACTTTTCAAGGCCTGACCAACATCGTGGACGTTTATGTGCGACATTTGCGGGAAAAACTGGATGACGGGCATCCGGTCAAACTGCTCTGCACCGTGCGGGGCGTCGGCTACAGCTTGAGTGACGGGTCGCAGCCATGAACCTGCGCTCCATCAGTTTCCGGTTGGTGGCCTGGCATGCCGGTTTGCTGACCGGGATATTCCTGCTCCTGTGTGCGTCCTTGTATCTTGATCTGCGGCGCTTTCTTGAAAACGACCTGCGGGCCTCCCAGCTCCGCCGCACGCGGCAGATTGCCAACACGTTGCTGGTGCATGTCAAGGACAGCGGCGAGGCGGCGGTGGCGCGGCAGACGAAAGACTGGTATGAGCCCGAAGCCAACGACCGCTTCATCCGCATCACGCGCGCCGACGGCACGCAAATTTATATTTCCGGCGCGCCCAAAGACGGCAGTTTCGACCCGGCGGAGGTTCCCATGCTGCCACAAGCGCAGGCGGCGGAATTTTCACGCAAGGTGCGATTGTCGGGCGGGAACAGCCTGCTCATTGCCGCGCTGCATTTCAAGTCCGCCGGCAACCCGGAATACATCGTGGAATTCGGCTCCCTGCTGGATCCGGTGGATACGATGCTCAACCACTTGTTTTTGCAGCTTGCCTTGGGGCTGCCGCTGGCGGTCATCACCATCACCGCCGGTGGCTATTTGCTGGTGCGCCGCGCCTTGTCCCCGGTCGAACAGATCACGCGCGCCGCCGAGCGCATCACGCAATACAATCTCAGTGAGCGTTTGCCGGTCTCCCATACGCGCGATGAACTGGAACGATTATCGGTTTCCCTCAACCGCATGATCACGCGGTTGGACGATGCCTTTCAAAATTCCAAACGGTTTGTCGCCGACGCCTCCCACGATTTGCGCACGCCGCTGACGATTCTGCGGGGGGAACTCGAAATTCTAGCGGAGGATTCGCGGCTACCGGCGGAGCTGCGTGAACGGGCTGGCAGCATGTTGGAGGAAGTTCTGCATCTGGGCAAGATTGTGGAGCAGTTATTCACGCTCTCCCGCCTCGATGCCGGTGAGGCCCCCTCCGAATGGACCTGTTTCGATCTGGGCGAACTGGCCCAAACCACCGCCGAGCAAATGAGCCTGCTGGCCGAGGACAAAGGCATTTCCATCACGTGTGAGGCGGGGCAACCGACGCCCGTGAAAGCCAACGAGGTGCGCTTCAAACAGGTGGTGGTGAACCTGCTCGACAACGCCATCAAATACACGCCCGCCAAGGGGGCCATTCATCTGCGCGTCGCCACCGTCAACGGCCATGCCTGCCTGGAAGTGAAGGATAACGGCATCGGCATTGCGCCGGAGAATCTGCCCCACATTTTCGAGCGGTTTTACCGGGTGGATGCCACCCGTTCCACCAACGCCGAAAGCGCCGGGTTGGGGCTGGCCATCGTGAAATCCATTTGCACCGCGCATGGCGCGGAGGTGACCGTCCAGAGTCAATTGGGTGCCGGCAGTGCGTTTTGCGTGCGCGTGCCCCTGTTCAAAAACTGAGATCATTCCCATTTATTCATGAGATACATAACTGCAAATTTCCAGCTCCGAAAGCCCGGCCCGATGCTGGCAGGCGTTTTCGTTGCCGGTCTGGTCGTAGTTTGGCTGGCGCAGGAGGAGTCGGGGTTTCATGGTTTTTTGAGCAGCAGAATCCCTCCAATCGGCGGAAACAAACCCACCGCCAGCAACCCTCGGCCAGGGGAATCTTCCCATGGCACCTGATCCATTCCCCGATGCCGGATGATTAATTTTAACCACAGATGGACACAGATGAACACGGATTAAAAACGTGGTTTTCAAGCACCACATAAAGCGCACAATTAATGACCGGTGAAAAGCCGGTCCAGAACGCCGTTCTGACATTTCGTCACCTGTCACCTGTGCTTATCCATCTGTGGTTGAAAAATCTTTTACTGGGTGGCTCGTCAATTTTTCATGTCATCGACAAACGAAATTTGGCGGGACTCAGCCCACGCGACGACGAATTTCTTCATCGCCTTCTCCCGATATTCATACCACGCACTTAAGAGGTTCAACCGGCTGGCGGTGTCTTTGAAATAACGAAACGCGCCCTTGCCTTTGATCGCCCGCCATAATTGCTCCGCCGCCCCGGCGTCAGCCACCGTGCCGATGAATCTCTCCATGTGGCGATATTCGTGAAAATCAAACTTGGCCGGCGCCGCGACAAAGCGCGCACCCGAGTCGCCCACGATCGCCCGGGCGATTTCCAATTCCGGTTTCTGCCAGTCCGGCAAATCCCCCAGCGACGCTTCGTCATCCGCTTCCACGGCGCTGAGGATGGTACAATCCACCGACACCACGCAGCCATTCTGCAAATCAACGCTGGTGACGTGCTCGACGGAATCAAATTCAAGCGTTTCGACCAATTCGGAAAGTTTGATGGGTTTCATGGCAACCAGGGAAATTTCATCTTTTTGTGTGATTGTCACGGCCCATGAGCACCTTCCGCAATTGGGCCTCCGTGACGCGCGGCCACTTGAGTTTGCTCAACCAGAGGTTGCTCTTCGCTTTGTCAAACGCCTTCGGGTCAAAGCCGCCGCCAATCCATTCCTTCATGCTTTTGTGCTCCGGGTGTTTGGGATTCTTCAAGGCTTTCAGCAAATCCGAATATCCCCGGATGCCGCCGCAATCCTCCGGCGGACACGCCCGGGCACCGTCCAAACAAAGCGCGGTTGTGCCCGAGGCCGGGGGCAGGATCTTCTCCACGGTGATCTCATGTTCCCAGGAATCGCCAAAATCATATTCGTAGCCAAACTGCACGCCTGCCTTCGGGGCTATTTGCCGCAGCGTGGCCTGGGCCTCATCCCGATCGCCCTCGTCGCCAAACCCCGGGTCTTCGTTGCGACGCAGGTCCGCATAACGCGCATCAGCGGTGAGAAAATGGTGCAGATGACTATTGGTCCAACCCATCGCGGTTTGCAGCACCGCGTGGAGCCAGCCGAGATTCGCCTGGCCGGGCACTTGCAGCGTGCGCCAGATGGACGGCTCCGTGCCGAGCAGGACGATTTTAAGTTGATAGGTGGGAACGGCGGATTCGGCCGCCACGGGTTCCGGGTTCGCAATCATACGGTTATGTTATATTTTGTGTTTGGATTTGCGCCAACAAATTCAATGCTCCGGGCCCGGGATTTTCCATGCTTTCTTGAATTCTGTGGGCAATGCCGGCCAGCGTCAATTCCAAGCTGTGGTTGGCTTGCGCTGGCTTTCCCGTGCCTGGTTTCCGGTTGAGCCGTATCATCATAATTGGCGACCCCCATTTGAAAGCAACCACAACTGGCGATTTTCAAACAAAAACTTGGTGGTACGCTGGCTGCATTAACCCCTTCATTCAGGAGTTTTGGCAACTGCCATGGTTGCCACGCTTGCTGGTTTTGAATGGCTTAAGCAAATAACTGAGGCCCATACAACACTTGTTTACAGCGCAACGCCCTTGCGTCAATCCAACCGACTATGAAAAACCCACGCCGTCAGACAACTTGGAACCTCCCTGGCAACCACCCGGCGCGGAAGGCGCTGTTCGTCCCGGCCATCCTCCTGGTCCTGTCAGCCACGCCGTCAGCCCAGGCCGCGAACGGCGTGGACACTTGGAATTCCGCCGGCACCAGCGTCAGCTGGGGGGGCACCGGCTCCAGCGGAAATTGGACCGGGGCCAACACTCCGCCCGTCACGGGGGACAGCCTGACCTTTGACGTGGACAGCAGTGCCGGCGGAGCCACCACCCCGGTGGCGGATTCTTTGATCGATAACCTTACCATCGGCGGCACCAACTCCTGGACGTTCGCCAACATCACTTTCACCGCCAATGCCCCCGCCTACACCATCGCCCCGGGAACGGCTGCGGGTCAGGGACCTGGCGCTGGCTTCACGCTGGGCACGGCGACCGCAGCCACGGTGATCAATGAATACAGTGGGAATATTCAGACCATCAATGACGTCATCAAGCTGGGTGCCGCCAATCAAAGCTTTTCGCTGTCCGCTGGCGGGCTGTCGCTCTATGGTTTAATTTACGGATCGGGCGGCATTGTCTTGAATCCCAATGGCGAGTCGGGGGTTTTGACCCTCAGCAACGCCACCACGACCTTGGGGGAGTTTTACACCGGACCCACCATTGTCGGCGGTGGCCAGCTCAATTTGGGGCCGTTTCTTAACACCGGCACCAATGGCATTGGCCATAGCAGCATGCTGATCATCAGCAATAATGCCACGGTGACCACATTTTCGGATAATGCGCTGGCCGGCTCCTCGATTGCCGTCGGCAGCCTGCCCGTGACCATCAATGCTGGCGGCACGCTCACTTCCGCGAGCGGGTCCGATGCTGGTGCCGGCACCTCCGTCCATATCCGGGGGGTATTGACCCTCAACGGCGGAACTCTGGCCTGCGGCGGCACCGGCAATCAAGCCGCGACCGGCACCTGGGACCTGGATGATGGCGTGGTGGTTCCCAGCACCGCCCCGCAAACCTCCACGATCAGTGCCCCGGATGTGGAGTTGTCCCAATCGGGCGGGACCGTATTTAATGTGGCGTCCACCGGCAACACTCCGGACCTGGATGTTTCCGGCAGCTTCATCCACGGGGCCACCGACACCGGCCTGAATAAACAGGGGGCGGGGACCATGAACCTGGATGGCGTGAACACCTATACCGGCGCGACCATCATCAGTGCCGGAACCTTGAATATCACGAGCGGGGGTTTGTTGGGCGGGGCCACTGGAATCTATGGGGGGACCATTTCCAATAATGGCACCTTGAACTACAATGGCAGCGCGGCGGAGACTTTCAACGGAGTTTTCCGCGGCACCGGGGCCTTTAACATCAATGACGGCACCGTGACGCTTTCGGCGTCCAATACTTACAGCGGACCCACCACGGTGGCGAGCGGGGCCAATCTCACCGTCGTTGCCGGCGGCACCAGCCTGAGCGCCATCACCCTGAATGGCGGCACCATTTTTTCCGTAAATGTGCCGACGGTTGGCGGCCAGTGGAACCTGACCAACAACCTGACCTTCGTTGACAGCTCGCCGGTCCTGATCCTCAATTTCTCCAACTCACCGAGCACCACCGTTGCGCCACTCAATGTCAGCGGGAACATCAATTTTGCCAGCACGCTGAGCCTGATGCTGAACGGCAACACGCTCATTCCCACCGGCACCTATCCGCTCATCGCCTGGACGGGCACCAGTTCCGGCACTCCGCCGACCACCGCCAACGCGAACGTGACCATCAATCTGGTCGGCGTCACCGCCACGGTGGTGCAGAGCGGCAAAACGATTAATCTCGTGGTCTCCAGCGGCACCGCGCCGCTCACTTGGAACACGGGTTCCGGCGTTTGGAACACGGGCACGCCCAACTGGCTGGGGGGACTTTACAAAGATGGTGATGCCGTGACCTTTCCCGATACGGCGGCTTCCAGTCCCATCACGGTGACGCTCAATTCCACCGTGGCTCCAAGCTCGGTCACGTTCACCAACTCGGCCAGGAACTATGTTCTGGCCGGCACGGGCGGAATCAGCGGGAGCGCCAGCCTCACGGCGGAAGGTTCCGGCAGTGTCACCCTCAGCACCGCCAACACTTACACCGGTTCCACCACCGTGAGCAACGGCACGCTCACGCTGGATTTCACCCAGGCTGCGGCACCGGCGGCCAACATCATTTCAGCTTCCTCGGCCCTGACGCTGGGCAACGCCACGTTAAATGTCCTGGGCAGTGCTGCCGCATCCAGCAGCCAGACCTTTGCCAGCACAACGCTGGCGGCGGGCAACGCCGTGATCCAATTTGGCAATAACAATAACCCGGCCCTGGCGCTCGGCGGGGTCACCGCAGCAACGGGAGCCACGATCATGATCCCGGCCACGGGCGGTACCGTCAGTTCCTCGGTGGCCGGCGGGGCGGCGGGGTATGTCTTGGGCACGGGCGTGGGGGCCAACGACACGGCGGGTTTTGCGACGTTTGGCACCACCGATTGGGCCAGCTCCAGCGGCGGAACCATCCAGGGGTTGGCTGCCGGGGCGGGTTACGTGACCACCATTGGCGGCACTGGCCAGGGGCAAAATATGGATTTGCAGGCCGATTATACTGCCCCGCCTCTGGGGGGCAATGTCGGCTCCACCACCATCCGTTTCAACACTCCGGGCGCTGACACCGTCAATGTGGATGGCAAATGGATTGTGGTCAATGCCATCCTGGTCACGCCGAACATGGGCGCTGACAATGCCTTCATCTGGAGCGGCAGCAACGCTTTTGGCGGCGGCCAATATTTTGCCGATTATTCCCAATTCAATGCGCAGCAATTCTACCTCTGGCAGAACAATACCAATGCCTATTTCTTCGATAACGGCGCCCTGTGCAACGGGCGGAATAATTCCGGCGCGCCGCTGGCCTTCATCCAAGCCGGTCCGGGAACCGTCGTGCGCGGGCCCTGTTTATACACCGGCCTGAGTTATCTGAATGGCGGTTATACCGTGGTCACCAATGACGCCGGTCTGGGGGTTGCCGCCACGGCGGCACCGGTGGTCATGAGCGGCGGCACCATCGTCGGCGGCTCCACCACCAACACCATTACCCTCTCCGTTTCGCTGGACAACGGCGGGCTCAATCCGCGTCCCATCCAATTGCTCAACCAAGGTGGCGGCCTCGCCGCGATCGCCGGGAATTCCCTGACGGTGGACGGCATCATCAGCGGCGGCACCGGCCCGCTGGTGATCGGCATCCCCGCCTCCGCAGCCAATGGAAATGTCGCGGGCCTGCTGCCAGGCAGCGGCGCGGGCACGGCGAATACCACGCCGGTTTACGCCACGGGCACCGTCAAACTGACCGGGGCCAATACTTATACCGGCGGGACCGTGCTCGACGGCGGCATTCTGAACATTGGCAGCGCTTCGTTGGGCGCAGGCGGCGTCACCTTCAACGGCGGCACATTGCAATGGAACAGCACCAGCCCGGATATTTCGGCCCAGACCGTCACCATCAATGCCGGCGGCGCAACGCTGGATGTCAACGGCCAGACCATTAATCTGGCTCGCTCCATTGGCAACGGCGGCAGCGGCGCGTTGACCGTGACCAACTCCGGGGCACCGGGCGTGGGCGGCCTGTTTTTGAACGGCGGAAATTCCCACACCGGCGGCACGCTCGTGACCGCTGGCGCGGTATTGGGCGGCGCCGGGACCATCACTGGCCATGTGACGTGGAACGGCGGTTCCTATGCCGTGTTGAGCAGCAGCACTTTGCTGACGGTTGCGGGCTCGGTCACCTTGAATAATCCGACTGTGAATGTCAGCGCCTCTGGTTTGACCACCGGGGTTTACACCTTGTTGACCGCCACCGGTGGCATCACGGGCGGATCCACCGTCAATTCCGTGCCCGGCGGAACCGGGGTGGTTGCCACCGGCTATGCCGGCGTGGTTTCCATCAGCGGCAACTCCCTCATCCTGACGGTAAGCCAAACCGGGGTGTCGGAAACGTGGACCGATGGCAGCGGTGATCAAAACTGGACCACCGCCGGCAACTGGACCGGAAGTTTTGTGCCGCATCGTCCCGGGGATGTCGCCACTTTCGGCACCGGTGGCGTGGGCCTGCCGGTGAATTTGAATCAAAATGAAACCGTGGGCGGAATCGCCTTTGCCAACGCCAGCGCCTATGCCATCACCGGGGCCAACACCCTGACTTTGGATGGTTCCGGCCTGGGTGCCGCGATCGGCGTGACGGCCGGCACCGCCAATGCCATTAACACTCCGGTGGCCTTGAACGACAACCTGACCGCCACCATCACTGCCGGCGCTTCCGTGACCTTGGGCGGGGCGGTCGCCAATGTTTCCACCCCCAAGACCTTGACCGTCAATGGCGGTGGCACGCTGGCGCTCTCCCATGCCAATACCTTTGGACCGGCGGCGGGAACGGTGGGCACCACGTTGAGCGGGGCCACGGTGCAGGCCGGCAACAGCACGGCGCTGGGGGCGGGCGATGTGAACGTGACCGGCAGCTCCACCTTGCAGGCGG